>Ga0190267_10000006_pt1 | contig 44411 bp, 49 predicted proteins | sample Popmic239T_FD_140332 | JGI IMG/M metagenome (GOLD analysis project Ga0190267, IMG submission 140332) | Populus adjacent soil microbial communities from riparian zone of Oak Creek, Arizona, USA - 239 T | ecosystem: Environmental > Terrestrial > Soil > Riparian zone | place: USA: Arizona... | reverse complement strand
CCCCGCCAACCCGCCCCCGCCCCGCGCCCCGCCCCCGTCCCCGCCAACCCGCCCCCTGGCCGTTCTCGTCGCGCTCAGTTGCGGATACCGCAACTGAGCGCGACGAGAACGGGGGGCGGGGGGCGGGGGGTCGGGGGTCGGGGGTGACTACTGGGTGGCGGTGTCGGCGAGGAGGGCGATGGGCTGGGGGTTCTTGCCGCCGAGCAGGCCGGTCGAGCGGTAGGGCCGGAAGCGGATGAAGGCCGACAGGTGGTGGAACGGCTTGCCCTGGTCCACCTCGATGGCCTCGGCGTGGCGCGGGTCGCGCCGCCCGTACGCGTAGGTCGACAGCGAGCGGGTGCCGTCCCACACCGACACGGTGGCGAAGTAGGGAGGCCGGGCCAGCGCCGTCCCCCACAACAGCCCCGGCGACTCGACCGCGGCCCGCTCCGCCTTCTCCGACGTGCGCAGGAACCGCGGCAACTGCGACATGCGGGTCCTCGCCAGCGTCACGACCACCGCGGTCCCGTCGTGCGGCGTGGCCCGATCAGTGGGCACCGACTCGTCGAGGCCGGGCCACGACCCCCACCGCCGCAGCGCCTCCAGCCGCACCGACCAGCCGTCGGCCAGCATCGACGCCACCGGGTGCGAGGACTCGAAGCGGTCGATGGCGGCGTCGTCGTCCCAGAACGCCAGCATCGCCACCCGTCCCGGCTGCGGCGACGGCAAGGACGAGGCCCGCAGCGGCGCCGCCACCGCCACGTCGATCGACCGCAGCCCCTCGAACTCCCCAGGCCGGGGCTGGCCCCGCATGACCCGCACCAGCGACCGTGCCCCCACATCCGCGATGTGCACCGAGACTCGCATAGCCGCAAGTCCTAGCATCCCGGCCATGAGCGAACCGGGTGCGATCGAGGTATCGGCAGGCGACGTGGTGGTGCTGGTGGGCACGAGCAAGGGCCTGTTCGCCCTGACTGCCGACGCCGGCCGCACCACCTGGACCACGACCGGCCCGTGGTTCCGCGGCGAGGAGATCTACGCCGCCGCCCTCGACACCCGCAACGGCCGCACCCGCCTGCTCGTCGGCGCGACCAGCGGCCACTGGGGCCCGTCGGTCTACCGGTCCGACGACCTCGGCGCCACGTGGGTCGAGCCCGAGCCCGACACCCTCCGCTTCCCCGAAGAAACCGGCGCCGCCGTCGACCGGGTCTGGCAACTCAAGCCCGCGCCGGACAGCGCCAACCAGCCCGACGTCGTCTACGCGGGTGTCGAGCCCGCTGCCCTCTTCCGCTCCGAGGACGGCGGGGTGACGTTCAGCCTCGACCGCGGCCTGTGGGACCACGAGCACCGGCCCCAGTGGCAGCCCGGCGGCGGCGGCCTGTGCCTCCACACGATCATCCCCGACCCCGCGGGCGGCCCCCGCATGGCCGTCGCCATCTCCGCGGCCGGCTTCTACCGCACCCTCGACGGCCGGACGTGGGAGGCCGCCAACAGCGGCATCAAAGCCCCGTTCCTCCCCGAGCCGACCCCCGAGTTCGGCCAGTGCGTGCACAAGGTCGACTTCCACCCGTCGCAGCCCGACACCCTGTTCCTCCAGCACCACTGGGGCGTCTACCGCTCGGACGACTACGGCGGCACGTGGACCGAGATCGGCGCCGACGACCTGCCCTCCACGTTCGGCTTCCCGATCGTGGCCGACCCCAACCGGCCCGAGACCGCCTACGTCCTCCCGCTCGAAGGCGACTTCTTCCGCTGCACGCCGGACGGCCGCCTGCGCGTCTACCGCACGGCCGACGGCGGCAAGACCTTCGAGGCCCTCGGCAACGGCCTGCCCCAGGACAACGCCTACCTCACCGTCCTGCGCGACGCCTTCGCGGCCGACGCGCTCGACCCCGCCGGCCTCTACCTCGGCACCCGCACCGGCGACGTCTTCGGCTCGCCCGACGCAGGCGAGTCGTGGCAGGAGCTGGCCCGCCACCTCCCGCCCGTGCTGTGCGTGAAGACGGCGGTCGTCCGCTGAGCAAGGTCGTCGTCCACCTGGCCGCGACCCTGCGCCAGCACGCGGGCGGCGAGGCGTCCGTCGAGCTCGACGTGGCCGCCGAGCCGGTCACCGTGCGCGCCGTGCTCGACGCCCTCGACCGCACCCACCCCAGCGTCGGCCGGCGGCTGCGCGACGAGGCGGGCGCGGTGCGCCGTCACGTCAACGTGTTCGTCGGCCAGGACAACCAGCGCGACCTCGACGGCGTGGACACGGTCGTGCCCGACGGCGCCGAGGTGTCAGTGATGCCCGCCGTGTCCGGGGGCTGAGCCCGGCCCGACGACCTCGAACTGGGTCATCATCGAGTAGTCCTCGTGCTCGAGCATGTGGCAGTGCCAGACGTAGGTGCCGACGTGGTCGGTGAACACGCTCTCCACCACGACCACCTCGTTGCCCCGCACGCGGAACGACTCTTTGGCCCCGGCCTCGTCGGCGTCGTGCCGCGCAGGGAGCACGCCGGTGCGCGAGACGATGCGCCAGTCCACGTCGTGGATGTGCACGATGTGGTCGACGCTCGTGGCGTTCACGAACGTCCACCGCTCGGCCTTGCCCAACTCCGGCGCGGCGTCGATCCGGTGGTGCTCGAAGCCCTTGCCGTTGATCGTCCACATGCCGCTGTCGATGTCGCGGCCGAGCACCCACGTCCGGTCGGTGGCGAGCGGCAGCTCTTCGACCGGCCGCGGCTCGCGCAGCGTCGTCGGGACCGTGCTGGTCTCGGGCTCGTCCCGACGCACGCGGAACTGCATCACCTGCGCCATCGGGCTGGTGGGCGGGGCGGCCGCGTTGCGCAGCACCACGTCGGCGCCCATGAGGCCGCCGAAGTCGACGACCACGTCGGCCCGCTCGGCCGGTCCCAACACGAGCCGGCCCCGCATGACCGGGGCGGGCAGCAGGCCGCTCTCCGAGCCCACCTGCACGAACGAGGCGCCGTTGCTCAAGGCCAGGTCGTACGAGCGCACGTTGGACGCGTTGAGGATGCGCAGCCGATAGCGCCGGGCCGCCACCTCGAAGTGCGGCTGGACGGCGCCGTTCACCAACGGGAGGTCGCCGAGGACGCCTTCTGAGGTGAAGGCGTAGGAGAGCTGGTTGTCCTGACCGAACTGGCGGTCGACGACCATCAGCGGCACGTCGTAGGCCCCGTTGGGCAGGGCTGCGTCGACGGCCGCCTCGGCGGGGTCGTCCACGATGAACATGCCGGCCAGGCCCATCCACACGTTGCGGCCGGTCACGTCCATGCGGTGGTCGTGGTACCACTGCATGGCCCCGCGCTCGGGCTGGCCCGCCTCCACCATCTCGTAGGTGTAGGTGCGCGACGCCCCCGGCTCGATGAGCAGGTCGGCGGGCTGGCCGTCGTCAGCGGACGACGCATGGGCGCCGTGGTGGTGCAGGGTCAGCGCGCCCGCATCCGGCAGGTTGTTGACGACGGTGACGCGGGTCGGCTCGCCGCTGGGGCGCCGGATGGTCGGGCCGGGGAACGTGCCGTTGAACGTCCACATCGACGTGGGCGCGCCGGGCAGCACCTGCACGTCGGCGCGCTGCGCGGTGAGGGTGACGTCCGGCGACGTGATCGTCTCCGGGATCGGCAGCGGCACCGTGAACGGCGTGACCGCGGGGGACGCGGCCGGCGTCGCCTCGACGCTGAAGACGAACGGGGCCAGCGCCGCCAGCACCAGCGTCTGCGCCAGGCGGCGCCGTCCTACAGCAGCGACGGGAGCCATGCGTCGACGGCGCCGTCGAGGTCGGCCGTCTGGGTGGGCTGCGGACCCGGCGCGGGCCACGTCTGCCACGGCTTCGGCGCCCGGCCGTTCAGGCCCGCCGCGCCCTCAGCGAGCAGCCGCTCCATCCGGGGGTCGCCGCCGGGGGGCGTGGTGGCCAGCGCGCACGACCACACGTCCTGGATCATCGGCGGCGCCGAGGTGCCGAACGTGTTGTCGGCCCAGCAGTTGTTCATGCCCGAGCTGGCCCCTTGGATCAGGTCGAAGCTGTCCGGGTGCTTGGCCGCGTCGTGCGTGACCGTGTTGCCCCACACGACGTTGCCGTGGGCCAGCCACACGTTCTGGTCCGGCAGCGGGCCGAGCGCGATGCCGGCGATGGCGTGGTCGGTCACGGTGTTGCCGGTGATGACGTTGGCGGTGGCGCCGGCCACGACGAACCCGCCGCCGTAGAACTGGCCCGCGATGCCCACGCCGGGCGCGTCGATCTGGTTGTTGTCGACGACGAGGTTGTTCTGGAAGGTGGCGCCGCGCTGGGGCGGGCGCTCTTCGCCGTCCAGCGAGTTGGGCACGAGGCCGAGCGCGTTCTGGCGCCACTCGGAGTCCTTGATCACGAGGTTGCCGCCCGCGTTGGTGCCCGAGTAGCCGATGGCGTTCTGGACGGCGATGACGTTCTCAATGCGGCCGTCGCACGGGAAGCACTCGCCGATGTAGAAGCCCGAGTCGGCGTTGCCGCTGGTGTAGGAGTGGTCCATCTGGCCGCAGCGCGAGCCGAAGGCGAACATGCCGTAGAGGCCGTTGTTGTAGGCGGTGATGTAGCGGCCCCAGTAGCCGGTCTGCTCGAACCAGCGCACGCCGTGCTCCTTGTAGCTGTGCACGGTCATGTTCTCCACCACGACGCGGTCGGACTTGACCTCGATGCCGACCTCGCGGGTGGTCTGGCCGTCGAGGATCGTGGCGTTGCGGTCGACGCCGCGGATGCGCAGGCCCGGCGTGTTCACGACGACGCTCTGGTGGTAGGTGCCCCGCTCGATGAGGATCGTGTCGCCCTCGTTGGCGGCGTCGACGGCGGCCTGGATGGTCGGGTACTGGGTGGGCACGGTACGCACGGCGCCGCTGCCGGGCAACGGCTTGTCGGCCGGATAGGTGCACGGCGTGGTCTCGAAGCCGGGCACGTCGTGTTCGGCCTTTGCGCTCGGGACGGAGAGCAGACCGAGGACGGCCAAGGCGGCAGCCAGCGGGAACAGCTTCTTCATTCCAACCTCCCCAGGGTGGCGTTGCGGTTACTGCACGACGAGGGTGCCGTGCATGTTGTCTTCGTGGACTGCGCAGTGGAACGGGTAGGTCCCGGCGGGCAGGGTCTCGACGCCGGTGACCGGCGCGCTGCCCCGGAAGTTCAGGACGCCGCTCGTGAACAGGCGCTCGCCGTCGGGCAGCACTGCGTCGGACGAGAGGCCGTGGGCGGCGAAGGCGTCGAGGTTGGTCAGGGTGAGGCCGGCGCCCTTCGGGACGACCAGGGTCGGCGCGACCAGCTCGTCGTCACCGGGGTAGTACGTGGAGCGGAAGGTGGTGACTTGGACGGCGGCATCGTTCGTGGTCGTGGCGCGGGCGTCGGCGGTTGCGTTCGGCATCGGGACGCACGACAGCCCGGCCAGCACTGCGGCCGCGGCGAACGTGCGCTTCAGACGTCGATCCCCCATCGCCGGCCAGGGTAGGACGAAACTGACGCACTTGTCACAATTCGGACAAGCCCCGCTTCCAGTAGCCCCGGACCGTCGCCTGCTGCCTGCTGATCCCCCGCTCGTTGAACAGGTGCTTGCGGATGCGCTGGACGGTCGCCGCCTCGCCTGCGACCCAGATGCGGGCGTCGTCGGGGATGGCTGCGGTGGCGACCGCCTCGACGAGGTCGTGGTGCCAGTGGACCGTTGCGCCGGGGTGGGTCGGCAGCGGGGCGTCGGGCTCGGCGGCGAGGTGCACGTCGACGGCGGTGGTGGGCGGGATGACCTCGAGGAGCTGGCCGATGGCGGGCACCGCGGTTTCGTCGCCGGCGAGGAGGTAGTGGGTCGCGGCCGGGTCGAGCTCGTAGCCGCGGCCGGGCCCGGACACGGCGGCGACGTCGCCCGGCTGTGCGTCGGCCGCCCAGGTGGAGGCGACGCCGTGGCCGTGCAGGACGACGTCGATGTCGAGCTCGTTCGTGCTGGGGTCGACCCGGCGGGGCGTGAACGTGCGCAGGGCGGGCCGGGTGCCGTCGGGGAGGAGGAACTCGTTGCCGTTCCACGTCGGCATGACCAGCTCTTTGGCCGGGGGCGTGGGCAGGAGGATGCGGACGCTAGCGGCGGGCTCGTCGACGGTGAAGCCCTCCAGCTCCGGGCCGGCGAGGGTCACGCGGACGAAGCGTGACGACAGCGCGTCGGTACGGCGCACCTCGACCCGGCGGAACGGCGGCGGCTCTCGTCTCACAATGCTCCCGATCCCCCCATCCTTCCCGAACGTTGAACGCTGAGCCCGCCCCTGGCGGGCGCAGCGTTCAAAGAACAGCCGGCGTGCGCGGCCAGCGGGCGGCCGTCTGAGTGCCGTTCTGGCGGGTCGGCGAGGCGGCCGTCTGGGTGCCGTTCTGGCGGGTCGGCGAGGCGAGCGTCTGGGTGCCGTTCGGGCGGGTCGGCCGACGGAACGGCACCCAGACCGGCCGTGTCGTGGCGCGGGCGGGCGTTTGGGTGCCGTTGACAACCGGGGCGGTTGCGAATGGCACCCAGACCGGCCGGGGGGGTCGGCGCGGTCCCGCTTAGCCGGTGCGGATGACGACGAGTTTGTCGTTGGCCGACTCGGCGCCCCAGACCTCGCCGGGGCGGCCGAGCTGCTGGCGCACGTTGCCCGGCGTGCTCGGGTTGCGGAAGGTCGTGAACTGTTCGGTGGCGGGGTCGAACCGCACGATGGCATTGGCGCCGAAGTCGGTGAGCCAGACCTTGTCCCGATAATCGACGTACACCGAGTACGCCTTCGGCGCCGCCCCCGGCAGCCGCCACTCCTTCCACCGCCCCGAGCCCGGGTCGTACGCCGCGACCTGCCCGGCGTCCCACTGACTCGACCAGATCACGCCCGCCGAGTCGGCCCACACCCGCCGGGTCCCCTGCCCCCGAGTCGGCGGCTCGACGACGGTGACCGCACCCGTCTCCGGATCGACCTTGCCCAGATAGTGCTTGGCCAGGTTGGCGTAGTAGACGTCGCCGTTCGGCGCCGCGGTGATCCCGTACGGCCCTGCGCCCCGAGGCGTGCGGAACACGTCCATCCGACGGGATGCCGGATCGAGCCGGCCGACGAACCCGGCGCTGCCGGTGAACCACAGCCGCCCACGCGCATCGAAGACCGCCGTGTGCATCCCGACGGTGCCGTGCTCACTGGGCGGGTTGAACCGCGTGACCGCCCTCGACACAGGGTCCACCCGCACGATGGCGTTGAGCCCGGTGTCGGTGACCCACGGCGCGCCGTCCGGCCCGACGATCACGCCATGCGGACTGGAGCCGTTGCCCAACGGCACCTCGTCGACCTTCTTCGTCCTCGGGTCCAGGCGGCCGAGCTTGCCGGTGTGCTGCGCGGTGTACCAGACGATGCCGTCGGACGACACGGCCACGTCGTGGGGATGCGAGCCGCGGGGCACGTCGAACTCCTCGACCTGGGGGACGAACGGCCCCGGCGCAGGCTCGCCCGCCGAGTCCGACGAGTCGGCCGACGACGAGGTGGTGGTGATCGTGGTCGACGTCGTCGTCGTGTCGCCGGCCGGCACCGCCCGCTCGTCGTCGTCGTCGTCGCCCCCAGAGCACCCCGCCAGCCCAACGACAACCGCCACGACAACCGCCGCGGCGACGCGCCTCATGCCGCCTTGGCCAGCGCCCGCCCCACCCCGGCCGGGTCCTGCTCGAAGCACCACTCGACGATCCGACGGGCCAGCTCCGCGTGCCCCTGCTCCTCATCGGCCATCTGGTGGAGCCCGCGCGCCCGCAACCGGGCCGCCGCCATCCCCTCGTTGCGCCAGCCGTCGACCAACGACTCCACCGCGATCCGGCGCAGCTCCCCACGGCGGCTCCGACGACGCCCGGCAATGCGGCGCCCCAGCAGCCCGGGGATCGGCCCGAACCCACCTGCGGGCGAGACCGAGTGGGCGTGGCCGATCTCCTCCAACGCGGCCCGGTGGCAGTCCGCCACCAACGAAGCGGGCGCGCCGACCGCCAGCAGCCGCAGGGCCAGCTCCCCGAACGAGGCGACCGACGCGTACTCGGCCTTGGCCTCCATGCTGTGCGGCCCGACCGGCAGCAACAGGCCGCGCCCCCGCCGCCATCGTCGGCCCCGCCGCCACAGAGGCCGGCCTTCGACCACGCACGACTGGCTGCCGTCAGGGTGCACCACGCAGTTGCCGCCGGGCGGCACGTTCACCGTCGTGGTCGTGGGCGAGAAGAAGATGCTCCCGTTGTTGCACGACGCACTGAACAGCGCGGCCAGCGCCGCAGCAGTCATGACCCGGTGCTTCCGACGACGGCCCATGGCGGCCACGGTACCGCCGATGCCCGTCGGCGACTCGTCGGCACCTCCCGGCCGAGGCCCGCCTCAGGCAGGACGGCGGAATCGACAGGTGACCTGCGCGATGGCGACGTCGCCGTCGTTCTCGGTGACGACGTTGACCCGCACGAACGCCGTGGTCCCCGCGATGCGCACCAGCTCGCCCTTGGCCTCGAGCCGGGTTGCGCTCATCGCCACCTTCTTCAGATACGAGACGTGCAGGTCGACCGTGTTCACGACGGCGACGAGCGGCACGATGTTCACCGCCGAGCACGCCGCGTAGTCCACCACCGCGGCGAGGATGCCGCCGTTGACGGTGCCGTCGACATTCAGATGTCCCTTGCGCAGGTCGAGGGCGAAGTGCGACCAGCCGTCGCCCACGTCCACCATCTCCAGCCCCAACAGCGAGGCCGACGGCGGCGGCGGGATCAGCCCGTCGCGGATCGCCCGCAGCGTGTCCTGCAGGACGAGTTCATCGGTGGCGGCGGGCGTCGTCATCGGGCCGCCCCCTGCCTGCCGATGCGGGCCGATGCGACGGCGCTGCCCACCGCGACCGCGCTCACCATCCACCAGCCGTTGCGGAACGAGTCGAGCCAGCCGTCGAGCGAGTCCTGCTCGCCCAGCACCGCGACCAGCGCGGCGATGCCGAGGACCGAGCCGATCTGCCGGGCCATGTTGACCACCGCTGATCCGGTGGCGAAGCGCTCGGGCGGCAGCGTCGTGGCGGCGGCCGCCATCAGCGTGGGAATCACAAGCCCGACCCCAATACCGGTGGCGAGCATGCCGGGCAGGAAGGCGCCGGCGTAGTTGCCGGAGTGGTCGATGGCGACCGCCCACCACCCGGTGCCGGCGGCGAACACCAACGACCCGAGCGCGGCCACCCGGCCCGCGCCCCACCGCCCGATCAGCGGGCCTGCGAGCTTGGCCAGCAGCGGGACCATGGCCGGGCCGGGCGCCACCGCCAAGCCGGTCTTGAGCGCGCTCCACCCCCACTGCGTCTGGGCCCACAGCACGCTCGACAGGAGCATGGCGGCGAAGGCCACGCTGAACACCAACGCGGCGGTGGTGGCGGCGACGTAGGCCGGGGACTGCAACAGCGCAGGCTCGACGACCGGGCTGCGGTGGGTCGCCGACCTGACCACGACGCCAACCGTGCCGACGAGCGCAGCGGCCGCAGCGAGAAGCACGTCCGACGACGACCAGCCCCAGTCGGGCCCCTTCACGAGCGCCAGCGCGACCGCCCCGACCGCGACCACCAACAGGCCTGCGCCCAGCAGGTCCGGGATCGGCTGCGCCGCCGCGGGCCGGTCGTCGGGCAGATGGCGCATGCCCATCGCGAACGCCACGACGCCGAGCGGCAGGTTGATGAGGAAGACCCACCGCCAGTCGGCCTCGACGAGCAGGCCGCCGACGACCGGGCCGACCGCGGCCGCCACCCCGCCCAGCCCGGCCCACGTCCGCACCGCCCCAGCCCGGCGCTCGGGCGGATAGGCGGCGAGCAGCAGGCCGAGCGAGGTGGGGACCAACAGCGCGGCGCCGAGTGCTTGCACGACGCGGGCGGCGACAAGCACGCCGACGCCAGGCGCCAGCGCGCAGGCCGCCGACGAGGCGGTGAAGAGGGCGAGGCCCCAGAGGAACCCGCCCTTGCGGCTGGTCCGGTCGGCGAAGCGGCCCGCCGGGATCAGCGCGGCGGCGAAGACGATGGCGTAGGCGTTGAGGACCCACGACAGCGCGCCCAGGTCGGTGCGGCCGAAGTCCTCGGCCATGGCCGGGAAGGCCACGTTGACGACGAACAGGTCGACGTTGGCCGCGATGACGCCGGCCGACACCACCGCCATCACCATCGAGGCCTTGGCCGGGACGACGGGCGCCGTCGCCCCCGAGGCAGTCAGTTTCATCATGCAACCGATCTTCACATGACTCAGTTGCTTTATGCAACCTATAATCGAGTCCGTGCGACGGTCCAGCTTCGAAGACGTGAACTGCTCGGTGGCCCAGTTCCTCGAGGTCGCAGGCGACTGGTGGACGATGCTGATCGTCCGCGACGCCTTCTTCGGCGTCACCCGGTTCAGCGACTTCCAACGCCGCCTCGGCGTGGCCCGCAACATCCTCGCCGACCGCCTCGACTGGCTCGTGTCCCACGGCGTGTTCTCGCAACGGGAGTACCAGCCGGGGCGCTCCGACTACGTGCTCACCGACAAAGGCCGCGACCTCTGGCTGGTCCTCACCGCCATGCGGCAGTGGGGCGACCGGTGGCACGCCGAGGCCGGCCCGCCCGTCGAGATGATCCACAAAGGCTGCGGCCACGTCGCCCAGGCCGTCGTCGTGTGCTCGGCGTGCGGCGAGGCGCTGGACGGCAGGGACGTGCGGGTCCAACTCGGCCCGGGCGCAACCGACGACTCGCTGTTGCCGCTCTAGCCTCGCCGCGATGCGTCGCGCCGTCGTGGTCGCCGTCGTGGCTGCCGTGCTCGTGCTGGCGACATCGTGCGGGGGCGGGGCCAACGAGAACGAGGCCGCCCCGACCACGTCGCAACCCACCAGCGCCACGACGCCGTCGACGCGCCGGGGCCTGCTGCAGCAGCGCCAGGACTTCGCGCATCACGCCGCCGATGCGAAGGGGCCGAAGGTCGACGTCTACGACGCGCCGGACGGCACGGTCGTTCGGACCTTCGAGAACCCGCAGCCGTCAGGCGCCCCGCTGGTCTTCCTCGTCGAGCGGCGCCAGTCCTCGTGGGTGCACGTGTACCTGCCCGCCCGGCCCAACGGCAGCACGGGGTGGGTGCGGGCGGCCGACGTCGAGGTGCGCGGCGTGCCGTATCGGGTCGACGTGCTGCGGGGCGCGCACGTCCTGCGGCTCTACGAGCGCGACGAGCTGGTGCGCGAGTTCCCCGTCGGCATCGGCACCAAGGACACGCCGACGCCGGGCGGCACCTTCTTCATCAAAGAGCTCTTGGAGCCGGCCAACCCCGACGGCGACTACGGCCCGTATGCCTATGGCCTGTCGGGGTTCTCGAACGTGCTGTCGAGCTTCAACGGCGGCGCCGGGGTGATCGGCATCCACGGCACCAACGAGCCCGGCTCGGTCGGGCGCGACGTGAGCCACGGCTGCATCCGCTTGCGCAACGAGGACATCCGGTACCTGGCCGAGCGACTGCCGCTGGGCACGCCGGTCAGGGTGCTCGCTTAGCTCGGGCGAACGCGGCGAGGTCAGCCGGTGAAGTCGGGCTGGCGGCGCACCGGCTGGGCCGGGCCGGTGCCGTCGTCATCGTCCTCGTCGTCATCGTCGTCGGGCGGCGTCGGCTGACCGCCGGTCGACGGCGTCACGGTGAACGCGGCGCCCTCGAAGTCGCTGCCGGGGCACTCGGCCACGAACTCGTACTGGCCGGGGCCTGCCTCGTTCGGGATGGTGAAGGTCGCCGAGAAGGTGCGGTCCTCGTTGAGGGTGACGTCTTCCACCTCGTACGGGAACTCCTCGCCGTCGCCGAAGGCCACCACGATGTCGTCGCCGTAGCAGTTGGCGCCGGTGATGCTCACCTCGGTGCCGACCGGGCCTGACGTCGGAGACACGCTGATCGTCCCCTCCCATGCCGCGATCGTGACGTTCACGGTGTTGCTGGTCGCGTCTCCCCCGCTGCACAGGATGGTGCTCGAGATCGAGGCCGGCTCACCGGCGACCGCGTCCTCGGGAATCGTGATCGCCTGCGTGTACTCGCCGGCGGCATCGGTGGTCCCGCTCGCGGTGGCCGTCGCCGCGTCCCCGGCCGGGTTCGTGTAGACGAGGGTCACGGTGTACGGGACGCTGGCGCAGTCCGACGTGCCGCTGACGGTGACCGACTCAGTCGGCCGGGCCGTCGTCGGGCTGACCGAGATCGAGTGGGTGAATCCGGCCGAAGCCGGCACTGGCGCGACCACGACGGACGCGACCACAGCAGTCAGCGTGATGAGGGCGATCCCAAGCTTGCGCACCCCCGGCAGGTTAGGGGCCGTACCTGCCGTCCGCCGCGGAGGCGAGGACCGATCGGCCCTACTTCGAGGCCCCGCCCGGACCGCACAGTGGGAGCCGTGAAGCGCTCGATCACCGCCGCCGCTGCCGTGCACGCTCCTGCACCGCTCGTCGTCGCCGTGTTCTCCGCCGACCCGGCCGTCGCCTTCGCTCCTGCCCTCATGAGCGGCGCCCGACGCGGGCCCGCGCTGGTGGCGACACTCACCATGGAGCTCCCGGCCGGCGGGGCTGCGACCCAGCAGGTCGAGCTGCGGGTCGGTCCGCCCGAGCCCGTCGCCGAAGGCGCCACCTCGTTCAGTCTCACCTGGCACGCCCTCGGACGCGAGCGGCTGTTCCCCACGTTCGACGGCCGACTGCTGGTGGTCGAGTCCGATGCCGCGGGCGGCGACACCGAGTTGCGCCTCGAAGGCGAGTACCGGCCTCCGCTGCGGGCGCTGGGCGCATTCGCCGACGGCCTCGTCGGGCACCGCCTGGCTCGGGCCTCGTTGACCGCGTTCCTGCGGGACGCGGCCCGGCGGGTCGACGCTGAAGTCGCCCGCCGGCCGCCCAACTTCACCGTGCTCTGAGCCAGACCACGACGAGTCCGACGACCGCGGCGGGCAGCGCGGTCAGCGTCATCGCGAGCGACACCGCGGCGGCCGTCGCCACCACCCGCTCTGACGGGGGTGGCCGGCGATTACTGCGATAGAGGCGGGGAAGCCCCGGCCGCGATCCGCACGGCCGGACGCCGCGTCACCACGGTCGTGTTCATGCCGCCACCCCCACCGACCCGTTCAGCCGCCGCAGGGCGCGATGGAACCGGTGCAGGCCGTCGACCGGCTCCAAGAACATGAACGGGCAGGCGCCCGCTACGACGTCGATGCCGTTTCGCTCGCACTGCTCGACCGCCTCGTCCGATACCGCCCCGACGCCGCCGAAGCCCTTGAACAGCCACACACGAGGGACGCCGCGCTCGATGCACTGCGCGACAACGTTGGACGCCTGGTCCTTGCGCACCATGACGATGGCGCCGTCGAGATCGCCCGGCACCGAGGCCAGGTCCGGATAGCAGCGGTCGCCCAGCACCATGGCGACGTGGGGGTTGACGGCGACGACGTCGCGTCCCCGTTTGCGCAGCTCGCGGTAGACGGCGGTGCCGAAGTTGTCGGACCGGTCGGACGCGCCGATCACCGCCAGGCGGCCGTGGGAGAGGAACGCAATCGCTTCTGCGGGGTCGATGGTCATCGAGGCCTCCTTGCGTCGAAGAACGAAGCCACTTCCATTGCACGCCCCCGGCCGCGGAACCGTGAGGGCCGAACGGCCTGCGCGCGAGCCGCCGTTCGTCGGTAGGCGCGTGCCAGGCGGGCGGGGACCATGACCCCCGTGACACGAGAAGCGCTCTTGGAAGAGTTGGCGGTCGACGAGTGTTGGGCGCTGCTGGCGACGCACATGGTGGGGCGGCTCGCGGTGGCAACCCTTGACGGCTGCCCGGTGGTCGTCCCGATGAACTACGTGGTCAGCGGCAACGGCATCGTCTTCCGCACCGACGACGGCACGAAGCTGCGAGCCATCGGCAACGGCCGGGCCAGTTTCGAGGTCGACGCCGTGGACCCGCACCGCGGTACCGGCTGGAGCGTGCTCGTGCGCGGCGACGTCTACGAAGCGACCTCGTGGGAACTCGCCGGCGTCACCCTCGACGCATGGGCGCCGGGGCCCAAGCGGCTTTGGCTGCGACTGGCCGCCCGCGAGGTCACCGGCCGCCGGCTCGACGTGGCCGGCTTCGAGCCCGACGAGAGGGGATACCTGTGATCGGCACGATCGTGCTGCTCGACCGGGAGGAGTGCATCCGCCTCCTCGCTACCCACTGCGTGGGCCGCATCGCCGTCGTCGACCACGGACGGCCCCACGTGGTCCCGGTCAACTACACGATGGACGGCGACGCCGTCGTGTTCCGCACCGCAGTGGGCACCAAGCTCGACGCCGCCAGCCGCTCGGCCGTGGCGTTCGAGGTGGACGACCTCGACCGTGAGACCCGGGAAGGCTGGAGCGTCGTCGTGCACGGCCTGGCCCAAGAGGTCACGCCCTACGACCGGCCCGACATCGTGCGCCGCGTGCGCAGCCTCGATCCCGTCCCATGGGCGACCGGCGACAAGCCTCATGTCGTGCGGATCGCCCCGCACACCGTCACCGGCCGCCGGGTACGCCGACCCGACCCCGACCCCGACCGCTGACCCCCGACCCCCCCAACTCTCTGGAGGACATAGGTACCGCATACGGGGTGGCGCCGCCCGCTGCACCGGTTTGGGTGCCATAGGCAACCGCCACGGTCGTCAATGGCACCCAGACGAGCGGTTGGGGTTGGGCGGGCGGGCGCGGGCGGGCGGGCGCGGGCGGCGCGGGCGGGCCTAGTCCCGCGTCGGCTTGTCCCTGCGGGCGGCCAGACGGGCTGCGTACGCCGCCGCCTCCGACCGCCGACTCGCGCCGAGCTTGGTGAGGATGTTCGAGACGTAGTTCTTCACCGTCTTCTCCGACAGGAACATCTGCTCGCCGATCTGCCGATTGGTCAGCCCTTCGGCGATGAAGTCGACAATGCGGCGCTCCTGGTCGGTCAAGCCGGCGTCGTCTTCTTCCTTGGGCGGGTGGCGCAGGCGCTCCAGGACGCGGGCGGTGACGGTCGGGTCGAGTAGCGACTCCCCGTTGCCGACCCTGCGGACCGCCTCGACGAGGTCGATGCCGCGGACCTGCTTGAGGATGTAGCCCGCCGCGCCGGCCATGATGGCAGAGAACAGCGCCTCGTCGTCCGAGAACGAGGTCAGCATCAGACACGCGATCTCGGGGTGGCGGGACCGGATCTCGCGGCAGACGTCCACACCGTCGCCGTCGGGAAGGCGCACGTCGAGCACCGCCAGGTTGGGCGAGGTGGCCGGGATCCGAGCCAGCGCCTCGGCGGCCGTGCCCGCCTCCCCCACCACCTCGATGTCGTCCTGGCCCTCCAGCAGGTGGCGCAGGCCTTCGCGCACGACCTCGTGGTCGTCGAGGAGGAACACCCGCACTGTCATGCCTTCATTGAAGTCGCCGCTGCGGGCTTTAGGCTGACAGGGTGCCGGAACAAGCCGGGCCCCGCAGCCTGCGCCGACTGATGGAAGCCGTGCTCACGATCAGCTCGGGCCTGGACCTGGCCACGATCCTGCAGCGAATCGTGGAGGTGGCCGCCGACCTGGTCGACGCCCGCTATGCCGCCCTCGGCGTGCTCGACGAGGAGCGCACCCGGCTGGTCGAGTTCATCACCGTCGGGCTCTCCGAGGAGCAGCACCAGGCCATCGGAGCGCTGCCGCACGGCCACGGAATCCTCGGGCTGCTGATCCTCGACGCCAAGCCGGTGCGGCTGCCCGACCTCACCGACCACCCCGACAGCTACGGGTTCCCGCCGAACCACCCGCCGATGCGGTCCTTCCTCGGCGTGCCCATCCGCGTGCGCGACGAGGTCTTCGGCAACCTGTACCTCACCGACAAGACGACGGCCGAGGTCTTCAGCGACGTCGACGAGGAGCTGATCATCGCCTTGGCCGGCGCGGCCGCGGTGGCGATCGAGAACGCCCGCCTGCACGGGCGGCTCCAAGACGTCCGGCTCCTCGAAGACCGCGAGCGCATTGCACGCGACCTCCACGACAGCGTCATCCAGCGGCTGTTCGCGACCGGGCTTTCCTTGCAAGGCGCGGCCCGGCTCGTGCAGGACCCCAAGGTGGTCGACCGGCTGGAGGCCGCCGTCGACGACATCGACGCCACCGTGCGCCAGATCCGCACCGTCATCTTCGGACTCGAGTCCATCAAGCGGACCGCTGGCGGGCTGCGCGAGCGCGTGCTGGCGGTCGTCCACGAGGCGGCCAGGCCACTCGGGTTCGAGCCCCGGGTGGTGTTCGACGGCCCGATCGACGCCGCCGCCACCGATGCCGTCGCGGTCGAGGTCGTCGGCGTGCTGCGCGAGGCGCTGAGCAACGTGGCCAGGCACGCGTCGGCAACCAAGGTCGACGTCTCGATCGAGGCGGGCGACGAGTTGGTCGTGCAGGTCGTCGACAACGGGGTCGGCCCGCCCGGCCCCGACACGCCGATGGGCAGCGGCCTGGCCAACATGCAGGCTCGGGCCGAACGGCTCGGCGGCCGGATGTCGCTCACGACGGCCTCTCCCAGCGGGACGGCTGTCGACTGGCGGGTGCCGGTCCCCGAATAGGGCACCGCCACCGCCGCCGAACGGCGGGTCCGCGAGGGCCGATAGTCCCAAGCAACGCCCGACGAACGCCTGCTGTGCCCCGCCGCGTAGGCGCGGACACTGGTCTTGCAGCAAAGACCAGAAAGGCCAAGGAGGCCAGTTATGAAGAAAGCGTTCCCGATCCTGTTGACGGTCCTCGGCGTGGTGTTCCTCGCCGGAGGCTTCTATGCCGGGTTCCGGGGGCTCGACGCCCGTCAGCAAGTACGCGACGAGCTCATCGCCCAGCGCATCACCACCCCGGCCGACGCATCCATACCGAACGCCCGGGTCGACGACGCCAGGACCGCGCAGTCGATGGCCGACATCATCGCCGTGCACGCAGACGAGTCGACCGGCGGCCGGACCTACTCGGAGATGGGCAGGTACCTGGCGGTTGGCGGCGGCGACACCAACGAGGCCGAGGCTGCGGTCAAGGGCGCCGACGGCAAGCCGGTCGCCAACCCGCTGCGCAACGTCGCCTTCCAGGCCTCGTCGCTGCGGACCAGCCTCTACGCCTCGATCATGGCCTTCAACGTGGCCGACCTGGTGATCGGCCTCGGGCTGATGATCGGCGTCCTCGGCCTGGCCGTCGGCGGCGTCGGGGTGGCACTGGCCGGGCTGGCGATCCCAAGCTTCGCCCGCAAGGTCCACGTGGAGCCCATCGCAGCATCGCACTGATCCCAACTCCCACCCACAGGCTCGGCCCCCGGAGACCCCGGGGGCCGAGTCGCGTCCGGGGTTCGGCGCGGGTTCGGTCGACGCATATCGGGCCATTGCGGTCGATACCGGGACACAGCGCCCGCAGGAAACCTGGCGAAAACGTCGAAGACCGATTGTTCGGACGACCAGGGTGTGTACCCTCGGACTTCATCATCTAGTAACGGCGTACACGGCAACGTGGGTCCCGGGGGTCAGAACGCACATGCGGCGCATTTCGGTCGTCACCATTCTTCTGCTCGTCTTCAGCGCGCTCGGCATCGTGGGGTCCTCCCCTGCCTTCGCCGCCGGCGAGCCCGTCCTCGCCTCCACCACGCCGGCCGACAACGCCAGCATCCAGAACTCCCCCGAGCCTCCCGCGGGCCCAGTGGTGAGCGCCACGTACGACGTGGAGCTGGACGGCACGTCCACGATCACGGTCAAGGACAACACCGGCACGCCGTTGAGCGGGGCCACCGCCCTCAGCGTCGACGAGAAGACGATCTCGTTCACGCCTGCCGCCGACCTGACCGAAGCGGGCAGCGCCTATGAGGTCGTCGTCGTGGCCAAGCGCAAGACCCTCACGGTCTTGACGACGACGTCGACGTTCCACTTCAACGTCGACAACACGCCGCCGGCCAAGCCGTCGATCACGTCGGTCGAAGGCGACACGAGCTCGCCTGCGGCGGGCAACGACACGACGCCGACGATCGTGGTCGGCAGTGCGATCGCCGGTCACACGATCAAGATCTTCGACGGCGCCCTCGACCGTGGCTCCAAGGTCGTGCCCAGCGGCAACACCACGGTCACGTTCAACGCGTTGGAGACCGACACCGAGATCGCCCTCGGCGGCGACGGCGCCCACAACCTGACGGCCAAGATGCTCGACCCGGCCGGCAATGCGTCGGAAGCGTCGACCGTGTTCGTGTACTCGATCGACACCGCGCCCCCGGCGGCGCCCGTGATCGCATCCGTCGAAGGCGACTCCACCACCCCGGCGACGGGCAACGACACCACCCCGCGCATCGTGGTCAACAGCGTGACCGCGGGCGACACCGTCAAGATCTTCGACGGCGCCACCGAGAAGGCGTCGAAGGTGGCCGCGGCCAACAGCGTGACCTTCAACGACGTTGAGACCGGCACTGGCAGCAACGAGGTCAGCATCACCGGCGACACCGCCCACACCCTCACGGCCAAGGCCGCCGACCCGCTCGGCAACGTCTCCGCCGCGTCGGCCGGGTTCGTCTACACCCTCGACTCCGGCCCGCCCGCGGCGCCCGCCATCGAGTCGGTCGAGGGGGACACCGCCACGCCCGGCGCCGGCGCCGACACCACCCCGACCATCGTGGTCAACGGCCTCACCGCCGGCGACACCGTGCGCGTCTACGACGGCGACGTCGAGAAGGGCAACAAGGTCGTGCCGCCTGCGGCCACCACCGTCACCTTCAACGCGGCCGAGAACGACATCGACGTCACCCTCGCCGGCACCGGCAACCACTCCTTGACGGCAAAGGCAGAGGACACCGTCGGCAACCTGTCGGCTGCGTCGGCCGCCTTCGTCTACGCCCTCGACACCACCGGGGCACCGCCCCAGGTCGTGTCGACCGCCCCCGCCGCCAACTCGGCAGGCCCGCCGCCCGCGACCGTCTCGGCGACCTACACCGAGGCGCTCGACACCGCCCAGTCGACCATCGGGCTGAAGAACAAGAACGGCAACAGCGTGGCCGGCACGGTGACGTTCACCGGCGACGACAAGACGATCGTCTTCACGCCCGTCACCACGCTGACCGACGCAGGCAGCCCGTACACGGCGACCGCGACGGTCAAGGACCTCGAAGGCAACTTGGCCCCCGCCACGGTTTGGTCGTTCACCGTGGACGGCACGCCGCCCGCCGTCCCGGTCATCGCATCGGTCCACAACGACACGACCACGCCCGCGACCGGCAACGACACCACGCCTGCGATCCGCATCACCGGCCTGACCGCGGGCGACACCGTCAAGGTCTTCGACGGCGCCACCGAGAAGGCCTCGAAGGTCGTGCCCACCGGCCAGACGGAGGTCACCTTCAACACGGGCAGCGCGGCGGAGGCGACGCTGACCGGCAACGGCTCGCACACGCTGACCGCCAAGGCGATCGACCCGCTCAACAACGCATCGGCGGCATCGGACGCCTTCGTGTACGACCTCGACACCACCACCCCGGGCGCCCCGGCCATCAACTCCGTGGCGGACGACAGCACGACGCCGGCCAGCGGCACTGACGCGACGCCGAAGGTCGTTGTCGGCGGCGTCGTCGCAGGCGACACCGTGAAGGTCTTCGACGGTGCGGCAGAGGTCGCGTCCAAGGTGGTCCCGGCCAGCGCCACGACGGTGACGTTCAACGCAACCGAGACCGATGCCGAGCTGACCCTCGGCTCGGACGGCGCCCACGTCTTGAAGGCGACGGCGTCGGACGCGGCGGGCAACACGTCGGCCGCATCGCCCACGTTCACCTACAACCTCGACGCCGCCGGCCCGGCGCTGGTGTCGACGTCGCCGGTCAACGGCGCCGTCGTGAAGCCGCCTGCCACCGTCTCGGCGACCTACGGCGAGGCCCTGAACCAGGCCAACAGCACGATCTCGGTCACCAAGACCGGCAACGCCGCGGTGGCCGGCGCGACCAGCTTCAGCGGTGACGGCAAGACCATCGTGTTCACGCCGTCGGCGCCGCTGACCCAGGCCGACGGGCCCTACGCCGTCTCCGTGGCGGCCAAGGACGCGCTCGGCAACACCACCAACACCGCGTTCAACTTCGCCGTCGACACGACCGCCCCGGCGGCCCCGTCGATCACCTCGGTGGAGGGCGACACCTCCACGCCCGGCAGCGGCGAGGACACCACGCCGACGATCGTCGTGTCCGGCGTGACCGCGGGCGACACGGTGAAGGTCTTCGACGGCGCCACCGAGAAGGGCTCGAAGGTGGTGCCGAACGCGGCGACCACGGTCACCTTCAACACGCTCGAGTCCGACGCCGACGCGACCCTCAGCGGGGCAGGCAGCCACACGCTCACGACGAAGGCGCTCGACCCGGCGGGCAATGCCTCGACTGCGTCGACGGCGTTCGTCTACACGCTGATCGTCAAGATCACGCCGACGATCACGAGCATCACCCCGACGGCAGCGCCGCGCGACGCGGCCGGCCCGGTTGAGATCACCGGGACCAACTTCACCAACGGCCCCGTCGTGTCGTTCTCCGGCAGCGGGATCACGGTGGAGCAGACCATCGTCGAGTCGTCGAGCAAGATGACGGTGCTGATCGCCATCAACGACGCCGCCGCACTCGGCGCTCGCAACGTGACCGTGTCGATCCCCGGTGGGAACTCGGCCACGTGCGCCGGCTGCTTCACCGTCTTGCCTGCGCAGGGCTACACCCTGGTGAGCTCGGCCGGCGACATCTCCAACTTCGGCACCTCGGAATTCCACGGCTCGCCCGGCGGGCTGCCGCTGAACGCGCCGATCATCGGCATCGCCCACACCCCCTCCGGGGGCGGCTACTGGCTGGTGGCCCGTGACGGCGGCATCTTCTCGTACGGAGACGCCGACTTCTGGGGCTCGATGGGCGCGGCGCCGTTGAATGCGCCGGTGCTCGGCATGGAGCCGACGCCGAGCGGCAACGGCTACTGGCTGTTCGCAGCCGACGGCGGCATCTTCAGCTTCGGCGACGCCAACTTCCTCGGGTCGATGGGCGGCACGCCGATCAACGCCCCGGTGGTGGGGATGGCCTCGACCTCGACCGGCCAGGGCTACTGGCTCGTCGCCCAGGACGGGGGCATCTTCTCCTTCGGCGATGCGGCCTTCTACGGGTCGACCGGCGGCATGCCGTTGGCCGAGCCGGTGTTCGACATGGCCGCGCTGCCCAGCAACACCGGGTACTGGCTGGTCGCTCGCGACGGCGGCATCTTCAGCTTCGGGTCGGCCAAGTTCCAGGGCTCGGCGGTGCCGTTCAACCCGTCGACGGTGATTGGGATGGGTGCGTCGAGCAGTGGCAACGGCTACTGGATCGCCGACGAGGACGGTCTGGTCTACGACTTCGGCGACGCGCTGTTCCTCGGCGACCTCGAAGGCGACCCGCCCGGCGCGCCGATCGTCGGCTTCGCCGTCATGCCCGCCGCCGCGGGGTAGCGGGGCGGCGCTGTTCGGAACGGCTTATGCGGGCCCGGTCCTCAATGGACCGGGCCCGCTGCCGTTGGCGGTGGCTCGGTCACTAGCCTGGTCGGCTGGTGTGCCGGGAAGCCTGGTCGGCGCCGTTTCGCCACGCCCCCGACCTGGAGCCGACCTGCGTATGTCCGATCCCGAAGCCGCCCCGCCCACGCCGCCGACGTCGACGTCGACGTCGACGTCGACCCGAGCCCTGCGGGAGTTCCTCGGCACCGAGGCCGCAGGCGGGATGGTGCTGCTGCTCGCCACCGCGGTCGCGCTGGTGTGGGCCAACTCCCCGTGGAGCGCCTCCTACGAACGGCTGTGGCACACCGAGGCAGTGGTCGGCGTGGGCCGTTGGCAGCTCGCCCTCGACCTGCGCCACTGGGTCAACGACGGCCTCATGGCGGTGTTCTTCCTCGTCGTCGGCTTGGAGGTGAAGCGGGAGTTCCTCCAGGGCGAGCTGCGCGACCGGCGCAAAGCGGCGCTGCCGATCGTGGCTGCCATCGGCGGCATGGCGGTGCCCGCCCTGCTCTACACGGTGTGGAATGCGGGCGGCGATGCGGCGTCTGGCTGGGGCATCCCGATGGCCACCGACATCGCGTTCGCGCTCGGCGTCCTCGCCGTCGTGGCGCCTGGTCTTCCTGGCTCGCTGCGGATCTTCTTGTTGGCGTTGGCGATCGTCGACGACCTTGGCGCCATCGCCGTGATCGCGGTGTTCTACTCGGGCTCGCTGGAATGGGAATGGCTGGCCGCGGCCGCCGCCATCACGGTCGTCGTCTACGTCGTGCGGCAACTCGGCGTCGGGTGGACCTGGGTGATCGCGGGGCTCGGCGTGGCGCTGTGGATCGCGGTCCACGCGTCAGGCGTGCACGCGACGATCGCCGGCGTCGTCATGGGCCTGCTGGCGCCCGCGTCGCCGCGGCTGACGCGCGAGATCGCGTTGTCGCGCGGCGACGAGCTGCTCGACGTCTTCACGCCCGCAGCGGCCCGACAGACGTCGCGCCTGGCCCGGCTGTCGGTGTCGGAGCTCGAATGGATCCAGCACGCGCTGCACCCGCTGTCGAGCCTGTTCATCGTGCCGGTGTTCGCGCTGGCCAATGCGGGGGTGGTGTTCACCAGCGATGGCCTGCGGGACGCGGCGTCGTCGCCTGTGGCGATCGGCGTGCTGGCCGGCCTCGTCGTGGGCAAGACGCTCGGCATCACCGGCGCCGCGTGGATCGCCGCCCGCACTGGCATCGCCGAGTTGCCTTCCGACGCGCGCTGGCGAGACCTGGCCGGGGTGGCCGCGCTGGGCGGCATCGGGTTCACCGTGTCGCTGTTCATCACCGACCTCGCCTTCGACGACGAATCGGCGGTCACCGAGGCGAAGATGGGCATCCTGGCCGCCGCCGTGGTGGCCACGCTGCTGGCGGCCGCGCTGCTGCGCCTCGGGCGGGGTCCCACCCCTGGGGCGTCGAACGGGCAAGCATCTCCCCTAGCATCGGAGTGAGGTCGATCGGCGGCTTTGGCCAGCATCGGCGGCACCGGCGGTGCGGCGCAGAAGACCCGACAGCGAGGGAACCCCCATGGAAGCCATGACAACCGCGCGCGCCCGACGAATGCGTGGCTCGCTTCTCGGCGCCGTCCTCGTCCTGGCGGGCGCCTTTGCCGCCATCACCACGGGGCCCGCGGTGGCCACCAACGGCGACGTGTTCGCCCGCGGCGTCGGCTACTGCGCCTCGACGTACGGCGGGCATGGGACCCTTCCCGGCTTCGGGCCGTCGGTGGACATCAACGTCGGGACCGGCAACGTCGACGACGGCCACGCGCTGTTCGCCCCCCAGGACGGCTCGGTCACCGTGCACACGACCGGGGGCGGCGGCGGGTACGGGAACTCAATCATCTGGCACTCTGCCGACGGGGCCGAGCGGCTCCACTTGGCCCATCTGCGCAACGACTCCCCGCTGTCCAACCGGCAGGTCGCGGCGGGCGAGCTCATCGGGCGGATCGGCAACTCGGGGACGTCGTCGGGGAGCCACCTGCACATCTCCCGTTCGGTGAACGGCGCGGGGCAGCCGCTGGTGTTGTCGGGGCGCACGATCAACCCGGCGCCTGGCACGCCGAGCAACTGCTCGTCCGGTCCCAACTACTTCGTGTCCAACGGGCCGGTCACCGCGCCGACCCATCCGACGTGGGTGCGCCAGGACGGGACCTGGGCTTCGGAGATCTCAATCGCCACCATTCCGGGCGGCTGGGAGATGTTCACGATCGGCAGTGACAGCCGGATCTACCGCAAGGCCATCGGTGCCCGCGGGTGGAGCGTGATCCCGGGGCCGAGGGCGAAGAAGCTGGCGACGACGACGTCGGTCGACGGGCGGGTCGAGCTGTTCTACATCGGGATGAACAATGAGGTGTACCACCACTGGGAGACCTCGCCGGGCGGCGACATCTCGCGCTGGGAGGCGCTCGGCGGCTACGCCAGGGACATCGCCGCGGCCCGGGCCGGCGACACGTGGGAGGTCTTCCACATCGGCGAGAACAACTCCATCTACCGCGGCCGCCAGGTCAACAAGGCGTGGCACGTCATGCACGGCACGTGGGCGTTGAGCCTGGCCGCGGCCACGTCGCGCGACGGGCGCGTCGAGCTGTTCCACACCACCGGCGGGCGCAACGTCATGCACGCTTGGCAGTCGTCGCCTGGGAGCCACTTTGGCGGCTGGGTCAACCGGGCCGGCGTGCACCACGACATCGGCGCCACGTCGGTCGGCAACGGCGAGTGGGAGCTCTACGCGATCTCTGACAGCAACACCGTCTGGCGCCTGGCCCCGTGGTCCGGCGTCAATGCCTGGCAACGCTCGCCCGGATCAGCGTCCCGCATCGCCGCGGCCCGAAACTCCGACGGCCGCGTCGAGCTCATCGTCGTCGGCGGCAGCAACGTCCTGTACCACGCCTGGCAAAAGTCGCCCGGCTACTTCTAAGTCACCCACCGCGAGGTTTGGGCCCACTCCCCCGTACTTCGGGCAGCGTCGCGCACCACGAACACGGCGCCGACTGGAGGAGCGATGCGAAGAGCCCTGGTGGCGTTGACCGTCTTCACTGCGGCCGCACTTCTCCCGGCCCCGGCCCCAGCCCACGCCGAGCCAGGCGTCAGGGGCGGCGGCATCCTGACCCTGGACGGGAGGGCGACGCCCGGGTTGTTCTTCTTGCAGCCGACGCCGCAGTCGTACACCGCCGTCGGCCGGGGGTATGTGCAGTTCCAAGACCCGGCTCGTGGCATCGCCGTCGGAGGCGAGGTGAGCTTCTCAGCCACGGCCGCCTCGGATGCGACCGGCGACTCCGTCCTCAAGGGCTCCGGCCGCATCTTCTTCTCCTTCACCAGCGATGAACTGCTGCCCGGCGGCGGGCGCCTCACCGGCGGCGGGGAAGGCCGGTACGACTTCGCCGCCGACAAGTTCGTCGCCCGGGCCAACGTCGGGGTGACCTACAAGGTATGGAGCTACGACCTCACGCTCGGCCTCGCCGCGCAGTGGTCGCCCGAGGACGCCAATCCGACCACCGCGATGGCCTACGTCGCCGGCTTCGAACTGACCTTCCTCAGGTTCTGAAGCCCCCTCACCCTCGGGGACGTTCCATGCAGCCGAGAAGCCGCGCCGGCAACCCGTGGCAAGGAGCCACGGGCACCTGCCTGAGTCGAAGCGGCGCAGTTCGTCTACGGCAGCGCGCTGACAAGGCCGGAGGAACCTTCGACGAGTTGCCTTGGCCACTGCGGCCAGGCGCCCCCTTCGAGGTGAAGCGGGGAGTCGAGGAACATTATGGAAGGGTCGCCTCCCGGGCTGAAGGGCGCGCGAGGTGGGTGCGTTACCTGGTCGAGGTCGAGCAAGAGCGAGGAGAACTCGAACCGCTCGCGTCCCTGCCACTGGTCCCAATGAGGCTCCCGAGGACCGCTGCTCTGGTGGCTGTGCTCGCCAGCACCGCCACGGTCAACGCGTCCGGACGAGCCAAGACACAGTCAGAATCAACTATCCACACTCGCCTCGGGCGGGCCCGATCGAGTCGCGAGCCAGTCGAGCGCCTGGTTCAGTGCGGGACCAGGCCTTCGTTGCGGTCGTTCGCAAGCGCGATGAGCCCGGCCTCAGCCGCAGCGCTCAGAACGTCGCGGGACCCATCGTTGAAGGCGTTGTCGACGACCACGATGTCGAACACTGGCGGGTCGAGCACGCGATGGAGTGACCAGGTGAGGAGCGAGGGTGAGCTCCATCGTGTTGTACGAAACCGTCACCACGGCGACCGTCTTATCCGTTCGCATAATGCCACCCGAGGTCCACACAGAACACCCCGCCGGTCCCTCGGCCGTCCATCGTTCTCAGACGGTAATGACCGCAAGGCCGGGGATGTCGACGTAGTCGCCGTTCTGCGTGACCACTGGGACGCCGAGCGACATCGCCGTGGCTGCGAACACTTCACCGTTCACGGGCAACCGATCGTCTCGGCCATGCGAACACGGTCTTGCGGAGACGAGGCCGTGAATGGTCGACGTGAGTGCAGCGGGCCGGACGGCGGACCCGCCACCACTCGTGCGTCACCCCTTCGCTCCTGGCGAAAGGTCTACAGCCACGCCCATCCGTGCTTGGCCTCCAATGCCTGCCATTCCGCCGAGGAGGGGGATTGACCGGCCCCCACCAACTCGACGATGTCTTCCATCAAGTGCTCGAACCCACCAGGCGTGGAGACGAAGACGAACCGTACGGGTGACTCCGACGCGCGGGTGAGCGAGTGCGGCACACCTCGGGGCATGAAGATGAAGTCACCGGGACCCATGGAGAAGGTGTCGTCGCCGACGACAGCGGTCATCCGCCCCTCGAGCATGTAGATCCCTTCGTCCTCCCGATGGTGGATGTGTAGCGGGTAGTCCTCGGTCAGGTGGTGGTCTCCGAAGGTGTACTGCCCACCCGTGTCCGAGCTGAGCGCCTTGAAGGCCGTCGGCACGGGAATACGCGTGGGCCGGCTCGTGCCACTGGCGACGAAGAACCCTCTGCCATCGGCGCTCATCATCATCACCTCCGTGGGGTGGCCCCGCGAGCGGATCAATAGGCGGCGCACCCTACCGGGTCGGATGCGATGGGCCCGCAGGCGAGCGTCGCCGACGCTGAACATCACGATCTGTACCGCTACGCAGCCGTTCAGCTGGGGCCCGAGGACATGGCCGCGGCTTTGCCCGAGCCCTCAATCCGTTGGTTGACTGCGTCAGCGTGCTGCTGTGAGCAGAAGGGGCCAACGCGAGGATCACAACTGTTAGTTCAGTGGTCCTGGCGTGTCATTGTACGAACACCCTTGAGGCCACGATCCCCGCCCGGTGCTGGCGCCGCGCTCGCCGAATACGCCGATGCGAGCCGGTGCCGGCGACCGGTAGACGTGTCGCAGAACTGTCCTACCTGCTGTGCTACCGTGCATTCATGGCGCGACGAGAGAAACGATCCGTGTCGCTGCCGCACGATCTCGCGGAGGCCATCGACCGTGCCGCGGAGACGGAGGGCACCTCGTTCAGCGCCTGGCTGGCCGACACGGCGGCTCATCGTCTGCGGCTCCAGGCCGGCCGTACGGGCGTCGCCGAATGGGAGGCTGAGAACGGTCCGTTGACGGCCGAGGAACTCGCAGAGGGACTTTCCCGGGCGCGTGCGCTGCTCGGTCGGCAACCGACGAAGCAGCGCTCCCGGCGGTCCGCTTGATTCATGGGCGTCACCTACGACACTGGGGCCTTGATCGCTGCTGATCGCAACGACAGGGCGATGTGGGCGCTGCACGCGGGGTTCTTGGCTGAGGAGGTGGTCCCAGTCGTTCCCGCCCCTGTCCTCGCCGAGGCGTGGCGTGGCGGTCCTCGTCAGGCGACCCTTGTGCGGCTGCTTGCACTTTGTGTCGTGGAGCCGATGAGCGACGACCAGGCTCGGGCGGTCGGCGTACTCGCCGGGCGGGCGGGCCACGACGACATCGTCGACGTGGCCGTCGTCGAAGGAGCGCTCCGTCGCGGCGACGCCGTGGTCACGTCGAACCTGACCCACATCGCCGGCATCGCCTCGGCCGCGCGCCGGCGCTTGCGCATCGAGTCTGTGTAACGCCTGCGCAACGCCAATCGGGCGTTCCACGATGGGCCGGGGAGCGAGGGGAGTCCGCAGACGGTTGAGGCCCGGACTGAACCGCCCCGGGTTCGATGACTGCTTGGGCTATTGGGTGACCGCCTCGATAGCGGGTGCTGCCTGACGGTAGTAGGCGGCCTCGAACTCGGCGGGGGTGAGGTATGTGTTGTCGTCGGTGACCTCGCCGTGAAGCCGGCGGTGGTTGAACCAGTCGATGTAGCCGAGGGTGGCGAACTCGACGTCGTCGAGGCCGCGCCATGGGCCCTGCGGGTGGACGAGCTCCCACTTGAAGAGGCCGTTGAAGCTCTCGGCCATCGCGTTGTCGAGGCTGTCGCCCTTCGAGCCGACCGACGCGACGATGTCGTTGTCGGCGAGCCGCTCCGAGTAGCGCCGCTGAGGTATTGCACGCCCCTGTCGCTGTGGTGGACGAGCCCGTCGAGGGCCTGGCCGGCCCGAGTGCGGTTCCACACGGCCATCTCGAGCGCGTCGACGGCCGGGTCGGATCGAAGCGACCGGGACAGCTGCCAGCCGACGACCATGCGCGAGAACGCGTCGACGATGAAGGCCGCGTAGACCCAGCCCTCGATCGTGCGCACGTAGGTCAGGTCCGCGACCCACAGCCGGTTGGGGGCGGGCGCCTTGAACATGCGGGCCACGAGGTCGTCCGGCCTTCGCTGGCGCTCGTCGACCCGCGTGGTGGCCTTGAAGGACCTGCCTCGCCGGGCCCCGGACAGCCCCAGGCCGCGCATGAGCCGCTCGACGGTGCAGCGGGCCACGCGGGCGTCCTCGCGGTTGAGCTGGGCCCACACCTTGTCGGCGCCATAGACCGACAGGTTCTCGGCGTGCACCCGGGCGATCTCGGCCTTCAGGTGCTCGTCGCGCGCGGCCCGCGCCGACGGCGGCCGCTTCCGGTTGGCCCAGTAGGTGTTCGGGGCGATCTTGCAGCCGTGCTCGGTGAGCACCCTGCAGACCGGCTCGACCCCGAACCGCCCGCGGTGGGCGTCGATAAAGGCCACTACCTCTTTGACTGGCGGTCGAGCTCCTTCATGCGGGCCCGCTCGTCGGTCGTCAGGCCCGGCCGCTGTCCGGCGTCGACCTCGGCCCGGCGGACCCACAGGCGAAGCGTCTCGCGGTGGACGTTCAGCTTCTCGGCGATCGACTCGATCGCCTTCCACTGCGACCGGTATTCGTGCTGGTGGTCGAGCACCATCCGGACCGCTCGCTCCCGCAGCTCGTCGGGGTGTCACTGCCCCTTCGGAAGTGACGGCATGACTCCATCCTCTCAAGAGAAGGAGCAGTCACCAGACCCGGGGCGGTTCACAGGGTGGTCCTGGGGTGTCATTGTACGAACACCCCGCAGGCGACGATCCCCGGCCCGGTGCTGACGATGAGCCCGCCCAACACGCCGCTCAAGACGGGCGACGGCGATCGATAGGCATGCCGCAAGCCCGCGAGGCCGCAAGCAACCAGGGCGACCTCTACAACGCGAGATGAAGCCGAAGAGCTTCGTCCAGTCGGGCCATGACCTCCGTGGGCACGACCCCGACCCGGCTCCCGATCCGCTCAACTGCCACCGACCGGACCTGTTCCGCCTGGGCTTTGGAGTCGCGCTCCAGACCGGTTGCGTCGGCCTCGAGGAGCACCTGAAACGGGTAGACCCGGCTCGTGTTCGACGTGACCGGCACGACGGTGACGACGCCGCGCCCGAGACGAGCGGCACTGGTATTGGCACCGTCGTTGCTCACGATGACCGCCGGTCTGCGCTTGCTCGCCTCCGCCCCCCGAACCGGTTCGAGGTCGACGACTCTGATCTCGCCTCGCCGCATCAGCGAGTGCTGATCCCGTCAGCGATTGTCGCTTCCCATGCTTCGGCCTCGGCGGCAGCCCACTCGTCCCACGCGTCCTCGTAGGCGGCGCCGAGTTCGGTCGCCCGAAGGGCGCGGACCGCCTTGTGTAGTACGGCCGAACGTGACTCGATGCCTTGCGACTCGGCATAGGCGTCGAGGAAGGCGACGTCCTCTTCGGGGAGGCTCACGCTCAGCTTCATGCGATGATGCTACCGCAGGTAGTACATCAGTAGGAAGTGGTCCTGGGGTGTCAATGTACGGACACCGCCCATGCGACGATCCCCGGCCCGGTGCTGTCGCTGTGTCCGCCGAACACGCCGCTTAGGGCCGGTGATGGCGGCCGCTGAGGTTGGTGCCGACGTGTGTGGCCGTGGTCGAAGGTGCGGCCCGCCGCAGCAAGGCAGTCGTCACCTCGAACGTCGACCACATCCGGGGGATCGCAGCTGCGGCGAAGCGGCGTCTGCGCATCGAGGCGGTGTAGCCGGCTTCACTGCGGCCCCAGCTCTCGACTGTGAGGCTCAACCGCCGCGACGGCGGCGAACGGCGCGGAAGCCGGACTCGTCGCCCAGGATGCGACCGACGAGCTCCCCGTCGGAGAGGACGGCCCACCCGCGGCCGCTGATCGGGTCGCCCTCGTTGTCGCCCTCCCAGGAGAAGTCGACCCCAGGGCACAGGTCATGCATGCTGTCCCGGCAGTCCATCTCAGCCTCTATGGCGATGAAGCGGAAGCTTCCACGCCCGCCCGGTCCGAACTCGATGAAGGCGGGCCCGAGGAGGTCCAATGCCTCTTGGTCCCAGAGGTCCATCTCGACGATCCGCCACGAGCCGTTGAGCGATGCGCCGCGAGCCACGGTGACAGTCCAGCCGAATTACACCGGCGTGATTTTAGTGGGCGATGAGGGAGTCGAACCCCCGACCCCTTGCGCGTCATGCAAGTGCTCTAACCAACTGAGCTAATCGCCCGGAGGTCGGACAGCGTAGCGGGTGCCGCTCGGCCGCCGCCGCAACTCTGGAGGACAGAGCGAACCAGATTGGTGCGCTATGTCCTCCAGAGTGCGGGGCGGGTTGGCTACATGGTCTCGGCGAAGCTGACTTCGCCTTCGCCGCGCAGGACGTTCTTCAGAAGCTTGCCCGAGGCGTTGCGCGGCAAAGGCGCGTCGGCGAACTCGATGTAGGCGGGGACCTTGAAGTTGGCAAGGGTCTCGGCGACCCACGACTGCAACTCGGCAACACTCACCGACCCGCCCGCGCCCGACCCGCCCGACACCGACCCGCCCCCGCGGCCCGCACTGCCCGCCGAACCCAGGGCGTCCGGCTCCAGGCGCACGACGGCCTTGACCTCTTCGCCCAGGGTCGGGTGGGGGACGCCGATCACCGCCGCCTCCGCCACCGCGGGATGCTCCACCAACCGGTTCTCGATCTCCACGCAGTACACGTTCTCGCCCCCGCGGATGATCATGTCCTTGGCCCGGTCGGTGATGTAGAGGAACCCGTCGGCATCCAGGTAGCCGATGTCGCCCGAGTGCAGCCACCCGTCCGTGATCACCTCGGCAGTGGCTTCGGGCTTGTTCCAGTACCCCGGCATGATGATCGGCCCCTTGATCCAGACCTCGCCGATCTCGCCCGGCGGCACGTCGACCGAAGGCCCGTCAGGCCCGACGATCTTCACGTCGACCACCGGCATCGCCCGGCCGACTGAGTCGGGCCGCGCCAAGAACTCGGCGCCCGAGTTGACCGTGGCGACCGAGGACGACTCGGTGAGCCCGTACGCGTTGCCAAGGGTGCGCACCGAAGGGAACGTCTCCTGCACCCGCCGCTGCAACTCCCCCGCCGAGGGCGACCCGCCGTAGGCGACTGACGTGATCGTCGACAGGTCGAAATCGTGCCGGGCCGGGTGCTCGACGACCCGCCACACCATCGTCGGCACGGTCGCCCACACGGTGATCTTCTCGTCCTGGATCAACTGCATCGCCTTCTCCGGCTCGAACTTGCCGACCGGGATCACGAGCTTCACGCCCGCCGCCAGCCCCACAACGAGGCCCGAGTGGCAGCCCGACACGTGGAACAGCGGCGATGTCAGCAGCGACGCGGTCTGGGTCGCGCCCGACGCGTCGAACACGCCGCCACCGGACATCGCCCCCGCAATCGCGTTGTAGATCGTGTTCTGCAGGTTGGCGATCATCGAGCGGTGCGTCGAGATGGCGCCCTTCGGCTTCCCGGTGGTGCCCGACGTGTAGAAGATGACGGCGTGGTCGTCCTCGTCGATCGGCACGTCCGGCAACCCCGGATCGACGCCGCCGCCCGCAACGCCGCCGCCCGCAACGCCGCCGCCCGCTGAGACCAACTCCGAGAACGGCCGCACCTTCGGATGGTCCGGCACGTCGGCCCCCTCGACGCCGACCACGTACACCCGCTCCAGCGCGGGCAGCGAGTCCAACGAGTCGGCAATCCGCTCGAAGCGCGGCCCGTCGGCGACGAGCACCCGCGACCCCGAGTCCTCCAACCCGTACAGGATCTCCTCGGTCTTCCACCACCCGTTCAGCCCGACCAGGATCCCGCCCGCGTTCACGGTCCCCCAGAACGTCAGGCACCACTCGGGGTTATTGGCCGACAGCACCGCGACCCGGTCCCCCGCGGCCAGCCCCAGCCCGGCCGACACCCGGTTGGCCAGCCCGCCGAACTGCGAGAAGCCATAGCGGTCGGACCCGTAGACGATGAAGTCCTGCTCGTCGCCCCGCCCGAACCCCATGGCGGCGACTTCCCGCAACGACTTCATCCGGTCCTTGTAGACCTTCATCTCCACGCCGTTGACCGTGTCGGTCACAACCTCGAAAGGCCCGCCGGGACCCGTGAGCATGGCCTGTACTTCGGCGCTGGTCGGCATGGCGCGCATCCTGCCAGACCCAGCCGGGTAGGCAACCGTCATGGGCCGCGTCGCATTCGTCCTCGCCGACCTCTTCGAGGACTCCGAGTTCACTGTCCCCTACGAGCGCATCAAGGAGGCGGGCCACGACGTCACCGTGGTCGGCCGCCAGGCAGGCCAACCGGTCAAAGGCAAGCGGGGCGAGGCCGAGTACACCCCCGAGAAAGGCCCCGACCAGGTCAGCGCGGCGGACTTCGACGCCCTCGTCATCCCTGGCGGCTACTCCCCCGACAAGCTGCGCATGGACGAAGGCGTGGTGAAGTTCGTCAAGGCCTTCTTCGGCAGTGACAAGCCGGTCGCCGCGATCTGCCACGCGGGCAGCCTGCTGGTCGAGGCCGACGTGCTCGAAGGACGGACGGTCACCTCGTACCCGTCGATCCGTACCGACATGGTCAACGCGGGCGCCGAGTGGGTCGACCGCGAGGTCGTCGTGGACGGCAACCTCATCACGTCCCGCACCCCCGACGACCTGCCCGCCTTCACCGAGGCCGTGCTCGGCAAGCTCCACTAGCGCAGGTGTTGAAAACGGTCCGCCGGGTAGGACCGCTCTTATGACGGACCAGACCAAGCCGAACGCCAAGACCCGCGAAGCAGAGCGGGCCGCTGCCGACGCCGAGCACGGCGCACCGCAGGTCCCCACGCCCGAGGAAGAGCGTGCGGCCGAGAGCAACACGGTCAGCCCGGGCGTCTCCGAGAACTACCAGGAGATGACCGAGCGGGGTGCCAACCAGGAGGGCGAAGGCCGCATCTAGCGCCACCGCCTGGCGGCAGCGCTCCAACGATCTGCCCCCGGTCGCGCCACGGCGGACGCGATCGGGGGCATATTCGCGCCCGCGTCCAGGTCCAGCGTCAGCGCGGCGAGCGCCCCCGCCGACGCGACTCGTACAGACGCTGGTCGGCCAGCCCGAGCACGGCGTCGACGGCCTCGCCGTCGGCCGGGTACATCGCCGCCCCCCACGAGAACAAAGGCGCGCCCGCGGCCAGCGCCCTCGCCGCGACCAGCTCTGCGGTGTCGACCCCTGCATCGGGCAGGACGATCACGGACTCGTCGCCGCCCACCCGGTACGCGGCGTCCACCGAGCGCAGCACCTCGACAAAGGCGCGCGCCAGCGCCAACAGGTGCTGGTCGCCGGCCAGGTGCCCGTCGGTGTCGTTCACCATCTTCAGCCCGTCGACGTCGACGACCATGACCGCCACGTTGGCGTCGAACCGGGCGGCGCGGGCGAACTCCCGGCGCAGATCCCGGTCCAGCGCTCGGCGGTTCAGCAGGCCGGTGAGCGGATCGATCAACGCCTCTTGCTCCAACTGCCGGGCGGCGCGGCCGGCGGCCACCCCGATGGCCCGGTCGACCACCATGCTCAGCCGGGCCATCGTCTCGTCCTGCTCGCCGGGAGGGACGACTTGGTCCAGCCGCCGCCGCAGCGTCTCGCGCAGGCACACCAGTTGGCCGATGGCGACCTCCAACGACGGCGAGTCGTCGGCAAAGCGGTCGACGGCGTCCTCCACCACCGGGTCCACGCCCCAGCCCAGCGGCTGCGGGCGCGACATGGCATCGGCCACCGCCCGCACGACGTACTCGGCATGAGGCGGGCTGCTCTCGACCGGGAGAATCGGGTCCCAACGGCACAGCTCGTCCCACGCCCTGGCCAGGTCGGCGGCCTCCTCCCACAGCACCGACGACGCCGACAACACCGCAGGCCCCCGGCGCGGCATTCTCAGATCGAGCCGCCGGCTCAACGTGTCCGGATCCACGGCCTCGACCTCGCCGTCCAGCACGATCACCCGCGCCCGCGGCCACGACCGGCGGGCCTCGTCGACGATCTCCGGCTCCAAGCCGTCGTCCAGCTCGTTGTCGTCGCGGGCGCCCACGTCGACGACCACACCTCGCACCTCGGCCCCGGCGGTACTGGCCCGGTCGAACGCCTCCAGCACCGACGCCCCCTCGACCACGACGGCGCCGTCGAGCTCGAGGCCCATCCTCACGACCCGGCGCACCGCAGCGTCCTGCCCGACCAGGACCACAGTCGGGGCGCGCGCAGGTCCTATGGCCATCGTTGGCACCTTCCCCGAGACAACCGGGCTGCAAACGCGAGCGGTTAGCCTTTGGCCGTGCCTGAAACGCCCGGCGAGGGCGCGGCTTTTCGCATCGCGCTCTCCTCACTCTTCGCCGAGGCGGCCGGTACGGTCCACGGCGAGCGCAAGCTGGACCGCGCCATCGAGTGGGTGCTCGACGCCGCCCGGCAGGTGAGCGGCGCCCGCGACAGCGCGGTCTGCCTCCTGAAGGACGAGACGTTCACGTGGTACCCCTCACCCACCGCAGTGCCTGGCCTCACCACGCTCAACCCCCGCGACGAACCGCTCTTGGCACCCGTGGTCCGCAGCGGGGCGGGCATGCAGGTCAATGCGGACCAGACCCTGATCGCGGTCCCGCTCACCACCGCTGACGAGCTCGTGTGCGGGGTGCTCGTCTGCGCCTCCCCGACCAGCGGCGTCTTCCACACTGACATGGAGGGGCCCCTGTGCGCCCTCGCCGCCCATCTCGGCGTGGCGATCACCAACCACGCCACGCTCGCCCGCATGGCGGAGCTGGAGGAGGCCCAGCGCGACCTCGTCCACCAGCTCCAGATCGCCTTGCGACCGCAGGTCCTGCACGTCACCGACACCGAGTTGGGCGCGCACTACTCCGCGGCCGAGCAAGGCGCTCCGACCGGCGGCGACATGTGGGACTGGGTCGTGCTGCCCAGCGGCGAGCTGCACGTGGCCGTCATCGACATCATGGGCAAGGGCGTGCTGGCGACCAAGGACGCGCTGGCGGTGGCCCACGCCCTGCGGCTGCTCGTGCTGGACGGCTGCCCCATGGAGCAGGTCGTGGCCAGGGCCGACGAGATCGTCACCCAGCAGAACCCCGACCTGGTCGCCACGCTGATCCTCTGCCGCTACGACCCGTCGACCGGCTCCCTCCGTCTGGCCGGCGCCGGGCACCCGCCCGCGCTGCTGATCCAAGACGGAAAGGTCCGCCAGCTCGCGGCCGGCGGCATCCCGATCGGCTGGCCGGGCGCCGGGTCCACCGAGGTTGTCGAGGCCGAGTTGGGCCGGGCCGACAGCCTCGTCCTCTACACCGACGGCCTCATCGAGAGCACCAAGGACATCATCGCCGGCCTCGAGGCCTTGGAGGTGACCGCCTCGCAGACGGCGGCCTTCCCCGCCTCGCAGCAGGCCCGCATCCTCGTCGAGCGGGCCCTGGAGGGCGCCGCCCGGCGGGACGACTCGCTGGCCGTCGTCGTCCGCCGCCGTCCACCCCCTACGACCATGCCGCGCCATGCCCTCGGCCCGTTCAGCCACCGGCTGTCGCGCTCGTTGGCGGGCGTCGGCCTGGCCCGCGACCTGCTGCGGGACTGGCTGGTCCGGGTCCCGGTCGAAGACGACGTCGTGGCCGACCTGCTGCTCGTCGCGTCCGAGCTGTGCAGCAACGGCATCAAGCACGCGAGCTGGCAACGGGAAGGCGCCGTGCTGCGGGCGTGGGTCGACGGGGCCGACGTGCTGATCGAGGTCTCAGACGACGGCGGCGGCCTGTCGCTCCCTTACCTCGACGAAGAGCCGCCCGACCCCGACGCCGAGCGCGGGCGGGGCCTGTGGCTGGTGCACACGCTGACTGACGAGCTGACCCAGGACGACAGCGAGACCGGCAACCTGGTCCGCTGCCGCAAGCGCAACGCCGTCGTCAGCCTCTGACCACCTTGGCCCCTCCCCTGCGGCCCGCCCCTTCCGAACTTTGAACGCTGAGCCCGCCAGGGGCGGGCCAGGCGTTCAAAGTTCGGCTTCGACGGGCTCGGCTTCGGCGGGCTGGCCGCAGAGGAGGTCGGCGTCGCTGTCGGACTCGACGCTGCCGCCCAGGCAGAACAGCGTGTACGCGTGGCGCAGCACGGGCTGGGCCACGTTGCGCACGTGCACGCCGCCCGGCGTCACGCCCCGCTCGCTGCCGCCGTGGGCATGGCCGTGCACGACGAGGTCGGCGCCGGTCCGGTCGACCGCCTCGGCGAGGAAGTAACAGCCGAGGAACGGCCAGATCTCCAGCCGCTCGCCCCGCAGCGTCCCCTCGATCGGCGCGTAGTGCATCAGCGCGATCCGCACGTCGCAGTGCTGGATCTCGCCCATCGCCGTCTCCAGCCGATGGGCCACGTCGCGGCTGTGGCGCATGAACGCCTTCATCTCGGGCTCGCCGAAGTCGCTCCCCATCGCACCGGGGAACCCGCCGCCGAACCCCTTCGCCCCGGCCACGCCGACCGACTGGCCGTGCACGTCGAGCACCACCGACGACCCGTCCAGCACGACCACGCCGGCCTCGCCGAGGATGTCGGCCAACTCCTTCTCCCGGTCCGACTCGTAGTCGTGGTTGCCGAGCACGGCCACGACCGGGATCGACAGCTCGGCCGCTCGCAGCTCGTCGGCCAGCACCGCGCCTTCGTCCGGCCTGCCCCGCTTGGTGAGGTCGCCGGCCAGCAGGAAGAGGTCGGCCCGCTCGTTCAGGTGCGACCAGTGCGGGCTCAGCGAGCCGGCCGTGTCAGTGCCGACATGCACGTCGCCGACCGCGGCGATGCGGATCACGACAGCGACTCCATCTCGGCCACCGTCGGCTCGGGGAACTCGCCCGCGACCGTCGACTGGTTGACGACCGTCCAGCCCGGCAGCAGTTCGCCCACCACCTCGTTGACCGCCGCGTGGCGGACGTGGGTGGACACGGTGCCGTCGACGAAGACGCGCCGCCCCTGGATCGTGACGTGCAGGCCGGGCTCGTTCACCCGCTCGTCGCAGGCGAGGGCCTCTTCGATGTGGCCGATCAGGTAGTCGACCGGCTCGTTCGGGTCGAGGGCGTCCAGTGCTTCGGTCATCGGCTCGCTAGGCGCTGGCCCGCATCGGGTGCGGGTCGTCGATCAGGGCGAACAGCTCGCGCACCGGCGCCCACGGCACCACCAGGTCGTTGGACTGTGCGTACAGCAGCAGGGCGAGCACCCGGCGCACGCCCTTGCGGGCCCGGCGCACGAGGTAGTCCCAATCGAGCTCGGCGGTGGCGATGAGGGCCAGCGCGTCGTGCCAGTGCCGCGGCATGTGCTCGTTGTGCACGATGGCCTTGATCACGATCAGGTCCTCGGCCGGCACCAGGCGGACGTCGCGCCCCATGAACGGCTGCGTGGGCGCCCGCTCCAGCATCTCGTCGTCGAGGTAGATGTCGCCGGTCGAGCGGAAGATGAGGTCGACCATCTGGCCGTATTTGAAGCCCTTGTAGAGCCACTCGGCGTAGGTCTCCTCGGTCTCGAACCCCTGCTCGGCCAGGACCTCGAGCGCCCGGCGGGCCTCTTGGGGCCGCACGAACAGGTCGATGTCGTGGGTGAACCGGGGGCGGCCTTGGCACGCCGACGCGATGCCGCCCATGAACAGGTACGGGACGCCGGCATCGTCCAGCGCGGCGACGGCCTCGTCGAGCGCGGCCAGGAATCCGGCCTCGTCGAAGTCGTGCGTCTCGGCGCGGATGCGGGCCTCGTCTTGCGAAATCGGCTCTGTCGATGCCATAGGGTCGTTCGTCAGGTACCCATCGCGGGAAGGAGCCACGCATGGAGAGCGACGCCGTCCCCGAGGTGAACGAGGCCGATCTGCAGGAGCAGGCCGAAGAGGTGCAGACGCCGCTTGGCGTTCCCGACCCTCCCAGCAGGGACATGGAAGCGCCCGAGGCCGACGCCATCGAGCAGTCCCAGCCCTCGCCGCTCACCGAGGACTACGACCGCTAACCCCGCCGGCCCGCCCCCGCCCCCGCCGCTCTGGAGGACATAGCTACACCTATCGGGTGGCTATGTCCTCCAGAGCCGGCGGGAGGGCGGGCAGGGGTGGGCAGGGTCAGCCGAACGTCCCGTGGGCCACGGCGGCACCGGTCGGGCCCATGACGTTGGCGTTGCCCAGGGTGATCGCCTCCAAGGTCCCCGCGCACCCGCCGGCACCGGCCGCGTCGGTCCTGAACTCGCACGGGGTCGGCCCTGGCGTCCCTGGGTCCCCGCCGGTGCGCACCACGATCACCGAGTACGACTCGTTGGGCAGTGCGCCCTGAATGCGGATCGAGACCGTCCAGATCCCGTTGGCCTCCCGACGCCCTTCGGCGGTCCCGGTCACCGCGAACCCCTCCGCCGGCGTCAAGACGGCCCGCACCTCGCCGGGTCCGACCACCGGCGGGGGCAGCGGAACCGGCACCGGCGCCACGGCCGCGGGCGGCGGGCCGCCCATGTCGAACACCTGGCGACTGGCGGGTTCCGGTTTCGTGAGCACCGAGACCAGCACGACCCACACGACCAGCGCGGCCACCACCCCGCCCGCTGCGATCACCCCTGTGCGGCCATCCACACCTTCAGTGTGGCGTCAGTCGAGGGCGCGCAGCAGGTCGAGCACCAGGTCGTCCACCGATTCGATGCCGACCGACAGCCGGATCAGCGCAGGGTCGACCTCCAGCGGCGAGCCCGCGACCGACGCGTGGGTCATGGCGGCCGGGTGCTCGATCAGCGACTCCACCGCGCCCAACGACTCGGCCAGCGTGAACAGCTTCGTGCGCGCCGCCACCCGCCGGGCCGCCTCCTCGCCGCCGCGCACAATGAACGACACCATGCCGCCGGGCGCCCGCATCTGCTTGGCCGCGACCTCGGACAGGTCCGGATAGAAGACCGCCTCGACCTTGGGGTGCGACCGCAGCATGGCGACCACCGCGGCGGCGTTGGCGCAGTGGCGGTCCATGCGCACGCCCAGCGTCTTCACCCCGCGCAGCACGAGGTAGCAGTCGAACGGCGATGGCACGCCGCCCGCCGCGTTCTGCAGGAAGCGCAGCCGCTCGGCCAGCTCGTCGTCGTTCACCGCGACGAACCCGCCCACCACGTCCGAGTGCCCGCCCAGGTATTTGGTCGAAGAGTGCACGACGATGTCGGCGCCCAACGCCAGCGGGTTCTGCAGATACGGCGTGGCGAAGGTGTTGTCGACCACCAACAGCGCGCCCTGCTCGTGCGCCCACGCCGCCGTCTCGGCGATGTCGACCACGTCGAGGCGCGGGTTGGACGGCGTCTCGACCCACACCATGCGCGCCCCGTCGGCCCGCTCGACGGTGAAGGTCAGCGACGTGTGCACCTTGGCCAGCAGCCGGTAGGTGCCGCCGTAGGCGTCTTTGTTGAGCACGACGTGGTCGCCCGGGGACAGCAGCCGCATGACGGCGTCCTCCGCGGCCAGCCCCGACGAGAAGGCGAGGCCGTGGCGGGCGCCCTCCAACGACGCCACGCACTGCTCCAGCGCGGTGCGGGTCGGATTGCCGGAGCGGGAGTACTCGTAGCCCTTATGGACGCCGACTTCGTCCTGGGCGAACGTCGACGACAGCACGATGGGGGTGACGACGGCCCCGGTCGTCGGGTCCGGGTCCTGGCCCGCGTGGATGGCCCTGGTCTCGAAGCCGAGCTCGTCGTCGGTCACGGCAGCCTCCTGGTCAGGAAGTCGAGCAGGTCGGACCGGGTGACGATGCCGACCGGGTGCCCGCTGTCGAGCACGAGCACCGCCGACGCCGACTCCAGCGCCTCGACGGCGGCGTCGATCGACTCGCCCGAGCCGACCGTCGGCAGCGGCGGCCCCATCACGTCGGCGATCGGGCGGTCCAGCACGGCGGTGTCGGCGAAGGCGCGGTCGAGCAGGTCCCGTTCGCTGATCGAGCCGACGACCTCGGCCGCCACCAGCGGCGGCTCCGCCTTCACGACCGGCACCTGGGAGACCTCGTACTCGCGCAGCACGCTGATGACGTCGCGGCCGAGCTCTTCGGGATGGACGTGCACGAGCGGCGGCAGGTCGGCCGACTTGCGCGAGAGCACGTCGCCGACGATCGGACCGGCGCTGCGCAAGAAGCCGTAGTCGGCCATCCAGCCGTCGTTGTAGAGCTTGGAGAGATAGCCCCGGCCCGAGTCGGGGATCAGCACGACGACGACGTCGTTGGGGCCGAGCTCCTGGCCGATGTGCACCGCCGCCCACACCGCGGTGCCTGCCGAGCCGCCGACGAGGATGCCCTCTTCGCGGGTCACGGCACGGGCGGTGAGGAAGGAGTCGCGGTCGCTGACCATGACGACGCGGTCGACGACGGACGGGTCGTAGGTGGTGGGCCAGAAGTCCTCGCCGATGCCCTCGACCAGATACGGCCTGCCGGTGCCGCCGGAGTAGACCGAGCCTTCGGGGTCGGCCCCGACGATCTGGATGTCGGGGTTGAACGACTTCAGCGAGCGGCCCACGCCGGTGATCGTGCCGCCGGTCCCGATGCCGGCCACGAAGTGGGTGATGCGGCCCTTGGTCTGGCGCCAGATCTCGGGGCCGGTGGAGTGGACGTGCGACTCCGGGTTGGCCGGGTTGTGGTACTGGTCCGGCTTGAAGGCGCCGGGGATCTCGTCGGCCAGCCGGTCCGAGACGGAGTAGTAGGAGTCGGGGTGCTCAGGCGGGACCGCGGTCGGGCAGACCACGACCTCGGCGCCGTACGCGCGCAGGAGGCTGATCTTCTCCTGGCTCATCTTGTCGGGCATGACGAACACGCAGCGGTAGCCCCGGCGGGCGGCAACGATGGCCAGGCCGACGCCGGTGTTGCCCGACGTGGGCTCGACGATGGTGCCCCCCGGGCGCAGCCTGCCTTGGGCCTCGGCGGCGTCGATCATGGCGACCGCGGGCCGGTCCTTGACCGAGCCGCCCGGGTTCAGGAATTCGAGTTTGGCCAGCAGGTGGCAGGAGAGGTTGCGGGCCATGCGGTCGAGCCGGACCAGCGGCGTGTCGCCCACCAGGTCGAGCAGCGAGTTGGCCGTCTCCATCGGCTCGCCGGCGTCGTCGGCCAGGACCTGGGTCGGGAAGCCGTGCTGGTGCAGGCGCTGGGCGGTCGCCTCCGCGTCGGCGCCGTAGACCCCAACCCGCCGGGGGATGTGGGTGCGGATGTGGGCGACCAGCTCCGGGTCGAGGTCGCCGGGCGGCGCTTTGAAGACGTGGCCGGCGCGCTGCGCGAGCCACTCAGGGGGTTCGCCGTCGCCCACCACCACCAAGACGTCCACGCGGTCGACCCTATTACTGTCCGCGGGCATGACGGACCGCATCATCCACGACGCCGACTCGCACCTGATGGAGTCGCCCGACTGGTTCGTGCAGTACGCGGACCCGGACGTGCGGGAGCGGATGAAGCCGCTGTTCACGGTCAACGCGGGGCCCGACACCGCGCTCGACCTCGACCTCGACGCCCTCGCCGCCAAGCACGCCGACCCGGAGGTGCGGCCGAAGCTGGAAGAGGAGATCTGGCTGCGCAAGAACTGGGCCGCGCTGGGGTCGTTCCGCAAGGAGGACCGGCCGCGGGCGCTCGACCTGTTGGGGTTCGCCTCGCAGTTGGTCTTCAACACCTTCGCCAACAAGGCGCTGCAGGAGGCCGAGCACTCGGGCGACCTGGACTACGCGTTCGGGCTGGCTCGCGCCCACAACCGGGGGATGGTCGACTTCTGCTCGGTGGACCCGCGGCTGTTGCCGGTGGGGTACGTGCCCCTCGCCGACGTGTCCAGGGCGGGGGCGTTCGCGGGCGAGGCGCTGGAGCTGGGGTGCAAGGCGCTGATGATCGCCTCGGCCTGCCCGCCGGGGCACTCGCCCTCGCATGTCGGGTTGGAGCCGGTGTGGGCGCAGGCCGAGGAGGCGGGCGTGCCGGTCGTGCTGCACGTGGGCGGCGGCGGTCGGCTGATGGACCCTGCGTACTTCGAGAACGGGCTGCCGCCGGTCCCCGACTTCCACGGGGGCGACGGCAACTTCCGCTCGGTCGACTACATGGCGATCCCGTACCCGGTCATGCAGACGCTGTCGGTCCTCATCATCGACGGCGTGCTGTTGCGGCACCCGTCGCTGCGGGTGGGCGTGATCGAGCAGGGGGCGACGTGGGTGCCGGGGTGGATGCGCTCGCTCGACTCGGCGTGGACCGCGTTCCGCAAGAACGAGTCGCGGTTGCAGGCGCTGGACGGGCCGCCGTCGGAGTACGTGCGCCGGCAGATCCGGGTCACGCCGTATCCGCACGAGGACGCGGGCTGGTGCATCCGGGAGGGCGGCGAGGAGGTCTTCCTGTTCTCGTCGGACTTCCCGCATGTCGAGGGCGGGCGCAACCCGCTCAAACGATTCGAGCAATCACTCGAAGGTTTGAGCGATCACTCGAAGGATCGCTTCTACCGCGCCAACTTCGAAGACCTCATGGGCCGCGTCCTCTCCGAACTTTGAACGCCGGCCCGCGGTATGCGCGGGCAGCCGTTCAACGTTCGTGGCAGTGACCGTTCTTTGAACGCTGACGTACCGCTGCGGTACGTCAGCGTTCAAAGTTCGCTGCCGCGGGGGTATCGCGAGGGGCATGACGATCGAGCTTGGGTTCTCCCTGTCCAGCGAAGAGCATCCGCCCCAGGACCTGGTGGCCCTGGCCGTGCGGGCTGAGGAGTTGGGCTTCCGGTTCATCGGCGTGTCCGACCACTTCCACCCGTGGGTCGGCGAGCAGGGCCAGAGCCCGTTCGTCTGGACCGTGCTCGGCGCCATCGCCCAAGCCACCGAGCGGATCAAGGTCGGCACCGGCGTCACCGCGCCGATCATCCGGACCCACCCGGTGATCATCGCCCACGCCGCCGCCACCACCCAGGCGATCATGGACGGCCGCTTCTTCCTCGGCCTCGGCACCGGCGAGAACCTGAACGAGCACATCTTCGGCGACCGCTGGCCCCCCGCCGACATCCGCCGGGAGATGCTCGAAGAGGCCGTCGAGGTCATCCGCAAGATGTGGACCGGCGAGTCCGTCGACCACCACGGCGCGCACTACACGGTCGAGGACGCCCGCCTCTACACGCTCCCCGAGACCCCGCCCGACATCGTCATCGCCGCCTCCGGCCCCAAGGCGGCGACGCTGGCCGGCCGCATTGGCGACGGCTTCTGGGGCACCAGCCCCGAGTCCGAGACCATCGACGCCTTCCACGAGGCCGACCCGGCCAACCGCGACAAGCCGAAGTACGGCCAGGTCACCGCGTGCTGGGCGGCCACCGAGGAGGAGGCCCGCAAGACCGCCCACACGATCTGGCCCAACGGCGGCGTCGTCGGCCAGTTGAGCGCCGACCTGCCCACGCCCAAGCACTTCGAGCAGGCCGCCGAGATGGTGACCGAGGACGCGGTGGCCGAGAAGGTCGTGTGCGGCCCGCGGGTGGAGGACCACGTCGAGCAGATCAAGGCCATGCCGACGCCGGCTACACCCACATCTACGTCCACCAGGTCGGCCGCGACCAGGACGGCTGGTTCCGGTTCTACGAGGCCGAGCTGGGACCCGCCCTGCGCGAGGCCGGTTTGACCGCCTGACCGACGGGTACGCGCTTTCAAGAGCAAGCACCCCCCGAAAGGAGTCCAGACCATGGGCGTATTCGAAGAGGCCAAGGGCAAGATCAAAGAGGCCGCCGGCGACGTGACCAACAACCCGGACCTGCAGCGCGAGGGCCAGGCCCAGGCCGAGAAGGGCGCCGCTGAGCGCGAGGCCACCGAGGCCCGGGCCGAGGCCAAGGCCCACGAGGCGAAGGCGAAGGCCAAGGAAGTCGAGCAAGAAGCGGCCGAGTCCGCCAAGTAGCGGCGCCGCCGCCCCCGAACCCGCTCTGGAGGACATAGCGAACCGAAATGGTTCGCTATGTCCTCCAGAGATCGGGGTACGCCCACCACCGATGCCCCGACTGCGCCGCGCCGACTGCTCCACTCCCGGGATCGTCCGCCGCAAGGCCGGGCGCGGGTTCGCCTACTACGACGCCGACGGCGAGCGCATCACCGACGCCGACACGCTCGACCGCATCCGCACGCTGGCCATCCCTCCCGCGTGGACCGACGTCTGGATCTGCCCCTGGCCCAACGGCCACATCCAGGCGGTCGGGACCGACGCCGCCGGCCGCAAGCAGTACCGCTACCACGACTACTGGCGGCTGCGGCGGGACCAGGAGAAGTTCGACCACATGCTCGAGTTCGCGGCCGCCCTGCCGACCCTCCGGGCCGCCTGCGACGAGCGCCTGGCCGCCGACGACCTGGGCCGCGACCGGGTCCTCGCCTGCGCCACCCGCCTGCTCGACCTCGGCT
>Ga0190267_10000005_pt1 | contig 47501 bp, 45 predicted proteins | sample Popmic239T_FD_140332 | JGI IMG/M metagenome (GOLD analysis project Ga0190267, IMG submission 140332) | Populus adjacent soil microbial communities from riparian zone of Oak Creek, Arizona, USA - 239 T | ecosystem: Environmental > Terrestrial > Soil > Riparian zone | place: USA: Arizona... | reverse complement strand
GGCGGGTGCACCGAGGGGGCCGTTCTGCACCAGCACGTTGGTGGTGGCAGGCACGGCGAAGGTCTGCGAGGTGTTCTGCGCGGACCAGTTGCCGGTGACGGTGGCGGTGTTGCTCAGGTACGTGCCGCCGCCCGCGGTCACGAGGCCGGTGATCGTCACCGTCCACGTCTCGTTGTGGCCGGGCATCGACCCCGCCTCGCACAGCACGAGGTCAGGCGTGGTGGCGCTCAGCGTGCAATAGCCGCGCGAGCTCGTCATCACGATGTTGGTCAGCCCGTGCAGTTGGTCCGTCAGCCGGACGTTGGTCTGCTGCGGCTCGCGGTTGGTGACGACGATCGTGTAGGTCAGCGTCGAGTTCGTGGCGACCGGGTTCGGCGACGCGGTCATCGTGACCGTCACCGGGTCGGTCACTGCGCCGGCGGGCGGGGACATGCCGATGTCCACGGCGATCCCGGCCATCACCAAAACGGTGAGCAGGATGGCGCGGAGCCGTCGGCCCCGCCCGGTCAGCACGCGTCGTGCGTGTGAGAACGGATGTGCGTCGTACATAGTGCCCCCTCGTTCCAGGGAGCGGCCGGGCACAGCGATGCGCAGCGGCTAGCGATATGCCGGTGCCAAGCACCCGCGCCGCGCTCGTGTCCCATTCCGCCCCCTCAAGATGTCCCCCGGGCGCCGTTGAAGGGCGACCCAACTCGGAAGGTACAGAACCGGCACATTTCGCACAAGTAGGCAGCTATGGGTCTTTTTACACAGAGCCGCCATATCGCACCGCGACGGGCCGCTGCATTTCGGGCAGACTCCACGGCCGTGACCGAGCTCGACCGCATCCTCAAGGCCAATGAGTCGTACACCGCGTCGCCCATGGCCGGACCGCCCGCCAAGCGCCTCTGCATCGTCACCTGCATGGACGCCCGGATCGACCCGCTCGCCGCGTTCGGCCTGGACCTGGGCGACACCCACGTCATCCGCAACGCGGGCGGCCGGGTCACCGACGACACGATCCGCTCGGTGGTGCTCTCCGCCCACGCCCTCGGCACGCGCGAGTTCGGCGTGATCCACCACACCCGCTGCGGCGTCCAGACCACCAACGACGCCATCAAAGAGGCACTGGCCGGCCTCGACGTCGGCCACATCGACTTCCTTGCCTTCGACGACCTCGACCAGAGCGTGCGCGACGACGTGCAGGCCCTCGTCGACACCAAGCTCCTCCCGCCCGACGCGGCGGTCTGGGGCGGGGTCTACGACGTCGACACAGGGCAGCTTCGCATCGTCGTCGAGCCGTGACCTCCGAGCGCGGCACCAGTTTCGGCCGGGTCGCCGCGCTCTACGACAAGCACCGCCCGAGCTACCCCGTCGAGGCTATCGACCACATCCTCTCGCTGGCCCCGCCCGACGCCCGCACCGTCGTCGACATCGGCTGCGGCACGGGCAAGGCATCCCGCCTCTTCACCGCCCGCGGCCTGCACGTCATCGGCGTCGAGCCTGATCCCGACATGGCCGCCATCGCCCGCGCCCACGCCGCGGAAGTCCACGTCGCCCCGTTCGAGGACTGGGATGGACCATCCCATCCCGTGGACATCGTGGTCGCGGCGCAGAGCTGGCACTGGGTCGACGCCGCCGTGGGCCTCCCCAAGGCCCTTGCCATGCTCCGGCCTGGCGGCGTGTTCGCGGTCATGGCCAACATCCCGCGCGACGGCGGCCATGACCGGCGCGACGAGATCGACGCCGCGTACGAGCGCGTGGTCCCCGGCCTGGCCCAGACCACGGGGATGCTCAACTGGGAAGGGGTGTTCGAAGGCCTCGACGAGCCGTGGCACGTCGACTGGGACGAGCACCTCACCGCCCACGAGTTCGTCGAGCTCCTGCAGACCCACTCCGACTACCTGCTGCTCGACCCGCAGGTGCTCGCCAAGCTGATCGACGCCGTGCGCGCCGCCATCGGCCCCGCCGGGGTGACCATGCGGTACCGCACCAAGATCGCTATTCGTCGGTAGGCGCGAACCCCTGGCGCAGGGTGTTCTCGGTGACCACCTGCGGGTCGAGGAACTGCAACAGGTAGTCGGGACCGCCCGCCTTCGACCCCACACCTGACAGGCCAAACCCGCCGAACGGCTGGCGTCCAACCACCGCCCCGGTGATCCCGCGGTTGACGTAGACGTTGCCCGCCCGGAGCCCGTCGGCGGCCGCCTCGATGTTGTGTGGCGACCGCGACAGCACGCCCGCGGTCAGCGCGTAGTCGGTGTCGTTGGCCACGTCGATCGCGTGCGCGAACGACCGCGCCCGCATCACCGTCAGCACCGGCCCGAACAATTCGTCACGCGCCAGCGGCGCGTCGGGCGACACGTCGGCCACGATCGTCGGCGGCACGAACCACCCCTGGGCGGGCATGTCGGCGTGGCTGAACACGACCCGGCCTTGGCGGGGCGCGCCGTCCACCGCGTCGAGCAGACGCTTGTACGCCTCGGCGTCAATGACCGGGCCGACCTGCGTCCCCATGTGGCGGGGGTGGCCGACCCGCATCTCACGAGCGGCGCCGGCCAACCGGGCCACCAGCTCATCGGCCACCGCGTCGACCACGACCAGCCGGGACGCGGCGGAGCACTTCTGCCCGGCGAACCCGAACGCCGAGGACAAGATGATCGGCACCGCCTGGTCGAGGTCGGCGTCGGCGTCCACCACCAGCGCGTTCTTGCCGCCCATCTCGGCCACGACCCGCTTGACGTGGCGCTGGCCCGACTGGTGCTGGGCGGCAGTCGAGTTGATCGCCAGCCCCACCGCCTTCGACCCGGTGAACACCACGAAGTTCACGTCGGGGTGCGCCACCAGCCGCGCGCCCACGTCCTCGCCAATCCCGGGCAGGAACGACAGCACCCCGTCGGGCAGCCCGCCCGCCTCCAGCGCCTGCACCAACCGGTAGGCAATCAGCGGCGTCTGCTCGGCGGGCTTGAACACCACTGCGTTGCCCGTCACCAGCGCGGCCGTCACCATGCCGGTCGGGATGGCAAGCGGGAAGTTCCATGGGGCGATCACCACGCCCACGCCCTTGCCCTGGTAGCGCAGCACGTTGCGCTCGCCCGGCGGCGACTCCACCGCGCCGCCCGCGCCGAGCCGGATCATCTCGCGGCCGTAGTACTCGCAGAAGTCGATGGCCTCGCAGACGTCGGCGTCGGCCTCCTTCCACGGCTTGCCCGCCTCGAACACCTCGAGCGCGGCCAACTCGTCGCGCCGGGTCCGCATCCACGCCGCGGCCCGGAACAGCACCGCGGCCCGTTGCGACGGCGTCGTGCGCCGCCACGTCTCGAACGCCCGCCGGGCCGCCGCCACTGCCTCGTCGGCGTCCTCGGCAGTGCACGAGGCCGACCGGGCCAGCACCCGGTCCGGCGAGGCGGGGTCGACCGACTCGATCACGCCCGTCGTGCGGAACCGCTCGCCGGCCACCACCGCGGGCACGTCGGCCGCCTCCATCGCGGCGGCCGCGTCGACCCGCGCCGCGAAGTCGGCCCGAACGCTCCGACGCCGCCACTCGTGCACCGGCTCGTGGTGGTACGGCCCCGGCTTGGCCGCGTCGGTGTCGGCCCGGCGGGTCGGCGGCTGGGGGTCGGGAATCGACGCGACGTGCGGCGCGGCGAGCAGCTCGTCGAGGTCGCGCCCCTCGGCGAAGCGGTGCCGCACGAAGCTCTCGTTCGACGTGTTCTCCAGCAGCCGGCGCACGAGGTACGCCATGCCGGGCACCAGCTCGCCCACCGGCGAGTAGATGCGCAGCCGCATGCCGAGCCGACGGATCGCGGCCTGGATCGGCTCGGCCATGCCGTAGAGCATCTGCAGCTCGTAGCCGGTGTCGGGGATCCCCATCTGCCTGGCGCTCACCACCGCGTGGGCGAGCGAGCGCAGGTTGTGCGAGCCGAACGCGGCCCGCACCGTCCCATGGTGCTGGTGCAGCAACACCGTGCACCGCTCGTAGTTGGCGTCGGTCTCGTCCTTGTCCTCGAACACCGGAACCGGCCAGCCCTCGGCCGTCGAGGTGATCGTCTCGGAGTCCCAGTACGCGCCCTTGACCAGACGGATGCCGATCGGCGTGCGCCGCCCCCTCGCCCAGTCGCACAGGTCGTGGAGGTCGGGCCACGAGTCCTTGAGATAGGCCTGTACGACGACGCCGAGCTGCGCGTCCGGGAACTCGTCGGCCAGCAGTCGGAACAACTCCAGCGTCAGGTCCTTGACGTCGTAGTGCTCCATGTCGAAGTACACGAACGCGTCGGCGGCCTGGGCCCGGGCGATGATCGGCCGCAGCCGCTGAGCCGCCTGGGCGATCCCGTCGTCGCGCGTCAGCGGCGAGTACAGCGACGCCAGCGCGGTCGGCTTGATGCTGACGTTGACCCGCGGCAACGGCCCCAGGTCGTCGTATTCAAGGTGGTCGTCCGGCGCCCAGTGCTCGGTCGCTCGCGTCAACGTCGCAACCAACTCGTCGACGCGCGCCGCGTACCGGTCGGCCTCGGCCTCGGTGACCGTCTTCTCCCCCAACAGGTCGACGGTGAACGCGCTCCCCTGCCGCCACAGCCGGTGCAGCCCGTCGGCCGCGTCCTGCGCGCTGGTGCCGACGATGAACTGCTGGGCCATGCGCCGGATGTTGCGACGGGCGATCGACGCGCTGAGCTTGTCGCCCATCGGCATGTGGTCGGCCACGTCGATGCCGACGTCGAGCAGCCGGGGCGCGTCGGTGTCCTCGAAGTACTCGTTGATGTGGCGCAGCACGTCGGCGTCGCCGGTGGTGGCGGGGAAGACGTCCACGAACCGGAAGAGCTGCGTCTTGAACGACGGGTGGCTCATGGCGAAGCTGAGCATCCGGTCGCTCCACCACGACATCCGGAACACGCCGGCCTTCTCGTCGGAGCCGAGCTCCGCGATGCGTCGGGCGAGCGCCGTGACCTCGTCGGCCTGGGCCATCACGGCCACGGTACCGCCGGTTCGGTCAGTCGGCGGGGAGGCCGCGCCAGGACGGGTCGAGCTGGCGCAGGAACTGGGCGCAGCGCTCCTCCTCGTCGCCCTCCCCGATGGCCGCGGCCGTCTCCCGCAGCCCTTCGAGGGCGCGCAGGAAGCCGCGGTTGGTCGGGTGCTCCCAGCGGACGTAGCCGCTGCCGCGCCAGCCCGCGGCCCGCAGCGAGTCGAGCCCGCGGTGGTAGCCGACGCGGAAACAGGCGTAGGCCTCGATGTCGTCTCGGGCCAGTTCGCCCAGGCGGGCCCAGCCGTCGATGAAGCGGGGGAAGGCGGCGACCACCGACGCCACCGCGTCCCGGCGCCGTTCGATCGGCTCCTTCAGGGCGTTGTCGAGGCGGCTGGCGGCCTCGGCGGGCGGGTTCGGGAGGACGGTCTCGGGGAGGCCGGCGGAGAGGTTGACGGGCGAGTCCGACATAGCCGACGAGCGTAGGTGTGCAAGCGTGGCAACCGTGGCAAACGCCGAATCCTCCGCCTGTCTGTTCTGCCGGATCGTCTCCGGCGACGCCGCCGCTGCCACTGTGCTCGCCGAGCCGGACGTCGTCGGGTTCCTCGACGTGAACCCGGTCTTTCTCGGCCACGTCCTCGTCGTGCCCCGCGTGCACTACGACACGCTCACCGACGTGCCGGCCGACGGGCTGGCCCCGTTGTTCGGGCAGGTGCAGCGGGTCGCCCGGGCCGTGGTGTCGGCCATGGGCGCGCAAGGGACGTTCGTGGCGATGAACAACGTGGTCAGTCAGTCGGTCCCCCACCTGCACGTCCACGTGGTGCCGAGGACGAAGGGCGACGGGCTGCGGGGCTTCTTCTGGCCTCGGCACAAGTACCCGTCAGAAGACGTGATGGCCGATGTCGCAGCACGAATTCGCGCAGAGCTTCACGAAACCGCCTGAACGGTCGATACTGACAACATGCGGCGAGTTCTGGCGGCGTTCATTCTCCTGTTCGGGCTGGTCGGGTTCATGGGCCCAGCCCAGGCCAAGTGGAACACGCCGCCGGAGCACGAGCCGCCGCCGCCGGGCGGGAAGCTCGGCCTGGTCGAGTCGATGCAGGCCGCCGAAGAGGTCCCCGAGAACATCGGGCCCGGCCGCCGCGGCCTGCCGCTGCCGGGCAACTCGGGCACCGGCCGGCGGGCCGTCTACTCCATCTCGGCCCAGCACGTCTGGATCGTCGAGGGCAACGGCAAGGTCATCCGCGACTACCCGGTCTCGGGCCGACGGGGCCTGCCCGCGCCGGGCACCTACTCGGTGTTCTCCCGCTCGCGGGTGTCGTCGTCGGGCACCCTCAAGCTCAACTACATGGTTCGCTTCGCCCGGGGCCGCAGCCTGGCCATCGGCTTCCACGAGATCCCGATCCGGCCCAACGGCACCTACATCCAGTCGCTGTCCCAATTGGGCACGCCGCTCAGCCACGGGTGCGTGCGACAGGCCGCCGTCGACGCCGCCTTCATGTGGGACTGGGGCCAGATCGGGACCAAGGTCGTCGTCCTCGGCTGACCGGCTCTACTCGCCGCGGTAGGTGCCGAAGCTCCAGAGGTTGCCTTCGGGGTCGCGCACGCTGAAGCCGCGCGAGCCGTAGTCCTCGTCGACCAGGCCGCGCACGACCTCCGCGCCCGCTGCCGTCGCCCGCTCGAACAAGGCGTCGGGGTCCTCGCACACCGCGTACACCGAGTCGTTTCCCGGTGCCCGCGTGCCGAACGGCGAGTCGTCCTTGCCGGTCGAGCCCAGCATGACGCCGCCGCCCAGCGGCCAGCGCAGCTCGGCGTGCTCGACGATCGACGGGTCGTCGTCCCGGGTGTAACAGCATCGCCTCTCGAACCCGAACGCCCGCTCCAGGAAGTCCATGGCGGCGAGCGCGTCCCGGTAGGTGAGGACCGACCACAGCATTGGGGAGTTGGAGTTCGTCATGGGATGACTCTCACATGCCGGCGGCGTCGTCGTATTGGAAGTTTGGAACCTCGTCGTCCAGCCACACCCGCGGCGGGCAGCCGGCCAGTTCGGCGAAGTCGCGGTTCAGATGGGCCTGGTCGTAGTAGCCGCACGCGGCGGCCACCTGCGCGATCGTCACGAACGACGGGACGGACTGGAGCATGAGCCGGGCCCGCTCGAAGCGCACGATGCGCGCCGCCAGCTTGGGCGAGAGGCCGAATTCGTCGGCGAATCGGCGGCGCAGGTGCTGGCGGGACCAGCCGACCTCCTCGGCCAGGTCGGTGATGGCGACGCCGCCGCCTGAGCGCACGATGGCGTGCCAGGCGACCGTGAGCTCGGGTGCGACGGTGACGGCGACGGCGCCGTCGTCGCGGAGCAGGCGGGTCAGGACGTCGTTGCAGACGGCGAAGCGGGCGTCCCACGACTCGACCGCTTGCAGCCGCTCCCACAGCTCGTCGCCCGCCCGGCCCGCCACCTCGGCCAGTTCGATGGAGGTGTTCCACAGCGCAGCGGTGGGCAGGCCGAACAACGCCCGGCAACCGAGCGGCGTCAGTTCGATGGCGACGCCCTCTTGGTGGCCGGTGTGGCGGATCAGCGCCTCGCTCGGCTGCAGGCCGCTCAGCACGCAGCGAAAGCGGTCCGGTCGGGTGGGCGAGCCCTCCGGGTGGGCGACCACGTCGATCGGCGGGCCGATGCTGACGATGAAGGTCAGGTGCCGCGACGGGAGGCCGCGGTGCAGGCCGGGGTCGAACCCGGTCATCCGATAGCCGCGGTAGGACTCGATGAACGCGCGCAGGGCCGGGGCCGGGAGTGCCGTCGCCCAGTCCGACTGCGGTTCCATAGCGACAACGCTACGCCGACTGGTTGCCGCCAGCCCACCGTTCTCGTCGCGCTGGCGGGTGCTATCCGCCCCTGAGCGCGACGAGTTCAGGCGGTGAAGCGCAGCAGGGCGAACTGCTTCTTGCCCTTGCGCAGCACGACATAGCGCCCGTGGAGGGCGTCTGTGCCGGGATCGATGTCGCGCCCCTCGCGGGTCTGGACGTTGTTGACGTACGCCCCGCCCTGCTCGATGGTGCGGCGGGCCTCGCCCTTGGACGACGCCAGGCCGGTCGCGATCAGCGCGTCGCTGAGGGCGATGGCGGCTCTGGGCACGTCGGTCGACGGCGCCTCGCCGAACACGTCGAGCAGGGTGCGCTCGTCGAGGCTTGCGATGTCCTCGCTGAACAGCGCGCCCGCGGCCTGCTCGGCCCGTCGGGCTTCGTCGTCGCCGTGGACCAGCTTGGTGACCTCGCGGGCCAGGGCCCGCTGGGCGTCGCGGCGCTCCGGGTGCTCCGCGGTGGCGGCGTCGAGGGCCTCGATCTCGTCCCGGCCGAGCCAGGTGAAGTAGCGCAGGTAGTTGCCGACGACGGCGTCTTCGGTGTTGATGAAGAACTGGAAGAACTGGTACGGCGAGGTCTTGTCGGCGTCGAGCCAGACCGTGCCGGACTCGGACTTGCCGAACTTGGTGCCGTCGGCCTTGAGCACGAGCGGCGACGTCAGCCCGTAGGCGGTCTCGCCCCGCATCTTGCGGATCAGCTCGATGCCCATCGTGATGTTGCCCCACTGGTCCGACCCGCCCAGTTGGAGGCGGCAGCCGTGCTTGTCGAAGAGCTGCATGAAGTCGTAGGCCTGGAGGAGCATGTAGCTGAACTCGGTGTAGGAGATGCCCTGGTCCCGGCCGTCGAAGCGGGCCTTCACCGACTCCTTGGCCACCATCTGGTTGACGGTGAAGTGCTTGCCGACGTCGCGCAGGAAGTCGAGCAGGCCCACGCCCCAGAGCCACTCGCCGTTGTCGACGGTGAGAGCCCGGCCGTCGGTGAAGTCGAGGAAGCGCTCCAGTTGGCGGCGGATGGCGGCCAGGTTGCGGGCCAGGTCGTCGGCGCTGAGCAGGTTGCGCTCCTCCGACTTGCCGCCGGGGTCGCCGATCATCCCGGTGCCGCCGCCGGCCAGGGCGATGGGGCGGTGGCCTGCCTCTTGGAGCCGGCGCAGGTTGCAGAGTTGGAGGAGGCTGCCGACGTGAAGGCTGTCGGCGGTGGGGTCGAAGCCGATGTAGGCGGTGAGCGACTCCGTGTCGAGCAGCTTGAGGAGGTGGTCGTCGGTGGCCTGGTGGACCAGGCCCCGCCACTCGAGTTGTTCGGAAAGCGCGCTCATGGGGCGGCAAGCCTGCCACGATGGCGGCCTTGCTGGAGCGCACATTCCGCCCGCCCTTCGAGATCGACCTCCGGCTGACGCTGGCGCCGCTGCGGCGGGGCAGCGGCGACCCCTGCATGCGGGTCACGGCGAGCGGCATCTGGCGGGCCACGCGCACGCCGTGCGGGCCGGCGACGGTGCGGCTGTGGCAGACCGGCGCCGACGTGCACGTGCAGGCGTGGGGGCCGGGGGCGGCGTGGGCGTTGGAGGCGGCGCCTGCCCTGGTGGGCGCGGAGGACGACGACGACGGGTTCTCGGCCGTGGCGGGGCGGCATCCGGTCGTGGCCGACATCTGGCGGCGGATGGCGGCGGTGCGACTGTGCCGCTCGCAGGCGGTCACCGAGGCGCTGGTGCCGACGATCATCGAGCAGAAGGTCGTGGCCGCCGACGCCAGGCAGGCCTACCGGCGGCTGGTGTGGGCGTTCGGCGAGCCCGCGCCGGGGCCGGCTGAACCGCGCATGCTGCTGCCGCCCGCGCCTGAGCGGCTTGCCGGGCTGCCGTCGTGGGCGTTCCACCGGTTCAACGTCGAGCGTCGCCGGGCCGACACCGTGCGGGTCGCGTGCCGGGTGTCGCACCGGCTGGAGGAGTCGGTCGGGCTGGGGGCGGCGGTCGCCCACCATCGGCTGCAGTCACTGCCCGGCATCGGGGTGTGGTCGTCGGCCGAGGCGGTGCGGCTGGCCCTGGGCGACCCGGACGCAGTCAGCCTGGGCGACTACCACCTGCCGAACCTGGTCTCGTGGTCGCTGGCGGGCGAGCCACGCGGAACTGATGAGCGGATGCTCGAACTGTTGGAGCCGTGGGTCGGACAGCGGGCGCGGGTGGTCCGACTGTTGGAGTTGGGCGGCCGCCACGCCCCCCGCTGGGGCCCCCGCATGCCCCGCCAATCCATCGCCGCCCTCTGACCGGTCCCCTCTTCCGAACTTTGAACGCCTGCGCGCGCTATGCGCGCGTCAGCGTTCAAAGTTCGGTGAGGACGACGTGGTGCGGGAGGCGCATGGGGCCGTACTCGAACTGGTCGCCGACGACCTTCCAGCCGTGCCGCTCGTAGAACCCGAGGGCCGAGTCGCGCCCGTTGGCCCACAGCAGCGACACCGTGCCGAGCGCCCGCACCGCCTCCACTCCGGCCTCCAGCAGCTGCGCGCCGACGCCCTGGCCCTGCAGCGACGGGATCACCGCCATGCCCCGCAGTTGGTAGGCGGGGCGGCCTTCGAACGGCGACGGGAAGAACGTCGCGATCCCGACCATCGTGTCGTCGGCGGGGTCGAACGCGGCCAGGTGGATGGCACCGGGATCGTCGTCGCCAGGGAACACCACGACCGACTCGGGGTCGCCGTCGCGCAGCACCGAACGCCGCAGATCGTGCGTCTGGCGCGCCGTGACTCGTCTCACCACCACGTGCATAGGCTGACCACATGTACCCCGGAGCGCACGCGAAGACCCAACCGGAGAAGGCCGCCATCGTCATGGGCGGCTCCGGCGAGACCGTCACTTACGCCCAACTCGACCGCGGCTCCAACCAGTTGGCCCAGCTCCTGCGCTCCCGAGGGATCAACCAGGGCGACAGCATCGCCATCTGCATGGAGAACAACGCCACCTACCTCCAGGCCACGTGGGGGGCGCAGCGCTCTGGCCTGTACTACACCGCCGCCAGCAGCCGGCTGACCCCCGCTGAGCTCGAGTACATCGTCAACGACTGCGGCGCCCAGGCGTTCATCACGTCGTACGAGAAGCGGGACCTGGCCGCATCGCTCCTCGACAAGATGCCCAACGTCCACACCCGGCTGATGATCGGCGGCACCATCGACGGCTTCGAGTCGTACGAGGAGGTCGTCGGCGCCCAGCCCGCCGAGGAGGTCAGCGACCCGGCCCAGGGCCAGGACATGCTCTATTCGTCGGGCACCACCGGCCGGCCCAAGGGCGTGAAGATCCCGCTGTCAGGCAACCCGCCCGAGGCCGCCACCGGCGTCACCGCCCTTGGCCAGATCCTCTACTCGTTCACGCCGGAGATGCGGTACCTCTCCCCTGCCCCGCTCTACCACGCCGCCCCGCTGCGGTTCTGCATGGCGGTCCAGCAGGCGGGCGGCACCGTCGTCGTCATGGAGCACTTCGACCCGGTGGAGTACCTGCGCCTGATCGAGCAGCACAAGATCACCCACACCCAGGTCGTGCCGACGATGTTCGTCCGCATGCTCAAGCTCCCCGAGGACGAGCGGGCCAAGTTCGACGTGTCGTCGCTGCAGGTCTGCATCCATGCCGCCGCGCCCTGCCCGGTCCCGGTCAAGCAGCAGATGATCGAGTGGTGGGGGCCGGTCATCTACGAGTACTACGCGGGCACCGAGGGCAACGGGTTCGTGGCCTGCAACTCGGAGGAGTGGCTCGCCCATCCCGGCACCGTCGGCAAGGCGCTGCTCGGCACGATCCACATCGTCGACGAGGAGGGCAACGAACTGCCCGCCGGCGAGTCGGGCACGATCTACTTCGAGGGCGGGGCCACTTTCGAGTACCACAACGACCCCGAGAAGACGAAGGGGTCCCGCAACGACAGGGGCTGGTCCACGCTGGGCGACGTCGGCTATCTCGACGACGACGGCTTTTTGTTCCTCACCGACCGCAAGGCCTACATGATCATCTCGGGCGGCGTGAACATCTATCCGCAAGAGGCCGAGAACGTGTTGGTCATGCACCCGAAGGTCGTCGACGCGGCCGTGTTCGGGGTGCCCAACGAGGAGATGGGCGAGGAGGTCAAAGCCGTCGTCCAGCCGGTCGACATGGCCGACGCCGGGCCCGAGCTGGAGCGCGAGCTGATCGCCTACTGCAAGGAGCAGCTCGCCGGCTTCAAGTGCCCCCGCTCGATCGACTTTGAGGCCGAACTGCCCCGCCACCCCACCGGCAAGCTCTACAAGCGGCTCCTCAAGGACCGCTACTGGCAAGGCCACCAAAGCTCGATCATCTGACCGCCGCCGCTGGCCATTCTTTGAACGCCTGCCCGCGCTATGCGGGGGTCAGCGATCAAAGTTCGGCGGGCGGACCATTCTTTGAACGCTCCGCCCGCCCCAGGCGGGCTGAGCGTTCAAAGTTCGGCTGGAGGGCGGCTGGGTCGGCAGGGCGGGGCTTGTCAGTTCAGGCGGGAGCGGAGGAGCTGGGCGTGGGCCTCGGCCTTCTCCTGCTCGACCGTCGGCAGCGCGCCGGCCAGCCGTTCCAACGTCGCCGCCGCCTCCTCGAACCGGCCCAGCGCGGCCTGCGCGGTGGCCAACTCGCCCAACTCCCGGGGCTGCGTGCCGGGGATGCCAGCCCGCAGGCGAAGCACCCACGCCGCCGACGCCGCGTCGCCGCGCCGCTGGAAGAGCTGGCGCAGGTTGTTCAGCATCCGGGCCAGGATCGCCCGGCTGTCGACCGGCGCCAGCAACGACGGCGTGAACGGCACCCGGTCGCCGTAGAGGTGCCGCACCAGGCCCTCGCAGTCCTCCAACGACAGCGAGTGCCCGCCGTTGTACGGGTCCAGCAACAGCGGCGGCACCGCCTCGTGCCGCACGAGGAAGTGGCCGGGCAGCCCCACGCCGGCCAGCGGCACCCCCACCCGTCGGCCCACCTCGATCGTGAGCACCGACAGCGTGATCGGGATGCCCACCCGCCGGTCGAGCACGTCGTTCAAGTACGAGTTGCGAGGGTCGCTGTACTCCTCGTCGTTGCCCCGCAGCCCCACCTCGCTGAACAGGTACTGCCGCAGCCCGGCCAAGTCGCCTGGACACCCGGCGGCCAGCTCGTCGATGCGGGCCACCTGCTCGTCCACGTCGAGGTCGGGATAGGCGTGGGCGGCGATGAGCATGGCGCCCTCGTCGAGCCTGACGTCGTCACCCTCCACCAGCGCGAGGAACCGTGCGGTGGCGTCGGCCATGTCAGCGCCGGAACAACAGGTTGAGGACGATGGTGGCAACCACCGAGACCACGATCGAGGTGGCGATCGGCGCATAGAGGCGGAAGTTCCCGCGCCGCACGGCGACGTCCCCCGGCAGCCGGCCCAGGCCCAAGGCGTTGGCGGCCACGAGCAGCAGCCCCGCCAACCCGGCGATGGCCGCAACCACGAGCAGCACGCGACCGACTTGACCGACGTCCATCGCGTTGGATCGTACCCACGGGTAGCGTCCAACCCGACATGCGCGTCCTGCGTCGGCGGTTCGACAACACGATCCAGTTCGCCAGCTTCGGCGGCATCGCCCTGCTGATCTCGTTGACCAGCCGGACCCCGTACGCCCTCGCCGTAGGCGCCGCGCTCGGCGTGCTGGCGATCCGCACCATCCGCGCCGGCGTGTACATCGACGAGGCCGGCATCACCGTCCGCAACATCTTCCGCACCCATCGGGTGCCGTGGGACGACTACACCCGCGTCGACATCGGCCGGGCGGGCCGACCCGGCCTCCCGGTGGTCCTGCTGAGCCGCCAGTCGGCAGGCCCGGTCCCGCTCTGGTGCGTGCAGCCGTCCACTCGAAGCAAGCGCGGCGCCGACAAGCTCGTCGGCCTGCTGGCCCAGGTGCAGCGCGCCATCCGCGACGTCCGCCCGGAGGCGGCGCCGTCGTGACCCTCGCCCCTTTCGAGACCGTGCGGGCGCCCACCGGTATGGTCTGCTCGGTCGACCACCTGGCCTCGTCGGCGGGCGTCGCCATGCTGCGGGCAGGCGGGTCCGCGGCCGACGCCGCCGTCGCGGCCAGCGCCGTCCTCGCGGTGACGACGCAGCACATGTGCGGCATGGGCGGCGACCTGTTCGCCTTGGTGTCGACGCCCGGCGACCCGACCCCCGCCGCCCTCAACGCCTCGGGCCGAGCGGGCTCCGGCGCCGATCCCGACCGCCTGCGAGCAGAGGGCCATACCGAGATGCCCTTCCGCGACCACATCGCGGCCACGCCGGTGCCCGGCTGCGTCGACGGCTGGCTCGCCCTCCACGCCCGGTTCGGCCGTCTCCCCCTCGCCGACGCGCTCGAGCCCGCCCGTCGCTACGCGGCCGACGGCTTCCCCGCCGCGCCGCTGCTGGTCGCGGCGGTGGCCCTTGTCGCCAAGCTGCCCGACGCGGCCGACTACCTCGCAGGCGGGCGACTGCGCGTCGGCGACCGGGTGCAGCGGCCGGGGGTCGCCCGAGCCCTGGAGGCCGTGGTGCGTGAGGGGCGGTCGGGCTTCTACGAAGGCGAGTTCGGCGAAGGGCTGCTGGCTCTCGGCGGGGGCGAGTACACCGACGCCGACCTCCGCCGGCCGCACGCCGACTGGGTCGACCCGATCGCCGTCGACGCGTTCGGCGGGCAGGTCTGGACGATCCCGCCCAACTCGCAGGGGTACCTGACCTTGGCCGGCGCCTGGATCGCCGACGGCCTCGACCTGCCCGCCGATCCCGCCGACCCGCGCTGGGCGCACCTCACCGTCGAGGCGGCCCGGCACGCCGCCTACGACCGACTCGACGTCTTGCACGAGCACGCAGACGGCGCCGCCCTTGTCAGCCCCGACCGGCTGGCCCCGCGCCGGGCCGCCATCGCCAGGGACCGGGCCGCCGACCTCGGCGCCGAGCCGCGCCAACGAGCGGGCGGCACGATCTACCTGTGCGCGGTCGACGGCGACGGCATGGGCGTGTCGCTCATCCAGTCCAACGCGTCGGGCTGGGGCTCGCACCTCGTCGAGCCGAACACGCGGATCTTCCTGCAGAACCGCGGCGTCGGCTTCTCGCTGCAGCCCGGCCATCCGGCCGAATACGGCCCCGGCCGCCGGCCGCCGCACACCCTGTCGCCCGCGTTGGTCACCGCCGACGGCGCGCTCGACATGGTCATCGGGACGATGGGCGGCGACGGGCAACCCCAGACGCTGCTGCAGTTGCTCGCCCGCCTGCTGCACGCGGGCCAGGCGCCTGGCGAGGCGATCGCGGCTGGGCGCTGGACGCTGACCGGGGGCTCGACCGGGTTCGACACCTGGGTCGACCGGGGCCGGGTGAACATCGTGCTCGAAGGGCACGCGCCCGAATCGTGGGACGACGGTCTCACTATGCGGGGCCACACGGTCGAGCGGGGGGCGGCCTACTCGCACCAGTTCGGCCACGCCCACGTCATCCGGGCGTCGGCGAACGGTCTGGCGGGCGCCGCCGACCCCCGCGCCCTCACCGGCGCCGTCGCCGCCTTCTGATTCTTTGAACGCTCAGCCCGCCTAGGGCGGGCCAGGCGTTCAAAGTTCGGTGACTAGCCGTTGTGGGAGGTGGTCCAGGCCAACAGGGCGTCGACGTCCATGGCGTTGACGACGCGCTCGACCGGCACCTCGCACTCGGCGGCCCGGTCGCACCCGTAGGGCTGCCAGTCCAACTGGCCCGGCGCGTGGGCGTCGGTGTCGATCGAGAAGCGGCAGCCCGCCTCGACGGCCAGCTTCAACAGGCGCCGGGGCGGGTCGAGCCGCTCAGGCCTGCAGTTGATCTCGACCGCCTTGTCGTACTCGGCCGCGGTGGCGAAGACGAGCTCCGGGTCGAACGACGACTCGGGCCGCCCCCGCCCCACCACGATGCGGCCGGTGCAATGGCCGAGGATGTCGAGGTGCGGATTCTGCAGCGCCCGCACCATCCGCTTCGTCATCTCCTCGCCGTCCATCCGCAGCTTGGAATGGACCGACCCGACCACGACGTCGAGGCGCGCCAGCATGTCGTCGTCCTGGTCGAGGGTGCCGTCTTCGTTGATGTCGACCTCGATGCCGGTGAGCATGCGGAACGGCGCCAACAGCTCGTTCACCCGCTCGACGATCGCCAACTGCTGCTCCAGCCGCTCCCTGCTCAGCCCGTTGGCGATGGTGAGCCGGGGCGAGTGGTCGGTCAGCACGATGTAGTCGTGGCCGAGCTCTTTGGCCGCCACCGCCATCACGTCGATCGGGCTGCCGCCGTCCGACCAGTCGGAGTGGGTGTGGCAGTCCCCTTTCAACGCCGCCCGCAGCTCGGCGCCGATCCCCTCGTACGGGTCGGGCGACAGGCCTTCGAGCTTCTCCAGGTACGACGGCGTCTCCCCCGCCAACGCCTGCACGATGACCCGCTCGGTCTTCTCGCCGATGCCGGGCAGCGCCCGCAACTGCCCCTTCTGGGCCTTCTGGCGCAGCTCGGCGTCGTCGAGCCCGCGGATGGCGTCGGCCGCATTGCGGAACGCCCGCACCCGGTACGACGGCTCCCGGGATCGCTCCAACAAATAGGCGATGCGGTCCAGTGCGTCGACCGGGTTCATAGGCGACTGCTTAGTCGTCCTTCTTCCCCTTGGCCTTGCCGTCGCCCTTCTCCTCGCCGTCGCCATCGCCATCGCCTGACGCCGTGGGCTCGACCGCCGCCGCGTTCATGTCCACGCCAGGGACCTTGGCCAGCGCGGTGCGGAGGGTCTCGAAGGCCCGCACGCCCAACTCGCCGTCACTGCGCCACTGGGCGGCGTCCCGCAACAGCGACGTGGCATCGGCGCCCGCCGACTGGCCGGCATCGACCTTGTCGGCGATCTGGCCCAGCCGCCTGGCCGCCTCGACGCCGCGGTCGCCGTCGCCCGTCGACAGCCGCTCGGCCGCCGCTCGCAGCTCGGCCCCGACCGGCGTCTGCGGGACGCCGGGGTTCCCTGCGGTGCCCGCCGGCGTCACCGTCCCGTTGCCGTCGCGTCCGACCGCCATGACCGCCAGCAGCAGCAGGATGACGGCGCCGACCACCAGCACCACGATCAGGCGCGGGTCCAGGCCCCGCCGCCGACCGGGCCGCGATGCCGCGGGTGCCGCCGGCGCCGCCGCTGCGATCGACGTGGGGTCGGGCGAGCCTGCCTCCCACGCAGTGCGGGCCACCGCCACGGTGGCGTCGGCGTCGACCTCCGCCGCGTCGTAGCCGGCGCCGACGCCATCGACCAGGCCCGAGTCCTGCAGCTCGGCGAGGGCGGCCGCCATCTCGCGGGTCGTGGCGAAGCGCTCGGCGGGATCGCGGGTCATCGCCTTTTCGACCAGCGCCACCAAGGCAGGCGGGAGGTCCGGCCGCAGCTCCGCCAGGGGTGTGGGTGTGGTGTGCTGCACCCGATAGGCAACCGTCACCGGCGTGTCGCCCTCGAAGGCGCGCTGGCCGGTCAGGGCCTCGTACAGCACCACGCCAAGCGAGTAGATGTCCGACGACGCCGTCGAGGCGGCGCCCTCCACCCGCTCGGGCGAGAGGTACCGCGGCGTCCCCAACAGCATCCCGGCGGTGGTCGAGTCGCCCACCCCCTCGACGCTCTTGGCGATGCCGAAGTCCGTCACCTTGGCGCACCCGTTGTCGGCAAAGAGGATGTTCCCCGGCTTGACGTCCCGGTGGACGATGCCCGCCGCGTGGGCGGCCGTCAGCGCCCCGAGCACGTCGCCCGCGACCCGCAGCACGAACTCGGTCTCAAGCGGCCGGCCCGGCACCATGCGGGCGGCCAGCGTCTCGCCGGACAGGCGCTCCATCACGATCCAGGCCAGCCCCTCGTCCTCGCCGGTGTCGTAGACGGCGACCACGTTCGGGTGGCTCAGCTTGGCCGCGGCACGGGCCTCGTCCTCGAACCGGCGCCGCACCTCGGGGCGTGTCGCCATCGCGGCCCGCAGGACCTTCACCGCCACCGGCCGGCCCAGCCGGGTGTCCACCGCGTCGTACACGTCGGCCATGCCGCCCCTGCCAAGGAGCGGCCCCACTTCGTAGCGCCCGCCAAGGACGCGGTCGGTCAACGTCGTTTCCACGTGCGCCTCATACCCCGAGGCACCGCGGAGAAAGCACGCTCCGTGAGAACGGCGCGGCTACCTGCGGGGCGCGTGCCTGCGCATGGCGCGGTCGCCGCGCCACCGGAACAGCAGGTACAGGCCGACGCCGATCAGCGCGGAGACCGCCGCCGCGACGTACTCGCCCTGGTTCAGTGCCCCGAAGACCAGGAACCCGACGACCGCCAGCGTGCACACGGCCAGCCACCACCGCTGATCCTTCACCCAGCCGTCCATGCGGCCAGTATGCCGAAGGGCTCCTTCGCGAGCAGACTTGGCCGGTGACCGACGTGGCCGGACTCCTGCTCACCGGCGGGGCCAGCGCCCGCATGGGCAGGGACAAAGGCGCCCTGTTCGCGGCCGCCCTGGCCGAGCGGCTGGTCGCCGCGCTCCCCCAGTCGTACGAGGTCGGCCCCGGATGGACGACGCTGCCGGTCGTCGCCGACGCCGGTATCGGCCCCCTCGGCGCGCTGGCCGCGGCCGCCCCCGTCGTGTCCGGCCAGGACGTGGTGGTGGTGGCGTGCGACATGCCGTTCGTGACCGCCGAGCTGTTGTCGGTCCTGGCCGCCGCGCCCGGCACCGCGGTCCCGGTCGCCGACGGGCATGCCCAGACCCTGTGCGCCCGCTACGCCGCCGCCGACGTCGCCCGCGCCCCCGCCCTCGTCGCCGCAGGGGCCCGCTCGATGCGCGACCTGCTCGACGGCACCGAGGTCGCCTGGCTGCACGACCTCCCCTTCGACTTCGACGATGTCGACACGCCCGACGACCTGGCCCGCCTGGGCCTGGTGTGGCCGTGATCCGCCGAGCCGTCACCGAGCGCCGGGTGCTCGCCCTGCGGGATGGCCGCGCCGTCGAGCTGCCCGACCGGCTGGTCACCGAGGAGCCGCTGGAGATCCGGGTCCACGGGCCGAACCAGCCCGGCCAGACCGTCACCACGACCATGCGGACGCCGGGCCACGACTTCGAGCTGGCCGTCGGCTTCTTGCTCAGCGAGGGCGTGATTTCGGGCTACGACGACCTGCGAGAGGTCAAGTACTGCGAGCTGCCGGACGGGGCCGAGCAGCAGTTCAACATCGTCACCGTGCGCACCGCGGCCCCGGTCGACGTGACGCCTCGGCTGACGACGACCAGTGCGAGCTGCGGCATCTGCGGCACGGCCCAGGTCGCCGTGCTCGAATCTCGTGTGCATCCACTCTCAGAGTGCGATCGATCACTCTCGAAGTCGGTGCTCATGAGGTTGCCCGAGCGCCTGCGGGAGGGCCAGTCGCTGTTCGACAAGACCGGCGGCCTCCACGCGGCCGGGCTGTTCGACTTCGACGGCAACCTGCTCGCCGTGCGGGAGGACGTGGGCAGGCACAACGCGGTCGACAAGCTGGTCGGACTCGCACTCTTAGAGCAGTCACTCCCATTGTCAGAGCGGGTGCTCGTACTGTCCGGCCGGGTCGGCTACGAGCTGGTGCAGAAGGCGGCGGTGGCGGGGATCCCGGTCATCGCCGCGGTGTCGGCCCCGTCGAGCCTGGCGGTGACGACGGCCGAGCGCTTCGGGGTCTGCCTGGCCGGGTTCGTCCGCCCGCCGACGGCCAACGTCTACAGCCACCCCGAGCGGCTGGACCTCGACGGCTGAGCGAGTGGCCTAGCCGGCCTTGTTCGGGCCCGCCTCCTCGACGGCGACGCGCAGCAGGCAGCGTTGGTCGCGCGCCATCACGGCCCGGTACTCGTCCCAGTCGGGGTGCTCGCCGCTGATGCGGCGGTAGTACTCGACCAGGCCGTCCATGGCCTCGGGCAGCGACACGATCTCGACCGGCCCGGCCGCTTGGACCCAGTCGCCGAAGAAGCCGTCGGTGAAGACGCACAGCGTCGCCCAGGGGTCCCGGCGCAGGTTGGCGACCTTCATCGACGTCTCCCGGGTGGAGATGACGATGTAGTCCTCCTCGTCGACCCCCACCGTGACCGGCGAGAGCTGGGGCCGGCCGTTGGCCCTGGTGGTGGCGAGGACGGCCCGGTGGTTCTGACGGGCGAACTGGCGGACGGCGTCGGCATCGATCACAGCCGGCGAGCCTACGCCCGGACGCGGCTCTGGAGGACAGAGCAACACCCAAGGGAGCGCGACCGACGTGTCCACGAAATGGGCGTGCCGTTTGCAATCTCCGTCTTCTACGCGTAGGAGGCTGGGCTCAGAACGGGCACCGCGCCAAGCTCGCAGGCCGTCGTAGCGACTGGACGTCGAGGCTCCCACGCCGAAGGTGGGCGCCCTCCGGCCCCTAGACGCCCTCCCGGAGTACGAAACTGGAGGACATGAAGTTTCGACGCCGGAACCTTGAGGATCTTGGCGACCTCATCTGCGGAAACCTGGGGGCCGACGTTCCTCAGGAGGGCCACGAACCGAAGTACTTCCCGTATCGATCGAGCAGCTACATCACCCGCTTCTTCCAGGAACTCGACACGGAGTGGGTCCACGACGGCAGCACGCGGCACCGGTGGGTGGCCGACGTGCTGGAGGCGATGCTCGCAGAACCACATGACGGCCCGACCCATCCACCCGCCAGCTTCTGCCGGCTGATCGATCACCTGATGAGTCCAGCAGAGGCCCTCAACGAGGGTGCCGATCGACCGAACGCGCTCCGACAGTTGAACACCGTCCTGAATCGAGAAGGCTTTGAGGCCTTCTACGGCGAGGACCACCACTGCTACCTGCGTCACACGGGCACTCAGACCGTGACTGTGCTGGCAGCGAGCCCTCATCGGCCGCTAACGGCCGCTGAGCAAGAACGGCGCTCCCAACTCGCCGCTTACCTCGACGGATGCAGCGAGGACGAGTTGATCGAAGAGGTGCTGCTGCCCCTCTTCCGGCAGCTTGGCTTCCACCGCGTGACGGCCTCTGGGCACAAGGACAAGGCCCTTGAGTACGGAAACGACGTCTGGATGCGCTACCGCCTTCCAACCCAGCACTTCCTGTACTTCGGCATTCAAGCAAAGCGGGGGAAGCTCGATGCAGCAGGCAGAACGAGGGAGGGCAATGCCAACATGGCCGAGATCCACAATCAGGCGATGATGATGCTCGCCCACGAGATTTTCGACCCCGAGACCAGTCGACGGGTCCTCGTGGACCACGCCTTCATAGTCGCGGGCGGCGAGATCACCAAGGCGGCGCGGAATTGGCTCGCCCACAACCTCGATGCATCTCGGCGGAGTCAGATTCTCTTCATGGATCGCGAGGATCTTCTGAACCTGTACATCGTTACGAGCATGCCACTGCCTGTTTCAGCACTGCCGTCAGCGCCTAAGCCCGCCCTCACGTACGACGAAGAGCCGTTCTGACCGGCTCACAGCGTGCCCGGTGCAGAAAGGGGCTCACGAAAGGCTGCGGTGCGCCTTGAACAGGTATGAGTACACAGTGCCACCACTGTTGTCGGGCATCATCCCCGTGATCGCGCCAAGCGCGCCCAGTGCCGCAGGCACCTTGTTCATGGTCGCCAACGACCACGCCGCTCCGACGAGGCCGAGGCCGAAGCCGGTGGCCTTCTTCGGCGTCTTGAACGCCTTTCGGACACGGCCCGTCAGTTCACGGGCTTCCTCCTCGATGGCGGCGCGCCGGTCACTCAGCATCTGCGCTCGCTCGATCTCGTCGAGGAGCGACATCTCCAGGGCGAATGATCGAAGATCGCTCATGTACCTCCGGTGGGAATCGGCGTTCTCGTCTCGGAAAGCCAGCACGTCATCGAGGGCAACCGAATCGAGGTCGATCGACACCGTCTCTAGGTCGAACGCCACGACTTGGCCTCGTGACGGCATGGGGCTGAGGTTGAAGAAGGAGCCGAGCACCTCCGAGGCGCGGTCGATATTCGTCGCGGGATGGAGGTCGAGGCCCTGTCGACGCCCGGCCTCGCGAGCGAGTTGCGCTAGGAGCAGGAGGTACACGGAGCGGATTCGCCAGTGCATCGGGATGGAGACGCCATCCTCGGTCGGCCGTGCCAGCCCGCGAGCCTCGAGTTCTTCGTAGACCATGCGCGCGAGGTCTTCCACTGCGCCGTAGCCCATGCGGGACATCGACAGTTCGGCGAATGGCTCGTCTGCCGACAAGTCGTCAAAGGCGCCTTCGGTGATGAGAGTCACCACGGTGTCGGTCATTCGCTCGGTGAGTTCCGCGTCTACGAACCACTCCGGCTGGAGGATACGCAGCAGGCCCCTGTCCTCCAACGGCTCGACGAGGGAGGGATCGGCTGTGCGATGACGACCCATCATGTAATCGGGCAGGAGGATCGCAACTTCATCAAAGAAGAGCAGGAGCGTCTTGACCCAACTGCTATCTCTTAGGAGCCAGTACGGCTCGGGGTAGTAGTAAGCCGTCTCGCTCAGCGGTGTCACGGCCTCTCCTGGGACTCGTCGTCGGTGAGAATCGCAGCGAGAATATCCATTCTTCTTCAGGGTCCGAGTCGCTGAAAGGCCCCATCCAAGTAGGCAGGACTCGGTGCACAGATTCGCGGGTTTCGCCAGGATTCCGCTTGTGGTCACGCTTGGAGGTGACGTATGAATTCCACGCCGGGCTAGGTCGCGGTCCCCGCTCGGCGCAGCACCCCCGGGCCGCCTACCCATCAATGGTGGCCGGGGCGCTGCTGGAACAGCCCCCGGCCTGGCCGATCCCTACCGAGAGGAATCGACATGCCGGAAACTACGACAACCGCGCCTTCGCAGGCACTGCGCGACCTGGTCGCCAACGTGACCGACGAGGGCCTCGAACTGCTGCGGAGGATGACCGCCTTCGCAGCCGATGTCCGCCAGGCGGGCCGGGACTTCGACGCCGAGGCGGCCGACCTCGGCCACACCGCCTACCAGAGCGCGCTGGCCCGCACGCTCGGCCGCAGCCGGGCACAGGTCAGCAAGTGGCGGGCCCAGCGCGTCGTCGCCGTTGGCCTCGGCCAGGGCGTCGGCCATCTGCTCGGCCAAGGCGTGCAGTACGCCCAGGCCCGCCCGCACCGCGGCGGCCGCCGTCGAAGTCCGAGCCGGTCGCCATCCCGGTGCCCGCAGTGCTCAGCCCGGAGCGCCACGCCGAGGTGCGCCTCGCCCTCGGGCCGGAGGCAGTGCCGACCGTCCCGAGGGGCCGCGCTGTCTACCCACTGTCTCGGCGCATCGCCTCGCCGTGCGGCAAGCACTACTGGGGCCGCCCTCTCGGACGGGGACGGCTCGCGTCGCTACTTCTGCACCGACGAGTCCACCCGTTGCGGCTGCCCCCGGCTCGACGCCGAGCGGGTGGAGGGACGCGTCTGGCAAGAGGTCTCCGCGCTGCTGACGGACCCGGAGCGCCTCACGGCAATGGCCCGCGACCACCTGGCGGCACAGGCCGAGCGCGTCGGGCGGCGGCGTGACGACGTGTCGGCGGTCGAGGCGAAGATCGCCAAGCTGGAACGGGCGCTGAACGAGACGGTCGTGGACTACGCACGCGAGGGCGTGCCCGCCGCTGTCGTGCGGGCCGCGACGGACACGCTCGCCGGCGAGCTTTCGCAGCTTCGGCGGCATCGGGCCGACCTCGTGCGCTGGCGGTCGGCCGAGGAGGCGTCGGACCGCCACACGAAGCGCCTTTGGGCGCTGGCCTGTACGGCGCTCGACCGATTGGACACGATGGGTGACGGCGAGCGCGCCGCCCTGCTCGCGATGCTCGCCGTGCAGGTCACCGTGACCGCCACGAGCCGGTGCCCGCAGTGCGACGGCCGGGGCCGCGTGGGCGGGCGACGGGGCGGCTACCGCTGCGGCCGCTGCCGGGGTATGCGGACGCTGGTCGACCTGCGCATCGACGGCGAGGTCGTAGACGACTTGGGCGACGCGTTGCGTGCTGACGGACGGCAGGGCGATTTCGCGCCCATGCCGTCCGCGCTCTCAACGGGTGGCTCTGTCCTCCAGAGTCGGAAAGGGCGGTGTTAGGAGACGGCTTTGAGGGCAGCCCGGCGAGCCCGCCAGGCACGGCGCAGCACGCGCCGCTCGTCCTCAGTGGTGCCGCCCCAGATGCCGTACTCCTGGTTCGTCTCAATGGCGAACGACAAGCAGGCGTCTTTGACCGGGCAGCGGGCGCAAATCGACTTCGCCTGCTTGATCTGGTGCTCGGCCGGGCCGGTCACGCCCGCCGGGAAAAACAGGTTGACGTCCTCATACCGGCAGGCGCCAGTGGCCCGCCAATTCTCAACGTCCCAGGCGCCTCCGGTCGAGGCGACAGGTGCAGATGCTGCAACAGCCACGGGTACCTCGCTCTCGCTACGACTTGCTCGATGTAGGCACCGGTCATCTGCGACCCTTCAGCATCCCCCCCGTGGGATGGGGATGGCCGGTCCCGTCATGCGTTACCCGGATTCTTGTGAATCCATGCACAAACCTACCACCTGGTCGGTCAAGGGTCGAGTCATGTGCCCGAAATCACGCCGAGATGGTCTCGGCTCACGCAGGGTCCCCCGCACACAGGCGCTGCGCAGCCAGACTCGCGAGCATGCTCGAGCGACTGTTCTCGATCAATGCCCGGGGCTCAAACGTCCGCACCGAGGTGCGCGGCGGCCTGGCCACCTTCTTCACGATGGCCTACATCGTCGTGCTCAACCCGCTGATCCTGTCGGGGGCAACGGACGCCGACGGCCAGAAGCTGAGCCTGGAGCAGGTCACGACCTCCACCGCCTTGGTGGCGGCGGTCATGACGATCCTGATGGGCCTGGTCGGCCGCTACCCGTTCGCCATCGCCGCGGGCCTGGGCTTGAACGGCGTGGTGGCGTTCCAGTTGGCGGGCCAGATGTCGTGGGAGGCGGCGATGGGCATCGTCGTGATCGAAGGCCTGGTCATCACGCTGCTCGTGCTCACTGGCTTTCGCGAGGCGGTGTTCGACGCCATCCCGCTGGCCCTGAAGCGGGCCATCAGCGTGGGGATCGGGCTGTTCATCGCCCTGATCGGGTTCGTGGACGCGGGCTTCGTCCGGCGCAACCCGGATTCGCTGAACACGCCGGTGCCGGTGAACCTCGGCGTGGGCGGGCGGCTGCTCGGCTGGCCGACGGTGGTCTTCGCAGTCGGCCTGCTGCTCACCGCGGTGCTGGTCGCCCGGCGCCAGCGTGGGGCGATCCTGATCGGCATCATCGGCACGACGTTGTTCGCCATCGCGTTGAACTCGATCGTCGACGTGCCCGCCCAGTTCAGCGAGGCGGGGTTCAACCCGACCGGTTGGGGCCTGAACGTGCCGCAGTGGCCGAGCGACGTGTTCGAGGCGCCGGACTTCGGCCTGCTCGGGGACTTCAGCCTCGGCGGCGGGTTCGACGCGGTCGGCGTGATCAGCGCCGTGCTGCTGATCTTCACGCTGATGCTGGCCGACTTCTTCGACACGATGGGCACGATCGTCGGCGTCGGCTCCGAAGGCGGGATGCTCGACGAGACCGGCCGGCTGCCGGGCGTGCGCCGGGTGCTGCTGGTCGACTCGGTGGCCGCGGTGGCGGGCGGGGCAGCGTCGTCGTCGTCGAACACCACCTACATCGAGTCGGCGGCGGGCGTGGGCGACGGGGCGAGGACCGGCCTGGCCAGCCTCGTCACCGGCGGGCTGTTCCTCGTGGCGCTGTTCCTGACGCCGCTGGTCGCGGTCGTGCCGTACGAGGCGGCGTCGCCCGCCCTGGTGGTCGTCGGGTTCTTGCTGATGATCCAGGTCAGGGACATCGAGTGGGACGACTACGACATCGCCATTCCGGCCTTTCTCACGATCATCCTCATGCCGTTCACGTACTCGATCACCAACGGCATCGGCGCCGGGTTCGTGTCGTATGCGGTGATCAAGCTGCTGCGGGGCCGCGGGCGTGACGTACACTGGCTGTTGTGGGTGATCGCGGCGGCGTTCGTCGTGTATTTCGCCATCGAGCCGGTCGAGAGGTTGCTGGGCGTCAAGTAGCGGGTACGCGTAGGGACATGTCCACCTACGAGCAAGGCATAGAAGTCAACGTCCCCGTCTCCGTCGCCTACAACCAGTGGACGCTCTTCGAGGAGTTCCCGAAGTTCATGGAAGGCGTGGAGTCGGTCACCCAGGTGACGGACACCCGTAACCACTGGGTCGTCGACATCGGCGGCGTGCGGCGCGAGTTCGACACCGAGATCACCGAGCAGGACCCTGACCAGCGCATCGCCTGGAAGGCCGTCGACGGGCCCAGCCACGCGGGCGTCGTCACCTTCCACCGGCTCGACGACGAGAACTGCCGGGTCATGCTCCAGATGGACTTCGACCCCGACGGGTTCCTCGAGCAGGTCGGCGACAAGCTCGGCTTCGTGAAGGCCAGGGTGGCCGGGGACATGGAGCGGTTCAAGGAGTTCATCGAGGCCCGCGGCCACGAGGAAGGCGGCTGGCGGGGCGAGGTGCCGCAGCGCAAGGTCGGCTGAGCCCGCCCAAACCCGCCCAAACCAGCCCTCTGGAGGACATAGCCACCAAATAGGTGTTGCTATGTCCTCCAGAGCGGGTCGGGATCGTCCGATATCAGCACCGTGACGATTCAGGACTCGCTCGCGCCGCCCGCCAGCGCGCCCCAGGCCCGCACCCGGCTGCGGCTCGGCGAGCTGCTGCTCACCGAGGGCCTGGTGACCGAGGACCAGCTCATGCTGGCCCTGGACGAGCAGAAGCGATCCGGCGAGCGTCTGGGCCGGATCCTGGTGTCCAACCGGATCATCACCGAAAGCCAGCTCGTGCGGGCGCTGGCCAAGCACTATGCGATCGACTTCATCGACCTCGACGAGACGCTGATCGACCCGAATGCGTCCCGCCTGATCAAAGAGTCGTTCGCCCGGCGTTACCAGGCGCTCGGGGTCGCGTTCGACGACGGCCGCCTGGTGGTCGCCATGGCCAACCCGTCCGACGTCTTGGCCCTCGATGACATCCGCAGCCTGACCGGGGCCGATCTCAAGCCGGTCATGGCCGAGCCCGGCCAGCTCAATCGCTCAATCGAGAAGGTGTGGCGGTCCGCCACCGAGGCCGAGGCGATGATGCGCCTGGCCAGCGACCAAGCCGACGAGCAGGACGACTCGCTGGCCAAGGTCAAAGAGGCCGCCGACGACGCGCCGGTCATCCAGTTCGTCAACGAGTTGATCCTGCGGGCGGTGCACGACCGGGCCTCTGACCTCCACTTGGAGCCGGGCGAGCACGAGCTGCGGGTGCGGTTCCGCATCGACGGCGTGCTCCAAGACGTCATGTCGGTGCCCCGCGGCATCCAGAACGCCGTGATCAGCCGGCTCAAGATCATGGGCGACCTGAACATCGCCGAGCGGCGGCTCCCCCAAGACGGACGGGTGTCGCTGAGCGTCGACGGCGGCTCGGTCGACCTGCGGCTCGTGACGCTGCCGACGTCGCAGGGCGAGTCGGTGGTCGTGCGGGTCCTCGACCACGGCAACGGCGTGATCGACATCGCCAACCTCGGGTTCCACCCCGACACGATGTCCCGCTACGAGACCGCCTACCGCCGTCCGTGGGGCGCGGTGCTGGTCACCGGTCCGACCGGATCAGGCAAGTCCACCACCCTCTACGCCACCCTCAACGAGCTCAACGACCCGAACCGCTCGATCATCACGGTCGAGGACCCGGTCGAGTTCCAGATGACCGGCGTCAAGCAGGTGCAGGTGAACCGCAAGGCGGGCCTGACCTTCGCCAACGCCCTGCGCTCGATCCTGCGGGCCGACCCCGACATCGTGCTGGTCGGCGAGATCCGGGACCAGGAGACGGCGACCATCGCGGTCGAGGCCGCCCTGACCGGCCATGTCGTGCTCTCGACCCTGCACACCAACGACGCCGCCTCGACGCCGGCCCGCCTGCTCGACATGGGCGTGGAGCCGTTCCTGGTGACGTCGGCCCTGTCGTGCGTGCTGGCCCAGCGGCTGGTGCGGCGGCTGTGCGACAAGTGCAAAGAGCCCTACACGCCGTCCGAGGCCGAGCTGTTGGCGGCGGGCTGGGCGGGCGTGGAGGCGAGCTTCATCGGGACCCCGGCGTTCTTCCGGCCCGGCAAGTGCGGCGCTTGTGCGCAGTCGGGGTACCGGGGCCGCTTCGCGGTGCAGGAGTGCATGCCGATGAGCGAAGAGATCGCCGCGCTGGTGCTCAAGCGGGGGACGTCGGATGCGGTGCGGGCGCTGGCCGTCGAGCAGGGCATGGTGCCGCTGCGGCTGGACGGTCTCCGCAAGGTGGCGGCCGGTCAGACCACCTTCGACGAGCTCTGCCGAGTGATCGTCTAAAAGCCAAAGGCAAAAGCCCATGGCGGCGCTCGTCGGTGCGCGTTAGCCGAGTGCGTCGCTGAGCAGGGCGAACTCGTCCATCAGGGCGGCGGAGCCGTCGCGGCGGACGTAGGTCACGCAGGTGCCGGCGTCGCGCCAGCGTCCGAGCAGGTCGGCCCGCTCCTGTCGCTCACCAGCGTCGGTGAAGGTGTAGATCAGCGTCCCGCAGACGCAGTCGGCGCCACCGTAGATGTCGACTCGGAGCTCGTCGCCCTCGACCTCGACGCCGAAGATCAGCAGGTTTTGGATCACCTCGATGCCGTTGTTCACCACGGACTGATTCGGCGGGTTGGGTACCGACGTGAGCCGTCTCGGCGAAACCACCCGATTGGGCTATGGCGGCCCTAGTCCTTGGTCGCCACGGCGTTCGGGGTCACGTTCATCTTCGGCTCATAGGCGGCGACTTCGACGTCCTTGGCGTCGCTCCCCTGGTCCGCCCGGAGCTGCTCCCGGCAGCCGTCGCACGGGCCGTAGAACCGGGCCTGGGCGGCCTGGCCGCAGCGGGGGCAGTCGAACTCCAGCGGCGTCACGACGAGGCGCCCGGCGGCAGCGAGCGGTCCTTGCCCGCGGGCTTGGCCTTGCCCTTGAGGCCGAGGTCGGCGGCGAGCCTGCGCCCCACCTCGGTGGCCTTGCGGCCGATCGAGTTCTGCATCTCGTCGGACAGGCCGTCGAGGGTCGCTCGCAGGCTGTCGACGGCGACCGACAGCGACGCCACCCGCTGGGTCAGCAGCTCCGACTCCCGCCGCACCGACTCGCTGATGCGCACGGCCACTGCGTCGAGCTCGGCCGGGTCGCGGCCGGTGGCGACCATGGCCTGCACGTCGGCGATCATGCGCCTGGCCGCATCGTCGATCGACTGGGTCACCGCGGCACCGGTCTCGACGGCGTGGGCGTCGGCCATGGCCGCGGCCTCGATGGCGGCCTGGACCCGCTCGGAGAGGTCCCCGCTGTGCGAGGCCACCACGCCTTCGAGGCGGTCGATCTCGCGGGCCAGCGAGGCCCGGTTCTCCAGCAGCAGCTCCGCCACCTGCCCGCTGACCGAGCCGTGCCGCTCGACGGCGTCGAACAGCGTGCGCATGGCGTCGCGCATGGCGGCGACGTCGCCCTGCTGGCCCTCGACGACCGTGCGGACCCGGTCCAGCACGCCGGCCATGGCGGTGTCGTCGGCGGCTTGGGCGACGGCGGCCTGCAATTCGCTGAGCGCGGCGGCGACGGCGTCCTCGCGCCGGGCCAGGTCGGCGAACTGCGAGCCGACGAACTGCTCGACCCGCTGGGCCAAGTCGGTGGGGGCGGCCGCGACCGCGTCGAGCCGGGCGGCGGCGGCGTCGAGCGACTCGGCCAGTGCGTCGGTCCTGGCCTCGAACCGCTCGGCCAGGCCCGCCGCGACCATGGCCATGGCCGGGCCAGGCCCCGGCTGCGCCACCAGCGATGCGACTTGGTGCTCGACGCGGGTCATCGAGTCGACCAGCTTGGCCGCCGGGTGGTTGGTGAGGATCTCGTTCATGGCCGCCACGTCCGCCGCGATCGGGGCGACGAGGCCGGCCACATCGGGGATCTCCGGCATCTCGGGGTAGGGCGGGATCTCGACTGCGGGCGGCTCCGGGATGTTGTCGATGGCGGTGGCGATCTCGCCGAGGCGGGTGAGGGCCAGGCGCAAGGCGGTGGACGCGTCCTCGTCGTTGGCCGCGGTGCGCTCCTCCAGTTGGCGGAGGCGCTCGCCCACCTCCAACAGGAGCGGCTGGGTGCTGAGGTGCTCTTTGAGGTCGACGACCTCGTGCTGGAGCTCGACCAGGCTGGTGCGCACGGCGTCGTCCGGCGGCGGTGGCTGGGCGGCCATCTCGAGCAGCACCGACAGCCGCTCATGCAACGACGTGATGCCGACGCGCACCGGGTCGTCGGCGGGCGTGGGCGGGGTCGGCTGCGAGACCAGCTCGGTGAGGTGGGCCACCGCGGCGTGCAGGTCGTCGTCGCGCTTGGGGCGGAGCAGCAGTTGGGCGACCGCCTCGCGCAGCTCGTTGTCGAAGACCGGCTCGGGCTGGGGGCGGTTCACCAGCTCGGCGACCGCCGCTCGCAGTTCCTCGTCGAACACCGGCTCGGGCTGCGGGCGGGCGGCCAGTTCTGCGACCGCCGCGCGCAGTTGCTCGTCGTAGACCGGCTCCGGCTGGGGGCGGGCCGCGAGTTCCGCGACGGCCGCGCGCAGCTCTTCGTCGTAGGCGGGCGGGCGGGCGGCGAGTTCCGCGACGGTGGCGCGCAGCTGCTCGTCGTACGCAGGCGGGCGGGCGGCCAGTTCGGCCACGGCGGCGCGAAGCTCGGCGTCGAACACCGGCTCGGGCTGGGGGCGAGCGGCCAGTTCGGCCACCGCGGCGCGCAGTTGCTCGTCGTAGACCGGCGGTCGGTTGGCCAGGTCGGCCACCGCGGCGCGCAGCTCGTGGTCGAAGACCGGGGCCGGGTCAGGCCGGGCGCCCAGCTCGATGATCGACGCCCGCAGCTCGTCCACCGCGGCCCGCAGCTCGTGGTCGACGGCCGGTTCCGGATCGGGCCGGGCCGCCACCTGGGCGACCGCAGCGCGCAGGTCGGCCACCGCGGCGCGCAGTTCGGCGTCGTAGACCGGCTCGGGCTGGGGCCGGGCGGCCAGGTCGGCCACCACTGCCTGCAGGTCGACCACGGCGGCGCGCAGCCGGTCGTCGAACGCCGGCTCGGGCTCGGGGCGGGCCAGGATCTGGGCCACCGCGGCCCGCAGCTCCTCGTCGTACGCAGGGGGGCGGTTGGCCAGGGCGGCGACGGCGGCGCGCAGCTCGGCGTCGTAGACCGGCGTCGGGTCCGGTCGGGCGGCCAGCGCGGCGACGGCGGCATGGAGCTCGTCGTCTCGCGTGGGACGGCTGACGACGGTGGTCTCGAGCGCCTCGATCCGCTCGGCCAGTCGGGCCACCGCGGCGTCGACGGTCTGGGCCAGGGCGCGGGGCGATCCGGTCTGGGCTCGGGTGTCGCGAAGCTGCTGCTCCAGCGAGGCCAGGCGCGCGTCGATGCCGCCCAAGACCTCGGACAGCGTCGTCATCATCCCGTGCAGGACCGCGGTCGTGGGACTGTCCAGCACGCCGGTCGGCGAAGAAAGGTCATTCGGCACGATCGTTCTCCCTCGGGCTCTGTCCATCTTGCGCGACGGGCGGGCGCGAGGGGCGGATGCCCAGGGTTCAACTGGGCGGGCGGCGCGCCGATACACACTGCTGTGACAGCGGTGGTCGAGACGCGGCAGGCGGTGGACGGGGAGGACCTCCTCGCCGGCGACGTCGTGCGCACGGGCGAGGACGCCGCCACCGTGGCCGAGATCCGCCACACCAGCGGTGCGGTGACCCGGCTCGATGTTGAGACCGAGGTGACGGTCGACCGCGAGTGGAGCAAGGACCGGGCCCGCGTCGTGGTGACCCTGGGGCCGGGCCGGACGTGGCATCGCTCCGGGCCGATCGAGGACCCGACCCTGTTCGAGGTCCGCTGCCCCGGCGCGGTGCTCACGGCCCGGTTCGCGTGCTTCGCCCTGTTCTGCGGGCCGGACGACACGTCGGTGACGGTGGTCGACGGCAACGTCGTGGTGCGCGGGCTGCACGGCGGGAGCGTGGCGCTGGGCGACGGGCAGCGCGCCGTGGTGGTGGATGGCGTCGTCGTCGGTGTGGAGGACGGGGCCGACCCCGCCGCCGAGGCGTGGATCACCCTCAACCGCTCCCTCGACGCCGACCCCGCCGCGTTTTCCCCAGCACCTGCTGCTGGGGAAAACGCGGGGGTTGGGGTGGCGGCGGAGGCGGAGGCGGCGGCGGGGCGGGTGGAGGTGCCGCGGTGGCTGGGGCGGGTGGGCGCGGGGCTCGCGGCGGCGGCCTTTGTGGGCGTGCTGGCGCTGACCTTCGTGACCGCCGACCGGGGCGAGCGGCCCGCGGCGCCGTCGGGAGCGGCTGCGGTCATGCTGAACGCATCGACGCCGACGACCGTCGCCGAGGCACCGGCAGACCCGACCGCCGCAGCCGAGTCCGCTCCCCCGCCTGCGCCAGCCCCGGCACCCGTCGCGACCGCGACGCTGCACCCGACGTCGTGCCGGAGAGCCGGCGGCAGCGTCGTCTACAGCGGGACGCTGACCAACACCTCGACGGTGCCTGGCTCGTTCGCGGTCGACGCGGTGTTCCTCAGCACGTCCGGCACGTCAGTGGCATCGGGCAGCGCCACCACGGCGGTCGTCGAGCCGCAGCAGACCGTGCGCTGGGAGGTGCGGGCCCCCGCCGCGGCTGCGGGCGCGGCGCGCTCGTGCGAGACGGCCGGCCTACGCGTCCTGCCGTAGCTCGTTGACCAACGCGTCGACGACGTCCACGACCGTGCCGCCGTCGGCGACGATGGCCCGCTGGCGGACGTAGCTCGGACGGGCCGCCATCTGCTTGACGAACAGCAGCTCCTTCTCGCAGTCGAGCCGCTTCGCCGTCGGGCCCAGCTCCTCGACCAGTTCGTCGATGGCCTCGCGCAAGGGTCGCAGCCCGCCGCCCTCGTCGATCACGATCTCGGCGTCCATCCCGTGCCGGGCCGCCCGCCACTTGTTCTCCCGGATGATCCAGGGCGAGTAGCGCGGGAGGGTGTAGCCCCGGTCGTCGAGCCCGTCCATCCAGTCCACCAGGCACTGGCCGAGGGCGGCGATGGCGGCCACCTCGCTCATCGTCGGCGCCCCGTCGCAGATGCGCAGCTCGATGGTGCCGAAGTTGGGGTGGGGGCGGATGTCCCACCAGACCTCGCGGATCGTGCGGATGGCGTTGGCGCAGACCAGCGTGGTCATGAACTGCTCGAACTCGGGCCAGCCGTCGAGTTGGTACGGCAGGCCTGCGGTGGGCAGGGCCTCGAAGACCTTGGAGCGGGCCGAGGCCAGCCCGGTGTCGACCCCGACCCAGTAGGGGCTCGATGCCGACATGGCGAGGAAGTGCGGGATGTAGCCGGCCAGCGCGTTGGAGATGGCGATGGCCTTCTCGGGCGAGCGCACGCCGACGTGGACGTGGATGCCGAAGATCTGGAGCCGCCGGGCCAGCCACTGCATCTCCTCGATCAGCTCGTGGTAGCGGGGGTCGGGGCTGATCTGCTGCTTGGCCCAGTCGGAGAAGGGGTGGGTGCCCGCGCACATGATCTCGAGGTTGCGGCGGTCGGTCTGGACCCGGAGCGCGTCAAGGGTGCCCTGCAGGTCCTCGCGGGCCTCGCCCACCGTGGTGCAGACGTCGGTGATGATCTCGACGGTGCACTCGAGCAGCTCGTGCTTGGCCTTGGTGTGGCCCTGCTCGTAGAGCGTGGGCAGGATCTCCGAGGCCACCGACACCAGCTCGCCGGTCTCGCGGTCAACGATGGCCAGCTCCATCTCAACGCCGAGGCTGGCGCGTTCCGACGACTGGAAGTCGATGTTCATATGGTCCCGTGAAGGTCAGGCGGTCATACGGCCAGGAGGTGCTCAGCGGTGGCCGCCATCTCCGCACGGAGCTGGTCGATCTCACCTTCCAACCGGGACACTGCCACCCGGTCGCCTTGCACCCGAGCCCGCTGCCGCCGTTCCTCCAGCTCGATCATCTGGAGTTCAAGGCCGACGAGGTGGTCGGCCAACCGCGGGTCGGTCATGTGCTGTGCATACCCACTCGGGCGGACAACACAACGCCCTTGCCAGACTGATGCCATGAAACGACTGGGGATCCTCATGGTGGCGGCGGTTGTCTTGGTGCCGGTGGGCGGGGCGGGGCCTGCGGGGTTGCCTGCGGGGGCGGCGGCGCCGTCTGCTTGCGTGGGCGAGTGGCGCATGCACACGGTGTTCGACTTCGACCTGGTGCGGCCGATGCGCCACAGCTTCGAGCTGGTGCAGGTGGCAGGCTCGGGGCAGTGCGACGGCAGCGGGATGCTGAACGGCGTCTGCTTCGGCGCCACCGGCGGCGGCGTGATGCACGGGCGGGTCTTCGACGTGCAATGGCGCGGGGCGACGCTGGTGTTCACCGGCGGCGTGGTCGGGACGCTGTCGATCGCGGCGGACTCGGCCTCGGGCGACGCCTGCATCGGCGGCACCGCCGACGACTTCGTCCTGGCCGGCACCCTCACCCTCCCCTGACCAGCCCCCTCCCCCGACTCTGGAGGACATAGCGAACCATTTTGGTTCGCTATGTCCTCCAGAGCGGGTTGGGGGGCGGGGTGGGGGGTTAGCGGTCGGAGTAGTGGACGGGGGCGCGGTAGCCGGCGCCTTGGAAGGGCTTGCCGGTCTTGCGGGCAAACCGCCACTGCAGCGAGATGCGCACCCCGACCCCGGAGCGCCCCAGCAGGTACGGCACCGAGTGCTCCCACTCCGCCTGGCACCGGCCGCCCATGACGATGAGGTCGCCGGACCCAGGCGACAGGTCGTGCGTCGCGCCCTTGCCCGACTCCAGGCTGGCCAGCGTGTGCTTCGTCGTGCGGGGCCGCAAGTGCCACGGCCTACGGGCGCCCAGGGTCAAGATGGCGATGACCGTGTCGTCCAGCCAGCGCATGTCGGTGTCCCGGTGGAACGCCTGCCCGTCGTTGCCATCGCGGTACTGGATCAGCCCGAACCCGTTGAACTGCACGCCGTAGCGCCGCTCGATGGCCTTGTGCACCTGGGCCAGCACCGGGTGCGGCAGCGGCATCCCCGCGCCCAGCCGCCACATCGACCCCAGCCGCCGCTCCTCGACCCAGTGGTCGTACCGGAACAGCCGGCTCGCCTGCCAGGGCACGTTCGCATACAGCGAGTCGTAGACCTCGTCGGCCCCGTCCAGCCAGCCCCTGGCCACGTCGACCCACGCGCCGCCCGCCAGCGTGATGCGCTCGAACTCGCACTCGGGCACGACGGCGGCGGTCATGCGGGCAGCACCCTCAGCACCTCAGCACCTCAGCACCTCAGCACCCTCAGCCCTCGACGACCGGTCCCAGCTCCAGCGCGGCCAGCGAGTCGCGAATCCGCTCGCCGTCGCCGACCACCACGATCGCCATCCGGTCCGGCGACAGCCGACGGGCCGCCGCCGCCGACACGTCCTGCGAGGTGACGACGGCCATCTCGGCGCGCACCGAGTCGAACCAGTCCTCGGGCAGGCCGTGGACGACCATCTCGGCCAGGCCCATCGCCACCGCCGCGGGCCGCTCGTACGCGATCGGGAAGATGCCGACCCGGTACTCCCGCACCGACGCCAGCTCCGACTCCGGGATGCCCGACGCGGCCGTGCGCTCGATCTCGGCCACTGCGTCGGCCACCGCGTCGGCGGTCACCTCGGTCTGCACCGCGGTCCGGCAGGAGAAGGCCCCGCCGTGGCGTCGGAACTCGAAGCCCGCATGGGCACCGTAGGTGTAGCCCTTCTCCTCCCGCAGCTTCATGTTCAGCCGCGAGCCGAAGACGCCGCCAAGGCACATCGCCATCGTCCCCGTCGCCACGTAGTCGTCGATGCGGCGAGGGGGCCCGGCATGGCCCATCGCCAACGCCGACTGCACCGACCCGGGCCGGTCGACCAGCACGATCCGCCGGCCGATCCCCTCGTGCGTGCGCACGTCGGGCTCGGGGACCGACTCGGCCGACTCGGGCCACGAGCCGAACCCGGCCAGCGCCCCTTCGACGTCGAGGCCGGACAAGTCGCCCGCCAGTACCAGCGTCGCCGGCGCCGCCGCCAACCGGGTCAGGTAGTGCTCCTCGATCTTGGCCGGCGTCAGCGAGCTGATGGTCTCGACGTCGCCGCCGATCGACCGGGCGTACGCGGACCCCGGCGCGAACACGGCCTGCTCGAACGCCCTGGCCGCCAGCGCGTCCGGCACCGACTTCTCCTGGGCCAACTGGTCGAGCCGCTCCTGCACCAGCCGGTCGACCTCGGCCGGTCGGAATCCGGGCCGCCGCACGATGTCGGCCATCAACTCCAGCGCGGGGGGAAGCCGCGACGCAGGCACCTCCAAGCGCACCTGCATGCTGTCGAAGGAGACCTCGCCCTTGATGTCGGCGCCCATCCCCTCCATGACCTCGGCCAGTTCATGCGGGCCGAGCGACTGGGTGCCCTCGGGCAGCGACCTGGCCGCCAGCAACCCGATCCCCGCCGCCTCGAACGGCTCGGTCGCCGCGCCCGCCTCCAGCACCAGCCTGGCCGCGGCCATAGGAGAGCCGGGCAGGTCGCACAGCACGACCCGCAGGCCGGTCGGCAGCGTCCGCCGCTCGAACGAAGGGAACCGCCACGGCCTCGGCGACGCGCTGCCAGGACGGACGTCCACCAACACGGCGCTCACGCGGCCTCCTCCGGCACGAAGGTCAGGACCACCCGGTTGTCGGGGCCGAACACCGACGCCGCCGCCTTGGCCACCTCGGCCGCTTCCACCGACAGCAGCGCGTCGAGGCGGGTGTTGACCAGCCCTGGGTCGTCGAACAGCGTGGCGTACTCGCTGAACGCATCGGCCCGGTCGGCCACGGTCTGCACCTGCATGAGCTCGTACCGCTCGACGAGGCCGCGCGCCCTGGCCAGCTCCTCGTCGGTGATGCCCGCCGCGATGCCCTGCATGACCTCGTGGTAGGCGGCCTCGACGTCGGCCACCGGCACGCCGGTGCGGGCGGTGGCGGTTCCGACCGCGATGGCTGCGCCGCCCACGAACGGCCACGGGTTGGCGTCCACGTCCTTGGCCAGTTGCCGCTCGACGACGAGCGTGCGGTGCAGCCTGCTCCCCCGCCCGTGCCCGGCGACGACCATCGCCATCGTCAGCGCGTCGAACTCGCGGGTGCCGTAGGCGGGCGCCCGGTAGCCGACGAAGACCTTTTCGAGTTGGACCTTGTCGGGCACGACCTCGCGGACCTCCGCGCCGATGGTCGGCTCGATGGCGCCCGAGGGCGGCGGCGCGATGTCGTCGTTGCGGGGGATGCCGCCGAAGTACTTCTCGACCCACGCCCACGCCTCGGCCTTGTCGAAGTCGCCCACGATCGTGAGGACCGCGTTGTTCGGCGCGTAGTAGCGGCGGAAGAACGCCCGCACGTCGTCGAGCGACGCCGCGTCGAGGTCCGCCATCGAGCCGATCGTCGGGTGGTGGTAGGGGTGCCCGGGCGGGAAGACGGCCCAGTGCATCCGCTCGCTCCACGTCCCGTACGGCGCGTTGTCGTACCGCTGGCGGCGCTCGTTCTTCACCACGTCCCGCTGGTTGTCGAGGGTCTCCTGCGAGATGCCATCGAGCAGGCCGCCCATGCGGTCCGCCTCCAGCCAGAGCAGGAGCTCGAGGTGGTTGCTGGGCGCGGTGTCGTAGTAGTTCGTGCGGTCGCACCACGTCGTGGCGTTGAGGGTGCCGCCCGCGGCCTCGACCAAGGCGAAGTGCTCGCCCTTCGCCACGTTGCGCGACCCCTCGAACATCAAGTGCTCGAACAAGTGGGCGAAGCCGGTCTTGCCCTCGGGCTCGTGACGGGAGCCGACGTTGTACCAGAGGTTGACGGCGACGACGGGCGCGGCGTGGTCCTGCGAGAGGATCAGCCGCAGCCCGTTGTCGAGGCGCTCGTCCGAGAAGTCGAAGTGGGGCACGTCAGACGAGGGTGGCGTCCAGGGTGATCTCGACGCCCGCCAGCGCCTTCGACACAGGGCAGTTCGCCTTGGCCTCATTGGCGATCTCGTCGAACTGGGCCTTCTCGATGCCCGGCACCACGGCATTGGTCGTGAGGTGGATGCGGGTGATGGCGAAGCCGCTGTCGCCCTTCTCCAGGTGAACGGCGGCGGTGGTGCTCACGCTCTCGGGGTCGTGGCCGGCCCGGCCGAGGGCGCCGGACAGGGCCATCGAGAAACAGCCGGCGTGGGCGGCGCCGAGCAGCTCCTCGGGGTTGGTCCCGGTCCCGTCCTCGAAGCGGGACGAGAACGAGTAGGGGCCGTCATAGGCGCCGCCGGCGAGGCGCATGGTCCCCTTGCCGTCCTTAAGCGAGCCTTCCCAGCGTGCGTCTGCAGATCGAATGGGCATGCCCCAACCCTACGCGGGTCAGTAGCGGGCGATTGCAGAGACCGTGTACTGGCCGGCCGGGCCGAGCGGGAACACGCCGGTGACCGTGCGCCGGGCGCCGGGGGCAAGGGAGGTGACGGCCGGTGCGCGCAGGCTCCACGTCGCCCGGCTGCGGCCGTCGCGCACCACCATGCCGTCCACCCGGACGCCGCTGCGGCCGAACGACAGCGTCGAGCCGGAGACGTTGCTGAGCACGGCGGTGAACGTGGCCGTGCGTCCGTTCGGGACCACCGACACGGTCAGCACGAGGGGCTGGCCCGGCACCCGGGTGTAGGAGATCGCCGAGCCGACGACGGTGCGCTCGGGATGGAGCCGGTCGTAGGTGAAGGTGGCCTGGTTGGCCGACGCCACGGCGGCGCGGGCGGCGGTCGCGTGCGGCTGCAGGAGCAGGGCGGCGACGGTCGCGATGGCAACGACGAGCGCCGCTTTCCTTCCCACGAACGCTCACGGTAGAGCACCGACCACTGACTGGCGAGGGTGGGCGTAGAAGATCCCGATTCGTCCCCCAGCCCCAGGCGTCCGGCTTTACGGACTCTTGGGAATGAGGGGGTCAAGGCGGGCTAGTCCTTTGCCGAAGAACTACCAGAGCACACGCAATACCCACGAAAAAGGCAACCCCCGAGAAATCGGGGAGACGCAAAGCCACGGGCCTACAGGGAAACCCAAGGTCGCCGGGCTGCCGAATGGAGCCGTCGCGCCTCCGTGGGGCTTTGACCTTGGAGGGGTTCGATGGCACAGCGCATCGCTCGGATGGCAGTGGCAGTAGCGGTCCTGGTGACCGGGGCATTGTTCTTCACGTCTTCGCCTGCAGCGGCCGACACGGCCAGCGCCGAGACGGCGTTCGTCAACGCCATCAACCAGCTCCGCCAGTCGAAGGGCCTCCGTCCGCTCGCTGTCGACCCCCGCATCGTCTCTGTCGCCCGCAACTGGTCCGCCCACATGGCGTCGACCAAGAACCTGGCCCACAACCCCAACCTGGCCAGCCAGGCGCCGTCGGACTGGCTCCGCCTGGGCGAGAACGTCGGGTATGGGCCGGATGTCCAGACCATCCACAACGCCTTCGTCAACAGCCCGAAGCACTACGCCAACCTGGTCCAGGCCGAGTACAACGCAGTCGGCGTCGGCGTGGTCGTCTCCGGCGGCACGATGTGGGTGACCGAGGTCTTCGAGAACTCGCCGTCCGCCCCCTCCTACCAGGCCCCCGCCCCGACCTCGCAGTCGGTGGCCCCGAACCCCAAGCAGGGCTACTGGCTGGTCGCCCGGGACGGCGGGATCTTCTCGTTCGGCCTGGCCGGCTTCAAGGGCTCGACCGGCGGGATGGTGCTCAACCAGCCGATCGTGGGCATGGCCAAGTGCGTGTGCGGCGGCTACTGGTTCGTGGCGGCCGACGGCGGCATCTTCTCCTTCGGCGCTCCGTTCTACGGCTCGACCGGCGCCATCAAGCTGAACCAGCCGATCGTGGGCATGGCGGCGACGCCGACCGGCCGCGGCTACTGGCTGGTCGCCCGGGACGGCGGGATCTTCGGCTTCGGCGACGCCCAGTTCTTCGGCTCGACCGGCGGCATGAAGCTAAACCAGCCGATCGTCGGGATGGCTTCGACTCGCTCCGGGCGGGGCTACTGGCTCGTCGCCCGTGACGGCGGCATCTTCTCCTTCGGCGACGCCGCCTTCCACGGCTCGACCGGCGGGATGCGCCTGGCCCAGCCGATCGTGGGCATGGCCGCCAACCCCCGGGGCAACGGCTACTGGTTCGTGGCCGCCGACGGCGGGATCTTCGGCTTCGGCGACGCCCGCTTCTTCGGCTCCGGCGGCGGCGAGTACCTCGGCTCCCCGGTGGTCGGCATGACGGCGGCCCCGGACGGGCTCGGGTACCGCATCGTGACGTCCGGCGGGTTCGTGCGGGCCTTCGGCTCGGCCGAGTTCAACGGGGCGATGAGCGGCTCGCTCAACCAGCCCGTCGTCGGCTCCGCCGCCGTCTAACCCCACCCCCTCCGAACTCTGGAGGACATAGCGAACCGATCTGGTGCGCTATGTCCTCCAGAGCCGCGTCTGGCGCCCGCCGCGCCCGCCCCTTGCGACAATCCACAGCAGCAGGTGCTGTGGATTGTCGGACGGGGGTGGGGGTTAGAGGCAGGGTTCGGTGAAGAAGGGCTGGGGGGCTTGGGGCCAGGTGCCGAGGTGGTGGCGCTGGCCGCGGCGGATGTAGCAAACCGCGCCGGTCGTGTCGGGGTCGACGGTGCTGCGGCGCCGGGGGTCGTGCCAGATCATCGAGGCGTCGTCGAGCAGCGTGCGGCGCCCGTTGTCGAACCCGGCCGCGGCCTGGAAGTACGGCGGCGCCCCCGCCCCCGGGTTGGCCCAGCGGGTCCGCAGCAGCCCGGCCGCGAACGACGACGGCGTGAGGTGCGGCCCCGCCATCTGGATCCCGGACGACAGCAGCAGCAGCGACATGTACCGCGAATAGACCGAGTAGTACGCGCCCCCCTGCGGGTCCGACGTCGGGCGGGCCTCCTTCAGGGCCCAGTAGAACGGCATGTCCTGCTTGGGCAGCAGCTTGTTGCGGAACGACAGCCCGAACGCCCGCGTCGCCTGGTCCGGCGGCGCCCCCGACAGCGAGTTGTCGAGGTCGGCGTCGAGGTACGAGCCGACCAGCCACTCCGGCTGGTACACCTGGGCCGACGCGGCCGGCATCAGGATCTCCTTCAACTCCTTGCCGTCGCACAGGCAGATCACCGAGGTCACGTCGGCCTCCGCGATCGAGCTCATCACCGCGGCGCCGGTCCGCCCGGTCTGGTTGGTCACCCGGTGGTTGACGGTCCTGGCGATCGACGTGCCGCAGCGGCGCAGCTCGTCGGCCAACGGCTTGGTGTCGGGCCGCGACCCGTCGGCCGCCTCCTGCACGATCACGCCGAACACCCGCTTGGGCGCCGACGCATTCGTGCCCGCCCACTGCGTCGGCCGCCCGGCCAGCGACCCGCAGATGAACTGGCCGTAGTTGCGCAGCATCGAGTCGACCGTCGGCACCACGCTCCACTGGTACGGCGCCCGCTGGCGGAAGTGGGCGTCGGTCGCCTGGGCCTGCACCCGGTGGGCGATGCTGATGATCTTCTTCTCGGCCAGCGCGTCGTAGAACACGTACTCGGCCCCGGCTCTGGCCGTGTAGTTCAGCGCCGCGAAGGCCCCCAACGCATGGGCGTCCTCGGCATCGGCCCGCATCAGCGAGGGGTCGGCGTCGCCGGTGTACGGGGAGTCCCGCAGGAGGTTGATCTTGCGGCCGTAGAACTCGAAGCGGCTGTTGAAGAAGTCCTTGAGGTCGTTGAGGAAGATGTCGGTCTCGAGGAAGTCGGGCGTCCAGGAGATGTTGATCTGGTCCCTCGTCACGCCGAACGACGTCTCCCCGCCGTTGTCGGCCTTGGGGTCGAAGTACGGCACGCACGGCGGCGACTGCGGGTCCTCGATCTGACGGGCCGGATCGCCCACGCACCGGCGCACCCGCGGCTTCTCGATGGTCTCGCGGGTCGTCGACGTCGTCGCGCCGGGGCCGCCCCCGTTCACGCCGTCCAACCCGGACGGGGCCGTCGTCGTGGTCGCCCCGCCCGAACCCCGGCCGAGGTCGTTGGTCTGCTCGGGCGGGGCCTGCTGGATCTGGGAGACGGCCTGCGGCGCATACTCGGCGACCGACGGCGGCGGGGGCTGGCGCGCCGTCATCGACACCGCCGCGATCACCGCCAGCACCACTGCCACCGCGGCGCCCTGCACCAGCGCGGGCACCCTCGTCGAGCGGGGCGGCGCGGCGTCGGCATCCGACTCGGCCGGCGTCGATGTCGGTGCCGGCTCGATCGGCGCCAGCGGCTCCAGTTCGTCGCTCATCGCACGAACGCCTTGATCGTCGCCCACTCGGACTCCGCCCCGCCAGCCCCGTCGCCAACCCCTTCGCCAAGCGGCGTCACCGTGAACGCCCCTGCCGCGGCGGGCACGATGAACGTCTCGGCGTAGTGCACCTCGAACGGGTCGAACGCCGCGTCCGGCGAGGTCACCACTGCGCCCGCCCCCTGCACGAGGTTGAGCACCGACACGCCGCCGCTCGCCTCATGGGTCACCGGTCCAGTGAACCAGTGCCGTCGGGTCTCGATGAACTCGGCCTCGTGCAGCCCGGTCCGTTCTTCCCGCCATCCGTCGCCCGACGCGATCCGCGTCACCCGGTTGACCAGGTTGGCGCGCACCCACTCGGTGTCGCGGTCCCACTGGATGTTCCGCAGCCCGTGCTCCACCGACACCGGCCGGGGCAGCCCGTCGAGTCCGAGCCGGTCCCAGTCCCACAGCTTGAACGTGAAGATGTACGGGGTGGCGCTGATCTCGAGCACCATGCCGTCGGCCCCCGAGCAGTGCACGGTGCCGGCCGGGATCAGGAAGTGATCGTGGCGCTGGGCCGGGAACCGGTTCACGTACTGCTCGTCCGGGAAGCGGAACCCGCCCGCTTCGGCCCGGCGCAGGTCGGCCGCCATTACCTCCGCGTCGATCCCCGTCCGCAGCCCGAGGTACACGGTCGCATCCGGCCCCGCGTCGAGCATGTAGTAGCTCTCGTCCTGGGTGTAGTGCAGCCCGAAGTGCTCGGCGATGTAGGCGGGCAGCGGGTGCACCTGCAGCGACAGGTTGCCGCCGCCCATCGTGTCGAGGAAGTCGAACCGGATCGGGAACTCGGCGCCGAACCACTCGTGCACCCGGGACCCCAACAGCGCGGCGGGCTCGGCCAGCACCACGTCGAGGGCGGGCACCTCCACCGCGGTCGAGCCGAACCCGAGCAGCAGCGAGTTCTCCTCCGGCACGCAGTCGAAGCACCAGCCGTAGTTGGGCGCGTCGCCGTCGAGGTCGCACACCTCCCGCATCCACTGGCCGCCCCACGGCGCCGGGTCGAAGAACGGCACCACGCGAAACGGCCGCGCCGCGGTCGTCCGCAGCGCCTTGAAGAACGACGCCGCCGCCACCAGCTTCGGGGTCGACGACGCGGTATCGAGCACGAAGTCCATCCGCGGCCAGAGCGACGTCTTGTGCCGGTCGGCCACCCGCCAGTCCACGAAGTACCCGCGCTTGTAGAGCTGCGACGCCCTGCCCTCGCCCAACTCCCCCGCCCGCTGGCGCTGCTGGATCTCCCACCGCGGCAGGTCGGCGTGCACCAGCAGGTCGCCTTCGCTGATCAGCGACGCGCCGGTCCCGGCGATGACCACCCGCCCTTCGCTCGGCACCCGCACCGACGCGGCGTCGTAGAAGTCGGCCAGCGAGAGCGACGTCAACCGCCCGAACACCGGGTCGTCGGTCAGGTCCGGCTCGACCATGCGGTCGATCACGTCGTCGGGCTTGCGCACGTCGGCCGGGTTGATGACGTGGTCCGGTTCGAGCCGCCGCACCAACTCGGCCAGGTCGCGGTCGCGCACGCCGGGATACGCCTCGACGACGATCACCCGCGCGCCGGTGCGGGCCAACGCCGAGGCGATGTCGTCCCAGCCGACCACCACTTCCGATGCCAACCCGGCCGACACCACCGGGAACTTGTCGTAGCTCATTGCGACAACAGCGCCACGCCGATCACGCCGCCCGCGTCGCCCGACACGGCCGGTTCGACAGCCACCGTCAGCCATGGAGCAAGCCGCTCGTTGACGGCCGCCTCCACGCCGTCCAACGGGGGCGCTCCCCCGCCGCCCACCACCACCACGTCGGGCTCGTGGGCGAAGCACATGCCGACGATGGCGTCGACCAGCCCGCCGAACGTGCGCACGAGCGGGCCTTCGAAAAGCTGCCCGGTCAACAGGCCCCGTACGGCGCCGTCGCGTTCGACCAGCGCGGTGCCGAGCCCGGTCCCGATGGTCGCCGTCAGCACGCGGCGGCCGGGCCTGGCCGCGGCCTCGGCCCAGCCGAACGCGGCGGCGTCGTTGACGACCGCGCCGACCGGCAGCCCGAACGTCTCGCCCAGAAAGGCGCGCAGGTCGGTGCCCTCGACGCCGGGCAGCTTGCCGGGCAGCACCCGCACGACACCGGTGTCGTCGACCAGGCCAGGCACGCAGATGCCGACCACGTCCGCGGGCAACAGCCGCCGGCCCACCTCGGCCACCGCGGTCAACGAGGAGGGCTCGTGGACCTGGAGGGTGAAGGGCGTGTCGCCGTCGACCACCGCGGCTTTGAGCCGCGTGCCGCCGAGGTCGAAGGCAAGCACGGTCACAGGCGGCGGGCCCCCTCTCGCGTGACCTCGTAGTCGGCGCCCTGATAGCGCAGCCCGACGAGGCGGGCCTTGGGGTCGAAGTCGGCGAACTGCGGCGCGGCGGTCAGCCCGTCCGACAGCGTCGCGTCCACGCCGAACAGCGACTCGATGATCACGTTGACCCACGCGCCGCCGGCCGAGCAGGCCCAGTCGCAGATGAACGGCAGGTTGGGCGAGGACTTGCGCGCCCCGCCTGCGTCCGGGTCGATGACGGTCTCGGCGAAATGGGCCTGGCCGAACGGACCCTGGTTGGCCGACGCGGCTAGCCCCTTCATCCACTCGAAGGCCAGCTCGGCCTCGCCCACCCGGTACAGCGCGGAGAGGGCCTGCGCGGGCCAGGCCGTGTAGGCGCCGGTCCACTGGTGGTCCGGGCGCACGCCGGAGATGGCGTCGGCGTCCTCGGTGGACAGCGCGTGCATCCACGTCGGGGTCCGCAGCTCCCGCTTGAAGAACGAGGTCATCTCGGCGTGCTGTGTCGGCGACAGGTCGTCGGGGATCGTGTTCAGCACGGTCGAGAAGTCGTAGCAGTGGCGGACCGGGACCAGGCGGCCGTCCTCCAGCCGGGCGTTCCAGAAGCCGCGGCCGGGCGCGTAGAGCTTCTGCAGGTCGGTGATGAGCTGGCGGGCCTCGGCCTCGAAGCCGTGGGCCTTGTCGGGGCGGCCGAGCAGGCGCGCCACCTCGGCGGCGAAGCGGAGGTTGAAGGCGTTGGCCGCGTTCAGCGACGCCACTTCGGCGATGTACGTGCTCACGCACTCGAGCAGGTTGCCGATGCCGCCGTAGGAAGCCAGCCCCGACGGCGTGCGGAACATGAACCAACTGCGCGCGTACCACTCGAGGTACTCCACGACGGGAGGCTCGCCGCCGTGCAGCGACTTGACGCCCTTGCCCAGCCACTGGTGGTCGCCGGTCCAGCGGAGGTAGTCCCGGATCATCTTGACCATGGCGAAGTCGTTGACCGAGTACCAGTTGCCGACCGGGCCGCCGGTGACCCACTCGGTGCCGAAGTGCTTGTAGATGTCGCTCGACATCCAGTGCTCCAAGTGAGTGCGCATGACGTCGGGGTCGAGCAGGGAGTGCACGAGCGACGACAGGCTGAAGTCCCACAGGAACGTGACCGACTGCCAGTAGCGCGGCATGAGCGTGTCGTAGGTCCGGCCGATCACCGAGTACGGGCTCGTGCGCTTGAAGTAGGTGACGCCGAGCGCGCCCATCCAGTAGAGCCGCAGCACGTCTTTGTCAGTGGTGTCGAGTTCCGGCAGGTGGCCTGAGTAGCGGTCGTTGCCGGGCGTGAAGATGGCAGCCAGCTCCTCGTTCCACTCGGCCCGGATGCGGTGGAGGGCGGCAGGCACGCGGTCGACCAAGTCGTCGAAGGTCTGCTCCGCGTCGGCCAGGGTCTCCCCTACTGCCTTCACATAGGACAGGTGCCAGCGCTCGCCGGGCGCCAAGACCTCGCGGAAAGTGAAGCCGGTCACCTCGACGCTGTCGGGCCGCGGCCAGGTCCCTTCGATGGTGGCGGCATCGCCGTTGGCCGCGGTAACGGTGATGGCGCGCCGGCTCCCGTCGATGGCCAGCTCGTTGTCCTTGTCCATCGGGGGCTCGGGGTCGTTCCACGGCACGACTGCCTTGGTGACGCCGCCCTGCACGCCGAGGCGCAGTTGCACATCGCGGGGCCGGCCGTCGGTGTTCTCGATCTCCAACTGGATGACGACCGCCATCTTCCCGAACGGCATGGCGGTGGTGGAGCGCAGGCGCAGGCCCCGGTACTCGGCCTCGCGCACGATGCGGTCCGGGTACCACGTGAAGCTGATGCGGGCGCCGGTCGAGGGGAAGTAGCGCCCTTCGAGATACAGGCCCGCGGTGACGACGTGGCCGCACGCGAAAGGCGGGAAGTTCAGGGCGCACACGCCCGTGAGGTCGAGGTCGGCCTGGACGCAGCCGAGGAAGTTGGTGAGCCCCGGCGGGTTGAACGTGTCGTTGAACTTGTGGACCAGCGCGCTGCTGCGCAGATCCTCCACGGTCGGAATCATGACGCCCCCTCTCGTAGGTACAGCTCTCGCAGAACCGGCCCGCCGCGTGCTGCATCGAGTGTCGCGCCGTGCACCCGTGAAGCGCGGATCATCCAGCGCGACATGCCCTGCACGACCGGGATCATCGGCATCGCCTCGCACAGCGCCTGGTGGGCGGCCTTGTACCCGAGCGCGCTGTCCTCGTCGTCGGTGGCGCCTCTGGCCTCGCGGTCGAGGATGCGGTCGAAGGCGGGGTCGACAAAGCGGCTGAGGTTGGTGGTGCCGATGCCCGCGCTGGTGAACAGCGGGGCCAGGTAGGCGTCGGGCCGGCTGACCGGCGGATGCCAACCCATGAGGAAGGCGCCGTCCACGCCTTGGGGGCCTGCGGCCTTGCGGGCCAGGTCGTCGAAGGGGATCGGCGTCGGGACCGCGGTCACGCCGAGCTTGGCCTTCCACTGCGCGGCGGCGGACTCGGCGATGGCCCGGTTGGCGAACTCGTCGTGGAAGTAGAGCTTGAACTCGACCGGTTCGGGCTTGGTGGTCCTTTGGTCGGCCGGGCACTCGGCGTTGGGGTGGAAGCCGTTCGCGGGCGGGCGGCCGGGCACGACGGCGGCCCGGTCGATGGCCTGGCTGAAGGCGCGGCGCACGGCCGGGTTGCCGTATGCGCCCAGCGGGAGGCCGACGTAGTCGATGTGGCCGGACGGGCGCTCGTGGCGGTCTTGGGGGCTGAGCGCCTGCGCCTCGCTGAACCCGACGGCGGCCACGTCGACCTCGGCGGGCGGCGCGTTGACCACGAACTCGACGGTGTCGGGATAGCCGCGCCCGCCGTTGCTGAAGACGGGATGGACGCCGTGGTAGTGCTCGTTGCGGACCAGGCGGATGGTGGTCTGGTCCGGCGTCCAGGGCGATTCGAGTCGGTAGGGGCCGGCGCAGATGGGGTTGGCCTCGTTGCCGTCGAAGGTCGGCGCCGCCACCGGGTGGGTGAGGACGCGGAGGAAGTCGGCGTCGCGGCGGGACAGGTCGATGCTGAAGCTGGACTGGTCGATGACGGTGAGGCCGCGCAGGCGGCGGCGGTCGCGCTCGTTGTCGCTCTCGACCCGGCCGCTGATCTCCGCGAAGCCG
>Ga0190267_10000004_pt1 | contig 49399 bp, 41 predicted proteins | sample Popmic239T_FD_140332 | JGI IMG/M metagenome (GOLD analysis project Ga0190267, IMG submission 140332) | Populus adjacent soil microbial communities from riparian zone of Oak Creek, Arizona, USA - 239 T | ecosystem: Environmental > Terrestrial > Soil > Riparian zone | place: USA: Arizona... | reverse complement strand
GCCGACGACGACTTCCGCGCCCAGATGGTGGAGGCGGTGGACGAGCCGAGTGCGGCGTGGGAGAGCCTCGTGAAGGGGTTCCGGTACGTCGCGGGCGACTACGGCAACCGCGACACGTTCGAGTCCTTGAAGCAGACCCTCGACGAGGTGCACAAGGAGCGGGGCACGAGCGGCAACGTCGTGTACTACCTGGCCACGCCGCCGCAGGTGTTCGGCAAGATCGCCGGGGCGCTGAAGGAGTGCGGCCTGCACCGGCCCGAGCGGGACGCCTTCGTGCGGATCGTCGTCGAAAAGCCGTACGGGCGGGACCTGGCCTCGGCCCAGTCGCTCGACGCCGAGATGCACGAGGTGTTTGACGAGTCGCAGATCTACCGGATCGACCACTACCTCGGGAAAGAGACCGTGCAGAACGTGTTGGCGCTGCGGTTCGCCAACGCCATCTTCGAGCCGATCTGGAACCGGCGGTACGTCGACCATGTGCAGATCACGGTGGCCGAGTCGGTCGGCATCGGGCACCGGGGCTCGTTCTACGAGGGCGCGGGCGCCTTGCGCGACATCGTGCAGAACCACGTGCTCCAAGTGCTGGCCCTCACGCTGATGGAACCGCCCGCCACCGTCGACGCGCAAGGCATCCGGGACGAGAAGGTGAAGGCGCTGCGGGCGGTCGACATCTTGTCGGTGGACGAGGTGGGCAGCGACGTCGTACGGGCGCAGTACGGGCCGGGCTGGGTCGAGGGCGAGGAGGTCGTCGGCTACCGGCAGGAGGAGGGCGTCGACCCCGAGTCGCGCACCGAGACGTACGTCGCCATGCGGGTGATGGTCGACAACTGGCGGTGGGCGGGGGTGCCGTTCTACCTGCGCACCGGCAAGCGGCTGCCCAAGCGGCACACCGAGGTGGCCATTGAGTTCCACGACGTGCCCCACCTGCCGTTCGGGCGGCGGGAGTCGCGCGGCCTCGGCCCCAACGCGCTCGTGCTGCGCATCCAGCCCGATGACGGCATCACCTTGCGGTTCGGCGCCAAGGTGCCGGGGCAGGCCTTCAAGGTGCGCTCCACGTCGATGGACTTCTCGTACGGCGCCGCCTTCCTCGAAGAAACCCCCGACGCATACGAGCGGCTGCTGCTCGACGCCATGATCGGCGACCCCACGCTGTTCATCCGCACCGACGAGGTCGAGCAGGCATGGCGGATCGTGGCCCCGGTGCTGGAGGCGTGGTCCGACCCGTCGTTCCCGCTGGCCCGGTACGACGCCGGGACGTGGGGGCCCAAGGAGGCGGACCGGCTGCTCGACAGGGACGGCAGGCATTGGCGAACGCCGTAGACGTCGTCGGCGAGTGGTCGGGCGAGAAGGTCCGCTTGGGCGAGGTGCTCGACGCGCTCGGCGGCCTGCGGCGGGGATGCGGGTTCGGCGCGACCCGCACGAGCGTCGTGAACCTGGTCGTGGTGTCGCCGTCGGCTGATGCAGCCGAGCTGGCTATAGAGGCGATCGAGGGACTGGGCGCCCGGTTCCCCGGCCGCACGCTGCTCGTCGTGCCGGGACCGGTGGCCGACGGCGGCCGGGTCGACGCCGCCGTGCGCCTGGTGGCCTCGACCGCCGAGGGCCACGAGGTCTGGTCGGAGCAGGTCGCGCTGACGGTGTCGGGCGAGCTGTCCTCGCACATGGACTCGCTGATCGAGCCGTTCACCCTGCCGGACCTGCCGGTGGTGGTCTGGTACGTCAGCGACCTGCCGGGGGCGGGCGACCCGCTGCTCGACACCGCCGACGTGGTGCTGGTCGACACCCGCTCGCTGGGCGACGTGGCTGCGTTCCCGGCGGTGGCCGAACTGGTGCGCAGGCGGGTCGTGGTCGACCTGTCGTGGAGCCGGCTGCGGCCGTGGCGGGAGCTTTTGGCGGGCCTGTTCGACGGTCCCGACTTCGGCGGCCCGGCGGGGCAGGTCACCCACGCGGCGGTGTCGGGCAAGGAGGGGCCGCGCCATCTGCTGGCCGGGTGGCTCGCCTCCCGGCTCGGCCTGCCCCGAGCCGCCTTCTCGCTCTCCGATGCCCGACACGTGGCGGTGCGGCTCTCGGCACCGGGGGCGTCGTTCGAGGTGGTGCGGGACGAGGGCACCAGGCTGGTGCGGGCTTCGGCGTGGATCGAGAACGGCCCGTCGCATGCCGACGTCCTGCCGCTGCCGGACGAGTCGCTGCCGTGGTCGTTGGCCGACGCCTTGACCCACCTCCAGCGGGACCGGGTGTGGGAGCAGGCGCTGCGGGGGGCATTGGTGTTCGCGGCGCCCGCCGTTCATTAGGGTGCGTTTGGGATGAACGGGGAGCTTGTTGTCGTCGACGACGTGCCGGGCGAGTTCGCCGAGCGGGTGATCGAGGCGTTCCACAGCAGGCCGGAAGAGGGCTTCTCGCTGGCGTTGTCAGGCGGCACGACGGCCCGGCGCTGCTATCAACGGCTGGCTGCCGACGGGGCGTCGCAGTTGGACTGGTGGCTGGTCGACGTCTACTGGGGCGATGAGCGCTGCGTGCCGCCCACGTCCGAGGAGTCGAACGAGCGGCTCGGCCGCGAGGCGTTGCTCGAGCGGGTGGGCGCCGCCAATGCGGTGTACCCCATGCGGTGCGACGAGGGGGCCGACGCCTACCAGCTCCGGGTGAGCGAGGCGGGGCGGCTGGACGTGGTGCACCTCGGCCTCGGCGCCGACGGCCATACCGCCTCGCTGTTCCCCGGCTCCGCCGGCCTTGACGCCGACCCAGGCCGGCTGGTCGTCATGAACTCGGACCCCACCGGCGCCAATCCCCACGAGCGCATGACCCTGACCTTCAGCGGAATCGCCCGGGCCAGGCTGGTGCTGTTCACGGTGATGGGCGCCGACAAGCAAGCGGCGATGCAGCGAGTGGCCGACGGCGAGGACCTGCCCGCGGCGCGGGTGCGGGCCGACCGGGTCGTGTGGCTGGTCTCCCCCGACGCCGCCCCTCGATGAGACGGCGGGCGGCACTGGCCGCGGTGCTCCTGGCGGCGGCCGCGGTCGTGGGGGCTGCGTGCGGCGACGGGGGTGGCGGCGAGGGCGGTGCCGGCGAGGGCGAGGACGCTGTCGAGCGGACCACGATCCAGTTGCGGCCGGTGATCGGCAGGGCCGGCGACTGCAAGGAGCACTCCGAGAACCCGCCCGCCGACGAGCCCACTGCGCTGGCCCTGACCGGGCGGTGCGTGGGGCTGGCCCCGTCGGTGCTGACGATCAAGCGGGCGGGCGTGCGCGAGGTGGTGGCCCAAAACGGGGTGTCGGTCGCCCAGGTCAAGCTCGGGGGCAAGGACGGGCAGGCCCTGGCCGAGGTGTCCCGACAGTTCGTCGGCAAAGAGCTCGGCCTGGTCGCCTTCGGCCGCCTGCTGGTCGCCGCGGTCGTCAACGAAGAGATCGCCAGTGGCGAGTTGGAGATCCTCGGCCTCAGCAAGTCCGAGATCGAGGACCTCCGCCGCGCCCTCGCGCCCTGATCAGCGGCTATTGGAGGAGCGAGACCATCACCGACGTCATCGTGGGAATGGCGAACACCAGCGCCAGCGTCTGACGCCACAGCCGCCTGCTCAAGGTCGCGTCGAGCTCCGCCACCCGCACGTTCGTCTGATGGATCTCAGCGCGCAGGTCGGTCGCGAGCTGCGCCATCTCGGCGCGCAGATCCGCGGCCAGCTGCGCTATTTCGCCGCGCAGGCTGGTTCCTTGCTGACCCGCTTCCCCGCGCAGCTTCACCTCCAACAGTTCCATGTCCTTCGCAATATGGAGCCGTAGCTGGTCGAGGTCCTGCTTGGTCGCCACGTCGGCCCAGCCCACTGGCGGGAGATGCTCCATGAGCGTCAGGGCCTCGTTCTCACCCAACGTCTCCTTGAGTCGCTGGTGCAGTTGGAATCGCGATGCTTCGGTGATCGCCACGTCGTTCTCCTTGTGGGCGATGGCCGTACACAGGGAGCCGAGGCTCCGAAACCGCGCCACAAGGACGGTACCGACAACCATACCGACGCTACTTAAAGTCTGTCAATCGATTTTCTGGGCCGAGAACGCCGACGGGGCCGGGCACCGCTCCGGATGGAGGATCCCGGCCAGCACGTGCAGCCCGTGCGAGACCGACGCAGGCGTGCACCGGGAGAACAGCGGCGAGGCGTCGACCGCCCACCACTGCGCGCCGGGGAACCGGCCGACCAACGAGCGGGCCTCGTCCACCGCCGCCCCAAGCCGGTACCCGCACGGCATGAACACCACGAACTCAGGCTGCAGGGCCGAAAGCGTCTCCCAGTCGCTGCGCACGGACGGGTCGCCCCGCTCCACCACCAGGTGCTCGCCGCCCGCAGTGCCCACCAGCTCGGGCACCCAGTGGCCGCCGACGAAGGGGGGATCGCCCCACTCCAGCGTCAGCACCCGAGGCCGGGCAGCCCCGCCAATGCGCCCCATGACCTCCACCCGGATGGCCCGCAGCCGCTGGATCAGCCCGAGCGCCTCCTCCCTCGCCCCGCACGCCTCGCCGGTCAGGAGCAGGTCGTCTTCGAGGCTCGCCATAGTGGTCGCCTTCAGCGTCAGCAGCCGCGACCCGTCCGGGATCGACGGGGCCACATCGCGCCCGGGCACGGCGCAGACGTCGCACACTTCCTGGGCCAGCACGAGGGTCGGCTCCAGCGAGGCGAGCAGCTCGAAGTCGGTGCGGTACAGCGGCTCGCCGGCCTGGACCCGCGACACCACGGCCCGGTCGACGTCCGCGGGCGGCGTCTCCGGCGCGGCGGGGATGTGGCTCGACGTCAGGACCGGCTTGCCCGCGACCCGCGGGTTGTCGCACTCATGGGAGATGCCGACGATCGAGTCGGCCAGACCGAGGGCCACGGCGATGTCGGTGGCGGACGGAGAGAGGCAGGCGATGCGCACTTCTCGCAAGGTAGTGCGGCGTCCTACCGTGTCCGCATGGGTCTCGACCTCCTCGCCGCTCCGCTCCACGACGTGCTGGCGGCGGCCGCCGCGGTGCGGGACCGGGCGCACGGGACCCGGATCACCTACTCCCCCAAGGTCTTCATCCCGCTGACCGAGCTGTGCCGGGACCGCTGCGGCTACTGCACGTTCGCCAAGCCCCCCGCCCGGCTGGCGTCGCCGTACCTCACGATCGACGAGGTGCTCGCCATTGCCCGGGCCGGCGCCGCGGCAGGCTGCCACGAGGCCCTCTTCACCCTCGGCGAGGCGCCCGAGGAGCGCTACCCGGCGGCCAGGGACTGGCTCGACGCCAACGGCTACACGTCAACGGTCGACTATCTCATCGCCGCCTGCCGGGCCGTGCTCGACGAGACCGGCCTGCTCCCCCACGCCAACGCGGGCGCGCTGTCCAAGGACGACCTGGCCCGCCTGCGCGAGGTCAGCGCCAGCCAGGGGATGATGGTCGAGTCGCTGCTGTCCGACCTGGCCTGCCACCGCGGCGCCCCCGACAAGACCCCCGAGCGCAGGCTTGCCACCCTCGACGCCGCGGGCGAGCTCAAGATCCCCTTCACCACCGGCATCCTCTGCGGCATCGGCGAGACCCGGGCCGACCGCATCCAGGCGCTGGAGGCCATCGCCGCCTCACACCGCCGACACGGCCACGTGCAAGAGGTCATCGTCCAGAACTTCCTGCCCAAGCCCGGGACGGCGATGAACGACGCGCCGCCGTGCGACGACGACGACTACCTCTGGTCGATCGCGGCCGCCCGCCTGATCCTGCCGCCCGAGGTCCATCTCCAGGCCCCGCCCAACCTGTCCGACGACTTCGGCCGGCTGCTCGACGCAGGCATCGACGACTGGGGCGGCGTCTCCCCCGTCACCCCCGACCACGTGAACCCCGAGCGCCCCTGGCCCGACCTCGACCGCCTCCGGGTCGTCACCGAGGCCCGCGGCTTCTCGCTGGCGCCGCGGCTCACCGCCTACCCCGAGTTCACCGGGGCGGCCTGGCAGGACCCGGCCCTGCGGTTCCCGGTCATGGACCGCTCCGACGCCGAGGGCCTGGGCCGCGAGCCGACCGACCCCTGGTACTCCGGCGCCGAGGTCGACCCGCCCGCACTGGTTCCCGCCCCGATGCCGCGCGCGGGCGGCGCCGTCGGCGAGGTGCTGGCCGGCGTCCTCATGGGCCACGAGGTCGACGTGGCCGAGATCACGACACTCTTCTCGGCCCGAGGCCCCGAGGTGGCGGCGGTGGCCGAGGTGGCCGACGACCTGCGCCGCCGGGCCGTGGGCGACGTGGTGACCTTCGTCGTCAACCGCAACATCAACTACACGAACGTCTGCACCTTCAAGTGCAAGTTCTGCGCCTTCTCGAAAGGCCCGCTGTCGCTGAACCTGCGCGGCACGCCGTACCTGCTGGAAGTCGACGAGATCACGCGGCGGGTCACCGAGGCCGAGGAGAAGGGCGCCACCGAGGTCTGCCTCCAGGGCGGCATCCACCCGTCCTTCGACGGCGACTACTACCTCGACGTCATCGCCGCGGTGCGAGCCGCGTCGCCGACCATCCACATCCACGGCTTCACCGCCCTCGAGGTGACCGAGGGGGCCAAGCGGCTGGGCGAGCCGCTCGACCACTACCTGCAGCGCCTGATGGCCGCGGGCCTCAAGACGCTGCCCGGCACCGCGGCCGAGATCCTCGACGACGAGGTCCGCGCCGAGCTCTGCCCCGACAAGATCAACACCGAGGAGTGGCTCGACGCCCACCGCACCGCCCACTCGGTCGGCCTGCGGTCGAACATCACGATCATGTTCGGCTCGATCGAGCAGCCCGTGCACTGGGCCAGGCACATGGTGCGCACCCGCGCCCTGCAGAAGGAGACCGGCGGGTTCACCGAGTTCGTGCCGCTGCCGTTCGTGCACATGGCCGCGCCGATGTACCTCCAGCGCAAGAGCAGGCGCGGGCCGACGTTCCGCGAGGCGCTCCTGATGCACGCGGTGGCCAGGATCGCCTACCACGGCTGGATCCCGAACATCCAGGTGTCGTGGGTGAAGATGGGCAACTCCGGCGTGCGCCAGGCCCTGCTGGCCGGCGTCAACGACCTGGGCGGGACCCTCATGGACGAGAACATCTCCCGAGCCGCAGGAGCCGAGCACGGCCAGGAGATGGACGAGGCCGCGTTCCGGGCGCTGGTCGAGCCGTTGGGCCGCACCCTGGAGCAGCGGACCACCCTCTACGGCCGGGTCGCCACCGCGTGACGACAACTCCGACCGGCTACTTCGCCGACGACTCCGCCGTCCGCCGCATCAACCGCGAGTCCGTCCTGCTGCTCGGCGGCGGCCGGGCCCTGTTGATGCAGCTGGCCCATCCGTCGGTCGCCCAAGGCGTGGCCGACCACAGCGACTTCAAGGCCAATCCGTGGAGCCGGCTCCAGCGCACCCTCGAAGCCACGTCCACGATCGTCTTCGGCTCCCGCGCCGCCGCCGACCGGGCCGCCGGGGCGGTGCGCGCCGTGCACGAGCGCGTCGTCGGGCCCGGCTACACCGCCAACGACCCCGAGCTGCTGCTCTGGGTCCACGCCACCCTGGTCGACACCGCCTTGCGGGTCTACCGCCGCTTCATCGGCCCGATCCGGCCGCAGGACGTCGACGAGTACTACCAGCAGTCCAAGACGGTGGCCGCCCTGTTGGGCTGCCCGGTCGAGGCCCAGCCTGCGTCGTACGACGACTTCCGCGCCTATGTACGCCACACGCTGGCCACCGTCGAGGTCGGCGACACCGCCCGCGCCCTGGCCCGCGACGTGCTCCACCCTCGCCTGCCTGTCGTGCTCGCGCCTGCCTTCGAACTCGGCCGCCAGCTCACCGTCGGCCTGCTGCCGCCGCCGCTGCGCGAGGGCTACGGCTTCTCGTGGGACCCGGCCCGCCAGGCCGCGCTGACCGCCGCAGGCCTGTCGTCGCGCGCCGTGCTCCCCCGCCTGCCCGCCTTCGCCCGTCGCATCCCGGCCCTGACGGCGCGGGATTCGTCGTAACGCCTAACGCTCCCAGTACTCCTCGGGCAGCTTGCCCTCGATCGAGCGGATGTTGGCCCGGGTGCAGTCCGGGCAGGTGTAGGTCACCCGGCCGCCCTCGAAGCCGAACGACCAGCCCGGCGGGGTGCCGTCGGCAGGCCCGTCGCCCGCTGTCCCGCACCGAGAGCAGTGGCGGGTGACCTGGTCCTTGCCGTCCTCGGGCACCGCGAGAGGGTAGACCTGAGGACGTCATGACTGAGCGACTGCCCCGCTACCGCACGAACAACCCGGACGTCGACCAGCGGCTCGTCGACCTGCTCGACGCGCTGGGCGCGGGCAAGAACCGCGACCAGCTCTTCGAGATCCTCACCACCGCCGCGCTCCTCGCCACCGACGAGACCGAGCGCCTGGACCTCAAGATCACCAACGCCGCGCTCAAGGAGATGCGCAACGCGTTCCGGGTCTTCGCGCCGTATCGCCACGTGCCCAAGGTGACGATGTTCGGCTCCGCCCGCACCCTTCCCGACGATCCGCTGTACGCCCACGCCAAGGACTTGGCCGCCGCCCTCGCGGCCCAGGGCTGGATGTGCGTCACCGGCGCCGGCCCCGGGATCATGGCCGCCGGGCTGGAGGGGGCGGGCCGTGACATGTCGTTCGGCATCAACATCCGCCTCCCGTTCGAGCAGGGCGCCAACGAGTTCATCGCGGGCGACCCGAAGCTCGTCGAGATGAAGTACTTCTTCACCCGCAAGCTCATGCTGATGAAGGAGTCCGACGGCTTCGTCTGCCTCCCCGGCGGCTACGGGACCCTCGACGAGACGCTCGAGCTGCTCACCCTCGTCCAGACCGGCAAGGCCGAGCCCGCCCCGATCGTGCTGCTCGACCTGCCCGGCGGCGACTACTGGAGCTCCTGGGCCCGGTGGCTGGAGACCGAGGTCGCCAGCCGCGGCCTCATCTCGCCCGACGACAGCGTGCTCTACCGGGTCACCGACGACGTCCAGGAGGCCACCCGCGAGCTGCTCGACTTCTACCGGAACTACCACTCGCTGCGGTATGTGGGCGACACCCTCGTGGTCCGGCTGCGGGCCGAGCCCACCCCCGAGGAGGTGGCCGGGCTCGACGAGGCGTTCCGCGACATCTGCGTCGACGGCGGGGTCCAGGCGATGGGACCGACCCAAGCCGAGCTGCACTCCCACGACAACGTCGAGCTGGCCCGCATCGGCTTCCACTTCGACCGGATGCACCACGGCCGCCTCCGCGAGCTGATCGACGCCGTCAACCGGTTCGCCTCCGCCCCGCCCGTGTCCGGCGCCCCCGAGGCCAAGCCCGAACGCGAGCGGGCCCGCGACAACGCCTGACGCTGCCCGCCGCCCCGCTCTGGAGGACAGAGGTTCCGGATTCGCGTACCTATGTCCTCCAGAGCGGCTTGAGCCGGGGGGGGTCACGTCGGGGTGGGCGGTTGATCCTGATTCGTGCTCGGCACATATGGAGCGGTGGCCCCGCCGGACGGCATATGCGACTCGGTCAGTCAGCACCACGCCCCGGCGGGCGCCACCCTGCGTGAAGGTTCTCAAGGCCCCCCGAACACCCGTCGATCCTGTCTTGGTGAAGACCTGCGAGGGGTGCGGCCTCCCGGCGCCGCTGTCGACCGAGCGCTGCGCCCTATGCGGCACGCCGTTCCGCCGTCCTGTCCCGACCTCATACCGCCTGACCGCCACCGGTCCCTCGGGCGCGTACCGCTGGACCGTGGAGGGCGACGAGGTCGCCAACGCGGTATGGCGGGACGCCACCTGGGACATCGCCGAGCCCACGACCGGCCAGGTGAACGTCACGGTGATCCCGGTGACGTCGCATGGTGACGACATCCAGCGCTTCGCCATCGTCGACCACCGCGGCCGCGTGGCCACGACCTACTCCTCCGGGGACGGGATCGTCCGCGACAGCCATGGCGACCCGATGCTGCTGGTCCGCGGCGACGGACCGACCGGGTTGCACATCGTCGACCGCGACGGCGTCGTGCTCGCCCTGGCCAGCCCGGTCTCCGAGGGCAAGGGCGGCCTCGATGTGCTGGTCACCCCGGCCGGACTGGCCGAGCCACGCCGCCGACTCCTCCTCGGCGTGTCACTCGCTGTCGAATTGGCACGGTCTGCCACTCGGCGGGCCAACCGAGTCGCCTGACCCCAGCGCCACCAGACCCAGCCCCACCAGACCCAGTCCCACCAGCCCCAGCACCGCCGCCGAAGCGGCACAGCCTGCCGAAACACCATCGTCTGCCAAATGGCAGCCTGTGCGAAGTGGCAGCTTGTGCCACATCCCCTTATGGGACATACTTCGGCTTGTGACCGATGTCACCCTTATCGGACTCCGCGAGAAGAAGAAGCTTCGGACTCGACATCTGATCGAGACGTGCGCGCTGGAGCTCTTCGCCCAAGAGGGGTTCGACACGACGACGGTGGAGTCGATCGCGGCCGCATGCGAGATCGCCCCGCGGACGTTCTTCCGGTACTTCGCCAGCAAGGACGACCTGCTCAGTGGCGACGCCGACAGCCGGCTCGTCCGCCTGATCGAGTCGCTGCGCTCCCGTCCTGCTGACGAATCGCCGTTCCAGGCCCTGCGAGAAGCAGTCCTCGCCCTGACGACCTTCTACGAAGGCGACCGCGAGGCGATGCTGCTCCGCTACAAGGTCTTCGAGCGCAACCCCCGGCTGCTCGCCCGGGGGCTCGAGACCCAGCACCTCTGGGAGGAAGCCGTCGTCGCCGCGCTCGCCGAGCGCTCCCCCGACCGCCCCGACGTCGAGCTCCGGCTCATCGCGGGGGCGGGGATGGCCGCACTGCGGGCGGCCGTCCACCACTGGCAGGCCCACGGCGGAACCATCGATCTGTTCGCCCTCGTTCAACACGCGTTCAGCCGCTTGGCCGGCGGCCTGGACGCTCCAGCAGCTCAACAGGAGCAGTGATGCAACGCCGAAGCCGCACGAACCGAACCCGCACCGCCCACAGCCCCTTCCGCCGGACCAAGGTCGTCGCCGCCGGCGGCCTGATGACCCTCGCCGCACTCGCGGTACTGCCCATGCCGGGCTCCAGTGCGGAGTCGATCGCCGCCGAGGCGGCCGCCGTGGACCCGGGTCAGGGCACCGCCATCGGGCAGACGTGGAAGATCGACCCCAAGGCCGCAGGCCTGTCGATCGGGCTCACCTTCGGCCAGGCGCTGGCCGGCCACCAGAACAAGGTGGCCAAGGCGGCGTCGCAGGCCATCAACTTCGGCGTGATCGGCACCACGCTGGGCGGCGAGCCGTGCAAGCCGGACTCGGAGCCGACCTGGCCGCGTGAGAAGCAGCCCAAACCGCTCACCGTCGACTCCCGTGAGGAGGGCGCGGCCGAGGGCAAGACCGAGTACGAGGACCACATTCACGACTCGCCCAAGTTCGGCCGCGGGCCCTGGAAGAAGCAGGTGAAGGCCAACGACACGCCGCTCGGCGAGGCCGTCACCACCACCGGCCCGATCGGCATCGAGGGGGTGCTCGAGATCGGCGGCGGCGTCGCCCGGTCGGTCTCCGGCATCGTCGGCGGCGCCCGTGTGGCCCAGTCGACCGTCGACATCCAGCACATCAACCTGGCCACCGTGGTCAAGCTGAGCGACATCCGGTGGGAGGCCACGTACAACTCCACGACCGCCGAAGGCGTGGTCGGCCGGTTCACCATCGGGTACACCGAGATCGGCGGCACGTCGACGCCGACCAACGACCCAAGCGTGGTCATCGACTCGGCCAACGTCGCGCTGGCCCCGTTCGGCTTGAAGATGACGGCGCCCAAGGCGTACGAGGCGGGCGGCGTGCTGTTCGTCCAGCCGCTGACCATCGGCGTGGTCCCCAACCCGAGCCGCGACAGGGTGGCGGGCCAACTCATCGACGGCATCCAGCCCATCCGCGAGCCGCTCTTCGAGGCGATGCTCGAACAGGACTGCGACTCGGCCGACCTGATCACGGTGTTCGACATCGTCGTCGGCTCGATGACCGGCGCAGGCGAGTTCGGCATCGAGCTGGGCGGGGTCCAGGCCACCTCCGGCGAGATCCCCGAGACCGGGTTCGACCTCGGCGGCGGCGGCAACGACTTCATCTTCGATCCGGGCACGCCGCCGATCCCGGGCATCGAGGGCTCGTTCAGCCCGGGCATCAGTAGCGGCGGCGGCACGACCTACACCGGGACCGCCACCGCGACGCCGCGGACCCCCATCACGCGCCAGACCAACCCCCGGCGCCTCGACACCTTCAAGCCCGCTGCGTCCTTCAAGGGCGCGCGGGGCGGCGCCATGGCGGGCGTGGGATTGGCCACGCTGGCGCTGCTTGCCCTCTTCGCTGAGGGCGACCGCCGCAAGATGCGGCGGGCACAACGCCAGACCTTGAGCACCGAGGAGTAGCCCCGCTGTGGCAATGACCCCTACCTCTAACCCGCCGCGCACGTATTTCAGCGTCTGGCAGCGCCTGCTCCGGGGCTACGGGCCTCTGGCCGTGCTCGTGGTGCTGCTGCTGCTGATGTCGATCCTGGTCCCGTCGAAGGTGCCGAAGGACGGCACGCTGTCCTCGACCGGCGACACGCTGCCCGACGACACCCTGACGACCGACGACACGGTCCTCGACCCGAACAACCCCAACCCGATCGGGACCGACCCCACCGGCACGCAGGGCCAGCAGACGTCGGGGGTGCCTGGGGTGCCGGGAACGCCGGGCGGCAAGGTCGCCAAATGCCCGCCGGACCGGCCGATGCAGGTGCCCGGCGACCCGTACTCGCCGCCGTGCATCGCCTTCTCCGGCGACAACGGCGGGGCGACGCATCAGGGCGTGACCGCCAAGGAGATCAAGGTCTCCTACCGCCTGCTCAACGAGAAGGGCTTCCAGCAGACGCTCGCCGAGCTCGCCGGCGCCAGCCTCTCGGACGGCCCCGAGGACATCAAGCGCACGATCAACGGCCTGGCCGAGTACTTCAACAAGCGGTTCCAGTTCTACGGCCGCCAGATCAAGTTCGAGTTCTACAACGGCCAGGGCTCGAACACGAACGAGCTCCTCGGCAAGGGCCGCGACAAGGCCGAGGCCGACGCGACCAAGGTCGCCAAGGAGCTCAAGGTCTTCGCCGACATGTCGGGCTTCTCCGAGCCGTACGCCAACGCGCTGGCCCGCCGGGGCATCCTCGGCTTCGGCGACCCCTACCTGTCGCGGAAATGGCACGACGAGCATCGGCCGTACATCTGGTCGATCGCGACCGACGGCACCAAGGTCGCCAACTTCGCGGCCGAGTACGCAGGCAAGCGGCTGTGCGGCGGCAACGCGGTGCACGCGGGCGGCGTCTTGAAGGACCAGCCCCGCAAGTTCGCGTCGATGGCGCCGCAAAACCCGTGGTACCAGGAGTCGGTGCAGGTGGCCAGGACGACGTTCGGCGAGTACGGCTGCGACCCCGGTGAGAACGTGGCCTACGAGCTCGACCTCGGCACCATGTCGAACCAGGCCTCCAACATCGTGGCCCGGCTTCAGGACGCCGACGTCACGACGGTGCTGTGCGGCTGCGACCCGATCCTGCCGGTGTTCCTGTCCGGGGCGGCCGCCCGCCAGGGGTACTTCCCCGAGTTCATCATCGTCGGCACCGCCTTGACCGACACCGACATCGTCGGCCAGCTCTGGAACCAGGACTTCGCCAGCCACGCGTTCGGCGTCAGCTCGCTGACCGAGCCGGTGCCGGCCAACCAGACCCTCGGCTATGCGGCATACAAGTCGGTGCGCAACGACGAGCCCGCCTTCACCGTCGACCTCATCTACTACCAGATGGCCCAGATGGCGATCGGCCTCCAGATGGCGGGCCCGAACCTCACGCCCGAGTCGTTCGAGCGGGGCATGTTCGCCTATCCCCCGCGCGTCGGCCCCGCAGGGTTGTGGGGCTTCGGCAAGTCCGACTACACGACGGCTGACGACGTGCGCGAGGTCTACTGGGACCGGAACGCGGTCTCGAAGTACAACCAGAAGAAGGGCGCCTTCATCGAGTCCGAGCCGGGCGTCCGCTTCCGCCAGGGCCAGATCACCCGAGGCACGCCGAAGGTCCCCGTTCGGTGAACGGCGTGCTGAATCGGCTGCGCCGGATCGCGCAGCGCTGGGGAGAGCTGTCCACGACGCAGCGGCGGCTCATCGGCATCGGCGGGCCCGTCGCGCTCTATCTGCTGCTGCTGTTCGGCCTCGGCGAAGAGGGCTACGTCCGGGACAAGGCGCCGCTCGGCATCGTCGTGCTCGGGATCATCTACGGCACGGTCACCGCCCTCGGGGCGATGGGCATCATCTTGGTGTACCGGGCCAACCGGTTCATCAACTTCGCCCACGGCGCCTTGGGGTCGATGGTCGGCGTGCTCGCCGTCGGCCTGGTGCTGGAGCACGGGCTGTCGTACTGGATCGCCTTGCCCGCGGCGGTCGTCGTCGGCGCCATCGTCGGCGGCCTGGTCGAGTTCCTCGTCATCCGCCGCTTCCAGAACGCGACCCGGCTCGTCGTCACCGTGGCCAGCATCGGCTTGGCCCAGTTGCTCGGCGGCTTCGAGCTGCTCGGCTCCAAGGCGATCGGGTTCATCTCGCTGACCGGCGGCTTCAAGGCGCCCCTCGACATCTCGTGGCAGCTCGACGTCAAGCGCATGGCTGGCGACGAGATGCTGATCATCGCCGTGGTGCCGCTCGTGATCGCGGGCCTGGCCTGGTTCCTGCTCAAGACCGACGCGGGCGTGGCCGTGCGAGGCGCGGCGGAGAACGTCGACCGGGCCCTGCTGCTCGGCATCCCGGTGCGCCGGCTGTCGACGATCGTGTGGCTGATCTCGGGCGCGTTGGCAACGTTGACGTTCATGCTCCAAGCGCCGTTCTCCGGCATCAAGCCGGGCGTGGCCGCCAACGGGCCGACCGTCCTGTTGCCGCTGCTGGCCGCCGCCGTGGTGGCCCGCATGGAGTCGCTCCCGATCGCCTTCGGCGCCGGCATCGGCCTCGGCATCGTCGACCAGATCGTGCGGTGGAACGCCCCTCGGGCCCCAACCTTCGTCTACGTGGTCTACCTCGTCGTGATCGTCGTGGCGCTGCTGCTCCAGCGGGGCAAGCTCTCGCGGGCGCACGACACGGGCAGCACGTCGTGGAGCGCGACCGCCGTCGTCAAGCCCACGCCATCGGAGCTCCGGCATCTGCCCGAAGTGCGATGGCCGAAGGCGGCCCTGCTCCTCGCGGTGACCGCCGCGTTCGTGTTCGTCCCGTTCACGTGGTCGCCCAGCAACCAGCTCACCGCGTCGTTCGCGATCTGCTGGGCGATGATCGGCGTCTCGCTGGTGGTGCTGACCGGCTGGGGCGGCAACATCAGCCTGGGCCAGTTCGGCATCGCGGGCGCGGGCGGCATGATCGCCAGCAACCTGATCGCCAACTACAACCTCGACTTCGTCCTCACGATGATCGCGGCGGGCGCGGCGGGGGCGTTGATCGCACTGCTCGTCGGCCTGCCCGCGCTGCGCATCAAGGGCCTGTTCCTCGCCGTCACCACCATGGCGTTCGGCATCGCCATGGACGGCTACTTCCTCAACCAGGACACGCTGCCCAACCTGATCAAGCAGGGCATCGGCCGGGCCTACATCTTCCAGCGGTTCAACATGGAGGACGAGTTCACCATGTACATGGTGTGCCTGGTCTTCCTGTTCCTCTCGGTGCTGGCCGCCGTGGGCGTGCGCAAGTCGCGCAACGGCCGGGTCCTGATCGCCACGCGCGACAACCAGCGGGCGGCCGACTCGGCGAGCGTGCCGACCACCAACATCAAGCTCTCCGGGTTCCTGCTCAGCGGCACCATCGCGGGCATGGCAGGGGCGCTGATGATGCTGTTGCTCACGGCCATGTCGGCGGGCGACTTCAACCCCGGCGACAGCCTGGTGGTCTTCTGCACCTCGGTCATCGGCGGGCTCGGCTCGATCACTGGCGCGGTGACCGGCGTGCTGCTGTTCAAGTTCCTCGAGACCCTGACGGTGCTGGGCGACCTTCGCCCCGCCCTCAACGGCGCCGGCCTGCTCGTGGTGCTGTACCTGCTGCCGGGCGGCCTGGGCCAGATCCTGTTCTCGTTGCGGGACCGCTACCTCAAGCGGGTCGCTGACAAGCGGGGCATCCTCGTGCCGAGCCTGGTCGCGGACCGCCGCGGCGGCGGCGAGGACAAGCCCGACGACGAGGTCGACCTGCTACGGGGCGCGCTGGCGGACGTCCCCGTGGTGCCGGAACCGGACGAAGCGGTGGGGGCGAACCGATGAGCGAGACCTTGCTGCAGTGCCGCGGCGTCGACATGGCGTATGGCCCCGTGCAGATCCTGTTCGACGTGGACTTCGACGTGCGCCAAGGCGAGATCGTCGCCCTGCTCGGCACCAACGGCGCGGGCAAGTCCACGCTGTTGAAGGGCATCTGCGGCCTCGTCCGGCCCAAGGCGGGCACCGTGACGTTCAAGGGCGAGGACGTGACCGCCCTCCCGGCCGACATCACGACCCACCGCGGCATATCGCTCATGCCCGGCGGCAAAGGCGTGTTCCCCACGCTGTCGGTGAACGAGAACCTGCGCCTGGCGAGCTGGCTGATCCGCAAGGAGCCCGAGCGCATCGAGGCGGCCAAGGCCGAGGTCTTCGAGCTGTTCCCGATCCTTCAGCAGCGCCAGGAGCAGATGGCGGGCGACCTCTCCGGAGGCGAGCAGCAGATGCTCGCGCTGGCCGGGGCGCTGATGACCAGGCCCGAGCTGTTGATGATCGACGAGCTGTCGCTCGGGCTGGCGCCCACGATCGTCGGCATGCTGTTGGAGGTCGTGCGCGAGATCCACCGCCGGGGCACGACGATCGTCATCGTCGAGCAGTCGGTCAACGTGGCGCTGAACCTGGCCGAACGGGCCGTGTTCATGGAGAAGGGCGAGGTCCGCTTCGAAGGCCCGACGTCCGACCTGTTGGAGCGGCCCGACATCCTCCGCTCGGTGTTCATCGCCGGCGCCAACGCAGCCCAGGCCGCCGACGAGGTCGACTCGCCCGACATCGACAAGGCCGCGGCCATGGCCGCCCGGCGCGAGATCGCCGCCGACGCGCCGCCGATCCTGTCGTGCAGCGGCGTGGTGAAGCGCTTCGGCGGGATCACCGCGGTGGACTCGGTCGACCTGACCGTGCGCGACGGCGAGATCGTCGGGCTCATCGGCCACAACGGCGCGGGCAAGACCACGCTGATGGACTGCATCTCGGGCTTCCTCGAAATCGACGCCGGGCGCATCCGCGTGCTCGACGAGGACGTCACCGAGCTGGCCCCGTACAAGCGGGCCAAGAAGGGGCTTGGGCGCTCGTTCCAGGACGCCCTGCTCTACCCAACCCTCACCGTCGCCGAGACCATCGCCGTGGCCCGCGAGCGGCACCTCACGTCCCGCGACATCGTGGCCGCCGCGCTGCAACTGCCGGCGTCGTACGAGTCAGAGCTGGCGGTGTGGTCGAAAGTCGACGAGCTGGTCGAGCTGATGGGCCTGGGCGCCTTCCGGGAGAAGCTGACCGGCGAGCTGTCGACCGGCTCCCGTCGCATCGTCGACCTGGCCTGCATCCTGGCCCAGGACCCGAAGATGCTGATGCTGGACGAGCCCTCAGGCGGCGTGGCCCAGAAAGAGACCGAGGCGCTGGGGCCGCTGCTGCTGCGGGTGCGCGAGCACACCGGCTGTTCGATCCTCGTGATCGAGCACGACATGCCGCTGCTGCGCTCGATCTGCGACCGCATGGTGGCGCTGGAGCTCGGCGGCATCATCGCCGAGGGCACGCCCGACGAGGTGCTCGAGCACCCGCGGGTCATCGAGTCCTACCTCGGCACCGACGAGTCGGCCATCAACCGGTCCGGCACGGCCAAGCCAGGCCGCGGCAGCAGCAACGGCACCAGGACCCGTCGGTCCCGCCGCCGCACCGCCGTCTAACCACCGCCCATTCCCGAACTTTGAACGCTGACAAGCGCTATGCGCGCGTCAGCGTTCAAAGTTCGGCGGAAGCAGCCGATGCGGGGGCGGGGGTCGGGGCGGAAGTCGGGGTGCTGCGGGTGAGGCGGGCGGCGGCGAGCCACTCGGTGATCTCAGCGGCCGGCATCGGCGTGCAGAGGTAGTGGCCTTGCGCCACGTCGCAGCCCAGCGCGGCCAACTGGTCCCACGTCTCTGAGCACTCCACGCCCTCGGCCACGACCCGCATCCCGAGCGACCGGGCCAGGCCGATGGTCGAGCGCACGATCATGGCGTCGCTTTCGTCGCGGGCGATGTTCATCACGAACGACTTGTCGATCTTGATCTCGTTCACCGGCAGCCGCTTGAGGTAGGCGAGCGACGAGTAGCCGACGCCGAAGTCGTCGAGCGACAGGCCGATGCCGAACTCCGACAGCCGGGTCAACACGTCCATTGCGCGCATCGGGTCGGCCATGATCACCGACTCAGTGATCTCCAACTCCAGCCGGGACGCGGGCACGCCGTGGTCGGCCAGCATGCCTGCCACCTCGTCGGCGAACGACGGGTCGTACAGGTTGCGCACGGACAGGTTCACCGCCACGCCGACGCCGACCCCCGCGTCGCTCCACTCCCGGCACTGGGCCAGCGCCCGGTCGAGCACGAACAGGGTCAGCGGGCGGATCAGGCCGGTGTGCTCGGCCAGCGGGATGAACTCGTCGGGCGGGACCGCGCCGTGTTCAGGATGAGCCCACCGCAACAGGGCCTCGACGCCGCGCACGCCGCCGGTCTTCATGTCCGCCTTGGGCTGGTAGTGGACTTCGAGCTGCCCCTCGTCGAGGGCCCGGCGCAGGTCGCTGAGCAGGGCGAGCCGGCGAGGCGAGTGGCGGTCGCGGTCGGCCGAGTAGAGCTCGAACCCGGTGCGGCTCTCCTTGGCCAGGTACATGGCGACGTCGGCCCGCTGCATCAGCGAATCGACCGTGTCGCCGTGCTCGGGCGACACCGCGATGCCGATCGACGCGTCGATGTCGAAGGTCCACGTGCGGATGGTGAACGGCTCCTCCAACGCCTTGACCAGCTTCTCGGCCACGCCCGCGGCGGCCACTGCGCCGGACACCATCGGCAGGAGCACGGCGAACTCGTCGCCCCCCAGGCGGGCGATGGTGTCGCCTTCCCGGAGCGTCGACTGGAGCCGCGCCGCGACCTGCTGGAGGAGGATGTCGCCGATGTGGTGGCCGAGGGTGTCGTTGACCTCTTTGAAGCGGTCGAGGTCGATGATCATGACCGCGACCGGCTTGCCCGAGCGGCGGGTGTTGACGACGGCCTGGTTGACCCGGTCCCGGAACAGGCGCCGGTTGGGCAGGTCGGTCAGGGCGTCGTGCAGGGCCTGGTGCTTCTCCAGCGCGATCGACGTGCTCGTGTACACCGCCGCCATCGGCAGGGCGAACAGCGGCACCATCCAGAGGCTGCGCTCGGCGCACACCACGACGATCGGCGCCAGCACGAGGAGCACCCCGGCGGTGGTCGCTTGGAAGGCAAGGTCGTGCAGCAGGTACTCGCCGACGTGCGCCTTCTGAGCCAGCGCCAGCGCGGTGCCGGCCAACACGTTGTTGACGACGAAGTAGACGACAGCGGCGACGAGGATGGCCGGCATGTCGCTGGTCAGGAAGTGGTGCTCCCCCGCTCGCGGCACGCCGGACAGGACGTGCATGGCGAACCCCGCCGCGCCCAGCGAGATCGAGTACTGGGCCGCGTTGAACGTCGCTTTCCACCACGGCTTGCGGCGCAGCACGGCAGGCAGCAAGGACACCAGGACCCGCACGATGACCGCGGCGGCCAGGCCGGAGCTCAGCAGGATGGCGAAGGTGAACGTGGTGGAGGTGAGCAGCTCCTCCTCCTCGTCGTGACGCGTCATGCGGACCGGGCGGAACTCGCCCAGCACGACGAAGGCGGCGAACACGGCCAGCTCGGCCCAGGCCCAGTGCGGCGCCACGTCGAAGGCCCGGCGCACTTCGTAGGCGAGCAAGGCGGCGCCCGGCAGGGTCACCGCGGCGACGTAGCGGGCGACCGGCGAGAACCGGCGGAACGGAAGCGGCATCAGTCGACCCCGGAGATCGACGGGCGCCCCGGAGGCGTGCTCCGGGGCGCCCGCCTGCCGGTCTCTCCTACCACTGCCGATCGGCGCCGAGGACCACGACCAAAGCCGTGATCGTCCCCAACGCCATTGCGGCCCGGTACAGGCGTGACCTGAACCTGTCCATCTCCACCTCCTTGGAGTGGCGCCCCTTGCAGGAGGGACGCCGTGGTACGTATCGGGGTGAACGGACTAGTCCTTGAGAGGTTTTTGACTACGCCATGCCTGGCCTGATCGGACTACCCGTCAAGTAGCCCGGTCCGGATGCCGACATGTATGCGTGGCGCTGTTCGTGGGTGCGCTCGTCGTCTTCGCCGTGTCGGCCCGCCTTACCGGCGGACGGCTCATGCGGCTCGCCGACCTCAGGTTCAAGCGGACGGGACTGCTCCTCGTCGCGTTCCTCATCCAGTTCGGCCTGTTCAAGGTCTTCTCACACCACCGCCACGCCATCCAGCCGGTCCTCTATCTCGTGTCGTACGGGATGGGGGCGACGTTCCTGTGGTGGAACCGGCGCACGCCAGGGCTGTGGCTGATCGGCGTGGGGGCGCTGTGCAACGGCCTCGCCATCGCGGCCAACGGCGGCATCATGCCCGGCTCGGAGGCGGCGTTCGCGGCGGCCAACCTCACCGCATCGCCGGCCGAGTTCGTGAACTCCCGGGCCCTGGCCGACCCCCGGCTGCTCTTCCTCGGCGACGTCTTCGCGGTGCCGAGCTGGCTGCCGCTCCACAACGTCTTCAGCGTGGGCGACCTCTGCATCGTCGTCGGCGCGTTCATCCTCATGCAGCGGGCGTCGGGCTCGCGGCTGCTGCCGTCGGGCACCGGCCAGTTCAGCGCCCTGGCCCGCGAGCGCGACTTCATGCGGCTCTGGGGCGCGCAGGCCGTGTCGAACCAGGGCGACTGGGTCTACACGCTCGGCGTCGTCGCCGCCCTGGCCCGCCGGGGCATGGGCGCCGAGGTGCTGGCGATGATGGTGATCATGCAGGCCGCGCCCCGGGCGGTGGCCAGCGCGCTCGGCGGGCCGATCGTGGACCGCTTCTCGCGGCGCAAGATCATGGTCGTCGCCGACATGGTGCGGGCGGGCGCGGTCCTGTCGCTGCTGCTCCAACCGGAGCCGTCGATCCACCACCTCTACGCAGTGGCCGCGTGCCTCGGCCTGTTCGCGGCGCTGTTCCAGCCGTGTCTGCAGGCGTCGATCCCCAACGTGGTGCCGAGCGACCGGCTGGTGGCCGCCAATGCGCTGGTCTCGGCCACGTTCCAGTTGGCGGTGATGATCGGCCCGCTCCTGGGCGCGCTGTTGGTCTCGCAGTTGGGGCTGCGGCCCGCGTTCGCGGTGAACGCGGCGTCGTTCGTGGTGTCGGCAGTGCTGGTGGCGGGCGTGCGGCTGCCGGACCGGGACCGGACCGACCGGGTGCTGGCATCGCCGCGGGAGGAGCTGGTCGAGGGGTTCCGGTTCGCGGTGCGGACGCCGGTCGTGCGCGGCATCCTGCTCGTGACCGGGATGATCATGTTCGCGGCGGCCATCCGAAACCCGCTGGAGCCGCTGTTCGTGATGCGGGTGCTCGACGCCGACGCGGGCATGCTCGGCCTGCCGCCCGCGGTGTGGGGGCTTGGCATGCTGCTCGGGTCGACGGCTGTGCCCGCGGCGGCCCGTCGCTGGTCGTGCGAGCGGCTGTTGACGGCATCGGTCGCGTTGGTCGGCGTGGCCGTCCTATTCGCCTCCCGCTCGGCGTTCCTGTCCACGATGCTCGGCCTGTGGCTGCTGGCGGGCTCGGGCAACGCGGTCGGCACGATCGCCTACCACTCGCTGCTGCAGAAGCGGACGCCGGACCGGCTGCGGGGGCGGATTGTCGCGGCGTCGGAGATGGTGCTCGACGCCGCGTACCTCGTCGGCGTCACGACGGCCGGATGGCTGGGCGGCCACGTCGGCCTGCGGACGGCGCTGGCGGTGGCCGGGGTCTGCTTCCTGCTCGCCGCCCTCGTCTCCCGCCTCGTCCTCGGCACCGGCACCACCCCCTCCCCCGCCGCCGCCCCCGTCCGACAATCCACAGCACCTGCTGCTGTGGATTGTCGGGAAGGGCCGGGGCGGGTGCGGCCGTCGGACCCGCGGGCGAGGGCGGTGTTCGACCGGCTCTACGCCGACCGGGACGGCACGCCCGACGTCGTCGGCACCCTCCGCATCCGCTCCCTCGCCGAACTTTGAACGCCTGCGCGCGTTATGCGCGCGTCAGCGTTCAAAGTTCGGAGAAGCCCACGTCGTCGTCGTCGGGTTCGCGGAGGATGGCGGCGGCCTTCTCGACGGCGCGACGGGCGCGGGTGAGCCGGCGCTCGTCGACCGGCAGCTCGTCGCCGCCCGCGTCGATCGACTCGCGCAGCCGCACGATGGCCAGGTCGGCCAGCTCCTCGGCGATCGCCTCGAGCCGGGCCCGGATGTCGTCGAACTCACCGGCCATCTGAGCTCCCGTGCAAGACCTCGTCGACGATCTCCAACGGGTGGCGCACGTCGATCCCCGCGGCGGCCAGGTGCATGGCGCAACCGGGGTTGGCCGACGCCACGACCTTGGCCCCTGACCGGGCGATCGAGCCGAGCTTGCGGTCCCGGATCGACGCCGACAGCTCGGGCTGCTGCACCGAGTACGCCCCGCCCGCCCCGCAGCACATGCCCTCGTCGTCCAACTCGACCACGTCCGCATACGGCGCCAGCACCGACCGCACGTGCTCGTGGGCGCGCTGCACATGGCGCAGATGGCACGGGTCCTGCACCGCGACCCGCGACCCGAACCGGCGGCCCGCATCGACAGCCGGCAGCGAGCCAGGACCCCGCAATGCCAGCCACTCGGACACGTCGAACACCCGCGCGCTGAACGCCTCCGCCTCCGGCGTGCCCACCAGGTGGCCGTAGTCCTTCAACGCCGCTCCGCACCCCGCCGAGTCGACGAGGATCGGCGCCGTGCCAGGGAAGGCCTGCATCGTGCGCCGGGCCAACTCACGAGCATGCGAGTCCAACCCGGCGTGCATCGACAGGGCGCCGCAGCAGTCCGCCCCCCGTCCCGGCAGCGCGACCCCCACCCCGGCGGCCGACAACACCCGCTGCACGGCGGCATGGGTCGAGCGCATCCAGGCGTCCATCACGCAGCCGGTGAACAGGTACACGTCGTCGCCGGTCGCCTCCAACGGCGCTTGTCGCAACGGCAGCCGGGGCAGGCCTGGCAGCCGCACCCCCAGCCGCTGCACCACCGCGGCCGCCATCGTCAGCACCACCAGCACCCGGTGCCACCCAAGCACCCAGTACGCGGGCTTCTTCCACCACGGCACGTCGAGCGCGGCACGGGCGCCCTCCATGAGCCGGCCGAACGGCACCGACGACGGACACGCGGTCTCGCACGCCCGGCACTGCACGCAGCGCTCCATGAAGGCCCGGAACGTCTCGTCGGCGGGCGCCCCGTTCCACTGCACCGCCCGCATGGCGGCGATGCGCCCACGAGGCGAAGCCGACTCGTCCCCGGTCGCCCGGTAGGTCGGGCAGTACGGCAGGCACAGCCCACACGACACGCACGACGCCAGTTGGTCGTCGTCGAGGCGGAGGTTGAACGTCATGCCGCGAACCGCCGGTCGGGGTCGAACTGCATGCGCACCCGCTCGTGCAGTGGATGCAGCGGTCGGGGCGGCTGCCGCTCGTTCCGGTGCACGGTGCCGACGCCGACCTCGGCCACGAACTCGCCCGAGCCCTCCAGCCCCCGCAGCTCCGAAGGGCGCATCGACCACCGGTGCGGCGGGAGCGCCGTCGGCCCGGCCGAGTCGACGAACGCAGGCCCCAACCCGGCCGCCTCCGCCGCCACGTCCGACGGATGACCCTCCAACAGGACCCACGTGACGTCGCCGTCCCACAGGATCGACGACGGCCGGGCCAGCTTGCGCCGCACCGCGAACGGATCGGCCGCGCCCATCAGCCACCGCGACACTGCGGGCCGCGGCCGCACCCGCAGCACCACCTCGGTGATCACGCCGAGCGTCCCGCGGGACCCGACCATGAGCCGGCACAGGTCGAACCCGCTCACGTTCTTCACCACCGGCCCGCCCGCTTTGACCACTCGCCCATCGGCACGAGCAAAGCGCACTTCGAGCAGCGTGTCGCGCACCGGCCCGTACCGCAGTCGGCGCACGCCGCTCTCCCCCGCCGCCAGCACGCCGCCGACCGTCGCCTGCTCGGGCACCCGCGGGTCGAGCGGCACCATCTGGCCGTGCTCGGCCAAGGCGGCGTCGAGCTCGGCGACCGTGGTGCCCGCCCGAACCCGCACGGTCATCTCGGCGGGCTCGTAGGCGACGATGCCGGCCGCGGCCCGCACCTGTCGCACCCCCTCGGGCGGCGTGAACTGCGTGCAGCCCCCGACCGCGACGACAGGGTCGCTGCCGCGCAGCTCGCTCAGATCCATGCGCCCTCCGGGATGCGCTGGAGGTCGCCGCAGCGGGCGCCCGCGGGCAGCACCTTCTGCGGGTTGCAGGCGCCGTCGGGGTCGAAGGCGTCCCGCAGACGGGCCTGCGCGTCGAGGTCGTCGGGGCTGAAGATCAAGCCCATGAAGTCCCGCTTCTCCAAGCCGATGCCGTGCTCGCCCGACAGCACGCCTCCGACCGCCACGCACGCCTCGATGATCTCGGTGCCGGCCGCGTGCACCCGCTCCATCACGCCGTCGACCCGGCGGTCAAAGACGATCAGCGGATGCAGGTTGCCGTCGCCCGCGTGGAAGACGTTCATCATCACGAGCTGGTGCCGCTCGGCGATCTCGTAGACCTTCTGTAGCACCTCGACCAGGCGGGTGCGCGGCACCACCGCGTCGTGCAGGTAGTAGTTGGGCGCGATGCGGGCGATGGCGCCGAAGGCCGACTTGCGCCCCTTCCAGAGCAGCGCCCGCTCGGCCTGGTCCGCGGCCACCCGCACGTTGCGGGCGCCGTTGGCCCGGCACACCTCGTCGACGACGGCGGTGTCGGCCTCGACCCCGTCGGGCAGCCCATCCACCTCGACCAGCAGGATGGCCGCGGCGTCGGTCGGGAAGCCCGCATGGACATAGGCCTCGACCGCCCTGGTGATCTCGGCGTCCATCATCTCCAGCGCGGCGGGCACGATCCCGGCGGCGATGATCCCGCTGACCGCGGCGGCGGCGCCCTCGACGGTCGGGAAGTCGGCCAGCATCGTGCGCACGGCGGGGGGCACCGGCGTGAGCCGCACCGCGATCCGCACCGCGATGCCCATGGTGCCCTCGCTGCCGACGAAGGCGCCCCGCAGGTCGTAGCCATCGGGGTCGGGGTCGAGGCCGCCCAGCATGACGACGTCGCCGTCGGGCAGCACGACCTCGACGGCCAGGACGTGCGCGCTGGTGACGCCGTAGGCCAGGCAGTGCGGCCCGCCCGAGTTGTTGGCCACGTTGCCGCCGATCGAGCACGACTGCTGACTGCTCGGGTCGGGGGCGAAGTGCAGGCCGAGGTGGGCCACCGCCCGGCTCAGGTCGAGGTTGAGCACGCCAGGCTGGACCCACGCCACCCGGTCCTCCTCGTCGATCTCGAGGATGCGGTCCATCTGGGTGGTGACGATGACGACGGCGCCGTCGAGCGGGACCGCCCCGCCCGCCAGCCCGGTGCCGCTGCCGCGGGGCACGACGGCCCGGCCGTGGCGGCGCGCCGCCCGCACGCAGGCCTGCACCTCCTCGGTGGTCCGCGGGAACACGACGACGCCGGCCCGGCCCTCGATCACCGACGCGTCACGCGCATAGAGCGTCAGCTCCAACGGCTCGGCCCGGACCCGCTTGCGGTCCAGCGCGGCCGTGAGGTCGGCGATCAGCGGGTCCATTCGCTCCAGTCTCCCGCAACCTCAGAAGAAGTCGGGCATCCACGGGGTCGGTCCGGCGAAGACCGCGGTCAGCGCGGCCAGGTCGGCGGCATCGGCGCCCTGCAACAACCCCGCCTCGGCCAGCCACCACGCCGTCGCATACCCCGAGTAGAGGCACGCCAGGCCGTTGATCGTCGCCCGCAGCACCGGGCCCGCCGACGCCGACTTCTCCAAGCGGCCGCCGCCGTCTTCGACCACCAGCCGCCACCGGCCCGAGTTCCAGTCGCAGTGCCGGTCCTCGACCTCGAACTCGACGGCGGCGGTGACCCCGCTGGGATAGCCCCTGGCCTCGATGGCGGCGGGCAGGTCGACGATGCGGACCATGTTCCGCAGCGACTCGATGTGCTCGACATCCTGCTCGGGCAGCAACAGGAGCAGCGGATGCTCGACCGGTCCAATCACGTGTGTCTCGCGGGCCATCGACGACGACGAGCCGACGATCCGCCACAGCGCGGCAGCCACGTCCGGCGACGTCGCCACCACCTCGTGCACCGACACCGTGTAGCCCCACGACTTGTTGGGCTGGTGCCGGTACGAGATGTAGCCCTCGTCGGGCACGAGGTAGATGTGCCACTTGTCGAAGTCCTTGACGTAGTACCGCTCCCACCACCAGTCAGGCCGGTCGAGGTGGCCGTCGCGCCGGGCCGCGAACGAGCGGTACAGGACCTTCATCGACTCCACGTCTTCGACCTCGGCCCGGCGCACCGGCACCGCGGGCGGCCGCAGCGAGTGGAACGAGCGCGTCGGCACCTTCTGCCTGGCCCACACGCCGGCGACCTCGAAACCGACGCCCCGGTACAGCGCGGTGGTCGCCGGGTAGAGGGCGCCGAGCACCTCGCCCCGCTCGCGCAGCAGCGGGAACTGGGCCGCGGTCACCATCGAGCCGAAGCCCCGGCCTCGGAACTCAGGGGCCGCCCCCACCGGCGAGTAGCCGCCCGTCGGCACCGACCGGCCGCCGAAGTACATGGCGAAGCTCTTGATCCGGGAATAGGCGGCCACCTCGTCGCCGACGAAGACGGCCAGGCCCTGGACGGTCTCGACGTCGCTCTGGAAGCGCTCGAGGTCTTCAACCGGGAAGTTGAAGCTTCGGCAGATCATCTGCCAGACGGCGGCGTTCTCGTCGACCGTGGGCGCACGCAACACGGGTTCCATGCCGCCGGAGGTTACGTTGCACACATGGAACGATCACTGCGCCTGTCGGGCTACATCGAGGCCGAGCGCGATCGCATCATCGAGACGCTCTTCGACTACCTGCGGATTCCGTCGATCTCGTCGCAGCCCGACCACGCCGCCGACGTGCGCCGCAGCGCCGACTTCACCGCCGCCCTCTTGTACGAGGCCGGGCTCGACAACGTCGAGATCCTGGAGACCGACGGCGCTCCTTCGGTGTACGCCGACTGGCTGCACGCGGGCGACGGCGCGCCGACCGCAGTCGTCTACGGGCATCACGACGTGCAGCCGGTCGACCCACTCGATGCATGGACGTCGCCGCCGTTCGAGCCGGTCATCGTGGACGGCGAGTGCCGGGCCCGCGGCGCCGTCGACGACAAGGGCCAGGTGCTCTATGAGATCGAGGCCGTGAGGGGGCTGCTGCAGACAGAGGGCTCGATCCCCTGCAACGTCAAGTTCCTCATCGAGGGCGAGGAGGAGGTCGGCAGCCCGCACTTCGAGGCGCTGCTGGAACGGGAGCGGGAGCGGCTGGCCTGCGACGTGGTCGTCGTGAGCGACACCGGCATGTGGAGCAACGACGTGCCGTCGTTCTGCACCGGCATGCGGGGGCTGGTCGCCTTCGACGTCCACATCCGCACCGCCCGCATCGACCTGCACTCCGGCTCGTTCGGCGGCGCCGTCCCGAACCCGGCCCACCTTGCCGCCCGCCTGGTGGCCGCGCTGCACGACGACGCCGGGCGGGTTGCCGTGCCCGGCTTCTACGACGACGTGCGCCCCCTGCTGCCCGCGGAGAAGGAGTCGTTCGAGCGGCTGCCCTTCGACGCCGAGCAGTGGCGGGAGATGGCGGGCACGGTCGCCTTGGTCGGCGAGGAGGGGTTCTCGACGCTGGAGCGCATCTGGGCCCGGCCGACGTGCGACGTGGTGGGGATCACGGTCGGCTACGGCGGGCTCGGGATCAAGACCATCGTGCCCGCCGAGGCCAACGTGAAGGTCTCGTTCCGGCTGGTGGCCGACCAGTCGCCGGTCAAGGTCGCCGACGCCTTCGAGCGGTGGGTGCACGAGGTGCTGCCCGACTGGGCCGAGGTGCGGATCGAGCGCATGGGCGGCGTGGCCGCCGCGCTCACCCCGGCCGACCACCCGGCCGTCGCCGCCTTGCGCAGTGCGATCGGACGGGTCTTCGGCACAGAGCCGCTGTTGACCCGCGAGGGCGGCAGCGGGCCGGAGGAGGCGTTGGCCAGGGTGCTTGCCGCGCCGGTCCTCTACCTCGGCGTCGGCCTGCCCGACGACCGGTTCCACGCGCCCAACGAGCGGATGATCATGGACATGTTCTGGAAGGGACTGCTGTCGGCAGGCGAGCTCTGGCACGACCTCCGAGCCACCCTCTCCTGACCACCGCCCCCGGCCTTCTTTGAGGCTGCGCGGATAGGTGGCCATGGCTCCGCCCCGAAACCCGACCGCTTGTCTGGGTGCCATTGACGACCGTGGCGGTTGCGGAACGCGCCCAGACCCAGCAGCGCGAGCCCGGCGCGCCCCGCGGGCGGTCTGGGTGCCGGCCTGTCGGCGCGGCGCCCGTCCGCGCGACCTCCTTGACCCCCGCCGCCGAGCGTGGCCGCCCGCGCCACCCGTCCGCGCTCTGGAGGACATAGCACCCCCTATGCGGTAGCTATGTCCTCCAGAGTCCGGGCGGGGTGCCGGGATGGCCACGGCGCGTGGTGGCGGGCCCGCACAACCGCCCTATCCGCGCCGCCTCTTTGAACGCTCAGCCCGCCCACGGCGGGCTGAGCGTTCAAAGTTCGGTGAGGGGAACGGGGGCGGGTACGCTCGGCGGCTCCATGAGAGCAGCGAACACGCCGGCGGACGCCCACGAGTGGGTCAGCTTCGAAGACCCCGACGAGCACAGGACGTGGGTCTTCGACGTGACCTTCATGGGCAGCGCGTGGACCTGCATCTTCGGCGCCGGCTGCCAAGGCGTGCTGACCGGCCCGGCCCCCGAGCTCATCCAGGGCTGCTGCTCCTACGGCGCCCACTTCACCGACGCCGACGACATCGCCCGGGTCGAGCGGGCCGCCGCCACCCTCACCGACGAGCACTGGCAGTTCCGCCGCCAAGGCCGCCAGCGGGGCATCTGGCGCACGACCAAAGACGGCGACAACGTGACCCGCATGGTCGACGGCGCCTGCGTGTTCCTCAACCGCCCCGGCTGGCAGAGCGGCCCCGGCTGCGCCCTGCACCAAGCCGCCATGGCCCGCGGCGAGCGCCCCCTCGACCTGAAGCCGAACGTCTGCTGGCAGCTCCCGCTCCGCCGGGAGGACGCCGAGGACGGCGAAGGCCACGTCACCTCCACCGTCAAGCAGTGGGACCGCAAGCACTGGGGCGACGGCGGGTCCGAGTTCCACTGGTGGTGCACCGAGTCGCCCGAGGCCTTCGTCGGCCAGACGCCGGTCTACGTCTACCTGCGCGACGAGCTCGTCGAGATCACCTCGCAGGCCGCCTACGACCGGCTGGCCGCGTACATGCGCGACCGGGGCGGCCGCACCCTTCTGCCCCACCCCGCCGTACGCTCTGGCGCGTGAGCGACCAAAGCACCCAGCCCAGCATCCTCGACGACTACGCGGCCGAGCAGCGCGAGCTGTACGAACTGCTTGTCACCCTCACCGACGAGCAGTGGCGTCTCCCGACTCCTGCCGCAGGCTGGGACGTGCGGGACCAGGTCTCGCACCTGGCCGACACCGAGGAGGTCGCCTACGACACGATGACCGGCGGCCCCCGCACCATCAACGAGGACGCCAAGCGTTACCCCAGCGGCGAGGCCTTCACCGAGGCCGGATGCGACCGGGGCCGGCAGATGGCGCCCAAGGAAGTCCTGGTGTGGTGGTGGGACGCGGCCGCACGCGTGCGCACGACCCTCGGCGAGATCGACCAGTCGACGCGCATCCCGTGGGGCCTGGGCATGGGCTGGCAGGCCTTCGTCACCGCCCGCCTCATGGAGCACTGGGCCCACGGCCTCGACATCCGCACTGCAGTCGGCGCACCGGACCCGACCAGCGAGACCGACCGGCTGCGCCACGTCGCCTGGATCTCCTCCCGCGCCGTCCCCTACGCCCTTCGGGTCGCGGGCAAAGAGCCGCCCGCCGACCGGACCCTGCGCTTCGAGCTCACCGGCCCGAACGGCGACGTCTGGACGTTCGGCCCCGACGACGCCACCGATATCGTCCGCGGCCCAGCCGCCCAGTGGTGCCGTCTGGCGGTCCAGCGCATCGCCTTGGCCGACGCGCCGGATTTGTCCGGCGACGGCCCGTTGGCGGAACTTGCCCTGGCCCACGCGCGCGCCTTTCTGTAGTCCGATCGGGCCATTTGCCCAACGGTTCTTAACGAAGGCGCTCGTGGCGTCGATCCGACCGGTATGCCCTCATCGGCCGACACGACCGCGCGCACGCGTTGGATGGGAGTCGGGCGGTCAGACGACGCAGACGCAGGCGTCGCAGGCGCCACCGCCGCGAAGGCCGCGCTCGCCGGACCCGATCCCCGCCTCCTTATCGTCTTCTGCTCCGACAGCTACGACCTGCCCACGCTCGTCACCGCCGTCACCGAGGCCGCTCCCGGCATCCCGCTCATCGGCTGTTCGACGGCGGGCGAGCTGAGCGTCAGCGGCGATGCCCTGGCGGGCGACGCGGCCGTCGTCGTCACCGCCATCGGCGGCGAGGGCTTCTCGGTGGCGACCAAGCACGCGCTGGCCACCGAGGAAGGGGGCCTGCGCGAAGCAGCCTTCGACGCGGCCGGGTGCATGAGCGACGTCGAGCCCCTGACCCACAGCGTCCTGCTCGTGCTCACCGACGGACTGGCCGGCGACCAGGAGGAGGTCGTACGCGGCGCCTACCGGGCCGTGGGCGCGACCGTCCCGCTGGTCGGCGGGTGCGCGGGCGACGACCTCAAGATGACCGCCACCTTCCAGTTCCACGGCACCGAGGTGCTGCGCAACGCGGTGGTGGCCGCGGCCATCTCGTCTGAGGGGCCGCTCGGCATCGGCGTCCGGCACGGCTGGCGCCGCGTCGGCGACCCCATGCTCGTGACCCACAGCGACGGCGCCATCCTGTTCACGCTCGACGACCAGCCGGCGCTCGACGCTTATCTGGAGCGCCTGGGCGCCCCGGCCGAGGCCTACACCGACCCGGCCGCCTTCACCCAGTTCGCCCTGACCCACCCGCTCGGCGTCAGCCGGCGCAGTGGCGAAGAGGTCCGCTTCGTGGCCGAGGCCGACTTCGAGCACCGCTCGCTGGTCTGCATCGCCAACGTCCCGAAGGGCGGCCTGGCCTGGTTCATGGAGGGCGACGAGCAGTCCGTGCTCGAAGCGACCGACGCAGCCTGCGGCGAGGCCCTCGACGCGCTGGATGGCGAGACGCCGCTCGGCATGGTCGCGTTCGACTGCATCGCCCGACGCGGCGTGATGGGCGACGCCGGCATTCAGCGGGAGGTCGACCGGCTGGCCGACTTCGCAGCCGGCGCACCGGTGGCCGGCTTCTATACCTACGGCGAGTTCGCCCGCACCCGTGGCACCACGGGTTTCCACAACCAGACGCTTGTCGTCCTCGCGGTGGCCTAACGCCCACTGATGGAACCCCGTCGCGACTGGCTGACCCACCAACTCTCCGAGTTCCTCGCCGGCGTCTCGTCGTACCCGGACGAAGGGGCCGCCCTCGACGGCGGCGTGGAGCGGCTGGCCGAGGCGGTCGAGGCGGAGGTCGCCGCGGTCCTCATCGACGACCAGGTCGTGGCCTGCGTCGGCTTCCGGCCCGGCCAGGTCCCCGAGGCACAACTCATCGCCATGCGGCTGGGCACCAGCACGGTCGTGGTCCCATCGCTCGGCGAGGCCTACGCGCTGACGGTCGACATGGATGACGAGCAGCGCCGGGCCCGAGTGGTCGTGCTCCGACTCGACGCGCCGTTCTCCCACGAAGAGGCGGTGCTGATCCGCGGCATGGCCCGCGTGCTCGCACTCACGGTGCGACTGCTCAAACTCTTAGAGTTGGAGCGATCGTCGCGCCAACAACTCTTAGAGCGCCAGCAACTGCTCGAACGGTTGTTCCGGATCCAGCGGTCGATCTCCCACCGGGCCCCGATCGACGTCGTGCTCGACGCCATCACCGAAGGGGCCTCTGCCCTCCTCGACGCCGAGGTGGCCGCCCTGCGGCTGGTCGACGACGAGGACCCGAGCGTGCTGCGGCTGGTCTCGTCGGTCGGCGTGCAGCCCGACGTGCTCGAGGCGATCGCCACGTTGCAGGTCGGCGTCGGCATCGGCGGCAAGGCGTTCGCCGAACGCCGCCTCGTCCTGGCCGACGACTACAGCGCGGGCCCCAACCCGCTCCCCCAGTTCGTGGCCCTCGGCCTACACACCGCCATGGCGGCGCCGGTCTACCGGGACGGGAAGGTGGCGGGCAGCCTGCTCGTGGCGTCGTACGACCCCGACCGGCGGTACTCCCTGACCGAGCAGGAGATGCTGCTGGCCTTCGCCGAGCACACGTCGCTCGCCCTCAACGACGCCAGCGCGCTGCACGCCGTCAACCGGGCCTACGCCGACGCCGTCCACCGGGCGACCCACGACGAGCTCACCGGCCTGCCCAACCGGGCGCTGGTGATCGACCGGCTGGCCAACGCCATGATGCGGGCGTCGCGCACCGACTCCGCGGTGTGCGTGCTGTTCATCGACCTCGACCGCTTCAAGAGCATCAACGACTCCCTTGGCCACTCGATCGGCGACGAGGTCCTCGTCCGGGTGGCCGACCGGCTGCGCACCGCCGTGCGGCCCGGCGACACCGTCGGGCGCCTGTCGGGGGACGAGTTCGTGGTCGTGTGCGAGGGCATCGACGTCTGCGCCGCGGCCCGCATCGCCGAGCGCATCGCCGAGGCGGTCTCGGTCCCGATCTCGCTGTACGGGCGCGACTTGGTCATGTCGTGCAGCGTCGGCCTGGCCCGGGCCTGCCCTGACGCCAGCGCGGACGACGTGCTGCGCGACGCCGACGTCGCCATGTACCGGGCCAAAGAGCGCGGCCGGGCCCGCATCGAGGTGTTCGACGAGGCGTTCCGGGCCCAGATGCTGGCCCGCATCGAGATGGAGCACGCGCTCCGCCGGGCCATCGCCAACGGCGAGCTGCGCCTGCACTACCAGCCGGTCGTCCAGAGCGACTCCGGGTTCCTCACCGCCATCGAGGCGCTCGTACGCTGGCAGCACCCCGAGTTCGGCCTGCTGTCGCCGGACCTGTTCGTGCCGCTGGCCGAGGAGGCGGGGTTGATCATCCCGCTGGGCCGCTGGGTCATCGAAGAGGCGTGCCGCCAGCTTTCGGTCTGGCGCGCCGACCAGTCGCCGCTTGGGTCGGTGCGGGTCGCCGTCAACCTGTCCGCCCGGCAGTTCGCCGACGCCAACCTGGTCGAGCTGGTCGGCGAGGCGCTGTCGAAGTTCCGCCTGCCCGGCGCGTCGCTCGGCTTCGAGATCACCGAGAGCGTGCTGATGGACGAGGCCGAGGTCGCGGTCGAGACGCTGCGCCGGCTCAAGCGCCTCGGGGTGCACCTGGCCATCGACGACTTCGGGACCGGCTACTCGTCGCTGAGCTACCTGCAGCTCTTCCCGGTCGACACCATCAAGATCGACCGCTCGTTCGTGCAGCAGTTGGACGGCACCGGCAGCGACGTGATCGTCTCCGCGGTGATCAGCCTGGCCCGGGCCCTCGACTTGGAAGTGGTGGCCGAGGGCGTCGAGACGATGGCGCAGTTCGACGAGCTCCGCTCGCTGTCGTGCACCGCGGTGCAGGGCTACCTGCTGGGCAGGCCCAAGGCGCCGGAGGCCCTGGCCGACGACTACTCGTCGGGGATGACGAACCCGCGCTGTTCGAGCGCGATGCGAAAGCCAAGCCAGTCCGGCGTGGCGGCCAGCGCAGCCCGCTCGTCGATCTCCTGACGCTCCAGCAGCGTCGCCAGCGACTGGTTCAGGGTCTGCATCCCGAGGGCGGCGCCGCGGGCCATCTCCGAGCGGACCTCGTCGGCCTCGTCGCCCATGATGGCGGCCTGGATGCGGGGGACGTTGCGGAGGATCTCGACCGCAGGCAGCCGGCCCGCGCCGTTGCGGCGTGGCACCAGTCGGAGCGACACCGCCCCGACCAGCACGCCGGCCACGGCGAGGCGGATGTGGCGGCGGTCGTTGTCGGGATAGAGGTTGACGACCTGGGCGATGGCGTCGGCAGCGTCGCCCGCCCGCACCCCGGCCAGCACGAGGCAGCCCGCCTCGGTGGCGGCGAGGGCGGAGGCGGCCACCTCGGCGTCGTCGATGCGGCCGACCACGACCACGTCGGGGTCCTGGCGCAGCGCGCTGCGCACGCCTTGGGCCACGCTGGTGATGTCGACGCCGACCTGGCGCTGTGAGATGGCGGCCATGTCGTCTTTGTGCAGGATCTCGACCGGGTCCTCGACGGTGACCACATGGCAGGCCCGGGAGTGGTTGATGTGGTCGACCATGGCGGCGAGGGTCGTGGTCACGCCGCTGGCCGCCGGGCCGCCGACGAGGACCAGGCCCCGCTCGGCGCCCGCGAGGAACGACATGGTGGCGGGCAGGCCAAGCTCCTCGAAGCTCTGGGCCGACGCGGTGACCCGGCGCAGGATCAAGGCGATCGAGCCCCGCTGGAGGTAGGCGCTGACCCGGAAGCGGCCGAGGCCGTGGACCGAGTAGGTGCACTCGGCCTCCTTCTGGGCGACGAAGGTGTCCCTGGCCCCCTGGGTGAGGACGGCGCTGGCCATGGCGTCGACGGTGCCCTTGTCGAGCATGGGCTCGTCGGGCACGGTCTCGAGGGCCCCCTTGACCCGGATGCGCGCCGGGGAGCCGACCTTCAGGTGCAGGTCGGTCCCGCCCTCGCGGTCAGCGAGGTGGTGCAGCAGGCGGTCGAGATGGGGATGGGGCATGGAACGTCCCCAACTGCATCGGCGGCGGGAGGGCCGGTGTTAAGCCGCCTGTTTGCCGGGATCGGCATCGTCCCGGTTGTCCGGGTCGTCCCCGTCCTCGATCTGGCCGCTTCGGCGCATGTCGGTCGATTCGAGGGCCTTGTCGTGGGCAGGCACCTCGATGGTCGCCGTGACGACGCCGTTCTTGCGCTCCCAGAGCACCACGTTCAGGCAGGCCGAGTAGACGATCAGCCGCCCGAAGAAGAACAACCAGGCCAAAAGGGCGAACACGATGCCGATCGAGCCGTACAGGGCCGACCCGGACGCCACCGCCCTGGGCACGTAGAAGCCGCCGACCACCTTGAGCACCTCGAGGCCGATGCCGCCGAGGATCGCCCCCGGCAGCAGGGGCCGCCAGCCGATGTTCCGGTTGGGCAGGAGCTTGGCCGTCCACAGCCACAGGGCGACGTTGACGACCAGGGTGATCAGGATGCTCACCGGCCAGAAGAAGCCAGGGAGGAAGCCGAGCAGGGTCGTGGCGGCCGCGCTGGCGAGGAACAGCACGGCGGCGCCGATCAGCCAGGCCAGGCCGACCAGCTTGTCCTTGAGGCCGCGGTTCTCGACCTGCCAGACCTGGTCGTAGGCGTACTGGAGGGCGCCGACCAGGCCGAGCGACGACCACACCAGGCCGAGGGTGCCGATGCCGAGGGCGGTGCCACGGGTCTCGACCGCCTTGTCGAGGGCCCGGCTGAACTCGGTGGCGGCGTCGCCGGTGATGCCGAGGTAGTTGATGATCTCGACGGCCAGGTTCGGGTTCTTGTTGGCGGCGATGAAGCCGGCGATCGAGATGACCAGCAGCACCAGCGGGAACAGGGCGAGGAAGGCCTGGAGGGTGACGGCGCCGGCCAGGTAGTTGCCGTTCAGCTCCCCGAAGCGGTCTTGGACCCGCAAGGCGAGGCCGAAGGGCTTGAACCGGTCGCCCCAGTCGTAGAGCTTCCCCTTGATCCCGCTGGTCGGCCGCTCGTTCCGACTCGGCCCCGGCCCCGCAATCGCGTTTTCCACATCAGCAGGTGCTGTGGATTCCGCGGGGGGTGGGCGGCGGCGGAGGCTGAACGCGGCGCCCAGGGCCAGGAGCGCGACGACCAGCGCATTCCGCTTCACGCCCCGTCCGTACCCCCACCACCCCCGCCGTACGCCTTTCCGCCTTTCCGCCTTGCCGCCTTGCGACAATCCACAGCACCTGCTGCTGTGGATTGTCGGAGCCTGTCGGCTTTGGAGGACATAGCGAACCAAAACGGTGCGCTATGTCCTCCAGAGCCGCGAGGGCCGGGTGCGCGGGCGGGGCGGGGGGGCGGGGGGGCGGCGGGGGCGGGGGATCAGGCGCGGAAGCCGGTCATGCCGGGCCAGGCGTTCGCCTTGGTGGTGCGCCAGTCGTACAGGCTGCCGCCGAGCGACTTGGTCTCGATGGCAGCCCGGCGGAACGCCTCGACGTCTTCAGGTGTGGTCTCGTCGCCCAGCCCGCCGATCGGGTGGACAGGCAGCTCGGCCACGCCGACGTTGCGCCGCAGCCGCTCGACGTTCTCCTTCGTGTACCGGTGTGCATCCCGGTACCCCGACGCCTCGGTCCGGTTGGTCCAGTAGCCCATCGTCTGCCACACGTCGTAGAACGGGGCGATCTCGCGGTACGGGAAGTTCGGCCAGTACTTCGGGTTCACGACCTCCAGCACCACCGGCGGCAGCACGATGGCCCCGATCGTGCGCCCCGGCAGGGCGTCCCGCAGCGCCTTCGAGAGCTCGACGAGGCGCCGGTTGCGGTCCTCCACGTTCGACACGTTCCTGGCCTCGATGTCGACGGCCAGGCTGTCCACGTCGGCCAGCGCGGCCACCGCCACGAGCCGCTCCAGGTCCCGCTGGGGGTCGACGAGGGTCGGCAAGTACCACGCCACCACCCGCATCCCCCGCTCCTTGGCCCGCCGCAGCAGTGGCCGCAGCAGCTCGGGGTCGGCGATGTCCTGCGGGGCGTCCCACTTCGAGGCCTGGATGTAGAGCGTCTGCACGCCCCGGTCGGCCATCCGGTCGACGTCGGCCACGCCCACCGCCGGCTTGCCGTTCGTGTAGGTGGCCGTCCAGTCGTACACGTCGACCCACGTGCCCAGCCCGACGTACGGGGTCAGCCCGACAGGGACCGGCGGCGGGTGGAGCCGCCCCACCGACAGCCCGGCCGCCCTGGGCTTGGGCGCAGGGGCGGGCTTGGGCGCCGGGGCGGGCGCGGGGGCGACGGCTGGCGCGGGGGCAGCGGTCGTGGGCGGCGCAGTCACCACCGGCGGCGGCGTCGTGGTCGTGGTGACCTCGACGAGGTCGAGCGCCGACAGCTCGCCGGCCTCCTCCACACCCAGTTCGCCCACCGCCCGCACGGACGGCCCGCCCGAACCGGCGTCGTGCACGCCCACGCCGACGCCCGCCAGCGCCAGCAGCGCGGCCAGCGAGGCCCACAGGACGCGCTGAACGAGGCCGACTCGTTGCCCTGCGATCATGTCCGCCTTGACCCCCCGACCCTGCGTGTCCGGAGCAAAAAGCCGCTAGGCCTCTTGCTCCTCCTCGCCCTCGCCTTCCTCGTCGCCTTCGTAGAGGCACCAGGAAGCATGGTCAGCGCCGGGCGCTGCGCTGCATTCTGGGCAGGGTTCGGTGGAGACGGGACGCTCCCCGAGGCTGACCTGCTTGAGCGCGCGCGCCTCTTCGAAGCGGCGATGCCGTCCCTTCTTCACGAGCAAACTCCCCGGTTGACAACCGTTGGACCTTGCTCAGTCTAAACGGTCTCTCCCGGTAGGGTGACCGCCCATGGCCGAGGAATTCGATCCGCAGGCGATGATCGAGCGGTTCCGCGAGCGGGCCCGGGCGGTACGCAGCCGAGGGGTGCCGCCCGTCGAGGGCCCGGAGCGCCGGCGCTTCATCGAACAGGCCCAGATCGACTACATGGACTTCGCCATGCTGGCCGACGCCGAGGCGGGCCTGGACGACGGCGTGCTGACCCTCCGGATCGACCTGCGCAAAAAGGACGACTGAGCCCTCGGCCCGGACTCTGGAGGACAGAGCACCCCGTATCCGGTACCTCTGTCCTCCAGAGTCCGGGCCGGGCCGTTGTGACGGACATCGCACCCGAAGTGTGCGCTGCGCCACAGACGCATTTGCCGCGAAGGCGCAGGATGTGGGCATGACCAAGAAGACGCAGAACCTCCGCATCCGCAAGGTCGTCGCCGTGGTCGCCCTCCCGACGGCCGCCTTCGTCCCTGGCCGGTCCCGCACCTCACGCTGACCCCCACGCCGACCCGAACCCCGTCCTGACCAACCGGCCCCGGTCCCTACGATCGGGCCGTGCCCGAGCCCTGGTGGAAGTCCGCCGTCGTCTACCAGATCTACCCCCGGTCGCTCCTCGACACTGACGGCGACGGCGTCGGCGACCTCGAAGGCATCCGCCGCCGGCTCGACCACATCGCCGGCCTTGGCGTGCACGCCGTCTGGCTGAGTCCGTTCTTCCGCTCGCCGATGGCCGACTTCGGCTACGACGTGGCCGACTACTGCGACGTCGACCCTCTCTTCGGCACCCTCGCCGACTTCGACCGCCTCCTGGCCGAGGCCCACGACCGCGGCCTCAAGGTCCTCATCGACTGGGTCCCCAACCACACCAGCGACCAGCACCCCTGGTTCGTCGAGTCCCGCAGCAGCAGGGACAGCCCGAAGCGGGACTGGTACGTCTGGCGGGACCCCGACCAGACGAACAACTGGCAGGCCGCCTTCACCGGCGAGAGCGCCTGGACCTACGACGAGCGCACCGGCCAGTCCTACCTCCACCTGTTCCTGCCCGAGCAGCCCGACCTGAACTGGGGCAACCCCAAGGTCGTCGAGGCCATGCACGCCGTGGTGCGCTTCTGGCTCGACCGCGGCGTCGACGGCTTCCGGATCGACGTGGTCCACGCGCTGGGCAAGGACCCCTCCCTCCCCGACGACCCGCCCGACCTGGCCACGATCCCGCACTCGTCGACCCACGACGACCCCCGCACCCACCCGATCCTGCGCGACCTGCGCCGGCTGATCGACAGCTATCCAGGCGAGCGGATGATGGTCGGCGAGGTCTTCCTGCTCGACACCACCAAGGTCGCCCGGTACTACGGCGACGGCGACGAGCTCCACCTCGCCTTCAACTTCCCGCCGCTGTTCACAAAGTGGGACGCAGCCAAATGGCGCCGCCAGATCGAGCGGGCCCAGCAGCACTTCGACCCGATCGGCGCCTGGCCCACGTGGGTCCTGTCCAACCACGACAACCCCCGCCACCGCACGCGTTATGACGGCCGACTCGACCGGGCCCGCGCCGCCGCCGTCCTGCTGCTCACGCTGAAGGGCACCGCCTTCCTCTACGCGGGCGAGGAGCTCGGCCTGCTCGACGCCGAGATCCCACCCGAGCGCGTCGTCGACCCCGGCGGCCGCGACGGCTGCCGGGCCCCGATCCCGTGGTCGCCCGAGCCGCCCCACGGCTGGGTCCGCGAGGACAACTGGCTCCCCTGGCCGCCGCTTCCCGACGACCCGACCATGCCCGACCTTTACCGGGCGCTGTTGCGACTCCGCCGCGTCTCGCCCGCCTTGTCGCTCGGCGACATCGCCCTGCTCGACTCGCCGGAAGGCACGCTGGCCTACGAGCGCCGCCACGGCGACGACCGGCGCGTCGTCGCCATCAACTTCACCGACGAGGCAGTGCCGGTCGACCTGCCCGACGGCACCGTCGACGTCGTGACCGGCCGCTACGAAGCAGGCGTGCTCGGCCCGTCCGGCGCCGTCGTCCTCACCACGTTGTAGGACCGCTCCTCCAACGCCAGCCCGCCCCTGCCGTCGAAGGCCAGCGCGGCGCTGCCGTCGACCAGCCTGCGCACCGGGTCGCCGACGAGCTCGTGCCGCCAGCCCTCCGCCAGCCGGGCGCCCGCCTCGCCCCGGAGGAAGGCGTGCAGGTCGGAGCGCGTCGCCAAGAGGGCGGCGTCGATCGACAGGTCCGACGCCAACTGGGCGACCCACGCAGAGACCAGGGTGACGGCAGGCCGCAGCGGCCGGTCGAGCTCGTCGGTCGGCGGGACGTTGACCTCGCCGTCAGGCAGGTCCCGGCCGCGCTGCACCGCCTCCATCAGCTCCGCTGCCGCGCCGCCTTTGAGATAGCGCCCGTCGATGCCGCGCACCTGCGAGAGCTCGTCGCGGTTCTTGGGCGGACGGTTGGCGATGGAGACGAGGGCGAGGTCCGGGAGGATGTAGCGGGGCGGCTGGTCGGCGGCCTGGGCCCGCGTCTCGCGCCACGCTGCGACCTCCTGGGCGATGGCCCGGCTGCGGCCGCGGAGCTGGCGCGCCTCTTTGAGCCGCCACCACGCCTTGCTCGGCTCGACGCCGTTGCGGGGCCGGCGCAGCAGCAACTCGCACTCCTGCTCGGCCCACGAAAGCCGGCCGCGGTCCTCCAGTTCGGCGGCGACCTTGTCGTGGACCGCCAGCAGGTGGTCGACGTCGGACGCCGCGTAGGCGAGCTGGTCGTCGGTGAGGGGCCGTCGCGTCCAGTCAGTGAGCCGGTCGCCTTTGGGGAGCCGGACGCCAAGGGCCCGCTCGACGAGGTTGCCCAGCGACGGCGACGACTGGCCGAGGAAGCCTGCAGCCAGTTGGGTGTCGAACAGCCGCGACGGCACCGCGTCGCACGCCAGTTGGAGGACCTCCAAGTCCTGGTCGCCGGCATGGACGACCGCCAGGCCAGGCCCTTGCAGCACCTCGGCGAACGGGTGCAGGTCGACCTTGAACGGGTCCACCAGCACAAGCTGGTCGTCCCACTGCACCTGCAGCAGGGCCAGGTGCGGGTAGTAGGTCTTCTCCCGGTGGAACTCGGTGTCGAGCGCGTAGCGGTCGGCGGTCCGCAAGGAGGCCACCGCCTCTTCAAAGCGGGCCTGGTCGACGATGAGCTCGTACGTCACGCGGCGTCGACAGGCACCGGCGGCCGGCGCCGGAACTCGAGGTAGATGGCCTTGGTGGCGCCCACGATCGGGACCGCGATCAACGCGCCCACCACGCCCCCCGCCGACACCCCGACGAGCGCGGCGACCATCGTGGCGGGAGGCGACAGCTTCACCGCCTGGCCGATCAGCAGCGGCTGGAAGACCTGGTGCTTCACCTGCTGGTAGAGGAAGAACGACACCACGCAGACCACCGCGGCGCCGGCGCCCTTGGTCACGCCGAGCACCACGAACGGGATGGCGCCGACCGCGCCGCCGATCTGGGGAACGAGGTCCCACAGCGCGACCCACATGGCGGCCAGCGGGGTCAGCGGCACGCCGAGGATCAGGCCGGTGACGAGGATCCAGACGCCCGCCACCACGGCGACCAGCAGCGAGCCCGCGACATACCGGCCGACGACGCGGTAGGCGACTCGGGCCATCTCGTCGGCCTGCGCCCGCCGGTCGACGGGCACCAGTCGCCGGGCCGCCCGCATCATGCGAGGGCCGTCGAGAAGCATCGTCACGGTGAACAGCAGCGTCACGATGGTGGCGACGAGGCCGTCGGCGACCGAGCGGGCCGCCTTCTCCAGCGGGGTGGTGTCGCCCGCCAGACGCTCTGGGAACTCCTCGATGAAGTCGTCGATGCGCTGTTGCACGTCGGCCTCGCGAAGCCGTTCGCCGACCAGCGGCAGGTCGCCCAGGTCCTCGATGACCGAGGCTCGCTCGCTGGTGAGGTCGCGGGCCTGTCGCACCGCAGGCGGCACGACGAGCATCGCCATCACCCCGAAAAGGGCGCTGATTCCCACTAAGACGCTCACGACGGCCGGCGCCCGTCGCATCCCCCGCCGTTCGAGCGAGGCGACGAGCGGGTTCATGGCCAGGGCGAGGATCGTCGCCACGCCGAGGGCGGTGACGGTGCGGGGCACATGGCGGAACAGGCCCCGGACCGCGAGCAGGCCCGCGAACGCCCCGAGGAAGACCAGCACCGAGCGCCAGTCAAGGTCGACTTCACGGACGAGCCTCGGGCGGGCATCGGGGCCGGGCATGGCGCCGGTACTGTACCGGCCGATGGCCCAGCCCCAACGACGTGAGCGGCTGCGCATCTCGCCCCAGTCCGCGGTGGTCGCCGTCGCGCTGTTCGGCGCGATGCTCGTCACGCTGCGGATCGTGGCCCAGTCGGAGCGGGTCCTCGGCTGGACGCTGGCCGCGGCCGCCGTCGCCGGGCTGCTGCACCCCTACGTGTCACTGCTGGAGAAGTGGATCCCCCGCGGCTTCGCCGTGCTGCTGGTCGGCGTGCTGTCGCTGGGCAGTGGGGCGACCATCGCCTACGCCCTCGTCGACGGGGTGGTGCGTGAGTACAACGAGATCCGCGTCGCCGCGCCGGAGCGGGCGCGCGAGCTGGAGACGAGCGGGCGCTTCAAAGAGGCGTTCCGCGACGCGCACATCGAGCGGCGGGTGAAGACGATCGTCGAGGAGGCGCCCGAGCGGCTGCGGGGCGGCACGCCGGCCGAGGCGCTGAAGTCGGCGGCGACGCGGGGCATCGCCTTCCTCGCCACCGCGGTGCTGGCCCTGTTCTTCCTCACTCACGGGGCCAAGCTGGCCGAGGGCGCGGCCGCCCAGATCCACACGCCGTCGCGCCGGAAGCGGGTGGAGCACGTCGCAGTCATGGCGTTCCGGCGGGGGTTCGGCTACGCCAGGGGCGCGCTGGCCATGGCGATGCTCGCCGGGCTGACGGCGTGGGCGGCGGCGTCGCTGGCCGACGTGCCAGGACCGGCTCCGATGGGGCTGTGGGTCGCGATGTGGAACGTGGTGCCGGTGATCGGGACCGCGATCGGGGCGCTGCCGATCGTGGCGCTGGCGGCCATCGCGTCGCCCGAGAAGGGCATCGCGCTGGCGGTGTTCTTCCTGGCCTACCAGTTGGCCGAGTGGCTGGTGCTCCAGCGGTGGATCGAGCGCAAGACGATCCACGTCGGGCCGTTCGTCACCGTGGTGGCCGGGTTCGCCGGGCTGGAGCTGTACGGCATCGGCGGGGCGCTGATGATGCTGCTGTTCGTGACCCTCGTGATCGCGGTGCTCGACGAGTTGGCCCCGCACGAGGACGACCGCATCGCCTTCGAGGAGGACCGCGGTGGGGGCGGGGGCGGGGGCGGTGACGGGACTTCGGCGGCGTCAGGCCCCGTTGCGGATCGCAGCCAGGTCGGCCCGGTCGGCGCTGTCGAAGTTGACGGGGGGCGGTCCCCCGAGGACCTGGCTCACGACGTCTGACTCCACCGCCCAGTACATGACCGACTCCCGGTTGCTGGAGTGGCCGGCGTGGTCGGGGTCGGCCCGCCCGGTCTTCAGCACGATGTCGACGAGGCCGAGCAGGTGGCCGATCTCGTGGATGGTGACGGCGTCTTCGATCTGGGTGCGGGACGCGAACGGCGAGGCGGACGCCCGGACCTGGTCGCTCATGATGGCGGCGGTGTCGCCCCGGACGGCCACGCCGAGCACCGAGTCGTCGTTCTCGAAGGCGCCTTTGAGATAGAGGATGCGGATGACCGCGGTGCCGTTGCCGTGCTGGGTCTTGGCGTGGCGGTCGGACATCGACTCGACCTCGCCCTCGGTCACGCTGTTGGCGCCGCCCGGGATCTCGTAGGGGCCGCTGAGCGAGACGCTTTTGCCGGTGACCTCTTTGAGGACGTTGACCGCGTGGTTGACGTTGTTCTGGGCAGGCGCCATCCCGGCCTGGTGCATGATCTCGAGCACGACCTTGGTGGCGGGCTGGGGCCGCAGGACCGTCCTGGCATAGGCGCCCGCGCCGCCCTTGGCGCTGGCGTAGGCCTGGTCGGCGCGGGTGGTCGGGGTGGTCTGGGTGCCGCCGCCGTCGTGGCGGGCGGTGGTCTGGGTCCTGCCGTTCTTGGCCGTGGTCTGGGGGCCGCCGCCGTTGGGCGCGGTCGTGGTGTTGGTGCCCCCGCTGCCGTCGCCGCCCCCGTTGTCGTCGGTCGGGAGGGTGGTCTCAGGGTCGTTGACGTCGAGGCCGGTGTCGTCGGGGTCGCCGTCGCGGCTGCAGGCGGCGAGCAGCAGCGTGGCGGCGACGAGGACGGCGAGGATCCGGTGGGGCGCGGTCCGGCGTGCGGTGTGGCGTGCGGTGTGTTGACTGCGCTGCATTGTCGAAAGAGGGTACGCATCCGAGGCCGGTACTGTCCCGGCATGCCGCTGTTCTCGTTTGAAGGCAAGGCCCCGCGCGTCGCCGAGGACGCCTTCGTGGCACCGACGGCCACGCTGGTCGGCGACGTGGTGGTGGAGTCGGGCGCGTCGGTCTGGTACGGCGCCGTGCTGCGGGGCGACTACTCGTCGGTGATCCTGCGGGCGGGCTCGAACGTGCAGGAGAACTCGGTGCTGCACGGCCCGCCCGGCAACCCGACCGAGATCGGCCGGGGCGCGACCGTGGCGCACCTGTGCGTCGTGCACGGGGCGGTGCTGGAGGACGAGGCGCTGGTCGCCAACGGCTGCACGGTGCTCGACGGGGCCGTGATCGGCGCGGGCGCACTGGTGGCGGCGCACTCGCTGGTGTCGTCGGGGTTCCGGGTGCGGCCGGGGTTCTTGGCCGCCGGCTCGCCGGCCACGCTGAAGCGGCCGGTGGCGGGCTCGCCCGCCGAGATGTGGGTGAAGATGAACCCGCCCGCCTACGCCGAGCTGGCCCAGCGCCACCGCGACGGCATCATGCCCGTCGCCGGCTGGTAACCCCGCCCCCGCACCCCGCCCCCCGCCGCCCTCTCTCCCGTTTTGGGCACGTTTTCTGTGCCTAGAGGTGCAAAAACGTGCCCAAAAGCGGAGATCGGCCCCACCCCGTCTCCCCGCCCCTCTCCGTTTTGGGCACGTTTTCGGCCATATATGGCCGAAAACGTGCCCAAAACGAGGAGAGGGAGCGGGGCGGACGGTGCGGTTAGCCGCCGTAGTTCATTCGGGTGTCCTCCATGCGGAGGACGTCGGTCTCCTCGGGCTTCTGGAAGCCGGCGTCGACGATCTCGCCGATGAACAGCGTGTACTCCCCCACCTTGGGCGACTGGCGCACCTCGCACTCCACGAACGCCACCGCCTGGTCGAGCACCGGCGCGCCGGTCCGAGGCCCGTCGTGGTACGGGAACCCGTTCATCGTCCCCGCGGCGGCGTCCACCTCGACCGGCTTCGTGAACTTGCGCACGATGGCCCGGTCCTCGCGGTCGATCAGATTCAGCGTGAACACGCCGCTCTCGCTGATCAACGCATGCGTGAAGGCGGCCTCCTCCACCGAGATGGCCAGCAGCTTGGGCGACACCGACACCTGCATCGCCCAGTTCAGCGTCATCCCGTTGCGCCGGTCGCCCGCCCGCGCGCCCACGACGTACAGGCCGCTCGGCATCTTCCACAGCACCCGGCGGCGCAGCTTGTCGTACTCCACAGGATCGACGCCGGGCGGGAACGGGCCGACCGGCTCGTCAGTGCGGGCAGGCATGGACGAGACGCTAACCGCCAGTCGAGACCTGACTGACAGCGGGCTACGCGGGGATGCGCACGTTGCCCGCCGTCAGCACGCGCAGGTCGGCCGCACTGCCGATGGTGAGCGGCCTCGGACCGGTGACTGCCACGGCGAAGCCGTCCGGCGGGACCGAGCCGGCCGACGGCTCGGCGCTGTCTCGACCGTCGATGCGGATGGTCCCGGCCCCGCCGACGACGACCACGTTCCCCGACTCGAGGTCGATGGCCTGCGTCGTCGTCGCATCGCCCTGGATGACAGCCGAGCACACCTTCGTGGCCTTGCCGGTGCACGTGCGGGTCAGCGACGTGAGCGAGGACGTCGATACCACGAAGGCGTAGTCGCGCTCGCCGCCGCCCAGGTTGGCCCGTTGCCGGAAGACCTGCACCGCGTCGCCGGTCGGGGCGCCCCGCTTGGCCGGCGTAGCGCGGAAGGCGAAGGCGCTGGGCGACCCGGCGTCATCGAGCACCGTGCCACCGCCTGCGGCCGCGCCCGTGGGCACCGCCGCAACCGCCAACGCCGCCACGTCGACCCGGGCCGCGTACAGCGGCGAGACGAGACGGGCGATCACAGCCGAGCTGGCCGTCGGCAGCGACGCCGTCGTGCACGATGCCGTCCCCGTCCCTGGCCCGCCCGCGGCCACCCCGGCCGTGCACAGCGTCACGCCCGCGGCGTTCGTGAACCGCACCTGCGCGCCGGAGAGCCCTGACCCGACCGACCCATCGGCGGCCTCTTGCACTGCGGCGGTCAGCGTCGCGGGCGCGCTCGACCCAGCGGTGACCACCAGGAACGGGCCGGTGACCGTGACCGACGCGTCCTCCGGATGGACCGTGAACGAGGCGTTCGTCGACGACGGCTCGTAGGCGCTGTTGCCTGCGAACGACGCCGCTGCGGTCGCCGTGCCGGGTGCGGCGCTCACCACGACGGTGCCGCCCGCCGCCCCCGACGGGCCAGTGGTCGCAGACGTCGACTGCCCGGCCAGCGAGAACGCCACCGGCACGTTGCCGACCGGGACGCCGTCAGACGTCAACGTGGCCGACACCGTGGCGCGGTCCGAGTACTGCCCACTGGTCGCACCGTCGTAGACAAGCGTCGTCGGCCGCTTGGTGACGGTGACCTTGAACGACCGCTCGGCGCCCGCGGCCCCGTCGCTCACCCGCGCCGTCAGGGTGTGCACCCCGACGTCGCCGCCCGCCGGCGTCCACGTGATCATGCCGTCGTTGTCGACGGCCGCACCCTGCGGCGCCGACACCAGCGAGTACGTCAACGGCGAGGAGTCCACGTCGTGGCCGACCGCGTAGGCCGTGATCGTCGATCCCCACCGCGTGGACTGGTCGGCGATCGGGTCGAGCGTCGGCGCGTCGTTGACCGGCCCGACCGTGACCGCCACCGTGGCCGAGTCGGTGCCGCCGTTGCCGTCCGACACCGTGTACGTGAACGAGTCGGGTCCTGCGTAGTTGGCCGCCGGCGTGTAGCGGACCGCGCCAGACGAGATCGACGTCGTGCCGTGGGCAGGCGACGTCACCGACGTCACCGACAACACGTCGCCGTCGGCGTCGGTGTCGTTGGCGAGCACCGTGATGGTCGCAGCCGTGTCCTCCGGCGTCGACGCCGCGTCATCGGCCGCCGCGGGGGCGTCGTTGACCGGAGCCACCGTCACCGAGACGGCAGCCGTGTCGGTGCCGCCCTTGCCGTCCGACACCGTGTAGGTGAACGAGTCCGTGCCCCAGAACTGGGACGCCGGCGTATAGGTCACGCTGGTGCCGCCCGACCCGATGGCAACCGTGCCGCGGGCGGGCTGCGTCACCGCCGTCACCGACAGCATGTCGCCGTTCGGGTCGAAGTCGTTGACCAAGACGGCCACGTCGACTGCGGTGTCCTCGGGAGTCGACGCGATGTCGTCGCGCCCGAACGGCGCGTAGTTCGGCGGATACACCGTGATCGACACCGTCGCCCCGTCGGATGCGCCGCTGCTGTCCTGGGCCGTGTACGTGAACGAGTCGGGTCCCGTGTAGCCGGCCGCGGGCGTGTACCGCACGCCGGTGGGCACGATCTCCGCGGTGCCGTGCTGCGGCTGGGTCACCGATGCGATCACGAGCGAGTCCCCGTCGGCGTCGGTGTCGTTGTCCAGCACGGGGATCGTCGTCGACGTGTCCCCCGTGGCCGATGCCGTGTCGTCGACGGCGTTCGGCCCGTTGTTCACCGCCGTGACGGTGAGAGAAGCGGTGGCCGCGTCAGAACCGCCCTTGCCGTCGCTGACCGTGTAGTCGAACGAGTCGGGCCCGTTGTAGTTGGGCGCGGGCGTGTACTTGACGCCCCCCGGCGTGATCTCCGCAGTGCCGTGGGCAGGCTGGGTCACGCTGCTGACCGAGAGCGCGTCGCCGTCCACGTCGGTGTCGTTGCCGAGCACCGCGACCGTCAGGGCCGTGTCCTCGGTGGTGGTGGCGGTGTCTCCATTCGCTACCGGCGGGTCGTTCACCGGCGAGACCGTGACCGAGACGGCCCCGGTGTCGACGGCGCCTGACGCATCCTGCACCACGTAGGTGAACGAGTCCGTGCCCGTGTAGTCGGCCGCGGGGCTGTAGGTCACCGAGCTCGGCGTGAACGTCACCACCCCGCCCGCGGGCTGTGTCACGCTCGCCACCGACAGGCTGTCCCCCGCGTCCGGGTCGGTGTCGTTGCCGAGCACCGCGATCACCAGCGGCGTGTCCTCGGTTGCGGTGGCGGCGTCGTCGACCGCGACGGGCGCGTCGTTGGCGCACAGCACGGTCACCTTGATCACCGCATCGCTCATGCCGTTGGCGTTGTCGAACACGCGGTAGCGGACGGTGTCGGTGCCGCAGAAGTTCGGGTCGGGGGTGTACGTCACCGCCGTCGTCGTCCACGCCACGGCGCCGTGGGCGGGGTCCTCGACCCGCGTGACGACGAGCGCGTCGCCGTCCGGGTCCGTGTCGTTCAGGAGCACGTTCACCGCCACGGCGGCTTCCTCGCCGGTGAGGGCGACGTCGTCGACCGCCGTCGGCGCGGCATTGCCGTTGACGCCCTCGGCGAGGTGCTTCACCTCGATGGGCGTGAGGCGCGTCGGCCCAATGCCGTCGCCGAGCTGCCCGGCGTTGTTGACGCCCCAACAGCTCACGGTGTTGTCGATGAGGCTGGCGCAGGTGTTGCGGCGGCCCGCGCTCAACGAGGTCACCAGGTCGTCGGGCTGGTTCAGCCCCGCCAGTGCGTTGCGGATGGTGTCAGCGGTGTCGTTGTCGATGCCGACCGGGGTGACGGGCGTGGAGCTGTTCCCGCCGCTGCGCCCGAGCTGGCCGGTGCTGTTGTCGCCCCAGCAGCGCGCGCTGGCGTTGTCCATGACCGCGCAGGTGTGCCAGGCGCCCGCGGTCAGCGCCACGGCCGGCGGAATGCGCGAGTCGCCGATGCCCGACGGGATCGACGGCATCAGCGTGGGCAGGTGGCGCTCCGCGATGGTGCCGTCGCCGAGCTGGCCCGACCCGTTGGCGCCCCAGCAGCGCACCTTGCCCGCCTCGGGACCTGCCATCAGCGCGCAGGTGTGGGCGTCGCCCGCCACCACCGCGGCCACGTTGGTCAGATAGACGTCGGGCTCGTCGGCCGGCGGCTTGTCCTCGAGCTTCACCGGCACAGCCATGCGCCGCTCATCGGTGGTGTTGTCGCCCACCTGGCCGTTGCCGTTGGCGCCCCAGCACCACACGCTCGTGTCGACGCGCAGCGCGCACGAGTGCGAGCCGCCCGCCGCCACCGCCACCACGTCGGGCAGCGGTCCAGGCACGACGTGGTCCGGCGCAGGATCAGGGTCCGTGTCGTACAGGACGGTGACCGGGCTGGTGAACGGCCCGTCGCTCGACGAGTTGTTGCCAAGCTGGCCG
>Ga0190267_10000003_pt1 | contig 49542 bp, 38 predicted proteins | sample Popmic239T_FD_140332 | JGI IMG/M metagenome (GOLD analysis project Ga0190267, IMG submission 140332) | Populus adjacent soil microbial communities from riparian zone of Oak Creek, Arizona, USA - 239 T | ecosystem: Environmental > Terrestrial > Soil > Riparian zone | place: USA: Arizona... | reverse complement strand
GACCTGGGTGGCGCCGGTGTACGCGAGGACGGCCTGCACGAACGCCCGCAGGTCGGGGACGTTGGCGACCGTGCTGTGCGGCTCCTTGGCCCGGCGCGTCTGGTCGGTGAGCAGGTCGCACTGGTCGCCCTGGTAGCCGAGCGCCCACAGCTCGCTCGGGTTGTAGCCCTGGTCGGCGAAGAACTGGGCGAACTTCTGGATGGCGCCGTAGGCCCCGTTGCAGTCGGTGGGGTACGGGGTGTCGTTGTTGCCGTGCAGGAAGATGACCGGGACGCGTTCGACGGGGCCGTCGTCGGTGGTGGCGCCGAAGCCGATCACCGGCTGGTTCAGTGAGGCGTCGGTCGGAACGGCGAAGCCCTCGGGGAAGGTCGTGCCGACAGTGCCTGCCGCGGACGCGGGCGGGGCGGCGGCCACGGCGGCGCCCAGCGCGGCGGCGGCGAGCGCGAGGGTCAACAGAGTCGTGCGCACGATTCCGCCTTCGACCCCCGGCGGCGCAATCCCTCGGGGGATTCCACAAACCTCAAGCGCCGGGCGGACCCGGTCGAATCTGATCGACGTGAGTGCGGTGTGGGAGGCCTTCGTCGAGTACGCGGTGCTGGCGCGCCGGCGGCGGGAAGCGCAGCGCCGCCACCCGATCCCACCCGGCCGGTGGCGCGACGCGGTGAACGGCGTCGTGCTCGGATTCGCGGTCGTCATGGCCGTGCTGGCCGTGGGGCTGGCGGTCCTGCTCTGGCGCATGGCGACCGACGACATGCTCGGCATCTTCTTCTTGATGCTGTTCCCGTTCGCGGCCACCGCTGTGCTCAGTGTGATCGGCATCGTGATCGGCGCCATCGGCTTCGTCCGGCGCCCCTGATCTCGATTCGGTATTGCCGATCGGGCCGTCGCACACTCGCGGCATGGGGAATGCGCCGATCATCACGAAGCACCCGAAGGCGCTGACGACCGCGCTGTTCGTCACGGTCGTGGGCGGCTTCCTGTCGTACGCGATCGGGGGTGCCGCCCTGATCGTGTTGACCGCGTTGGTCGCCGAATGGTTCTTGCGATCGGTCGGCCGGCTGCACGACGAGTTCCCCCGCACGATCGACGTGGTGTTCACGCTGTTGGCCATCGCGGCGGCCGGCGGGTTTATCGCCCTCGTGGCCTGGATCATCTGAGCGAGACTGAAGGCGTGAGCATGACTGCGGTGTGGGAAGACGCCCTCGACCACCTCCGGGAGTCGCCTGCCGACGGCGGCGTCGTCGACCTGATCGTGCGGCGGCCTGCGTTGGGGGAGCGCGAGGAGGTCGAGGCGGCCGAGCTCGACCCGGCCGTGGGCCTGGTGGGCGACTCGTGGTCGGAGCGGCCCAGCAAGTCCTCGCCCGACGGTCGGGCGCACCCGGACAAGCAGATCACGGTCATGAACGCCCGGATGGCGGCGCTGTTGGCGGGCGACGAGCCGGAGCGGCGGGCGCTGGCGGGCGACCAGCTCTACGTCGACCTCGACTTGAGCTTGAGGAACCTGCCCGCCGGGACCCGCCTGTCGTTCCCGTCCGGCGCGGTGATCGAGGTGACCGACTCGCCCCACACAGGCTGCGCCAAGTTCTCGAAGCGGTTCGGGGTCGACGCCCTCCGGTTCGTGAACTCGCCGGTGGGCAAGGAGCTTCGGCTGCGCGGCCTCAACGCCCGCGTCATCACCCCCGGCACCGTCCGCCGCGGCGACGTCGTCACCGTCTGGAGGACATAGCTACACCTATCCGGTGGCTATGTCCTCCAGACCCCGCCCGACGTGGCCGCCCCCCCGACTCTGGAGGACATAGCTACACCTATCCGGTGGCTATGTCCTCCAGAGCCGGGAAGGCCCCGGGGCGGGTTAGGTGCCGGCGGCGGGGACGGGTTGGGCGGGCGGGGTGAACACGCTGTCGTCGAACTGGGCGTCGAAGCCGACCAGCCGCAAGTTCGACCCCTGGGCGTTGACCCGCACCGGAATCCCCGCCTCGGTCGCGCACAGCTCGCTGGCCTGCCCCTCGACGGTGAGCGTGAAGCAGCGCACCTGGCGTCCGTCGATCACGTCGTCTTTGGCCGTCACCGGCCCCTTGCCCAACTGCTCCCGCACCCCGCCCAGCAGCAAGTCGTCGGTCGGCCCGGCCGGCTTGGACTGGCACGACCACCCCGACTGGCCCAACTGCGCGCACTGCACCGACTGCCCGTCGCCCAAGAGGAGCGCCATCGAGTGGAGCCGGTTGGCGCCGGTCGTGATGATCGTGTCCTGCCGCACCCGGGGCGGCTTGCGCCACGTCTCGATCTGGATGGCGGCGTTCGGCTCTTTGGCCGACGAGGCCGCGTAGCGGGCGTGGAACGTGGCGTCGCGGTCCTTCTCCAGCAGCGCCAACAGCTCGCGCGCCTCGTCGTTCAACGGGATCGTCGTCTGCGTGGTGGTGGTCGTCTCGGCCTGGTCGTCGCCGCCGGTGTCGAGTCCGGCCGCCACCAGGCCCAGCAGCAGCGCCATCAGCGCGGCGATGGCACCGGCCTGCACGAACCGCCGTTTGCGCCGGGCCGAGCGGCTCTCCAGACGGCGGCTCACGAAGCCGTCACCACGACCCGCCCGGTCATCGACGGGTGGATCTCGCAGTGGTAGGTCAGCTCGCCCGCGGCAGGGAACGAGAACCGGAAGACGTCGCCGGGCGCGACCCGGCCTGAGTCGAACAGCCCGCCGTCGGCGGTGAAGGTGTGGGGCACGTCGTCATCGTTGCGGAACTCGGCCTCTTCCCCCGCCACCAGCCGCAGATCGGGCATCGGCCCCACGCTCTGCACCGCCGCCTCGTGCGTCTCGGCCGGACGCTTCTCGCCTTCGTCCGACCCCCCCGACGACAACAGCAGCAGGCCGCCGCCGACCAGCAGCACGACGACACCAACCACCGCGACGGTTCCCCGGGCTCCAAGACGCACGGGCATCAGTCATACACGCCGACGCCTGGCCGACGAAAGGCAACCACGACAAGTGTGCATTTCTGCACATTCGGTCTAGCCAACCGCCACGGACCGTGTGTATCTTCGGTGACTGATCTGCGACTACGCCGGGTAGCCGCGGCTTCACAGGGGGCAGGACAACTTATGAGGCACGCAAACGGGCGCGCTCTGCCGCGCCGCGTCAAGTTCCTCGTCACCTCGTTGGTCATCGGCATCGCGCTGATGTTCGCCACGGGTGCGCAGGCGGATCCTCTCAACCAGGACGTCGCCAAGGTCAACGAGAAGCTGCAGACGTTTGCCACGCTGCTTGGCCGGCTCGACGAGCTGGGCCCGCTCGCCGACGAGCTGCCGCTCTCGGACGACTCGCTGGCCGAGGTGCTGAACATCGCCCGGGTCTTCGACGACGACGACCGAGCCGATGACGCGTCCTACACCAGCCTCAAGGAGCGCCTCGACGCGGCCACCGACGTCAACTGGGAGAACCTCGCCGGCGCCCTCGACAGCCTTGACTGCAACGCGGCCACGTGCGGCGTCGACGTCAAGGTCACCGGCCCCGGCACGGCCGACGACGGCACCGACCCCGTGTACGTCCACGACTCCAACCCGGCCGCGGACGACCAGGGCACCGTCGACCTCGCCTTCGAGTTGAAGGTCACCGGCACGAACGTCCCCGTGCCCGTCGTCTTCGCCAACGACCTCATCAACCTCAACGGGGGGACCACCGGCACCTTCCCGCTGAACATCGAGCTGAAGACCACGGTCCTGCACTTCCAGATCGACAAGGCCAAGCTGCACAACGCGGATGCGGGCGTGCAGGCCCAGGCCGTCGCCCTTCGCATGATGCCGACCGACACTGCGGTCCCGGTCGTGAGCCAGCGCCAGGCCCCCGCCTTCGTCTTCAGCGCGTCGGCCACCAACGCCAACCTCGGCTCCTTCAACGCCGACCTCGGCCTCGTGCAGGTCTCGGTGGGCGGCACCATCAGCTTCGACATCGACGGCCGCGCCGACCTGCAGGACCCCGACGACTCCGACGGCACCGGCCCGCTCATGGGCGACGGCTTCATCTCCGCCGACGAGTGGGGGACGAGCGGCTTCGCCACCCTGCTGAACGCGCGCCTCATCGACGACGCCAACACCGACGCCGTCGACGCGACCCTGCGCATGAACACGAGCCTCGTGCCCGACTCGCTTGACGGGCCCGACGGCGACAGCGACTTCGACCACGACGCGTCGCTCCGCTACAAGGACGCCAACCTCCTCGACAACGGGCCGCCCACCAACGCGGGCCCGCAGATCACCCTGCTGCCGGACGCCTCGTTCGGCCAGGTCGGCAACTTCCGCAACATGACGCCGGGCGAGGCGGTCGCGTCGCTCCTGCGCCTGCTCCAGTTCCTCGACGGCCTCCAGGCCACCGACACCCTCGACCTGGACCTGCCGTTCATCGGCGGCGGCGCGCCCAACCCGGCCGACCCCGCCTCCAGCCCGAGCGGCACCTTCAGCGACGCCCTCCGCCTGAGCGCCGAGTTGAAGAAGCTCATCACCGAAGGCCCCAACAAGCTGATGACGGCCGACAACCCGGCCACCGTCGAGGTCGAGGAGTCGGCCCCGACGTTCACCAACATCCAGGGCCTCGTCACCAAGCTCAATGCGGCCATCGGCTCGAACGTCGTCGTCCCGACCTTCGTCCCCGCCAACGGGAACATCCCCGCCCGCATCGACTTCACCCTCTCGCTGGGCAAGAGCGCCACCACCCAGATCAAGCCGATCTTCGACAACCTCGACATCCTCTCGGCCATCAAGGTCACGTCGAGCCCGTTCAACCTGGCGGCGCGCTACGACCTCACCCTGCCGTTCGGCCTCAGCCTCAAGACCCAGCCGGTCGAGCAGGGCGCCGGCATCGGCAGCTGCAACGACGAGCAGGACAACGACGCCGACACCCTCGTCGACGCCGACGACCCCAACTGCGCGGCGGCTGAGACCATCCAGCAGCGCGTGGGCGTCAAGGTCGGCACCGGCGCCCCGACCGACGTGCCCGAGCTCAAGGCCAGCGTCCGCGTCGACGGCACCGGCATCAACGCCAACGCCAAGATCGGCATCCTCGAAGCCGGCATCGACAACGCCGAGCTGCACGTCAGCGGCAAGCTCACCGGTGAAGGCACCAACCCGACCGACACCATCGCCACCTGCTCCGACGGCACCGACAACGACAGCGACGGCAAGCAGGACGAGGTCGACTCGGACTGCAACGCCGGCATCGTCGTCGACTTCAAGGACACCGCCGACGGTTACCTGACCGTCGAGGACCTGTTCAACACCCTCGGTGCGGGCAACGCGCCCACCGGCGCCGACGTCGACGCCATCGCCAACGCGGCGTTCTCGGCCAACGTCCCGGTCGACGCCAGCGTCGGCACCACCAACCTGGCCAACGGCACCATCAAGGCCAAGGCGGCCATCACCAACGCCGACCTGCTGAGCAACACGGGCGCGGGCATGGCTGCCCTGTTGGAGAGCGTCGAGGTCGACGCCGCCAACCTGCACACCCAGGAGATCTTCAACTTCAGCCCGTGCTCGAACGACCGTGACGACGACGGCGACGGCAAGGTCAACGACGGCTGCGCCGAGGAGGGCACCGCGTCCGAGACCGGCCCGCAGTGCGACAACGCCACCAACGACGACGCATCCGGCACCGACACCGTCATCAACGACGGCTGCCCGGCCAACGACGACCCGGAGACGCAGAGCACGCGCCTGTTCAACCAGATCGTCGACGCCCTGCGCGGCCTCACCGGCGCCCTCGAGGCGTCAGGCCTGATCGACGGCGACGACCCGATCCCGCTGATCGACAAGTCGTACAACGAGCTGCTCGGCTACGTCGACGCCCTTGAGGCACTGGCCACCGGCATGTCCACCGGCGCCGAGAGCGCCCTGCCCGGCAGCGCCTGCACCAACAACAACGACGACGATCACGACGGCTACATCAACGACGGCTGCCCGACGCAGGGCACCGCCGCCGAGCTGTCCGGCATCAGCACCGAAGGCGACCAGTGCGCCAAGGACGAGGCGACCAACAGCGACGCGGGTGACGACAGCGTCGTCAACGACGGCTGCCCGCCGCAGAGCCCGACGCTGGCCGACATCGCCGACCAGATCGACGGCATCCTCGACCAGTTGCTCGACGGGCTGCCCGGCGCCAACGCGGCGACCGACCACGCGTCGGTGACCCTCGCCTACAACGCGGCCGACAAGTCGATCCGCTTCGACCTGCACGCCGAGCCCAGCCTGAGCCGCACCGTCCCGCTGAACCTCGACCTGGGCGGCGACTTCGGCAGCCTGGTGTCGCTGAACAGCCAGGGCGACCTGACTGCGGCCCTGACCGGCGTGCTGGACCTCGAGTTCGGCGTCGAGGTCACCACGGCGAGGCCGTTCCTGCTCGACGGCACCGGCCTGACGGTCAACGCCAGCGCCGAGGCGCACAATCTCTCGCTCCAGGCCGGCGTCGGCCCGATGACCGTCCAGGTCGGCGACTTGGTCGCCAGGCCTGAGGCCGACTGCTCCGGCAGCGGTGACGACGACGGCGACGGCATCGCCAACGACGGCTGCCTGGCCGTCGACGGCGCTGACGAGAACGAGACCAACGAGGGCGAGTCCGGTGCGCAGTGCACCAACAACACCAACGACGACGCCAGCGACGACGACACGGTCGTGAACGACGGCTGCGACGCCGTCGCGGACCCGGCCACGTTCGACCTGAGCGGCGCCTTCTCGGTCCAGGTGAACGACGACGCCGTCGACCACAAGCTCTACGTGGACGAGCTCAGCACCTCGTCGTTCACCGCGACGCTGGGCGGCACCGCCGACCCGGACTGCGCCGACGTGGCCACGCAGACGCTCCCCGCTGGCACTGACAAGCACGCCTGCGCGGTGCTCCCGCTCTACTTCGACTCGGACGGGCCTGACGGGCCGACCCCGCCCACGCCGCTGGGCGACGCCCCGAACCAGGGCCACCAGCTTCGTGCCGCGGTGGCCAACCTGAGCAGCCCGACGATCGACTTCAGCGCCTACGACTTCAACGCGATCATGACGGCGATCACCAACAACGTGATCGACATGCTGCTGCTCAACAGCGGCCTGCAGAACCTGCTCGACATGCTGCGCGGCGTCCTCAACCAGGACCTGTTCGGCTTCAAGCTGCCCTTCATCGGCGACCAGCTCTCCAACGCGGCGGACATCGTCGACACCCTGGAGACGGTCCTCAAGCAGAAGGTCAGCGACGCCATGTCGGGCGAGAACCCGATGGGCGGCACGGTCAACGCGCGCCAGGCCCAAGAGGCCCTTGAAGGGTTCCGGGCCGAGGTGGGCGGCCTTTTGGCCGGCGCCGGCATCCTGCTGAACCAGGCGGGCGACGGCGCGGGCACGGCCGACGACTTCAAGATCGACTTCCGCTGCAAGCAGGGCTCGGACCCGCTCGAGGCTTGTGACACCGGCGGCGAGGACGACTCCTACAACCTGGCCGCGGGTGCCAACGGCGGCAGCGCGGCGAACTGCGCCAACAACGACGACGACGACAACGACGGCGTGATCAACGACGGCTGCGACGCCGAGGGCTCGTTCCCCGAGACCGACTGCGGCAACAACGCCGATGACGCCGACGAGGACCCGAACACCGAGAACGACCCGGTGGACGACGACACCCGCGTCAACGACGGGTGCGGACCGGTCATCAGCCACAGCGCGATGGAGGTCTACGACATCCGCTTCCGGGCCAAGCTCGGCAAGCTGAACATCAACCTGCTGGACGAGTCGCTGAACTTCGACATCGGCGTGCCCGGCCTCGGCCTCGAGACGCAGAACGCCAGCCTGAACGGCAACCTGCACTGGGAGATCGACATCGGGTTCGGCATCAGCAAGGACCCGGACCTCGGCTTCTACCTCGTCACCGACCCTGACACCGGCGACACTGTCGACCCCTCCGAGATCGAGGTCGGCGGCACCATCGGCGTGTCGAGCGACGACGCCAACCCGGCCAAGATCACGGCCAACCTGGGCTTCCTCCGGGTCACCGCGATCGACGGCGATCCGGACGCGATGTGCTCAACCACGGGCCTGGCGGGCAGCGACCCGTGCCGTCCGCAGAACGACACCGTTGACGACCCGGCCTCGTCGTTCGCCCTCGGCTTCGACATCAACGTTAAGGACCCCGGCACCACCAGCGCCGACGGCCTGCTGGCGTTCAACGAGCTCGGCACCGCATCGTTCGGCGACGTCCTCGCCTTCCGCATGTCGGCGCTGGCGGACATCAACTTCCACATCGAGACGTCGATCGCGGGCACCGGCGCAACGCTGCCGCGGCTGTTCGCCGACCTGCATCTCGACTGGGAGTTCCGCATCGGGACCGACGAGAACGGCGACCCGACCGGCGACGCCTCCTCGGACCCGTCGGCGCTGACGCCGACCGGGAGCGGCACTGCCAGCACCCTGAACGTCACCCTCGACAGCGTCACGCTGGATGCGGGCACGTTCGTCACCAAGTTCCTGAAGCCGATTCTCACGGACGTCCAGCGCTTCACCAAGCCGTTCCAGCCGCTGATCGACAAGCTCAACGCGCCCATCCCGGTCCTGTCGGACCTGGCGGGCAAGCCGATCACGCTGCTCGACCTGGCCGAGACGCTGGCACCGGAGGAGTACAACGTCGACCTGATCGTGGCGATCGTGAAGATCGTCGACTTCGTCAACACGTTCGACGTCTCCGGCACCGGCAACATGCAGATCCCGCTGGGCGGCACGTTCACGCTGGCCGCACTCGACCTGCAGAAGGGCGCACTGGCCGAGGGCGATGCGCGCAAGGCGTTCGCCAACGCGGGCCAGCTCGCGGCGCTCGACGCGTCGTCGCTGATGGACTCGATCAGCGGGGCCACCGCGCCCGGCGCACCGCCGGAGCGGACGGTCAAGAGCCTGAGCTCGGTCGGCGTCTCGTTCCCGTTCATCGACCAGCCGTCGAAGCTGCTCGGCATCCTGTTCAAGCAGGACGTCGACCTCATCCGCTTCGAGACCGAGCTCAGCGTGGGCTTCAGCTACAGCCAGAAGTTCGGCCCGATCTGGCAGCTCCCGCCGGTGTTCCTCGAGATCGGCGGCTCGCTGAGCGCCAGCCTCAAGTTCGGCATCGGCTACGACACGCAGGGCCTGCGTGAGCTGCTGTTCGAAGGGGCGTCGGCCGACGCGCTGCTGCACGGCCTGTTCCTGATCGACTACCCCGGCAACGAGGCGGAGCTGCGCGGCGAGCTGTTCGCCAACGCGCAGGTGAGCCTTGTCATCTTCTCGGCGGGCGCCGGGGGAGCGGTCTATCTCACCATCGGCATCGACCTGAACGACCCGAACAACGACGGGAAGCTCAAGTACGAAGAGGCGGCGGACATATTGAGGACGACGGGCAGTCCGCTCTGTCTGTTCATCCTCAATGGACAGTTCGGCGTCCGGATATTCGTGTTCGCAGAAGTGGACCTGTTCTTCTGGTCCCAACGGTGGGAGAAGACCCTCGCCGACATCGTGCTGTTCGAGTTCAAGGTCCAGTGCGACCCATTGCCTGAGCCGATCCTCGCCCACGCCGACGGGACCACCCTGGTGCTGCACCTGGGCGTCGACGAGGGCCTGCGCGACACGCCGGCCAACAGCGGCAAGAGCATCGGCCACGACGTGATCGACGAGAAGTTCACCGTCACGCGGGTCAAGCTGCCGAACGCGAGCGGTGTGGTGGTCGACGGCGTGACCGTCGAGGGCTTCGGCGTCACGCAGTTCTACCCCGGCAACTGGACGAAGATCCTTGCCACGGACGCGGGCAGCGGCAACGACGTCATCACGCTGGCCGACGGCAACGCCGGCGCTGAGACCAAGTGCGCCGACGCGCTCGACAACGACAACGACGGCCTGGTCAACGACGGCTGCCCGAAGGCGGGGACCAACCCCGAGGGCGTGCCGCAGGCGACCTGCGCCAACGGCAACACGGCCGACGACGACGCCGACGGCTTCGTCAACGACGGCTGCAAGGCCAAGGGCGACCCGCTGCCGTTCGACATCGCCTCCGAGCTGCACGGCGGCGGCGGCAACGACCAGCTCACCGGCGGTGACAAGGTCAGCAGCGCCGTCGACGACAAGCTCTACGGCGACGCGGGCGACGACGTGATCAACGCCCGTGAGGGCAAGGCGCTCGTCGTGGGCGGCTCCGGCAAGGACAAGCTCGGCACCGGTCGGTCGATCGACACGATCTGGGGCGACAACGAGAACAACACCGGGGCGCTGGCCGACGACGACACCAACGCCGACACCATCGACGGCGGTGCCGAGGGCGACACCCTCCACGGCGGTCCCGGCCCCGACCAGATCAACGGCGGCCTATCGTCCAAGGACCCCAAGACCAAGGCGGTCGTGGACGACAAGGCCGACACCATCAACGGCAACGAGGGCGCTGACACGATCGAGGCCGGCGACGGCGGCGACACCGTGAACGGCGGCACCGGCGGCGACCGGGTGAGCGGCGGCAACGGGGCCGACACCATCAACGGCGGCGACGAGGCCGAGGAGGCGACCTGCAACAGCAGCACGCCGGTCGACGACACCCTCATGGGCGGCCCTGACGCCGACACCATCAATGCAGGCGCAGGCGACGACGTGGTCGTGGGCGGCAGCGCCGTGGCGGGTCAGCCCGACACCGGCGACACCAAGCTCGACGGCGGCAACGGCTGCGACGACGTCTACGGCGACAACGCGACGCCCGACCCCAACGGGTCGAGCCCGCGTGCGCTGGTCCTCATCGACGCCCACATCGGCGACGGCGACAAGATGGCGGGCGGCAACGGCAGCGACCGTCTGCACGGCCAGAAGGGCGCCGACGAGATTCGCGGCGACGACTTCCTCAGCAACATCCTCAGCGTCCCGAACGACGACGCTGACGACGGCGCCGACGAGGTCTACGGCCATGCGGGCGAGGACAAGCTGTTCGGCGACGGCGGCGGCGACCGTGTCGTCGGTGCGGCGGACGCGGACGACATCGTGGGCGGCCTTGGCCACGACCACGTCCAGGGCGACGGCGGCGAGGACATCGTCATCGGCGACGACGGCTATGTCACCCGCACCGCCACCCCGTCACGCGACGACGACGCCGAGACGCTGAGCTCGAGCGGCGGCACCAGCGAGGACCACAAGGACACGATGTTCGGTGGCACCGAGCGGGACCGCCTCTATGGCGAGCTGTCGGCCGACACCATGCGCGGCGACGAGGCCAACGACGACATGTACGGCAACGAAGGCGCCGACATCATGAACGGCAACACCGGCGACGACCTGATGTTCGGCAACAACGGGGCCGACGACATGTTCGGCGACTCCGGGAACGACCGGATGATCGGCGGCTCGCCCAACACGACGACCGACGACCTTGGCAAGGACGAGATGTACGGCCGCTTCGGCTTGGACGTGATGGCGGGCGACAACGCCACCATCACCCCGGCCGGCGTGGTCACGCTCCTTGCGGAGACGACGGCCAACAAGGGCGACGGCGACCTGATGTACGGCGAGGAGCACGCCGACAAGATGTACGGCGGGCTCGGCAACGACACCATGTACGGCAACGCCGACGACGACTACATGGAGGGCAACGCCGACCAGGACGCCATGGAGGGCAACACGGGCGACGACGACATGATCGGCGGCACCCAGCAGGCAGGTCCTGCCTCGCTGGTGGACGCCGAGGGTGAAGGCGGCCAGCTCGATGCCAAGGACACCATGAAGGGCGGCACCGGCCACGACGTGATGCTGGGCGACAACGGCAGCATCACCCGCACCGGCAACGCCTCGCCGATCCTCAGCGGCTCCGAGGAGCGCGACGTCGAGCTGTACGACCTCGACTCGACCGACCTCACGCTGTCTGGCGACGACGTCATGGACGGCAACGACGAGAGCGACGAGCTGTACGGCGGCGCCGACGTCGACACCATCCACGGCAACGGCGGCGACGACCATGCCGAGGGCAACGGCGGGGCCGACAAGGTCTGGGGCGACGCGGATCAGGACGACCTGATCGGCGGCACCTCGGCCGCAGCCGGCAACGACAGCGGCGGCGCCCATCCGGACGCAGCCGACCAGCTCTTCGGTGACAACGGGTCCACCTCGCAGACGGAGACGGTCGGCTCGGCCGACGTCATCGCCGGTGACAACGCCAGCATCGTGCGGGTCGTTGTGAACGGCGCCGTCGTGGAAGACGACCTCGACGCCACTCGGGCCGGGCACTCCGACATCGTTCGTCGGGTGGTCACCCTGTTCGACACGGCCACGGTCACGACGCCGAACCCGCAGGCGCCTGGTGCGCAGGCGACCAGTGGCGGCGAGACCATCTACGCCGAGGGCGGGCCCGACACCGTCTACGGCCAGGGCGGGGTCGACACCCTGCACGGCCAGGACAAGGACGACTACCTGGAGGGCAACGCCGACGGTGACTTCATCTACGGCGAGGCCGGCCAGGACGACCTGCTCGGCGGCACCGGCCGCACCAAGAGCGACGACCCGTCGACCGCGGCCAGCGGCCGTCTCGACGGCAACGACTCGCTGTTCGGCGGCAACGGCACGACGGAGGACGCCGACGAGGACACCGGCAGCGATGCCGACGCCCCCGTCGACTCCGACGACTTCGACGTGCTGATGGGCGACAACGCCACGATCCTTCGTGACCTGGAGCCCGTCGGCGGCAACCACGTGTGGGAGGTCAACGCCTTCAACGCATCCATCAAGCGTGCGGTGTTCCTGTACGACGTCGCCGTGATCGGGGTCGGTGGCAATGCGCCGCAGACCAACGGCACGAACGGCATCGACACCATGCGCGGCGAAGCCGACGCCGACGTGATGTACGGCCAGGGTGCCGGCGACACCATGGACGGCAACGGTGACGACGACTACATGGAGGGCAACGACGGCAACGACACCATCCGTGGTGGCGTGGGTTCCGACGACATGCTCGGCGGCACCGGCCAGATCAACGGCGAGGCGCTCGACGTCGACGGCCGCCTGGATGCAGGCGAGACGCTGATGTCCGGCGGTCAGGGCTTCGACACGATGGCGGGCGACAACGCCGTCATCCGCCGGGTCTTCGACAGCCAGGGCCGTTGGGTGCGCAACACCTTCAACCTCGGCGTCCAGCACCAGCGGATCTTCCTCCGTGACCTCGACGACACGTTGTCGGCGGCTGCGGCGGGGACCAACGGCGGCGAGACGCTGATGACCGGCGACGGTGAAGACGACGTGATGTACGGCCAGGGTGCCAACGACACCATGCAGGGCAACCTGGGCGACGACTACGTCGAGGGCAACGGCGGCGCCGACACCATCTCGGGCGATGCGGGTGAGGACGACGTCCTCGGCGGCACCGGCCGGGTGAACAACGACGGGGCCTTTGGCACCGACGGCCGCTTCGACGGCGGCGACACCATCTCCGGCGAGAGCGGGACCGGCGACGGCACCGCAGGCGGCGATGGCGGCGACGTCGTGCTCGGCGACAACGGCGTGATCGAGCGCCGTCTCGACGGGGCAGGCAAGTGGCGGACGTCGAAGGCCAATGACGTCGTCGTGCGTCGCTACGTCATGCGGGACCTGCAGCTCTTCGGCCAGCCGTTGGCGGCCGCGGGGTCGTCTGGCGACGACACCGTGTACGGCAACGACAACGACGACGTGCTGTACGGCCAGGGTGGCACCGACACCGTCCGAGGCGGCGCCGGTGACGACTACATCGAGGGCAACTTCGGCAACGACACGCTGTTCGGCGGTCCCGACCAGGACGACCTGATCGGCGGCACCGGGCGTGACGTCGACGAGGAGACCTGGATCGAGACCACCCCGCCGCAGCAGGGCGTGGACGGCCGTCTCGACGGCAACGACGCCATCCACGGTGGCGACGCGGCCGACTTCGCGGCGGGCGACAACAGCCTGATCCAGCGTCGTGAGAAGGCCGACGGGACGTGGCAGAAGTTCGACAACGCCAATCCGGACACCATCGTGCGGGTCGTGACCCGTCGCGACGTCGGTGGCTCGTTCGGCACGTCGGGCGTCGATGTCATGAACGGCGACGAGGGCGACGACGTGCTGTACGGCCAGGACGGGTCGGACACCATGCACGGCGACGCCGACAACAACGTCTTCCGGGCCCAGGACAATGACGACCTGTACGGCGAGCTCGGCGACGACTACATGTTCGGCGACGAGGGCGAGGACGCCATGGTCGGCGACCGCGGCAACATCGTGAACACCCGTCTGGCGAACGACTCCAAGAAGATCTTCTACGACACGCAGGGCCCGGCGTTCTTCAAGTACACCGGTCTGGTCGCGGGTCAGTTGGATCGTCGGGTGAGTCTGCTGCTGGACGGTGACGATGCGCCGGGGAACCCGTCGATGGGCCTCACGGTCGGACAGAACGACCGCATGCGGGGCGGGCCTGGCCACGACTCCATGCACGGGGCCTTCGGCGACGACCTCATGAACGGCGACTCTGGCGGCGACTGGATGTTCGGCGCCGACGGGGCCGACGTGATGTGGGGCGGCAAGGGCGCCGACAACACGTCGATCGATCCGGCCGACCACGCCGGCATCGACGACGGCGTCGCTGTCGACCCGGCCAACGTCCGGGGCAAGAACGACCGGTTCCTCGACTACCTCTTCGGTGGCCACGGCGGCCTGCAGCCCAACGAGGTGGACGCGTCCGACAAGCTCGACTTCCGGCCTCGCAATCCGGGCGCCGGGTTCCCGGGCGACCCCGCCGAGTGGTTCACGATGACCAACACCGCTGACGCCAGCGTGGCCGACAACCAGCACCACCAGGGCATCGACTGGATCTACGGCGGTTGGGACCGTGACGTCATGGAGGGCAACGTCGGCAAGAACGGGCCGGACTTCGGCGACCGCCTGATCGACTGGAAGGGGGCGTTCAACATGTACACCCGTTGCAACTCCTCCTACGGCGACGACGGCGACATCTACCAGATCACCCCGCAGCTCATGGAGCTCCTGCAGGCCATGGCCTACGGGTCGGGTGCGGACGAGTCGCTGACCGCGGTCAAGACGAAGGGCACGTCGGGCTTCAGGGAGCTCGGCCTGGTCTACCCGAACGACCCGGGCAACCACGGGAAGGCCTTCCCGACCACGCCCGGCCACTTCGAGCAGATCGACTGCAGCCCGTAAGTCCAGTGAACGCAATGTGAAAGAGGGGCGGGCGCCTTGCGGCGCCCGCCCCTCTTTCGCGTTTTCCCCAGCACCTGCTGCTGGGGAAAACGCGCGGGTTCGAGCTCGGGCCCCGGAGTCTGGGTGCCGAACTGTCGGCTCTGCCGCCGGCATGGCACCCAGACGAGCAGTGGGCGCCCGGCCGGCGCGGTGGCCCGGCGCTGACCGCGCGCCCCCCACTCGCCTTTTCCACAGCACCTGCTGCTGTGGAAAAGGCGGGGTTGAGGGGCGGACGCGGGTCTGGAGGACATAGCGAACCAAAACGGTGCGCTATGTCCTCCAGAGGTCGGTGCGGGCGGGGGCGGGGCCGGGGTTAGGCCGGGAGGACGACGAGGGTGCCGTCCATGTTGGCGTGCAGGGTGCAGATGAACGGGATCTGGTCGCCCGGCTTCACCCGGTCGAGGCCGATGATCGGCGTGGTCTGGCCGACGGTGATGGTCGGCGTCCAGAACAGCGGGCACTTGCCCGGCTCGAAGCCCTCGGCCGCGCACCACGGCGCATCCGGGCCCTTGACCGTCGCCACCACGTCGTGCGGGGCGATGTCGGCGTTGGCGTACGTGACGTTGTCGCCAGCCCGGATGACGAGCACGGGCGGCGTGAAGGTGGTGGCGACGGCACCGGGCGTGGTCACGTAGACCAGGTCGGCGGCCGAGACCGGCGACGTTGCCCACGGCGCGCCGGCCAGGCCCAGCAGGGCGGCGGCTCCGGTGAGTGCTGCGATACGACGGCGACGCATGTGCGCTTCTCCTTGCATGACGAGACCCCTATAGGACAAAGAAGTTGCCGGTCATCCCTTCGACGACCTCGCAACGGAACTCGTAGACCTTCCCCGACACGACGGCGTCGAGGCCCTCCACCACGCTGACCCCATTGGGCCCAGCGACGAACTCGGCCCGGAACAGCGGGCATGCCCCGATCGGGTACTGCCTCCGGTTGCGCACCGGGTCTTCCGGCTTCGACGGGTCCATCGGATTGCACCACGGCCGGTCGTCGGCGCCTACCTCGTCGGCCACGAGGTTGTGCCACGAGACGTCGGTGTTCACGAACAGCGGCCGCTCGCCGGGCCGCACCGGGACCGCCGCCGTCGCGTAGCCCACCCCGCGGGACGCGCCCGGTCCGGCGACCACCGTCGGGGCACCGTCGACCGCGACCGCAACCGAGACACCGCCGCCCGGCACAACCAACGCCGACGCCGCCGACGCCGCCGATGCCGCGGCCGCCAAGACGAGAGCCCGCCGTATCACAGCGTCCTCACCGGCCGGTAGGCGATGACGAAGCCGTCGGGCATGGCGGGCACCTCGGCACTGGCCGACGTCAGCCCCACGCCCACGCTGGCGAAGACCGTGTTGCGGGCAACGGTGACGCCGCCCCACGACAGCGTCGGCGCCACGCCGGTGTTGGCGCCCGCCGCGATCGGCCGGTGCAGCAGCGGCGCGCCGGTGCCCGCGTCGTAGGCGTCGAGGAAGCCCTTCAGGTCGACCGTGTAGACCACGCCGTTGGCCGAGGTCACCGGGTTGCCCCAGTGCACCGCGTCGCCCACCGGCGACACCCACTTCGGCGTGCCCGCATCACGGTCGAGCGAGGCGATGTAGCCGGCGATCGAGTGCGGCACGTACAGCGAGGTGCCGTCGAACGCGGCCGTGCCGACGATGCCGCCCACCGCCGAGGGCGCACCCATGATCTGCTTCCAACGCGGCTGCATGGTCACCGGGTCGACAGCGTGGTACACCCCGGACTTCTGCCCGATGCCGACCAGCCGCTTGCCCTGGCGGTCCTTGAACAGGTTGGGCGAGGCGCCGAAGTCGAGGTCGAGCCGGCCGCACTCGAAGCCGGCCATGAAGAACCCGACCGGGTCCGACTCGTCGCACGACGTGTTCTCGGACAGGGCGGGGAAGTACTCCTCGACGTCGCCCTTGTACGAGCCGACGATCTTGCCCAGGTTCGGATTGGCGACGCCACCGACCGTGCGGCGCAGGTCGATCTTGAGCAGGGCGTTGGTGTGGGCGTGCTCGTCGTCGTAGTTGAACGGGTTGCCGGTGCCGACGAAGCCGAAGCCCCGGGTCGGCGAGGCGGGGTCGCTGTCGATCGAGATCGTCGACCAGATGGCGCCGCCCGCCGCGCCCTTGCCTTGCTGCCAGGCCTCGTCGGGGATGGCGAACGTCCTGGCCAGCACCTGCCCGCCGGTGCGGCCCGCCTGCACCAGCACGCTGGTCCCCCGGAAGTCGAACCGGGTCGACTCGTCGCCTTCGGCCGCGGTGCCGGACACGCCGACCCAGACCATGCCGTCGTAGACGACCGGGCTGGACACCGCGTCCGAGCCCTGCTGCGTGTCGACCGTCGTCTGCCACAGCACCTGGCCGGTGCGGGCGTCGAGGGCCACGACGTACGGCGAGCCCACCCGCGACACGAAGGCGTAGACGATGCCGTTGTCGACCGCGACCGTGCTGTAGATCCCGTCCGAGACCTTGGTCTTCCACACCACCGACCCGCCGTCGGCGTCGAGGGCGAAGACCCAGCCAGGCCCGGTGCGGCCCGAGTTGGAGCCGAAGAACACGCACCCGTCGGCAACGATCGGGTAGCCGGTGACCTCGTTGAGGAACCCGCCGGTCGCCTCGTTCACCGAGAACGACCAAGCCGGGGCCAGCAGCGGCGCCTGGGTCCGCCCGATCGTCTTCTCAGCGGCCTGGTGCCTGGTGTGCCCGAGGTCGAGCCCCATCCGCCGCCACTCGCCGCCCGCATGCGTGTCGCCTGCCCGGCACTCGACCGCCGCGCGCGCCGCCGACGGGACCACGGCATTGAGCCCGGGGACCAGAACGGCTGCGGCGAGGAGGGTGCGAGTTCGGCGGGGCAAGAAGACCTCGTTCAGCGATAGGCGATGACGTAGGAGGAGGCGGCTGCGTAGACGGTGTTGCGGGCGATGGCCACGCCGTGGCTGCTCTGCGCGGCGATCGGGCCGCCCACGTCCTGAGGCATCGAGATGACCCGGGCGGGCACGCCGGTGGCGGCGTCGAGCAGGTAGAGCGTGCCCTGGTTGTCGACCGTGTAGACGACGCCGTTGGCCGCCGACACCGCCTCGAAGTGCAGGCCGGGCGACGCCAGCGGCGTGACCCAGCGGTACCGGCCCCGGTCCTTGGTGATGCCCCAGACCTGGTTCGGCGCCTGCGCGGCGGCGTAGACGTTGCCGCCCGACACCGCAGGCGACGCCGCGTTCCACGTCGGCCCCGGCGTGCCGACGACGGCGGACCAGCCGAGCTGCATGTTGTCGGCGAACAGCGAGTAGTAGACGCCCGACTTCTGGAGGTCGCCGAGCATCTTCACCGGCTGGCCTGCCACGTCGACCGTGTACAGCGACGGCGAGGCGCCGAAGTCGAGGTCGAGCTGGGCGCAGGTCGGGCTCCACGGCGACGCGGGCACCGTGTCGGCGAAGTTGTCGCAGGCGGGCTGGCGGTCGAGGCCCGGGTAGTACTGGTCGTAGTTGCCCTTGAAGGCGGCGACGATCTGCCCGAAGGTCTCACGAGCCGGGTCGGCGTCGATCTTCAGCAGGGCGTTCGAGTACCGCGCCTCTTTGTCCTTGCTGGCCGGGTTCCCGCCGCAGGCGTAGACGTGGTCGGTCTCCTCGTCGGCGGCCGCCGTGCACCAGACCGACGCGCCCCGGTAGCCGGCGGCGTACTCGGCGTCGCTGATCGTCCAGTCCTGGTGGATCAGGTCGCCGGTCTCGGCGTTGAGGAACGCGTAGCCGCCCCTCGGGCCGTCGGCGGCCTCGTCGGCCATGATCCCCTGGAAGACCATCCCGTTGACCAGCACGGGAGCGGAGACGGTGGTGGTCCGGTAGTCCTTGTTGAACTTGAGCGGGTCGAGGATCGGCTTGCGCCAGAGGATCTCGCCGTCGGCCTGGTTGAGCGCCACCACGACGGGCTCGTTGACCTGCGACACGCCGACGTAGACCTTGCCGTTGGCGACGGTGGGGGAGCCGGTGATGATGCCGCCGACCAGGGTGCCCGCAGGCGAGCCTTGGATCTTGGTGCTCCACACCCGCTCGCCGGTGTCGGCGTTGAGGGCGAACACGGCGCCGGTGCTGGTGGAGAGGTAGACGCAGCCGTCCGCCACGACCGGCGTGTTCTGGACGACGCCGCCGTTCGAGAAGCCCGCGGCGGCGGCATCGGCGGTGTTGAACATCCAGGCCTTGGCCAGGTTGGGCGCGGTCGCCGGGTTGATCTTGTCCTCGAGGGGCTGGCTGCGGGTGTTCGCAGCGTCGCCGCCGTAGCTCCGCCACTCCCCGCCCGGCGCGTTCGGATCGGCGCACTGGCCGGTTCCGAGCGCGGCCTTCGCCCCGCCCGTCACGAAACCCAGCGCAGCCACCAGCACTGCCAGGCTGACAGTGGTCGCCTTGTTCACGGCCTCCCCCTTGCTCGCGGCCTCCCCAGCGGGATCAAAAGCGCGGCGGAGGGGGACTGATCGGACGCACCGCCGATCGTGGAACGTAAGCCGCGTTCTCTAACCCGTCCGACAAGCATTCTCGGCGGCCAGACAGATTCCTGCTTGGGCAGTGCAAGGACTGTGGCAGGCTCGCGGCCATGGCCCTGACCACCTCGCACTGGCCCAAGGACGAAAGCAGGCCGGTACACGACACGACTGTCGGCGACGTGCTCCGTGCGGCCGCCGCCGCCGCCCCTGACCGGGTCGCCCTGATGGCCGGGGTGCCCGACCCCGCGGGCCGCCGCCGCTGGACGTATGCCGAGTTGCTCGCCGACGCCGAGCGGGCGGCCAAGGCGCTGCTGGGGCGGTTCCAACCCGGCGAGCGGGTGGCGGTGTGGGCGCCGAACCTGGCCGAGTGGGTGGTGCTGGAGATGGCGGCCGGACTGGCCGGGCTGGTGCTGGTGACGGTGAACCCCGCCTACCGGCCCGCCGAGCTGGCCTACGTGCTGCGCCAGTCCCGGGCCGCGGGCATCTTCTTCGTGCCGGAGTTCCGAGGCAACCCGATGGCGGCGTCGCTCGAGTCGGTGCGCCCGGACTTGGAGGACCTGCGCGAGGCGGTGTCGTTCGACGACTGGGCCGCCTTCGTCGACAGCGCCGATCCGTCGGTCGAGCTGCCCGTCGTGCGGCCGGAGGACCCGGCCCAGATCCAGTACACGTCGGGCACGACCGGGTTCCCGAAGGGGGCCTTCCTCCACCACCGGGGCATCGTGAACAACGCCCGGTTCACGGCCGAGATCATGGGCGTGGCCGACGGCGACGTCTGGCTCAACCCCATGCCGCTGTTCCACACCGGCGGCTGCGTGCTGGGCGCGCTCGGCACCGTCTGGGCGCGGGCCACCCACATCCCCGTGCTGCTGTTCGATCCAGGGTTGGTGCTGGAGCTGTTGGAGTCGGAGCGGGTCAACATCATGGGCGGGGTTCCCACGATGCTGATCGCGTTGATGGAGCACCCCGACTTCGGGTCGCGGGACCTGTCGTCGCTGCACTCGGTGCTGTCGGGCGGCTCGACGGTGCCCGCCGAGCTGGTGCGGCGCATCGAGTCGGCCCTCGGCGTGCGGTTCGGCATCGTGTACGGCCAGACCGAGGCGTCGCCGGTGATCACCCAGACCCGCCCCGACGACTCGCCCGACGACAAGGCCGAGACCATCGGCCAGCCGCAGCCGCAGCAAGAGGTCAGGCTGGCCGACCCGGCGACCGGCGAGACGGTGCCGGTGGGCGAGATCGGCGAGATCCTGGCCCGGGGCTACAACGTCATGCTCGGCTACTTCGAGATGCCCGACGCCACCGCCGAGGCCATCGACGCCGACGGCTGGCTGCACACCGGCGACCTGGCCCGCATGGACGCCCGCGGCTATCTGACGATCGAAGGCCGGCTGAAGGACATGGTGATCCGGGGCGGCGAGAACCTGTATCCCCGCGAGATCGAGGAGCTGCTGTTCCGCCATCCGGCCGTGGCCGAGGTGGCCGTGTTCGGCGTGCCCGACGACAAGTGGGGCGAGGAACTGGCCTGCGTCGTGCGGCGGGGCGCCGGGCCCGAGGCGGCGGGGGTCGGCGAGCAGGAGCTGCGGGCGTTCGTGCGCGAGCACCTGGCCCCGCAGAAGACCCCGCGCTACTGGGCCTTCCTCGACACGCTGCCGCTGACGCCCTCCGGCAAGATCCAGAAGTTCGTGCTGCGCGAGCAGTTCGTCAAAGGCGAGCTTCCCTAACACCGGGGCCGGGTGCTAGGCACTCGGCGTGGAGGAGACCCTGGGGGAAGAACGCGCGGCGGAAGAAGCGTCGGCGGAAGCGCCTCGCCCGTCGCGGAGGCTGTGGTTCATCGTCGCCGGCGCGGTGCTGGTCGTCGTGGCGGGCGCGGTCCTGCTGCTGACCCGGTCGGGCGGCGAAGGCTGTGGCGGCGGCGGGCGGGTGCTCGACGAGATCGAGTACGACAGCGCCGAGGTCGAGACCACGTCGGCGGACGGGAAGGCGACGAAGCTGTGCGTGCTCATCGCCGACACCGAGGACCGGCGGGCCCACGGCCTGATGGGCGTCACCGACTTGGGCGAGTACGACGGGATGGTCTTCGTCTACACGTCCGACACCGGCGGCCCGTTCTGGATGAAGGACACGGTCATGCCGCTGTCGATCGCCTGGTTCAAAGCCGACGGGTCGTTCGTGTCGGCCAGCGACATGGAGCCGTGCGAGCGCAACGACATGCTCTGTCCGCTGTATGCGCCAACCGGCCCGTACCGCTATGCGCTCGAAGTGCCGAAGGGCGGGCTGGCCAGGCTCGGCATCGCGGCCGGCGCCCGCCTCGACCTCAAGTCCGCCATCCCCTCCTAACCCCCGCCCCCACGCCGCCCCTCTCCGCCCCCCTCTCCGCGCCCCCTCGCCCCCCTCGCGCCGCCTCTCTCCGTTTTGGGCACGTTTTCGGCCGTATACGGCCGAAAACGTGCCCAAAAGGCGAGGGGGGAAGGGGAAGGGGGCGGGTCAGCGCCAGACGAGGCGGTAGTCCTCGCTGACCGCGCCGGGCGGCGCCCATACCTTGACGTGCGCGCCCTCGTCGATCGCCAGCACGCAGCCGCCCATCATGCGGAACCCGGTGGTGACGTCGGACTTCAGCGTGCAGGCGTCGACTTGGTCGACCACCCACCGGGCCGACCGCTTCGGGAAGCAGGCCACGCCCACCGCCTCCCGCCCCACCGTCGACGGGCACGGCAGCGCCCGCGCCTCGGCCGACGTCGACACCACGCCGGTGATTCGGCCCCACTCCGCAGGCGGCGCAGCCGTCGCGCCCGGCGCCCCCGCGAACAGCCCGGCCACTGCCGCCACCCCCACGCCCATCCCCGCCAGAACTCGTCGCATGCCCCCTTTGACGAGACCGGCGGCCCAAAACGACGAAGCTGGTCGCGAGATGCCTGCCACCAAGCTGCTCAACAACGGCGTGCCGATCCCCGTCGTCGGGTTCGGGACCTACAAGATCGCCGACGACGAGGCGCCCGCCGCCGTCCGCACCGCCCTCGAGGCCGGCTACCGCCACGTCGACACCGCCGCCCTCTACCGCAACGAACGCGGGGTCGGGCAGGCAGTCCGCGAGTCGGGCCTGGCCCGCGAGGACGTCTTCGTCGTCACCAAGCTGTGGAACGACCAGCACGGGTTCGACTCGGCCTTGCGGGCGTTCGACAAGAGCCTGGCCCGCCTCGGCATGGACTACGTCGACCTCTACCTCATCCACTGGCCGGTGCCGGCCAAGGGCCTGTACGTCGAGACGTGGAAGGCGTTCGAGCGGCTGTACGCCGAGGGCAGGGTTCGCTCGATCGGCGTGTCCAACTTCGAGGTCGACCATCTGCGCCGGCTCCTCGCCGAGGCCGACGTCGTCCCCGCGGTCAACCAGATCGAGCTGCACCCGTGGCTGGCCCAGGCCGAGTTGCGCCGCTTCCACGACGAGCACGGGATCGCCACCGAGGCCTGGAGTCCGCTGGCCCGCGGCGGCGACCTGCTCCTCGGCAACGACGTCGTCAACGCCATCGCAGCCAGGCTCGACGCCACGCCCGCGCAGGTCGTGATGCGCTGGCACGTGCAGCTCGGCAACGTCGTGATACCGAAGTCGGTGACGCCCGCCCGCATCAAGGAGAACTTCGCCTTCGACGGCGTCGAGCTCACCGACGAGGACATGTCGGCTCTCGCCGCCCTCGACAACGACACCCGCCTCGGCCCCCACCCCAACCACCTCTCCTAACCCCACCCCGCCGACAATCCACAGCACCTGCTGCTGTGGATTGTCGGAATAAAACCGACCGGTCGGTCTGTTTCCCACGGCGTGACGACCACGAAAGGCGAGCGCACTCGCCAACGGGTGATCGAGCGGGCCGCCCCGGTGTTCAACCTGCGGGGCTACTGGCACTCCAGCCTGCGCGATGTGATGGACGCGACCGGCCTGGAGAAGGGCGGCATCTACAACCACTTCCGCAACAAAGACGAGTTGGCCGCGGCCGCCTTCGACCACAACGTGGCCCGCATGGGCGACATGATCCGCGCCGCCCTCAAGGGCCGCCGCCACGCCGCCGACCGCCTGCACGCGCTGGTCGACGTCTACCGCGCCTTCGCCGTCGACCCGCCCTTCCCCGGCGGCTGCCCAATCCTGAACGCGGCCACCGAGGTCGACGACACCCACCCCGGCCTCCGGTCCCGCGTCCAGCACGCCATGGCCGACCTGCGCGACGGCACCTTGGCCAAGATTCTCCGCCGCGGCGTCGAGCGAGGCGAGGTCAGCCCCGACGCCGACCCGGACGCCACCGCCACCGTCATGGTCGCGACCCTCGAAGGCGCCCTCATGCTCACCCAGCTCTACGGCGACTCGTCGGCCATGCACCACGCCGCCGACCACCTCGACCGCTTCATCGACTCGCTCACCACCGACTCGACAACCCCGGAGGCATCGTGACGACCCGCACCCACGAATGGGACGACCCGGCCAAGACCGCAGCCGCCGCCCGCGAGATGAGCGGCCTCGAGTTCCTCGAAGCGATCGCCAACGGCGACCTGCCCGGCGCGCCCATCGCCTCGACCCTCGGCTTCGACGCCATGAAGGTCGGCCCCGGCTGGGCCCGCTTCACCCTCACCCCCGGCGACCACCAGTACAACCCGATCGGCTCGGTGCACGGCGGCGTCATGGCCACCCTGCTCGACTCGGCCATGGGCTGCGCCGTCCACACGACCCTCGACAAGGGCGTCGCCTACACGACCGTCGACCTCCAGGTCACCTTCGTCCGCCCGATCACGTCGAGCACCGGCCCGGTCCAGTGCGAAGGCCGGGTGATCCACACGGGCGGCCGGGTCGGCACCGCCGAGGGCCGCATCACCGACGCCGACGGCCGCCTCTACGCCCACGGCACGACCACGTGCCTGATCCTCCGATGATCGGCGCGTACGGTCCAGTGCGGCCGCTCGACCCCACCGCCGACGCCGAGCGCGTGGCCCGCATGTTCGACCGCCTCTCCGACGACACCGTGTTCCGTCGCTTCTTCACCCTCGCCCCCAAGGGCGACCGCAGGCTGCTCGACGCGCTGCTGTCGGTCGACCACGACCAGCACGAGGCGCTGGTGATGCAGGTGGGCACCGAGATCGTCGCCATGGCCAGCTACCACCGCCATCCGGACGACCCGGCCGTGGCCGACGTCGCCGTGCTGGTCGAAGACGGCTGGCAGCACCACGGCCTCGGGCGCCGGCTCATGCGCCAACTCACCCGGCTGGCCCGCCAGCGCGGCGTCGACTCCTTCCACGCCGACGTGCTGGCCGACAACCGCAAGGCCATGGGCCTGATCCGCCGGATGGGCAGCACGGCGAAGCCCCGCTTCGAGAGCGGCGAGCTCGTCTACGACATGCCGCTCGTGCCCGCGGCCTGACCCCGGCGGGCTACCTTCGGCGGGCGTGACCCGCTGGCCGGTCGTCCTCCAGCTCAAAGGCCAGGACCCGACCGGGCGCGCCAGCGCGGCCAAGTCGCAGCGGACCGAGGACTGGCACGCCCGCACCGAGGACGCCGACACCGTCGTGCGCTCCGTCTGCCCGTACTGCGCAGTCGGCTGCGGCCAGAAGGTGTACGTGCAAGACGGCGCCGTCACCCAGATCGAGGGCGACCCCGACAGCCCCATCAGCCGGGGGCGCCTGTGCCCCAAGGGCAGCGCCAGCAAGAACCTGGTGACGAGCCCGCTGCGCATCCGCACCGTCCGGTACCGGGCGCCGTACGCCACCGAGTGGCAGGACCTCGACCTCGACACCGCGATGGACATGATCGCCGACCGGGTGATCGAGGCCCGCAACCACGGCTGGCAGGACCGCGACGAGCACGGCCGGCCGCTGCGCCGCACGATGGGCATTGCCAGCCTGGGCGGGGCGACCCTCGACAACGAGGAGAACTACCTCATCAAGAAGCTGTTCACCGCGTTGGGCGCCATCCAGATCGAGAACCAGGCCCGCATATGACACAGCGCCACCGTCCCCGGTCTGGGGGCATCGTTCGGACGAGGCGGGGCCACGACCAACCAGCAGGACCTGGCCAACGCGGACTGCATCGTCATCCAGGGATCGAACATGGCCGAGTGCCATCCGGTCGGGTTCCAGTGGGTCGTCGAGGCCAAGGCCCGCGGCGCGCGGGTCATCCACGTCGACCCCCGCTTCACCCGCACCAGCGCGCTGGCCGACCAGTACGTGTCGCTGCGGGCCGGGACTGATATCGCCTTCCTCGGCGGCGTCATCAACTACATCCTCGAAAACGGGCTCGACTTCCGCGAGTACGTGGTCGCCTACACCAACGCGTCGACGATCGTGGACGAGCGGTATCAAGGACCCGAGGACCTCGACGGCCTGTTCTCCGACCCCGACACCTGGCAGTACGAGGGCTTCGACGCCGACCCCGCCGACGAGGAGCCGCACGCAGCCGGCAGCCACGGCCCCGTGCTGGAAGGCGGGTTCCCGCGCCGCGACCCCACGCTCCAGCACCCGCGCTGCGTCTACCAACTGCTGAAGCGGCACTACGCCCGCTATACGCCGGAGATGGTCGAGCGGGTGTGCGGCGTGCCCCAGGACGAGTTCCTCGAGGTGTGCCGGGCGTGGACGGCGAACTCCGGAAGGGAGCGCACGACCGCGCTCGTCTACTCGGTCGGCTGGACCCAGCACACCGTCGGCGCGCAGTACATCCGCACCGGGGCGATGATCCAACTGCTGCTCGGCAACGTCGGCAGGCCGGGCGGCGGGGTCATGGCATTGCGCGGCCACGCCAGCATCCAGGGGGTCGACCGACATCCCCACGCTGTTCAACCTCCTGCCCGGCTACCTGCCGATGCCGCACGCGCACAAGCACGACGGGCTGGCGTCGTATGTCGAGTCGGTGCGGGGCAAGCGGGCGACCGGGTTCTGGGGCCGGGCCGAGTCGTACATGGTCAGTCTGCTCAAGGCCTATTGGGGCGACGCCGCCACCGCCGACAACGACTTCTGCTTCGACTACCTCCCGCGCATCGACGGCGACCACGGCACCTACCGCCAAGTGCTCGACATGATCGACGGGAGGATCAAGGGCTACTTCCTGTTGGGCCAGAACCCGGCCGTCGGATCGGCCCACGGCAAGGCGCAGCGGCTGGGCATGGCGAACCTCGACTGGCTCGTCGTGCGCGACCTGTTCGAGATCGAGAGCGCCACGTGGTGGAAGGACGGCCCTGAGGTCGAGACCGGCGAGATCGTGCCGACCGAGTGCCGCACCGAGGTGTTCCTGATGCCGGCCGCGTCGCACGTCGAGAAGGAGGGCACCTTCACCCAGACCCAGCGGGTGCTGCAGTGGCGGGAGAAGGCGGTCGAGCCGGCTGACGACTGCCGCAGCGAGCTGTGGTTCTTCTTCCATTTGGGGCGCCGGCTGCGGGAGAAGTTGGCGGGGTCTGCTGACGAGCGGGACCGGCCGCTGCTCGACCTCACGTGGGACTACCCGACCGAGGGCTCGCACGAGGAACCGTCCGCCGACGCGGTGCTGCGCGAGGTCAACGGTGTCGACTTGGCGACGGGCGAGCCGTTGTCGTCGTTCGTGGAAATGCGGCCCGACGGGACGACGGCGGGCGGGTGCTGGATCTACACCGGCGTCTACGGCGGCGGGTCGAACAAGGCGGCCCGGCAACAGGGATGGGCGTGGCCGCTCGACCGCCGCATCCTCTACAACCGGGCGTCGGCCGACCCCGACGGCAAGCCGTGGAGCGAGCGCAAGGCCTACGTCTGGTGGGACGAGGCGGCGGGGGAGTGGACGGGCAAGGACGTGCCCGACTTCGAGCGCACCAAGCCGCCGTCGTACCGGCCGCCGCCCGGCGCCGTCGCTGAGGACGCGTTGGCGGGCGACGACCCGTTCATCATGCAGGCCGACGGCAAGGGCTGGCTGTTCGCGCCGAGCGGCCTGGTCGACGGGCCGCTGCCGACGCACTACGAGCCGGTCGGCTCGCCGGTCGCCAACCCGCTCTACGGGCAGCAGCGCAGCCCGGCCGCGGTCCTGTACGAAGAGGTCGGGCCGAGCGACGGGTACCCGGTGGTGTTCACGACGAGCCGCTTGACCGAGCACCACACCGCGGGCGGGATGAGCCGGTACGTCGAACGGCTGGCCGAGTTGCAGCCGGAGCTGTTCATCGAGGTGTCGCCGCGGTTGGCCGCCGAGCGGGGGATCTCGCATCTGGGGTGGGCGCATCTGGTGACCGACAAGGCGGCCGTCGAGGCGCGGGTGCTGGTGACCGAGCGGCTGCGGCCGTTGCGGATCGACGGGCAGGTGGTGCACCAGGTCTGCATCCCGTACCACTGGGGCCACGGGGCCGGGCTCACCAACGGCGACTCGGCCAACGACCTGTTCGGCATGGCCCTCGACCCGAACGTCTTCATCCAGGAGAGCAAGGTCGGGGTGTGCGACGTGCGACCGGGACGGCGGCCGCGATGACCGCGGGTGAGGTGACGGCGGGCGGCGGCCGGGTCGGGTTCTTCACCGACACGTCGATCTGCATCGGGTGCAAGGCGTGCGAGGTGGCGTGCAAGGAGTGGAACGGCGTGCCCGGCGAGGTGCCCGACGTCGGCCTGCTCGGGCTGTCGTACGACAACACCGGCGCGCTTGGCGCCGACGACTGGCGGCACGTCGCCTTCATCGAGCAGGGGTCGGGCACCGACCTGCGCTGGCTGATGATGTCCGACGTCTGCAAGCACTGCACCGAGGCGGCCTGTCTCGACGTGTGCCCCACCGGCTCGCTGTTCCGCACCGAGTTCGGGACGGTGGTGGTGCAACAGGACATCTGCAACGGCTGCGGCTACTGCATCCCTGCCTGTCCGTTCGGGGTGATCGACCAGCGCAAGGTCGACGGGCGGGCGTGGAAGTGCACCATGTGTTACGACCGGCTGAAAGGCGGCATGGAGCCGGCGTGCGCCAAGGCCTGCCCCACCGACTCGATCCAGTTCGGGGACTTGCGCGAGTTGCGGGCGCGGGCCGCGGAGCGGGTGAAGGCGGTGCCGGGCGCGACGTTGTACGGGGCGTCGGAGGACGACGGGGTCGGAGGCGCGGCGGCCTTCTTCCTGTTGCTCGATTCGCCTGAGGTCTACGGTCTGCCGCCGGACCCGGTGGTGACGACGCGGGACCTCGGCGCGATGTGGCGGTCGGCGGGGGCGGCGGCGGCCGCGCTGGCGGTCGGCGTGGTGGGGGCGTTCTTGGGCTCTGGCCTTGGCCGGCGGCGATGACCGAGCCGGCGTCGTCGTACTACGGCCGGTCGATCCTCAAGCGGCCGGTGTGGAAGTGGGACATCCCCGCGTACTTCTTCACCGGCGGGGTGATGGCGGGCTCGTCGCTGTTGGCGCTGGGTGCGGATGTGGTGGGCAACCGGGCGTTGCGCCGGTCGGGCCGGTTGGCGGCGGCGGCGGGGCTGGGCGCGTCGACGTACTTCTTGGTGCACGACCTCGGCCGGCCCGAGCGGTTCTACAACATGTTGCGGATCTGGAAGCCGACGTCGCCGATGAACACCGGCTCGTGGCTGCTGGCGGTCTACGGCCCGGCGGCCGGGGCGGCCGCTGCGTGCGAGGCGACCGGGCTGTTGCCGCGGGTCGGGCGGGCGGCGGGCGTGGTGGCGGGGGCGACGGCGCCGTTGGTGGCCGCCTACACCGCGGTGCTCACCGCCGACACCGCGGTGCCGGCGTGGCACGACGGGTACCGGCAGCTGCCGTTCGTCTACGTCGGCAGTGCGGCCGCCGCCGCGAGCGGGATGGCCATGGCGGTGGTTTCGCCCGACGACGCGGGCGCGGCCCGGCGGTTAGCCGTGTTCGGCGCCGTTGTCGATGTGGCGGCGTCGTCGCACATGGAGCGCACGATCGGCTTGTCGGGTGAGCCGTATTCGCAGGGCCGGGCCGGACGTCTCAACACGTGGGCGCGGCGTCTCACCGTTGGCGGCGCGGTCGGGGCTGCGTTGGTGGGGCGGCGCAGCCGGCTTGCGTCGGTGGTGTCAGGCGCCGCCCTTGTGGCCGGGTCCGCCCTCACCCGCTTCGCCGTCTTCCACGCCGGCCTCCAGTCCGCCGCCGACCCCGCGTACGTGGTCACCCCCCAACGCCCCCGCCCCCGCCATTCCGAACTTTGAACGCTCAGCCCGCCTGCGGCGGGCTGAGCGTTCAAAGAACCCCCGCCCCACCGAACTTTGAACGCCTGCGCGCGCCATACGCGCGTCAGCGTTCAAAGTTCGGAAAGGGGGCGGGGCCGGAGGGGTTAGGAGCCGTGGATTTGTTGGGCGAGGTAGTGGGCTTCGCCGATCTGGTTGATCAGCTCGAGCTGGGTCTCCAGCCAGTCGGCGTGCTCCTCCTCGCCGTGCAGGATGCGCTCCAGCAGCTCCCGGCTGCCGTGGTCGCCGGCGGTCGTGCACAGGGCCACGCCCCGGTTGAGCCGGTCGATGGCGACTCGCTCCACCTCCAGCGCGGCGGTCAGCTTCTCCCGCACCGTCTCGCCCACCTGCAGCGCCCCCAGCCGTTGGAGGTTCGGCATGCCGTCGAGGTACAGGATCCGCTCGATGAGCTCGTCGGCGTCTTTCATCTCGTCGATCGAGTCGGCCCGGAACTTGTCGGCCAGCCGCCCGTACCCCCAGTTGGCGAGCATCTTGGCGTCGACGAAGTACTGGTTGATGGCGGTCAGCTCCGCGGTGAGCACATCGTTCAGGAGCTCGATGACGTCGTCGTTGCCCTTCATGCCGGCAACGCTAGGCGGCGGAGTGGGCGCGGGACCGCGGTTCGGGCTCGGACTCCCGCACCAGCTCCTGCAGCGCGGGCCAGCACCCGCCACACCTCGCCCCCGCTCCGCACTTGGCGGCGATCTCCTGCGGCGTGCGCGCACCCGACGCGATAGCGGCCCGGATCGTGCGATCGCTCACGGCTTGGCAGGAGCACAGCAGCATCGGGCGCAGCATTCCCCTCGGCAGGTGGTCTGACACCTCAAGGTTAGGCACCCCTAACGACCGCCGTCCAGAGGCCCTCACCACCGACGCCCGGCGCGGTGGGTTGGCGGGTGACGTTAGGCGGACCTAACTTTCGGGGCGCCTGTGATCGACGAGCCCTGCCTCCGCCCTGTCGCGTCCGCGCCGACGTTCGCCGCCCGACTCGACGCGCTCGGCGACCGCCCGGCCGTCGTGGCGGACGACGTCACCCTCACCTACGACGAGCTGGCCCGGCGGGCCGACGAGGTCGGCGACGCCATCGGCGGCACCCGCAGGCTCGTGCTGATCCAGGCCCGAAACGACCTCGACTCGCTCGTCGCCTACCTCGGCGCGCTCCGGGCCGGCCACGCCGTCCTGCTGACCGAGCACGCCGACGGCGCCGACAACACAGACCATGCCGCCTACGACCCGGACGTCGTGATCGCCGACGGCCGCATCGACAACCGCCGCCTCGAACCCCGCGCGCCGCTCCATCCCGACCTCGCCCTGCTCCTGTCGACCTCGGGCTCGACCGGCTCGCCCAAGCTGGTCCGCCTCTCGCACCACAACCTCGACGCCAACACGGCCGCCATCGCCGAGTACCTCGAACTCACCCCGGCCGACCGGGCCATGACCAGCCTGCCCATGCACTACTGCTACGGCCTGTCGGTGATCCACAGCCACCTGGCCGCGGGCGCCAGCGTCGTGCTCACCACCCTCTCGGTCGTCGACCGCTGCTTCTGGAACGCCTTCAACGCCCACCGGGCCACCAACCTGGCCGGCGTCCCCTACACGTTCGAACTGCTCGACCGCGTCGGCTTCGACCCGCACGCCCTGCCCACCCTCCGCTTCATCACCCAGGCGGGCGGACGCATGGACCCCGAGCGCGTCCGCCGCTACGCCCGGCTCACCCGCCTGTTCGTCATGTACGGCCAGACCGAGGCCACCGCCCGCATGGCCTACCTCCCGCCCGACCAGGCCGCCGCCCACCCCGACTGCATCGGCGTCCCGATCCCCGGCGGCCGCTTCGACATCGTCGACGACGAGCTCGTCTACCACGGCCCCAACGTGATGCTCGGCTACGCGCACAGCCGGGCCGACCTCGCCCTCGGCCGCACTGTCGACGCGCTCCACACCGGCGACCTGGCCCGCCGCACGCCCGACGGGCTCTACCAGATCGTCGGCCGACGCAGCCGCACGGCCAAGCTCTTCGGCCTGCGCATCGACCTCGACCACCTCGAACGGCGCTTCGACGCGCTGTGCGCGGGCGACGACGCCGGCCTCGTCCTCGCCGCCGACCCGGCCCGACACGGCCGTATCCGCCAACAGCTCGACCTGCCCGTCTCCGCCGTCCACCTCATCGACGCGGCCGCCGCGCCCCGGCTGGCCAACGGCAAGCCCGATTACGCCGCGATGCTGGCGACCCGGCCGTCCGCGCCCCCGCTGGTCGGCAATGACGTGGCCGCCCTCTTCGCCCGCCTGCTCGGCGTCGACGACGTGCGCGACGACGACACCTTCGTGACTCTGGGCGGCGACTCGCTGTCCTACGTCGAGGCGTCGGTCGCCCTGGAGCGGCTGCTCGGCGACCTCCCGCCCGACTGGCACACCACGCCGGTCGGCCGCCTCCGCCAGGCCACAACCAACGCGGCGCCGACCGCCGTCCCCCGCGTTGAGACCAACGTGGTCGTGCGGGCCGCCGCCATCGTGCTGGTCATCGCCAACCACGGGGGCCTGTTCGATGTGTGGGGCGGCGCCCATGTCCTGCTCGTCGTCGCCGGCTTCAACTTCGCCCGCTTCCAGTTGGCGAGTGGCCGCTTCCGGCGCAGCATCGCTCGGATCGTCGTGCCGAGCGTGTGCGTCATCGGCGCCATGGCCGCGCTGCGCGACGACTACGGCTGGCCGCACGCCCTGCTCGTCAACGGCTTCGTCGGCGAGCCAGGCGCCCGCCGGTCCTACTGGTTCATCGAGGCGCTGGTCGTGATCCTCGTCGGCCTGGCCCTGCTGCTGTCGAACGCCAGGGTCCGGGCCGTCGAACGGCGCCACCCGGCCGCCTTCGCCACTGTCGTGCTCGCCGCCGCGCTGGCCGTCCGCTTCCTGCCCGACGTGGGCTATCGCCTCGAAAGCCCGCACGAGGTGCTGTGGCTGTTCGTGCTGGGCTGGCTGGCCGCCGTCACCGGCAGGCGAGCAGCGATTCCCCTCACCGTCGTCGCCGCGGCCGCCACCTACGGGTTCTTCAACAACGTGGACCGGGAGGCTGTCGTGGTCGCCGGCATCGTCGCCCTGGTCTGGCTGCCTGCCGTGCGGGTGCCCCGCCCGCTGGTCCGGCCGCTGGCCGCGGTCGCCGCCGCCAGCCTCTACATCTACGTCACCCACTGGGCCGTCCTCCCGTGGCTGAACGCCCGCGTCGTCCCGGCGCTGGCGACCCTCGGCGCCCTTGCCGTCGGCGTCGTGGTGCACCGTGTGAGCGAGCGAGACGTGCGTCACACTCTCTTGACGTTCGCCCGCCCGCGTCATACAGACGGGGTATGAGCACCGTCGAGGTCGCGTTCAACCCCTTCGATCCGAGCTTCGCCGAAGACCCGTATGCGCAGTGGCGGCTGTTGCGGGAGCACGACCCGGTCCACCAGACGCCCGTCGGCTTCTGGCTCCTGCTCCGCTACGAGGACGTGCACCGCTTCGTGCGCGACTCGGCCCTCAGCGTCGAGGACCGCAACGCCACGCCCGGCATCCTCGACGCCATCGCCAGGGAGACCCTCGGTGAGCGGTACGACGAGCTGCAGAACCGCGGGTCCGACGCCATGCTCAACCTCGACCCGCCCGACCACACCCGGCTGCGCCGCTTGGTGAGCAAGGCGTTCACGCCGCGGGTCATCGAGCAGTTGCGGCCCCGCATCCAGTCGCTCGTGGACGACGCGCTGGACCGGGCCGAGGCCGCGGGCGAGTTCGAGCTGATCGGCGACCTCGCCTTCCCGCTGCCCTTCGCCGTCATCACCGAGATGCTCGGCATGCCGGAGGCGAACGCGGCCGAGCTGCGGGAGTGGTCGGGCACGCTGGTGCGCAGCCTCGAGCCGATCGCCGACCCGCAGCTGATCCTCGCCATCGCCGACGCGGGCGAGAACATGCGCCGCTTCACCGCCGATGCCATCACGTGGAAGCGGGAGAACCCCGGCGACGACCTGCTCACCGCGCTGATCGCAGCCGAGGACAACGGCGACGTGCTCTCCGACAACGAGCTCATCGACCAGATCATGCTGCTCTACATCGCCGGCCACGAGACGACGGTGAACCTGATCGGCAACGGCATGCTGGCCCTGCTCCGCGACCGGTCGCAGTTGGAGCGGCTGTGTGCCGACCCGTCGCTCGAGGCCAACGCCATCGAGGAGCTGCTCCGCTTCGACCCGCCCGTGCAGATGACGAGGCGGATCACGCTGCAAGACGTCGAGGTCGGCGGCAAGGTCATCGAGGCGGGGTCGTTCGTGGCCTGCGTCATTGCATCGGCCAACCGGGACTCGGCCCACTTCGGCGACGACGCCGAGTCGCTCGACATCGGCCGCGAGCTGGCCAAGGACCACATGGCCTTCGGCGGCGGGGTGCACTACTGCCTCGGCGCCGCGCTGGCCCGCCTCGAAGGCAGGGTCGCCATCGGCACGCTGCTGCGCCGGTTCCCCAAGATCGACTTCGCGGGCGACCCAGTCTGGAACGGCCGTATCAACCTCCGCGGCCTCGACCGCCTCCCCCTGACCATTCTTTGAACGCTGACGCCCGCATAGCGCGCGTCAGCGTTCAAAGTTCGGAAGAAAGGGGGCGGCGGGGTCAGTAGGAGGCGAGGCGGCGGGCGGCGGCGACGACTGACGCGGCGTCGGGGATGACCGCCTCCAGCTCGGGGGTGTTGTAGGTCGGGTGGCAGTCGTCGCCCGCGACCCGCACGACCGGCGCGTCCAAGTCGGCGAACAGCTCCTCGGCCGCGAACGCGGCCACCTCGGCGCCCACGCCCATCGTCTTGTTGGCCTCGTGCAGCACGAGCAGCCTTCCCGTCTTTGCCACCGCGGCGGCGATGGCGGCGTGGTCGAGCGGGGCCAGCGTGCGCAGGTCGAGGATCTCCACGTCGATGCCCTCCTCGGCCAGCACCGCGGCCGCCTCGCGGGCCACGTGCACGCCGCCCGCGTACGTCACGACCGACAGCGTCGAGCCCTCCCGGTCGACGCGGGCCGAGCCGATCGGCACGACGTCGTCCGCCCCGCCCACCGTCTCGCGCACGGTCCGGTAGTTGCGCTTGTGCTCGAAGAACACGACCGGGTCGTCGTCGCGGATCGCCGCCTTCAACAGCCCGTGCGCGTCCCGCGGCGTGGCCGGGGCCACGACCTTCAGCCCCGGCGTGTGGCAGTACGGCGCCTCGGGGCTCTGCGAGTGGTAGATGCCGCCGCCCACCACCGCGCCGAACGGCGCCCGGAACACGACCGGCACGTCCCACACGCCGACACTGCGCCACCGCATGGTCGCGGCCTGGTTGACGATCTGGTCGTAGGCAGGGTGCATGTAGTCGGCGAACTGGAACTCGGCGACCGGCCGCAGACCCATCATGGCGGCGCCGATGGCCATGCCCGCGATGGCGATCTCGGCCACCGGCGTGTCGAGCACCCGCAGCGGGCCGAATTCGTCGAGCAGCCCCTCGGACGTCTTGAACACGCCCCCCTTGCGGCCGACGTCCTCGCCCAGCAGCACGACGGTGTCGTCGCGCGCCAGCTCCTCGCGCAGCGCCAGCCGAACGGCCTCGACCATCGTCAGCTCGGCGGTCATCGGAACACCCCCGGCGGCAGCGGCTGCCCGGCCAACTCGGCCGCCAGCGCGTGCGGCTCGTCGCCCGCGAACAGCCACCGCCGGGCCCGCTCCGGCGCAGGCGGTTCGTGGGCCAGGGCCCGGTCGGCGTCGGCCTTCACCGCGTCGTGGGCCTCCTGTTTGATGGCGGCAACCTCGTCGGGCCCCAACCCGAGCGCCGCCTCCAGCTTGGGCACCGGGTCGCGGGACGCCGCCGCGGCGCGGTCGTCGTCGGTGCGGTAGAGCTCGTCGTCCTGCGACGAGTGGGGGACGAGCCGCGGCACGGCCACGTCGAGCAGGGTCGGCCCCTCGCCGGCGCGGGCCCGTTCGACTGCATCGCACGCGGCGCGGTAGACGGCGGCCGCGTCGGTCCCGTCGACGGTCGCCCCCGCCATGCCGTAGCCGCTGGCCCGCTCGGCCACCGACGACACCGCCATCTGCTGGGCCAGCGGCACGCTGATCGCGAACCCGTTGTTCTCGCAGACGAACACCACCGGCAGCTTGCCGACCGCGGCCATGTTCATCGCCTCGTGGGCGGCGCCCTCGGAGCTGGCCCCGTCGCCGAACCAGCACATGGCGACCGACGCCTCGCCCCGCACCCGACCTGCCCACGCGGCGCCGACCGCGTGCGGGATGTGGGCGCCCACCTCGCTCGACACCGAGCCCAGCCGCAGCCGCTTGCTGGAGAAGTGGGACGTGAGCTGGCGCCCGCCCGAGTGGGGGTCGTCGGCTCGGCCCAGCGCGCCGAGGAACAGCTCGTACGGGCTCACGCCGAGGGCCATCGCCACGCCGAGGTCGCGGTAGTACGGCCATGCCGAGTCGACGCCTTGGTGCAGCGCGGCGACCGTCGCGACCTGCGCAACCTCGTGCCCGCGGGCGGTCAGCACGAAGCCGGCGCGCCCCTGTCGGGCCAGCGTCCACAGCCGCTCGTCGACCGCCCTGGTCAGCACGACGACGCGGTAGATCCGCAGCAACACGTCCTTGTCGATGCCGGGAGGCTACGCGCCGAGTTGGGACAGGAATCTCACCGTCGGCCGTAGAAGCACCCGGCCTCACGTACACGAACCTGGGGGACACCATCGTGCGCAAACGAACCGTCCTCGCCGCGCTCGCGCTCGGCGTCACGGCGATCCTGACCGGCCTGCCCGCGCTGGCCAACGACAACGGCAACGTGCCCGCGGCCCAGCCCGTCGGCGACAGCCCGACCGTCGCCAACCCGATCGTGCACGGGCCGATCACCTACGGCGTGCGCGGCGGCGCCTACAACCGCTCCCGCTTCCCGCTGGTCAACGGCTATGTCGAAGAGGAGTTCTTCTTCGAGGGCGTGGCCAGGGCTGCCGACGGGACCACCGCGCCGTACAAGTCGGCCATCCTCGTCCGGCGCCCGTCCGACCCGAAGTTCTTCAACGGCTCAGTGGTCCTCGACTGGACCAACGTGACCGTGCCCGACAACACCGACGTCTCCTGGCTGCCGATGCACCAGACGATCATGCACCGGGGCTTCGTTTACGTCTCGGTGGCCGCGCAGCGCCTCGCCATCGAGGCCAGCCCGATCGCGCTGAAGCAGTTCGACCCGGTGCGCTACGGCTCGCTGTCGCACCCCGGCGACGACTACTCGTTCGACATCTACTCCCAGTCGGCCGAGGCGGTGCTCGACCCGATCGTGCTGAAGGAGCTGCGCCCGCTGGTGACCCGTCGCCTCGGCGTGGGCGCCTCGCAGTCCGGCGGCCGGCTGAAGACCTACATCAACTCCTGGGCCGAGCAGGCCGACGTGTTCGAGGGCTTCATGCCGCAGATCTCCGGCGCCTCCGGCGTGCGCCGCGATCTCGTCCCGGTCCTGTGGCTCAACAGCCAGTCGGAGATCAGCGCCTCCACCGTGCCCGAGGACTCTGGCCTGTTCCGCATGTGGGAGATGGTCGGCTCGGCCCACGCGCCGCATGGCTACAGCCAGTACCAGAACTCGGGCTACGTCTACCACGAGACCAACGGCAACGTGCATGTCTACGACCCCGACGAGGGCGGGGCGTGGGGCTATCAGAAGCCGCCCGGCGAGTGCTTCACGCCGAACATCTACAACCCGTCGTACCTCTACTCCTCGGCGCTCGTCGCGCTGGACGACTGGGTCCGCACCGGCAACGCCCCGGCACCGATGCCTCGGGCCGACCGCACCGGCGGCACCCTGCACTACGACGACCTCGGCAACATGGCGGGCGGCCTACGCCTGCCGATCATCGACGTGCCCATCGCCAAGTACTACGCAGGCGCCGCGCCTCCCACCGACGACCCGTGCGCCCGCCTCGGCCCCACGCCGCTGATCGGCGCCAGCATGACGCTGTCGGCTGACGAGCTGCGGGCCCGCTACGGCGACTCGGCCGGCTACGTGGCCGCCTTCGAGATCGCGGTCGAAGAGGCGCTCGACGCAGGCACGCTGCTGCCCGAGGGCGCGACCGAGATGCGCCACCGGCTGCGCGACTCGGCCAAGTGGGTCGCCGCCGCCCTCGGCGAGTCCTAACCCCGCCCCCCGCATACCGCCGCGCCCCCACCGAACTTTGAACGTCTGACCCGCCTCTGGCGGGCGCAGCGTTCAAAGTTCGGTGGGGAATGCCCTCCAGAGCGCGGGCTGTCGGCGCCCGCGGCCACGTCCGTCGCCGCGCCCCTGCAAGACGCTGCCGGCGCGTCTGGGTGCCGTTCGGGCGGGCTGGCCGACAGAGTGGCACCCAGACGGGCAGCGCCACTGGTCGTTGTTGCGGGAATACCCCATGGGGGTATCATGTTCGTATGGGCATGGAGCACGGACACGAGCAGCACCAGGCTGAACACCAGGCTGGGCACGGCGGCGGGCACGGCGGCGGGCACGCGGACGGGCACGGGGACCATGTCGGGATGTTCCGGCGGCGGTTCTGGTGGAGCCTGCTGCTGACGGTGCCGGTCGTGGCCACGTCCCACATGGTCATGGACTGGCTCGGCTACGAGCTCGACTTCACCGGCATCGACCTGGTCGGCCCGGTGCTCGGGTCGGTCGTGTACTTCTGGGCCGGCTGGCCGTTCCTGGCCGGCGGCGTGGACGAGGCCCGCCGGCGCGCGCCAGGGATGATGCTGCTGATCAGCATGGCCATCACGGTGGCCTACGGCGCCTCCCTCGCCAACTGGCTCGACTGGTTCGAGATGGACTTCTGGTGGGAGCTGGCCGCGCTGATCACGATCATGCTGCTCGGCCACTGGCAGGAGATGAAGGCGTTGGGCCAGGCCCAGGACGCCCTCGCCGCGCTGGCCGCACTGCTCCCCGACGAGGCCGAGCGGGTCGGCGCCGACGGCAGCGTCGAGACCGTGATGCTGCACGACCTGGCCGCGGGCGACGTCGTGCTGGTCCGCTCCGGCGGCCGGGTCCCCGCCGACGGGGAGGTCGTCGAGGGCAGCGCCGAGGTCGACGAGTCGATGATCACCGGCGAGTCGCGGCACGTGCCCAAGGCGCCTGGCGACAGGGTGGTCGCAGGCACGGTGTCGACCGACTCCGCCGTGCGGGTCCGGGTCGACGCGGTGGGGGACGACACCGCGCTGGCCGGCATCCAGCGGCTGGTGGCGCAGGCCCAGACCTCGAAGTCCCGGGCCCAGGCCCTGGCCGACCGGGCCGCCGCGCTGCTCTTCTATGTGGCCGCCGCGGCGGGCGTCATCACGTTCGCGTCTTGGGCGCTGGCGGGCGACACCGACAACGCGGTGCTGCTGACCGTCGGCGTGCTGGTCATCTCGTGCCCCCACGCGTTGGGCCTGGCCATCCCGCTGGTGACCTCCCTGTCGTCGGCCATCGCGGCCCGGGCCGGGATCCTCGTCAAGGACCGGCTCGCCCTCGAGCGCATGCGGTCGATCGACACCGTGCTGTTCGACAAGACCGGCACCTTGACCAAGGGCAGCCACGCCGTGGTCGACATGGCCGTTGCCGAAGGCGTGTCGAAGGAAGCGGCATGGCGCACTGCCGGCGCGGTCGAGGCCGACTCCGAGCACCCGCTGGCCCGGGCCATCGTGCGGGCGGCCAAGGACCGCGGCGAGGTCCCGGTGGCGACGGGGTTCCGGTCGCTGACCGGCCGCGGCGTCGAGGCCGTGGTCGACGGGGCCGGCTACGCGGTCGGCGGCCCCGCCCTGCTGCGCGAGCGCGGCCTCACCGAGCCTGCCGCGATCACGGCGGCGGCCGACGGGTGGCGCCAACGGGGCGCGGCGGTGCTGTACCTCGTGGGCGACGACGCCGTGCTGGCCGCCTTCGCCTTGGAGGACGAGGTGCGCCCCGAGGCCCGTGAAGCGGTGGCCGCCCTGCAGCACCAAGGCGTGCGGGTCGTGATGATCACCGGCGACTCCCGCCACGTCGCCGAGGCGGTCGGCCGCGACCTCGGGCTCGACGAGGTGATGGCCGAGGTGCTGCCCGAGGACAAAGACGCCAAGGTCGCCGAGCTGCAAGCCCGCGGCCTGAAGGTCGCCATGGTCGGCGACGGGGTCAACGACGCCCCCGCGCTGGCCCGGGCCGACGTGGGCCTCGCCATCGGCGCGGGCACCGACGTCGCCATCGAGTCGGCCGGCGTCATCCTCGCCTCGTCCGACCCCCGCGGCGTGCTCGGCGTCATCAAGCTGTCGAAGGCGAGCTACCGCAAGATGCTGCAGAACCTGGCCTGGGCGGCCGGCTACAACATCGTCGCCATCCCGCTGGCGGGCGGGGCGCTGGCCTGGGCCGGCCTCACCCTGCCGCCCGCGGTGGGCGCGGTGCTGATGAGCGTCTCCACGATCGTGGTCGCTCTCAACGCCCAGTTGCTCCGCCGCCTCGACCTCCGCCCGTGACCAGGTTGACCAAGCGGGTCGGCACGTAGACGACGCGGGCCGGGTCGACCACGCGGACCGCGGCCTTGGCCGCGGCGACCACGTCGGCCTCGGCCGCGTCCGCCGCCACCCGCACCCGTCCACGCACCCGGCCGTCGACCTGCACGACGACCTCGACCACCACCGACGACGGCCCCGCCGGGGACGACGCCGCCGTCGGCCACGACGACGTGTGCACGCTGAACGGCTCGCCCAGCCGGGCCCACAGCTCTTCGGCCAGGTGCGGGGCGAACGGGGCCAGCAACTGCACCAGCACCCGCTTGGCCCGGGCCGAGCGCGCGTGTGGCGTCAGCTCCATCAAGCGGGCCAAGCCGACGTTGAACCGCAGCCGGTCGATGGCCTCGCTCACGGCGTCGATCGTGCGGTCGACCAGCTCGTCGTCAGCGTCGGCAACCGGAACGGCAGGCGCCAGCACGGCCTTCCACAGCCGGGTGAAGAACCGCTCGATGCCGGCGATGGCGTCGTCGCGGAAGTCGCCGCCCGCCTCCCACGGGCAGGAGAACAACAGCGCGCACCGCAGCACGTCGGACCCGTGGGCGGCGATGTAGCCGTCGGGCCCCACCACGTTGCCGCGGCTCTTCGACATCTTGGCCCCGTCTTTGATGATCATCCCGCCCAGCCGGATGCGCGGGAACGGCTCCTCAAACGGGACCAGGCCCAAGTCGTGCAGGGCCATCGTCATGAAGCGGGCGTACAGGTGGTGGCGCTGCACGTGCTCGGGCCCGCCCGCGTAGAAGTCGACCGGCAGCACCCGCTCGGTGCGGGCGGCGTCCCACGGCCGGTCGTCGAAGTCGGTGGACGGATAGCGCAGGAAGTACCAGGCCGAGTCGACGAAGGTGTCGGACACGTCCGTCTCGCGCCGGGCCTGGCCGCCGCACGAAGGACAGTCGACATGGACGAACGACTCGACCGCGGCCAGCGGCGACACGCCCGTGCCGGTCGGCCGGAAGTCCTCGACGTCGGGCAGCACGACCGGCAGGTCCTCGTCGGGCACCGGGACCGCGCCGCACGACGGGCAGTGGATGATCGGGATCGGCGGGCCCCAGTACCGCTGCCGCGAGATCAGCCAGTCCCGCATCCGATAGCGCACCGCGGGCCGGCCCACGTCCTTCGACAGCAGCGGCGCGTCCGACACCGCCAGCCCGTTGGCCGCCGCGAAGCGCGCGTCGCGCTCGTCGTGCGCGGGCACGCCCATGACCGCGCCGGTGCCGTAGGACTCGACCACGTACCCGGCCTCCAGCACCGGCAACGGCTCGCCGGTCAGCGGGTGGGGCCGGGTCTGCCCCGCGGCCGGATGGCCGATCGGCACGGCCAGGAACGTCACTGCGGGCAGGGTGTCGGGCCGGGTGGTGAACACGGTCAGGTCGCCGAAGTCGATCTCGCGCCCTTCGGAGCGGCCGATCCAACGGCGCTGCAGCCGCTTGGCCCGCTCGGGCCAGTCCAGCCCGTCCAAGCCCGCCAGCAGCCGGTCGGCATAGCGGGTGGTGCGCAGGAACCACTGCCGCATCGTGCGCTCGGTCACCGGCGTGGCGCACCGCTCGCAGATCGTCGCGCCCGAACCGGCATCGGTCTCGGTCTGCTCGCGCGCCAACACGGTCAGACACGACGGGCACCACACCACCGGCGCCTCGGCCTGGTACAGCAGCCCGGCCCGGAACAGCCGGGTCAGGATCCATTGCGTCCAGCGGTAGTAGTCGGGCTTGCTGGTGTCGACCGTGCGGGACCAGTCCCACGCCATGCCGCCCCGCGACAGTTGCGCTCGGAACGCCTCGGTGGTGCGGCCGGTCAGGCGCATCGGGTGGTGGCCGGTCTTCAACGCGTAGTTCTCGGTGTGGATGCCGAACGCGTCCCACCCGATCGGCTGGAAGACGGCCTTGCCCCGCATGCGCTGGCAGCGCCCGAATGCGTCGACGCCCGAGTACTTGAAGACGTGGCCGACGTGCAGCCCCTCGGCCGACGGATACGGGAACTCGACCAGGTTGAAGAAGATGCGGTCTGGCGCTACCGAGTCCAGATCGACGCGGCCGACGTCCTCGGCGCGCCATCGGGCGCGCCAGCGGTCCTCGACGTCGTGGGGGTCGTACGGCAGGCCCACCGGAGTGGTCCCGTCCGCGACTGGCGCTGGCCCATGGCCGCCAGTGTCGCAGCGTGCGCAGGCCCGGGGCACGTCGTTTTCCCCCCGCCCCGCATTTTGGGCACGTTTTCGCACCGTATACGGCCGAAAACGTGCCCAAAAAGCGGGCTGACACCGTCGTGCAAGCGGCGGTCGGCATCGTGACCGCATGGAGGCGGTTCTGACCGGACTGACCGTGCGGCGTCTGCAGGCCGACGATGCCGATCGCATGGCCGGCCTGTACGCCCGCATGTCGCCGCTGAGCCGGTATCGACGGTACCTGTCGGTGGCGCCCGCGCTCCCTGCCGACCGGCTGCGCGCGCTGGTGAACGTGGACGAGTACCGGCACATCGGCTTCGTCGCTGTCCACGGCGACGACATCGTGGCGGTGGCGCGCTACGTGCGGCTGCGCTCCCAGCCCGACCGGGCCGAGGTGGCCGTCGAGGTGGCCGACGAGTGGCAGCGCCAAGGCGTCGGCCGGTCGCTGCTGCTGGCGCTGACCGAGCACGCGAGAGGCAACGGCATCGAGGCGTTCACGGCGACGATGTCGCGCGAGAACGTGCCGATCCTGCGGCTGCTGCGCTCGATCGCGTCGGGCATCCAGTTCAGCTACGAGGGGCCGCTGGCCGAGGCGGTCATCCCGCTCGACGGCGTGCGCGTCGCGGCGGATCGGTCGGTCCCCGAGCGGCGAGTGGCGTGAGGACGACAGAGGCGTGACAGCGCAATTCGGCACCGTTGCCCTGACAACAAATCGAAAGGAGTCGTCGTGGAACAGGCTGTGGTGGACATCCAGCGAGTGCGCGTGAACGACGCCGCCGCGCTGTTCGCGGCGGCCGAGCAGGCGAGCGCCGACGCCGTGTCCGCCCTCATCGCCCGCGCCGCGGTCAACGTGGTCCCGACGATCACCGCGGCGGCCATCCGCTACCGCACCCCCGCCCGCGGCACGGTCACGGCCATCCCCACCCTTGCCCGTCACGACGACACCGTGACCGCCGACCTGCGGGTCAAGGGCCGGGCCTCGCTCGGCGTCAGCGTGGACTTGGTCGACGAGGCCGGCAGCCACGTGGCAGTGGCCGAGTTCGCCTGGCTCCTCCGCGCCACCGACGGCGAACGCGGCGCGAACGCGGCATGAAACAGCTCGTTCTCACCTCCCCCGGCGACCTGTCGTGGCACGACGCCGCTGAACCCTCCCTCCCCTCAGCGGCCTACGCCCTCGTGCGACCGGTCGCCGCCGCCACATGCGACTTCGACCACCTCGTTGTTGCGGGGCGCATGCCCCTCCCCATGCCCATCGCCATCGGCCACGAGCTGGTCGGCGAGGTGGTCGAAGTCGGCGGCGAGGTGACCGGTGTGCAGCCCGGCGACGTCGTGGCCATGCCGTTCCAGATCGCCTGCGGCACCTGCGGCAACTGCCGACGCGGCCTCACCACCGCCTGCGAGCAGGTGCCGTGGCTCTCGTGCTACGGCCTCGGCGCGCTGTCCGGCGACTGGGGCGGCGCGGTCTCGGACCTGGTGGCCGTCCCTTGGGCCGACGCCGTCCTGCACCGCCTTCCCGACAACGTCCGTCCTGAAGACGCCGCCGCGGCGAGCTGCAACATCCCGGACGCGTACCGCGCCGTCGCGCCCCAACTCGGCGAACGCCCCGACGCACGCGTCTTCGTCACCGGCGGCGCCTTCGCCAACATCAGCCACTACACGGTCGCCATCGCCAAGGCCCTCGGCGCCGACGTCGTCGACTACTACAGCCCCGACGCCGAGCAGTCGGCCAAGGCGGAGCGCCTCGGTGCCCGCGTGCTCGCGAGCCCCACCGAGGTGGAGGCCGAGGCGTACGAGATCACCGTCGACAACAGCCAGGACCCGGACCTGTTCGCCCTCGCCGTGCGGGCCACCGCACCGGCGGGCACGCTCACGGCCACGACCATGTACCCCGACGCCCGCACCCCGGTGCCGCTCATGGACATGTTCGCCCGCGCCATCACCTTCCGCACCGGCCAGCCCCACGCGGGCGCGCTGCTCGGCGACGTGCTCTCGCTGTTGGCCGACGGCAGGCTCGACTCGGCCGCAGTCACCACCGCGGTGGTCCCGTGGGACGACGCGCCCGAGGCGTGGCGAGCCGGCTCAGGCAAGCACGTCTGCGTCCGCCACTAGGAGGCTGAGCGGCGCTTCAGCGGCGGTCAGCGGCGGTCACCTCGGCGGCCAGGCGAGCCACGTCCAACAGCCGCCCCGCCGTCTCCGCCGACCGCCGCGCCGCGTCGTCCAGCGACGCCGCCGCGTCCACCGCGGGCTGCACGGTGACGGCGTGGGTCCGCAGCCGGGGCAGGTCGGCCCGCTCCCGCACTGCGTCGGCCGCGCCCAGCAGGCGGGCGGCGTCGGCGGTGTCGCCCCGGCGGGCGGCCACCACGGCCAGGCATTCCAGCCCCTCGGCGATGCCGCCTGGGTGGTCGAGTTCGACGGCCAGTCGCAGCGCCCTGGCGTGGTGGGCCTGCGCGGCGTCCACGTCGCCCGCCAGCGTCAAGGCAAGCCCCAGCGCGTGCAGCCCCGCCACCGTGCCCTCGACGTAGCCGATGCCTTCGTCCAGCTCGACCGCCTCGGCGGCCAGCGACGCGCCCAGCCCGGCGTCGCCATCTCGCACCGCGACCCTGGCCCGCTGCTCCAACGCCAAGGCCACGATGTGCGGGTCGCCGCCGCGCCGCACGACCGGCAGCGCCGCGTTGAGGAGCCGGGTTGCCAGCGCGTCGTCGCCTTCGTCGCCCGCCGTGCGGGCCCGCAGGACCATGGCCAGCCCAAGGCCCCAGTCGTCGTCGAGCTTTCGGAACAACTCGATGGCCTGGTCGGCGCCGGCGGCCGCGTCGGCATATGCGCCGAGGCCCCACTGGGCCACGCTCATCATCGTCAGCGAGCGGGCCAGCGGCGCCTGTTGGCCAGCCTGCTCGTACAGCTTGCAGGCCGTGGCAAAGGACTCGACGGCGTCGGCCAGCCGCCCGAGCGACGACGCGTGGGTGCCCGCGCTGGCGAGCACGTCGGCGGCCAGCACGGAGTCGGGGGCCACGACGCCGCGGGCCGCGCTGAGCCAACGGGCCGCTTCGCCGAACAGCCCCTCGATGGCCCAGAACCAGGACAAGGCGGCGGCCAGACGGGCGCCGGTCAGCGGGTCGCCGTTGTCGAAGGAGAACTCGAGCGCGGCCCGCAGGTTGGGCAGGTCGCCGCGCAGCTCGACCACCCAGCCGGTGGCGTCGGGGCCGCGCAGGTGGCGGTCGCCTTCCCCGGCCAAGTCGGCGTACCAGCCCGCGTGTCGGCGGCGGGCGGCGCCGACCTCGTCGGGGCCTCGGGCGGCCAGCCGCTCGCCCGCGTAGGCGCGCACGGTGTCGAGCAGGCGGAAGCGGTCGTCGCCTCCCGCCACCACCAACGACTGGCGGGTCAAGGCGATCAACAGCTCGAAGCCGTCGCGGGCCAAGCCGTCGCCCGCCACCGAGACCGCAGCCTCCAAAGGGAAGGTGCCGACGAAGACCGAGAGCCGTTCGAAGAATCGGGCCTCGTCGGCGTCGAGCAGGTCGTAGCTCCAGTCGATGGTGGCCCGCAGCGCGTGCTGGCGGTCGACCCGCTGGTCGTCCACGAGGATGCGCAGGCGGTCGGCCAACAGGTCGACGATCTTGGCCGGCGTCACCGCGTCGGCGTTGGCCGCGGCCAGTTCGATGGCGAGGGGGAGGCCGTCGACCAACAGCACCACCCGGGAGATGTCGGCGGCGTTGTCGGGCGTGAGCTCGAAGCCGGGGCGAACGACGGCCGCCCGCTCGACGAACAACTGCACGGCCGCCGAGGCGCCGATCTCCTCGCAGGTGGCGTCGACCGCAGGCGGCAACGACAGCGGCGGCACCGGCCAGGCCAACTCGTCGGGGACCCGCAGGGGCTGGCGGCTGGTGGCGAGGATGACGACGTCCGGGCACTCGCGCCGCAACCGGCCGACGACTCGACGGACGGCGGCCACGACGTGCTCGCACGTGTCGAGCACGAGGGTGCCGGACCGGCGGGCCAGATGCGAGGTGATGCCCTCGCCGGTGTCGTCGGGCTGGGTGGGCGCGCCGACGGCGGCGGCCACCGCGGCCAACACGTCCTCCTCGGACGACGCGCCGGCCAAGTCGGCCCACCACACGTCGTGCGCTGCGCCTTCGACGACGGCCAGGGCCAGGCGGGTCTTGCCGCCGCCGCCGGGACCGGTGATGGTGACGACGGGCCGATCGTCCAACAAGCAGCGGACATGGGCGACGTCAGCCTCGCGGCCGACCAGTGCCCCTGCGGGCGTGGGAAGCGCAGGGGCGGGCGCCGACGGGGCCGGGGATGGCGCGGCGGACGCCGCGGGGGTCGTTGGGGCGGCGTCGTCGGGGGCGGTCCAATCGAGCGACGGGGACTGTTCGAGGACCGCGTGGGACAAGGCCTGGAGCTCGGGGCCGGGGTCCAGGCCGAGCTCGTCGACGAGGGTCGAGCGGGCCGCGTCGTAAGCGCGCAGGGCCTCGGCCTGGCGGCCTGAGCGGTACAGGGCGAGCATGAGTTGGCCGTGGAATCGCTCGTGCAGCGGGTGCTCGGTGACCAGGCCCTGCAGCTCGCTGATGGCCTCGGCGTGACGGCCCAAGTCGAGCAGGGCCTGGACCCGGACCTCGGCGGCGGTGACCCGGAGCTCGCGGAGGCGGCGGATGTCGGCTTGGGCGAACGACTCGTAGGCGGCCTCGGCCAAGGGCTCGCCCCGCCACAGGGCGAGGGCGGCGTCGGCGGCGTGGAGCCGGTCGCTCGGGCGCTCGATGTCGGCCAGGCCGCGCACGGCGTCTTCGAACATGAAGGCGTCGACGTGGGCGGGGTCGATGAGCAGGCGGTAGCCGTTTTCAAGGGTGTCGATGCGCGGGGCGTCGTCGCCCGCCGCGGCCAGCACCTTGCGCAGGTACGAGACGAGGATCTGCAGTGCGTTGGCCGCGTTGCGCGGGGGCTCGTCGGCCCACAGCTCGTCGACGAGGGTGTCGGTGGTCGCGCCTTGTCCGGCCCGCAGGAGCAGGGCGAGCAGCAGCCGGCGAGGGCGGCCGCGGCGGATCGGGACGGGTCGGCCGGCCACGGTCAGCTCCAGCGGGCCGAGCACGCGCAGTTGCACGGGGGGAAGGGTAGGGGCGGGGCTACCAGCCACGGGCTCGCCACTCCTCGAGACAGGGCCGCTCGCGGCCGATGGTCGTCGACGGCCCGTGCCCCGGCAGCACGACGGTCTCGTCGGGGAGGGCGAACAGCCTGGCGACCGAGTCGATGATCGCGGGGAAGTCCGACAGGGGCCAGCCGGTGAGGCCGGGACCGCCGGGGAAGAGGGTGTCGCCGGTCAGGACGAAGCGGTCGGCCCGGGCGACCAGCGAGATCGAGCCGGGGCTGTGGCCGGGCGTGTGCACGACGTCGAGGCCGAACTGGTCGTGGTGCTGGTCGAGGGCGACGTCGATCGTGCCATCCCAGCCGGGCGTGATCGGGTCGTTCGACGCGGGCCGCTCGTCGGCGGCCAAGGCCCAGTCCCAGTGGCCGTGGCCGCGCAGGTGGTCGAGTTCGTGGGCCCAGACGCAGTGCTCTTCGGCGCGGGCGGCGACCGGCGCGCCGCACGCGTCGCGCATCGCGTCGACGGCTTGGACGTGGTCCCAGTGGCAGTGGGTGAGGACGATGGCGGCGACGGGCGGCGAGCCGAGCCGGCCGAGTGCGGCCAGGACGGCGGCGGCGTCGTCGCCAGGGTCCACGACGAGCGCGGTGCCGGCGGCGGCGTCGTGCAGGACATAGCAGTTGGTGCGCAAGGGCCCCACCACGACGCGCGCCACGTGCATGGCACAAGCGTCGGGCGGGGCCCTTTCATCGCGCTTGCAGACGGCCGGGTCAGCCGACGGTGGCGCCCCGCTCGACCGGCAGGCCTGCCTCGATCCAGTCCTGCTTGCCCTCGACGTACTCGTAGACGTCCGTGTAGCCCAGCTCGACCAGCCGCTTGGACGCGATGACCGAGTTCTGGCACGGCGTGTTGGAGCAGTAGACGGCGATCGGCGCGTCCTTGTCGGGGAGGAGGATCGGGGCCAGCTCGTCCACCCGGTCGTGGGGGATGTTGCGGGCGCCGGGGAGGTGGGCGTCCTCGTAGTACATCGGGCCGAGGGCCTCGACGAGGATGAGCCCGTCGCGCTGCTCGATGCGGGTCTTGATCTCGTCCCTGCTGATGGTCTTGACCATGTGGTGTCTCCTTGGGTCTGGGTTGTGGGGCCAGGAGACACGGGCGCCCTTGCATGCAGCCGCCGCTCGCCTGTCACGCTTTCGGCATGGACGCTGACATCGACCTTGTGCGCTCGTTGGTGGCCCGCGAGCACGGACTGGCCACGGTGGTGACGCTGCGGGCGTCGGGCACGGCGCAGACGTCGGTGGTGAACGCGGGGGTGCTGGACCACCCGGTCACCGCCACGCCGGTGGTGGCGTTCGTGGCGAGGGGCGGGACGGCCAAGCTGCGGCACCTGCGGCAGCGGCCGTGGTGCGCGCTGGTGTTCCGGGTGGGCTGGGAGTGGGTGGCCGTTGAGGGGGCGGTGTCGCTGGCCGGGCCCGACGACGAGCTGGCCGGCTTCGACTCGGCGGGTGTGCCGCGCCTGTTGCGGGACGTGTTCACCGCCGCGGGCGGCACGCACGACGACTTCGACGAATACGACCGGGTGATGGCGGCCGAGCGGCGCACCGCGGTGCTGGTGCAGCCGGAGCGGATCACGACCAACCCGCCTGCGGCCGAGCACGTCGAGTAGGTCGGGTAGCGGCGTCGAGTAGCTGCAAGTGCTGCGACAGGGGCGGGGCGCATCGTGGCGGCATGAACAACGCTGAACTGATCATCGCCTGCACGCTCGACCCGGAGCTGGTGCGCGAGCGGGTGGGGGAGTGGGCCGCCCTGGTGGCGGCGAGCGAGTCGGTGGAGCCGATCGACGGCGGGGTGCGGCTGCGCTTCCCCCGGGGCGGCAGTGTCGGTGGTGGCGGCGGCGGCGTGACGGCGGCGGCGGTGGCCGCGCTGTCGGAGGCCGAGCGCGACTGCTGCCCGTTCTTCGTCTTCACCCTGACCGTCGACGAGTCGGGCACCACCCTCGACGTCACCGCCCCCGCCGACGCCCGCCCCCTGGT
>Ga0190267_10000002_pt1 | contig 55890 bp, 60 predicted proteins | sample Popmic239T_FD_140332 | JGI IMG/M metagenome (GOLD analysis project Ga0190267, IMG submission 140332) | Populus adjacent soil microbial communities from riparian zone of Oak Creek, Arizona, USA - 239 T | ecosystem: Environmental > Terrestrial > Soil > Riparian zone | place: USA: Arizona... | reverse complement strand
CTCGAGACGGTTGGCCTCGGCGTTGGCCCACGCCTGGCCCTCCTGCGTCGCGTTCGCGTTCGCCTTCATGCGCATCGGCAACCTCTGGGTGCACCACAACGCGATGACACGGACCCGCCGACTCTGGAGGACATAGCAACACCTATGTGGTGGCTATGTCCTCCAGAGCGGGTTGGGGGGCGGCGGCGGGGCGGTGAGGCGGGCGACGGGGCCGCGGCGGGCCATGGTTACGGACTGGCCGACCGTCACGGTGACCAGCGCCAGCGTCATTGCCGACACGGCCCACACGTGTCCCTGGGGGTTCACCCCCAAAGACCGCCGTGCGCGCTAGTGGAACCGGCGCCGTCGGGCCAGCGCGGCACCACTCGGCGGCAGCGCATGAGGATCGCCGACGCCCGCATGCGCCTCCACCGCAACCGACGCCAGCGACACCGCGAACGCCACGTCCTCGGCCGACGAGAAGCGGACCTCCAACCAGTCGGCTGACGAGCTGGCCCGCAGGGTCACCCGCGGGTCGGCCCGCAACGCCGCTCGCCGGGCCCGGATCTCGGCCCTGGTCAGGCGAACCTCCAGCACGTCGTCGGCCTCGAAGTGGGCAACCTCTTTGCCGTTGACCCAGTAGGCGTCGCGCTCAGAGAAGCCAGAGGGGCCCTCGACCACGCCGTCCATCGCCATCAGCTCGGCCCGCACCTTCGATCGCCGCGTCGCCACCTCACCACCTTGGCATCCGTTACGCGACGGCGCTCAGGACCGAAGATGACAGGTGGGTGCCCACACAGCCCGACCTTGCCGGCGTCTACCAGCAGCACCTGCCGTCGATCTGGCGGTACGTCCGCGCGCGGGTGCCGGACCACGCCGACGCGGAGGACGCGGCCAGCGAGGTCTTCGCCCGGGCGGCCAGGGGCTGGCACCGCTACGACCCGTCGAAGGGGACCGTGGGCGCATGGCTGGCCGGCATCGCCCATCACGTGGTGGCCGACTGGTGGCGGCAACGCCACGTCGAGGAGCCAGTGGCTGAGCCGCCCACGACGTCAGCCGACTCGACCGCGTTCGACGACATCGCAGGCCGGGTCGACGCCGCCGTCATCCGCAGGCACCTCCACATCCTCACCGACCGCGAGCGCGACGCCCTCGCCTTGCGGTACGGGGCCGGACTGACCAGCGCCGAGGTCGGCGACGTGCTCGGCATATCCGACGCGGGCGCCCGGATGCTGCTGCACCGCGCCGTCGAGAAGCTGCGGGGGGTGATCCGCCATGGCGACGACTGACCCGTTCGAGCAAGCCATCGCCGATGCCTTCCGCGACGACGTGCCGCCCTCGCTCGAGCGCCGCGTGCGGGCGCAGTTCCCGTCCCGCCGGCTGCAGGTCGCGGTCGGCCTGCTCGGGTTCGTCCTCATGAACCACGCGGCCGGCAACCTGCTGTTCCCCGAGTGGATCGCCGACGCCATCCACGGCCACTACGACGGCCATCTCTACCGCGAGGCGGGCGTGGCCGTCTTCGGCGTCGGCGTCCTCATGCTCCTTGCCGCCTTCCGCCACCGGCTGCTCGACGCCGCCGCCGCGGTGGGCGTCCCCGTCGGCCTCGGGTTCGGAGCGATCGGGGTGTGGGAGGCCAACCGCAGCCTGTTCGGTGCCACCGTGCACCTCAGCGAGGCCGCCGCCGCCATCGCCGTGCTGGTCCTCTGGTGGAAATCCCGTTACGCGCCGCGGCGCCGTCACGAAGAACGGACATGACCGCAACCCGATTCGCCCGCGGCGTGGCCGTGCTCGGCGTCGTCTTCTGGCTGGTGACCGGTGCCTGGGCTTTCTTCGCGCCGCAGAGCTTCTTCGAGAACGTGGGGACCTTCGAGCCCTACAACGAGCACTTCATCCACGATCTCGGCGCCTTCTCGCTGGGGCTCGGCGCCGTCCTCGTATTCGGCCTGCTCGGCGTGCCCGCACTGGCCACTGCGCTCGGCGGCGGCGCGGTGGCGGCGGTCTTCCACGAGCTGGCCCACATCATCGACAGCGACAAGGGCGGCCGCGACACCGACCCCATCGGACTCGGCATCGTCGCCGTGCTCACCCTGGCGGCCGCGGCGGCGGCCTGGCCGAAGAACGCCGACCGCGACGCCCGGTCATGAGGCTCCTGCTCCGCCTGCGCGCTTACCGGCGCGTCCTGGGCAAGGCGTCGCGCAACCAGACCGACCTCATGAAGTACCTCGTGCGCCGCCCTGCCATCCTCGGCGCGGTCGGCGTCTACGAGACCGCCACGCTGTTCAGCAACCGGGTCGACGTCCGCATGAAGTACCTGGCCGGGCTGCGGACGTCGAGCCTCATCGGCTGCCCGTTCTGACTCGACATCGGCTCTGCCGTGAGCAGGGCGATGGGCATCGACGACGAGACGCTGGCCGAGGTGAACCGCTGGCGCGAGAGCGATCGGTTCAGCGAGCTCGACCGGCTCGGCCTCGAGCTGGCCGACGCCATGTGCGCCACGCCGGCCGAGGTCAGCGACGACCTGCGCGAGCGGCTGCTCCAGCACCTCACGCCGGGGCAATTGGCGGAATTGGCCAGTGCCATCGCCTGGGAGAACCACCGCGCCCGCCTCAACCGGGCTCTCGGCGTGCGGGAGGTCGGCTTCACCGACGGGGCCTTCTGCGTCCTGCCCCACCGCCCGGTGTGACCGATCTGACATTGACCAGGAGTACCTCCCCGGCCTAAAGATACGTACAGCCTGTATCTCAACTAGGAGGGGGAAGCACCGTGGCGCTTTCGCGCAGCGACGTCGTCGACGCATCAGGGGACGGCATCAAGCGATTCGAGGAGTTGGTCCGTTCACTCGACGACCAGCAGTGGCAGACGCCGACCCGTTGCGAAGGGTGGAACGTCTCCGACGTCGTCGCCCACGTGACCGGCAACATGACGATCATCGCCGAGGGGCGGCTCAGCGACTTCGCCGATCCCGGCCACGTCGACCGCGAGGTCAACGCCCGCAAGGGCAAGTCGCCGGCCGAGCTCGCTGACGAGTTCGCCCAGTCCAGCAAGGTCGCCCAGGACATCCTCTCCGGCATCGACGACGCGGCCTGGAACGGCCCGTCGCTCGTCGAGGTGGGCGGGCCGACGCTCGGCGCCGGCGTGGAGGCCATCTTCTACGACATCTACGTCCACGCCCAGGACATCAACGAGGCCCTGGGCCGCACGCCCGAGCGCGACGAGGCCGGCATGAAGATCTCGGTCAGCCACCTCACCGACCTGCTCACCGAGCAGAAGTACAAGCCCTCGACGGTTGCCCTCGACGGCATGCCCGAGTTCCCCGTCAGCGGCGGCGGCGACCGCGTCACCGGCGACCCCTACGACTTCATCCTGGTGGCCACCGGCCGCAAGGACCCGTCGTCGATGGGCCTCGACGAGACCGTCAACATCTACCGCCAGCAGTAGCCAGGCCGGCCTCCGGCGCCCGTCAGCCGCTGCCGACCATGGCAGCGGCTGCGCCGCGTCCGGGGCCGGGTCCGCAACAATGCAGGCGTCCTATGACGACCAAGGCTGAACAGTCCGACGCAACCCGGCGCGCCCTCATCGACGCGGCCAGGACGCTGTTCGCCGAACACGGCTTCGCCGACACCGCCACCGAGGCCGTCGTCCAGGCCGCGGGCGTCACCAGGGGCGCGCTGTACCACCACTTCAAGGACAAGACCGCGCTCTTCCGGGCCGTGTACGAGGACTTGGAGGAACAGCTCGTCATGCAGGTGGCGGCGTCGGTCGGCAACGTGCGCGACCCGCTGCGGGTGCTGAAGAAGGGCGCCGAGGCGTTTCTCGACGCGTGCCTCGACCCCGCCGTGACGCGGGTCGTCCTGCTCGAAGGGCCGTCGGTGCTGGGCTGGGAGCTGTGGCGGGAGATCGACCAGGCCTACGGGCTCGGCCTGATCACCCACACCCTTGAAGCGGCCATGGCCGCGGGCGCCATCCGCAAGGCCCCGCTGGAGCCGTTGGCGCACGTGCTGCTTGGCGGCCTCGTCGAAGGGGCGATGCTGCTGGCCAACGCCGAGGACAAGGCCGCCTCGCGGGTCGAGGTGGGCAAGGCAGTGGCCGTGTTGATCGACGGCCTCGCCCCCCGCCGCTGACTCTGGAGGACATAGCGAACCAATCTGGTTCGCTATGTCCTCCAAAGCGGTCAGGCGGTCCAGAAGCGGCGGAGGATGGCGGCCAGCTCGTCGCCCCGCTCGTCGGGCCAGAACAGCTTGCCGCCGTCGACCGTGACGATCTCGGTCGCGCCGGGGATGGTGTCGCGCAGCCACTCGGCCCACGACAGCTCGAAGAACGAGTCGCCGGTCCCCCACGCGAGCAGCGTCGGCACGTCGAGCCCCTTGAGCTGCGGCTCGATGGCGGCCAGGTCGGCCTCGTCCATCAGCGCGATGCACTGCTCCAGGGCACGGGCCCGGCCCTCGTCGCGGAACGGGCCGAGGTATGACTCGATGGTCTCGTCGCTGAGGTCCTCCGGTCGCTCGTAGCCGGCACCGAGGCCGATCGGCGTGCGGGCGATCGAGAAGTCCGACGCCATCTGCTGCATCACCGGCGCCAACTGCCCGGCCTTGGCCAGCTCGACGGCCTGGGCGAAGTTGGCCGGCGGCAGGTTGCCCTGGGTGTCGCAGTTGGTGAGCGTCAGCGTGCGGAGGCGCTCGGGGTGGCGGGCGGCGAGCAGTTGGCAGACCGCCCCGCCAGTGTCGTTGCCGACCAGGTCGACCGGGCCGAGGTCGAGCGACTGGCACGCCGCCTCCACCGCATCGGCCATGGCGACCAGGCCGAGGTCGGCGCCGTCGGCCATTGTCGTGTCGCCGTGGCCAGGCAGGTCGACAGCGACGCAGCGGCGCAGGTCGGTCAGCCCGTCGATGGCCCGCTGCCACAGCGCACTGTTCATGAACACGCCGTGCACGAACAGCGCGGTCGGGCCCGAGCCCTGGTCGGTGTAGGCGATCTCGCCTCCGTTGACGGCAACCCTTTGCTTGGTCATGACTCCCCTTTCGAGAACTCCACTGTGAACCCACCGAGCCCCGGGACCACGATGTCGACGCGGTCGCCGGGCTTGACCCACTGCGGCATCGGCGCCAACGAGCCGGACAGCACGACGTGGCCGGGCGCCAGCCGCTCGCCGAAGGAGGCCACCGTCGCGGCCAGCCAGTCGACGTCGAGCAGCCCGAGCCCGTCAGGCGGCCGCTGCCAGTCACCGACTACCGCCGCCCAGTGCCACGCGTTGGCACCGAGCGCAGCAGCAGCGTCGTCGGCCGGCGTCGAGACGTCGATGACCTCGGCCGCGGGCGCCACCGCGTCGATCCCGCCGTCGGGCCCGATGCGCAGCGCGACCTCCGTCTCAACGCCTGGGAACGTCGTCCCGTCCAGCGAGACGGGCTTGCCGACCGGCAGCAGCGTCGTGTCGAAGACGAAGCCGACCCCTGGCCCGTCGACCCCCATCGCTGCCTGTGCCGAGGGGTGGTTCCAGGCGACCTTCCACCCGACGACGTTGGCGCCCGTCGCCACCGCGGCGTCGCGGGCGGCAAGGAGCGGTCGATACATACCGACTGTATGTATCCTGTGGGAGCCTGCTTGTCAACGGCAAGACTGCCGCCCTCATGGAACTGGCTCGTCTTCAACAGCTCATGGCCGACCACTACGGCGAGCGCGACGCCGCCCGCGGCATCCCGGCGGCGGTCGCCTGGCTGGCCGAGGAGGTGGGCGAGTTGGCCAAGGCAGTCCGCAAAGGCACCCGCGAGGAGCAGGTCCACGAACTCAGCGATGTCCTGGCCTGGCTGGCCTCACTGGCCAACCAACTCGGCATCTCGCTCGACGAGGCGGCGGCGCGTTATGACGGAGGGTGTCCGTGCTGCCACTCCTCGCCGTGCGACTGTGGGTGACGGCCCGCCTACCATGCAGGGGTGAGATCCGCAGGCGGACGGGTCGGACTGGCCCTTGCAGCATTGGCGTTGGCGACGGCGCCCCTTCATGGCAGCGTGGCACCGGCGGCCGCCCAGGCCCTGCCTGAGGCCAACGGCTACTGGCTGGTCGGGGCGGACGGCGCCGTCTTCGCCTTCGGGGGCGCCGACGACTACGGCTCCATGGCGGGCACGAAGCTGGTGTCGCCGATCGTGGGCACGGCGGCCACGTCGAGCGGACGCGGGTACTGGATGGCGGCGGCCGACGGCGGCGTGTTCGACTTCGGCGACGCCCCCTTCCACGGCGCCATGGGCGGCACCCCGCTGAACAAGCCGGTGGTGGGCATGGCGGCCACCCCCGACGGCGGCGGGTACTGGCTGGTGGCGCGCGACGGCGGCGTCTTCTCGTTCGGCAACGCCAAGTTCGCCGGGTCGATGGGCGGCCAGCGCCTGAACGCCCCTGTGGTTGGCATGACCCCTGGGCAGACGGCGGCGTCGTACTGGATAGTCGCCAGCGACGGCGGCATCTTCGCCTTCAACGCGCCGTTCAAGGGGTCGATGGGCGGGCAGCCGCTCAACAAGCCGATCGTCGGCATGGCCAGGACGGCCAGCGGCCAGGGGTACTGGATGGTCGCCAGCGACGGCGGCATCTTCGCCTTCGGCGACGCCGAGTTCCACGGCTCGATGGGCGGGCAGCCGCTGAACCGGCCCATTGTCGGGATGGCGCCGACGCCGACTGGCGATGGGTACTGGCTGGTCGCCGACGACGGCGGCATGTTCTCGTTCGGCGACGCCGGGTTCTTCGGCTCGACCGGCGGTCGCAGGCTGGACGCCCCGATCATCGGGATGGCGGCGCACGTCCCCGGCCCGCCCGCGCCCCCGCCGGACCCGACGATCCTGGCCGCGGGCGACATCGCCTCCTGCTCGGTCACCGCCGACGAGGAGACGGCCAAGCTGCTCGACAACCGGCCCGGCACCGTCTTGGCTCTGGGCGATCTCGTCTACGACAACGGGACGGCCGAGGAGTTCGAGAACTGCTACGGCCCGAACTGGGGCCGGCACAAGGCGCGCACCCGGCCTGCCATCGGCAACCACGAGTACGGCACGCCGGGCGCGGCCGGGTACTTCGGCTACTTCGGCGCCCTGGCCGGCGACCCGTCGACCGGCTACTACAGCTTCGACCTCGGCTCGTGGCACCTCGTGTCGCTGAACTCCGAGGACTGCGTCGATGCCGACGGCTGCCCGGCCGGCTCCCCCCAGGAGACGTGGTTGAAGGCCGACCTGGCCGCATCGGACGCACAGTGCACGCTCGTCTACTGGCACCGGCCCCGGTACTCGTCGACCGAGGGCTACACCGCGGTCGATCCGCTGTGGGACGCGGCGTCGGCGGGCGGGGTGGACGTCGCCTTGAGCGGCCACATCCACAACTACGAGCGCTTCGCAGTCAAAGACGGCATCCGGCACTTCGTGGTGGGCACCGGCGGCAAGTCGATCCACGGCTTCAACACGCCGCCCCGGATCGATAGCGAGGTGCGCAACGCCGAGGCGTTCGGGATCCTGCAGATGAAGCTCAAGCCGGGCACGTTCGAGTGGGAGTTCGTCCCTGTCGCGGGGCAGACGTTCACCGACTCCGGCTCGGGCGCCTGCCGCTAGGGCCGTTCGCCGGGAAGCGGTCCCGTCGGTACCCTCTTTCGCGTGGGTTGGGGTCGGCGGCGAGTTCGAAGGGCGTGCGCCGCCGCGGGCGTGGTCCTGTCGGCGGTGGCCGTGGCCCAGTCCGAACCGCTGCGCCCGGCGGCCGCCGACGAGGCCCCGCAGGGGTACTGGGTCGTCAGCGCCGACGGCAACGTGCGGGCGTTCGGCGATGCCGAGTTCCACGGGTCGATGGCGGGCCAGCGCCTCAACCGGCCGATCGTGGGGATGGCGGCGACCGCCACCGGCGACGGGTACTGGCTGACTGCGGCCGACGGCGGGATCTTCGGCTTCGGGGACGCTGACTTCCACGGCTCGACCGGGGGAATGCCTTTGAACCGGCCGATCGTGGGGATGGCGGCCACGTCGACCGGCGACGGCTACTGGCTCGTCGCGTCGGACGGGGGCATGTTCGCCTTCGGGGACGCTCGGTTTTACGGGTCCACCGGCGGCATGGCGCTGAACCGGCCGGTGGTCGGCATGGCCCCCACTCGCTCTGGCGGGGGGTACTGGACGGTGGCGTCGGACGGCGGGCTGTTCGCCTTCGGGGACGCCCGGTTCCACGGGTCGATGGGCGGCAAGCCGCTGAACAAGCCGATCACCGCGATGGCGCCGACGCCGTCGGGCGACGGGTACTGGATGGTGGCATCGGACGGCGGCGTGTTCTCGTTCGGCGCGGCCCGGTTCTACGGGTCGATGGGGGCAGCCCGACTGCGCAGTCCGGTCGTGGGCATGGTGCCGACGCCGACCGGACGCGGGTACTGGATGGTGGCGGCCGACGGCGGGCTGTACGCGTTCGGCGACGCGCCGTTCCTCGGCAACGTCAACGGGCCGGCCGTGGGCATGGCCCCGCTGCCGATCGAGGTCCCGGTGCCGGCGCTGCCCGTGCCGACCACGACGACGACCACCACTGCATCGACGACCACCAGCACGACGTCTGCCAGCACGACCTCTTCGAGCACGACGTCTTCCAGCACGACCACCACTGCGCCGACCACGACCACCACCGGGGCGCCGACTACGACCACCGCGCCCACCACGACGACGACGACCACCACGACGCTGCCGACGACCACCCTGCCGCCCACCACGCTGCCGACGACCACGACGACAGAGGCGCCCACGACCACCACGTCGAGCAGCACCACAACGTCGAGCACGACCACCACCACGACCGAGCCGCCCACCACCACCACGTCGAGCACGACCACGACCACGACCGAGCCGCCGACCACAACGTCGAGCACCACGACGACGACCGCGCCGACCACCACGACCACGTCGAGCACCACGTCCACGACCGAGCCGCCGACGACGACCACGTCGAGCACCACCACGTCGAGCACCACCACGTCGAGCACGACCACCACCACCCAGCCGCCGCCCGACGAGCACGTCGTGCTGGCTGCGGGCGACATCGCCAAGTGCTCCAGCGATGGCGACGAGCGCACCGCCGCCCTGCTCGACCAGCTCCAGGGCACCGTGCTGACCCTCGGCGACAACGTCTACGACAACGGCACCGCCCAGGAGTTCAACGACTGCTACGGCCCGTCGTGGGGGCGGCACAAGGACCGCACCTGGGCCACCGCGGGCAACCACGAGTACGGCACCCCCGGCGCGGCCGACTACTTCGCCTACTTCGGTGAGCGGGCCGGGCCAGCGGGCCTCGGCTACTACTCGTTCGATGTCGGCTCGTGGCGGGTCATCGTGTTGAACTCACAGGACTGCGAGGACGCCGACGGCTGCCATCCCGACCAGTTGGCCTGGCTCGACGCCCAACTGGCCCAGGCCCCCGCCTGCACGGTCATGGCCTGGCACCACCCCCGCTTCTCGTCGAACCCGCGGGGCAGCGAGAGCGACGACGTCGAGCCGCTGTGGGCCCGGGCCGCGGCGTCCGGCGTCGACCTCGTGCTCAACAGCCACGACCACTACTACGAGCGCTACGCGCCGCTGAACGGGGCGGGCCAGATCGACCACGAGAACGGGCTGCGCCAGATCATCGTCGGCACCGGCGGCGCCCACTTCCACGAGTTCGGCGTCATCCATCCGGCCAGCGAGGCCCGCAACAACTCGGTCCACGGCGTGCTGGCCCTGACCCTGCGCGACGGCAGCGCGGCGTGGGAGTTCGTGCCGGAAGCGGGCGAGGCCTACACCGACGCCGGCACCGTCACCTGCCGCTGACCGCCGCTGACCCCGACCCGCTCATTTTGGGCACCTTTTCGGCCGTATATGGCCGAAAGCGTGCCCAAAAGCGGAAGAGGGTGGGGGCGGCGGCGGGTTACTTGCCGATGGCGCGCCAGGCGGCGGCCAGGATCTCGGCCGACAGGTCTTCGCGCGGGCGCTCGCCGTCGAGGATCGGCACGCCGAGCCGGGCGCACTCCTCCCGATAGAGGCGGAACTGCCGCTCGAGTTGGCCGACGTCGTACTGGTCCTGCTTGCGGGCCACCGCCGTCTCGGGCCGCACCTCGAGATAGAAGGCGGCCGCCGTCGACGGTGACAGCGTCTTGATCACCCACCGCTGGAACCGATAGCCCCGCGACTCGCCGTAGCGGTAGCGGAGGTGGACGGCAGAGTCGAGGATGTAGCGGTCGCACACGACGACCCGGCCCGCCCGCAGGTGGGCCCGGGCCAGCCGCCGATGGGCGAGCCCGTTCTCGACGGCGACCATCGTCGACCACGTGAACGTCAGCAGCTTGCTTTCGTACCGGAGCCGGCGGACGTCGTCGGAGAGGCGGGACGGGTCGACATCCGCGGGCGGCGCTGTCGACGGGACAGGCTTCTTGCGACGGGCCACGACCCGCAGCACCCGCTTGCCCGCCCGCCCAATCTTCCAGAGCCGCTCGTTGAACGACAGCCGCGTCCAGACGGTGACCGCGTCGATGCCGAGGGCGTTGAGCGACGCGACCAGCTCAGTGGCCTGCGTGGTCTTGCCGGAGCCGTCCACGCCCGACACCGACACCACCGCGCCCTTGCTCCGCAGCGGCCCCACGATCGTGCGCCACGCCTTGGCCGTGCCCATCTCCTCGGCCAGCGCGGCGGCCCGCTCGGTGGCGGTGGCGGGCTTGGACCGGCGCAGCAGGTCGAGGGCGGCAGCGGCCTTCCACTGCGGCGCGTCGGCGGCGGCCTTGTCCCAGGCGGCGGGGTCTTCGGCGACGGCGGCGTCGATGCGCGCCTGGCGGCGGTCGCCGTCGCGGGCGTGGCGGCGGGCGAGGAAGAGCAGGGCGTGCTGGGGCGCGGGCCGGCAGACGTTGGTGCACCCGTCGAGCGGGATGGCGGCGTCGAAGAGGGACTCGGGCAGGCGGTTGGGGACCAGCTCGACGGCCTGCTTGGTCGGGAGATGGGCCCAGAGCTTGCCGCCGTTGTTGACGAAGCCGGCGTCGGCGAGGGCCGCTTGCAGCGCGGCGTGGTCGGCCGGGCGGACGAGCAGGTCGAGGTCGGTGTTGTCAGGCGGGAGCGAGCCGAAGACAACGACCTTGCCGGTGGCGGCGGCGTCGAGCAGCGAGAGGGCGTTCATCGGGCGACCTTGCGGATGGCCCGCTTGGCGACGTCGAGCGCGGCGCGGGCGTGGGGGACGGCGGCGACGGCGCCGCGGGCATAGGCAAGGGTCTTCGGCGCGTTGCGCAGGCCGCCGTAGCGGAGGTCGCCTTCGAGCCACTGGTAGCGGACGCCGGGCCTGCCTTCGCCGACCGGCGTCGGTGCGTCGGCGACGAGGAGGTTGGGCACGTCGACGCCGGCTGCGATGGCGAGGGCGAGGGAGCCGTAGAGGCGCGGGTTGAGGTCGATGAGCCTGCCGTCGAGGAACTGGGCCTGGGCCACGCCCCACCAGCCGAGCTCGGCGAGGAGCCGGTGGACGTTGTCGGTGAGGGCGGGGTCGGCGGGCTCGGTGACGGCCCGGCAGCTCACGCCCGCGGGCTGGGGCCAGACGTGCACGGCGCGCTGGAAGACGTGGCCGAGGCGCGTGCCGTCGGGGGCGGTGACGACCGTGAGCGCGGTGAGCGGCCCGTCGATGGCCTCTTGCAGGAAGGCGTTGCGGATCTGCTTGCGGGCGGCCTGGGGGTCGTCGGTGACGATCGCCTCTTGCCGCTCGGCGGTGCTGTGGCTGCGGGCTTTGACGACGGCCCGGCCGGTGTAGTCGTCGGGCAGGGTGCGGGGGGTCGGGATGCCGATGCGGGCGGCGTGCTCGGCGAGGGTCGGCTTGTCGAGGACGCGGGCGACGGCGTCGGGCGGGAAGGCCAGTCGGGTCGGCGGCGGAGGCGGGTCGGCGGCTAGTCGGAGCAGGGCGGCGTCGCTGGCCGCGAGGACGACGTCGGCGCCCGTCGTGTCGTTGAGGACGACGCTGTGGCCGCGTGCTTCGAGGGCGGCGCGGGCGGCCAGGGCGCCGCGGTTCACGTCGCCCTCGCCGACGATGGCGACGCGCGTGGGCATCAGCGGCACACCGCGTCGAGCATGCGGCGGGCCTTGCCGGCGGCGGGGTCGTCGGGGCCGAAGCGGAGCCTGCGGCCGAGGCGGCGGGCGAAGAAGGCGACGATGAGCGCGTCGTGGAGGGGGGCGGGGACGCCGGCCGCGGCGGCCGCGTCGAGGGCCGCCTTGCGGGCGCCCGCGAAGAACGGCGAGCGGTCCCAGGCCGCGTCGAAGCCGGCGATCACGGCGTTGTCGTCGGCGCCGGAGCGGACGAGGGCCTGCTCGAGCCAGGAGACGGCCGCGTGGAGGATGTCGAAGCCGGGGACGCCGGAGTCGATGGCGGTCTCCCAGTCGACAAGCCCGGTGACGGCGTCGTCGTGCACGAGCCAGTTCTGGCCGGAGAGGTCGCCGTGGCGCAGGACGGCGGTGTTGATGCGGGCGGCGTCGTCGGCCACCGCCTTGAGGGTGGGGCGGATGGCGTCAGGGAGCCGGTCGTCGTTGACGGCGGCGTCGATGGGGGCGGCCAGTTCGGCGGGGGCCTCGCGGGTGCGGGTGGCCTCGGTGATGCGGATGACGGCCTGGCCGAGGGAGCGGAAGGGGCGGGACCACCGGAGGGCGAGGACGTCGGCCGGGCTGAGGTCGGGGTAGTCGAGCGGGAGGCCGGGGACGCCCTCTTGGAGGAAGGCGCCGGCGGCGTGGCCGAGCGGCTTGGGGGTGGCGTTGGCGGCGGCGGCGCGGGCGAGGGCCTGCTCCTCGGTGGCGACGTCGCCGAGCTTGGCCACGACGAGCGGGGTCGGGGCGGTGCCGAAGACGAAGATCGTGCGGGCCGCGCTGCGTTCGAGGACGAGCACCGACATGCCGTCGCGGGCGGGCGGCTGGTGGGGGAGGCGGCCGGGGGTGGCTTTGGCGACGAGGTCGGGCCAGTCGCGGTGGACGGCGTCGAGGATGGCGTCGACGGCGGGGTCGGGGCGGCGGTTGCTGAGGGTCTGGCGCAGGGCGAGGGCGCTGCCGGCGATCGGGGCCAGGCGGCGGAGCTTCGGGCGGGCGGCGGCGTCGTACGCGACGAGGCGGGCCAGGAACCGGGACGCGGGCAGTGACCGGGGGTGGACGATTGCGGTTGACCAGCGGCTCGGGATCGAGGGGCTCATGGGCGCGAAGGGGCGAGGGTAGCCTTCGCACAGATCATGGAAGGCGGCGCGGTGAAGACCGCTCGGAACGCGGCGCTGCTGGTGGCGACCGAGATCGCCGGGAAAGCCTCCACCTTCATATTCACGGTCGTGGCCGCCCGCGCGTTGTCACGGACCGAGTTCGGGGCCTTCGCCTATGCGCTGGCCTTCGCCCCGCTGGTGGCCTCGGTGCCCGCCTGGGGGTTCAACCCGGTGGTGGTGCGGGAGGGGGCGCGGGCGCCGGGGGAGCTGGCCCGGCTGTACTCGGAGGCGCTGGCGTGGCGGACGGCGCTGATCGTGCCGGTGTTCTTGTTGGCGGGCGTGGTCGGGGTGCTGACCCGGCCGTCGGCGGGGGCCGCGTGGGCGCTGGTGCTGGTGCTGCTGGCTGCCGCGTTCGACCTGTACAGCGACACGTCGAAGTCGGCCGCCGCAGTGGTGGGGTCGCTGGGCGGGTGGGCGCGGGGGCTGTTGGTGAACCGCGTGGTGTCGATGGCGTTGGGGATCGGCTTGTTGGGGGCCGGGTTCGGCCTTGTCGGGCTGTGCGCCGGGTACCTGGCCGGGTCGGTGCTGGGGGCGGGGTTCGCGGTGCTGGCGGTGGCTCGGCTCGGGGTGCGGCCGTCGCTGGGGCTGGTGCGGCTGCCGACGTGGCTGGGGATGGGGCGGGCGTCGGTGGCGCTGGGGCTGGACGCCATGGTGGCGATGGCGCTGTCGAAGGTGGACACGGTGATGCTGGCCGGGTTCCGGGGGGACCGTGAGGTGGCGGTCTACGGGGCCGCGTACCGGCTGCTGGAGACGGTGCTGTTCGTGACCTGGTCGCTGAACACGGTGGTGTTCCCGCGGACGTCGGCAGCGCGCGAGGAGGGCGAGGTGCGGCGGCTGACCGAGCGGGCGCTGGGGGCGGTGGCGGCGCTGTTCGTGCCGTTCGGGGTCGTGCTGGCGGTGCGGGGCGGGGCGGTGATGGGGCTGGTGTTCGGCTCGGAGTACGGGGTGGACGGGGCCGGGGTCGTGCCGTGGCTGGCGGGAGCGCCGATGGCGTTCGCGGTGGGGTACTTCTGCTCGACGGCGCTGTTGTCACGGGGGCGCAACGGGTTCGTGCTGGTGTCGTCGGTGGTGGCGCTCGGAGTGAACGTGGCGGTCAACGCCTGGGCGATCCCGGAGTGGGGCGCGGCGGGGGCGGCGGCGGTGACGACGGGGTCGTATCTGTTAGAGGCGGCCGTGCTGGTGGTGGCGCTGGGGCGGGTCGTGGGGTGGCTGCGACTGGACCGGGCGCTGGCCGTGCCGGTGGCGGCGGCAGTGCCGTTGGGGCTTGCGCTGTGGCTGGTGCCGGGCGGCATCGTCGTGCAGTTGGCCGTCGGGGGCGTGGCGTACGGGCTGGCGTGGCTGGCCCTGTCGCGGCGCTGGACCCCGGACGTCCTGACCCTGCTCCGCTCCGCCGCCCGCCGCGGCGCTTAATTCCGCGAAGCAGCGACAACAATCGGCGTGAGGCGTACCCGTAGTATGGGTGGATGGGTATCGAAACGGCCGGTCATCAGGTAAAGGCCAGGCACGGCTACCATCCGCGGGTGGATGTGAAGGTCTCAGTCACAAATCTCGGACCGATTCGAAGCGTTGAACTTGACCTCCGTCCACTGATCGTCCTCTTGGGCGCGAATAACACGGGGAAAACGTATTTCGCGACTGTCGTGCATCGCCTTCTCGATGCAGCGAACAGCTCGAACTTGCGCCGTCGACGAACACGCAGTACCCAGCTTCCGCCTCAACTAGAACGACTCTTTTCGCCTCGATACACCGCCACTCACCGAGTTGCGGGCTCTCGATTGCCATTGGAAGTGCCCGACTTCGTTCCAAACAGTACGACGCTCGGATGGGTTCGAACGTATCTTAGGGATGCATTGGAGTCGTACGGCGAGGCGCTGGTAACCGGAATCGAGTACGCCTTCGGCGTCCAAGGATCTGAACTATGCCGCCGCACTCCGTCTGGGCACCGGGCGAGCGGCGGTTCGCGGGTGACCGTCACGAGCTCGGATCCTGAATGGACCGTTGAAGTGAATCTGGGAACTGGCGTTGTGACTGCTTCGCCGCCGAAACCGCTTGAGTGGCTAAATCGCTTTATTGAGGCAACGAGGCGTTCAGGTGGGTCTGAGATGTTCGACCGAGTCCTTGGCTATACCCTGGGCTCAGATCCCGTACTTTTCAACGGCTGGCCGGAGCGGGCCGTTCATTTACCAGCTGGGCGAACAGGTATCATGCAAAGCTACCAAGTCCTCGCAAGCACGGTCGTACGTCAGAGTACGGCTGCAGGGATTCGTCCCATCGAAGTCCCAACTTTGCCAGGAACCGCCGCTGACTTCCTCTCACTCCTGCTCTCGTTGCCCCGGGCACGATATCGGCCCGGACGTGAACGCAGGTCACGCGTCCTGACTGCGGTCAAGAAATTTGAGGATGAACTCGCAGTTCACGTCGAAGTGGATCCAGAACTTGGAGCGAGCGAAGTTCATGCAGTTATGCCTGAGGGAAGATTTCCTTTATCTCGAACATCATCGATGGTCTCGGAACTCGCACCAATCCTCTTGACGGCGAGGCATTTGCTGGGTTTTCGAGATCACCTTACCGTCGACGAGCCCGAAGCCCATCTACATCCGGCGATGCAGACCGCTACTGCTCGATTCTTCGCATCATTGTTGCGGAGCGACGTGCGCCTAGTGATCACCACTCACTCAGACTATTTTGTGACTGAATTAAATAACCTTATTCGGGCAGGAGCGCTTCGGAAATCAGAATTGCAGCCCACGTTATTCGCTGATGCTGTGGAGCCAACTATGGTTACGGCCCTGCGGTTCGAGCGCTCCAGACGCGGATGCATCGCTGAGCCACTAATCGTTGATCCAATAAACGGCATCGATGAATCTACGTTTGGCGATGTTGTCGAAACACTCTATCGAGAGTCCATGGCTTTAACAGACGCACTCAATGACGAGGCCTAAGTCTTCGCACTCCCACGACGGGCCGTGTGCGCAATATTTAAGCGAATGCTTAATCGCTCTCGGTGCCGCCGCTGTCGATGGAGCTACGCTGCGCGGCGATCACGGCTGCAGCATTGTCCTGCGCTTGACGGCTGCGCAGCGGAAGTCAACTTACCCCGTAGTGCTTGACGTTCCCGAAGCGGAGTATCGATGCGGTCCCCGAGGCACATCCGAGATGTGCGACTTTCTCGTTTCATGGAAATCCGAGGAAGGCACCTTTTTCAACGTACTAGAATTCAAGGGGGGCGGGTCTCAAACTTCGGTATTGAAGCAGCTCCAGGCGGGCCTCACTCTGGTTCAGCAACTGAGTCCAGATGACTGTCGAGCGACCCCCCGACACGCCTACCTAGTCGGCGGTCGGCAAAATTCGCAGTTGAAGAAACTTCTCCTCACTAAGGGGGCGACCGCTCTGAGGTTCCGGGGACGATTTGTCCCTGTAGTCGTCAAGAAGTGCGGGGACACGATTCAACTCACATGAGCATACGTACCGAGCGCCGCGCCCCGGAGCTCAAGCCGGTCTGGGTGCCATCCAGAACCGCCACGGTGCGCAACGGCACCCAGAGGGCTGCCTCGCCTTTTCCACCGCAACAGGTGCTGTGGAAAAGGCGGGGGGTTAGAGGCGCCCTAGGAGGGATTCGGCGATTTGGATGGCGTTCAGGGCGGCACCCTTGCGGAGGTTGTCGCCGCTGACGAACAGGGCCAGGCCGTTGGGCACCGACTCGTCGCGCCGCAGCCGGCCGACGTACGACGGGTCGGCGCCGGCGGCCTGCAGCGGCGTGGGCACGTCCACCAGCGCCACCCCCTCGGCCGCCGACAACAGCTCGCGGGCCCGGTCCACCGACAACGGCCGCTCGAACTCGGCGACCAGCGAGACCGAGTGCCCCGTGAACACCGGCACCCGCACGCACGTGCACAGCACACCAAGGCCGGGCAGCCCGAGGATCTTCCGGGACTCGTTGCGGAACTTGTGCTCCTCGTCGGTCTCGTCGTCGACCAGCGAGCCCGCCAGCGGCAGCACGTTGAACGCGATCGGCGCCGCGAACTTCGACGGCGGCGGGAACTCAACCGCGTCGCCCCGCAGGGCCAGCCCCGACGCCGAGCCCGAGGCGGTCGCCTTCAGCACCTGCTCCTCCAGCTCGGCCACGCCCTTCACGCCCGCGCCCGACACCGCCTGGTACGTCGAGGCCACGATCCGCACCAGTCCGGCCTCGTCGTGCAGCACCTTCAGCGGCGGCATGCAGACCATCGTCGTGCAGTTCGGGTTGGCGACGATGCCCTTCGGGATCGAGTCCAGCGCCGACGCATTGACCTCCGGCACCACCAGCGGCACGTCCGGGTCCATGCGCCAGGCCGACGAGTTGTCCACAACTACAGCCCCGGCCGCGGCCACCTTCGGCGCCAGCTCCTTCGACGTTGCGCCCCCCGCCGAGAACAGCACGATGTCGAGCCCCGAGTAGTCCGCCGTCGCCGCGTCCTCGACCTCGATCTCCGTATCCCCGAACGCCAACCGCCGCCCGGCCGACCGCGCCGAGGCAAAGAACCGCACCTCGTCAGCAGGGAACGAGCGCTGCACCAACACCGACCGCATGACCTCGCCAACCATGCCGGTGGCGCCCACAAGTCCGAGCTTCATGCCCTCCATGCTACGGGCGGAAGCGCCGCAACAACCCCGAGATACACCCCCACGCCTTGGCCACGTCCTTGACCGCCAAGGCGAACGGCAACAGCGCCCACGTCCGCCACCCGGCCCGACGCCGCCGCGCCCGCATGACCGGCACCGACAGGTAGACCGCGGCGGCGGCCGACACCGACCGGCGCCACCCCCGCAAGAACAGCAGCGGCCCCACGACGTAGGCCAGCATCCGCACCAGGTTCCTGGTCACTAGCAGCGGGTGCCCCGACTCGCCGTCGCCCACGCCGTAGCCCCGATACATCCGAGCCGTCGCCCGCAGCCCGGGCCGCTGCCCCCACGTGACCACCGCGTCGGCCGTCAACACCGCCCGACCGCCGCCGTCCACGATGGCCCGCCCGAACAGCACGTCCTCGGCCGTCGCCAGCGACTCCGGGAACCCGTCCACCGACGCCCATGCCGCCTTGGTGAACGCCGAGGACCGCCCGGTCGGCAGCGACGGGTCCCAGTTGCGCCCCAGCAGCGCCCCGTAGAACCGGGTCCACACGCCCGCCCGCCGAGCCTCTTCCACCGCCGGGTAACAGGCCAGCGCGAACGCCGACTCCAAAGCCCCCCGAGCGGCCACGTCGTACAGCCCGGTCACCAGCGCAGGCCCCTCGGCTGCGCCCGCCCGCAACCCGTCCAGCCAGCCCTCATCAGGGTCGCAGCCCGCATCGGTCGAGGCGATCCACTCGTTCGACGCCGCCGCGATGGCCAGGTTGCGCCCCTCGGAGATGCCCGCCCCCGGCGCCGACAGCACCCGCACGCCCGCCCACGCCTCGGCCCGAGCCACCGTGTCGTCGTCGGACCCGCCGTCGCACACCACGACCTCGTCGCCCTCGCGCAACTGCGGCGTCACCAGCGACAGCAGCCGGTCGATCCCCTCGCCCTCGTTCTTGACCGTCGTGATCACGCTCACCGCCGGCCCGCCCTGCACGCCCGCGCCCGGCCGGTGCGCCACCACCGACAAGACCGACGCCAGCCGCTGCGCGCACTCGACCGTGTCCGGGTGGTCGGCCACCAGCGCCCGGGCCGCCGAACCCATCGCCTCCCGCACCCCCGCATCGGCCATCGTCGACAACGCCGCCGCCACCGCAGCCGAGGACCCGGCCGGAACGCCGATCCCCGCCCGGCCCCCGTCGAGCCGCCGCACCACCGCGCCCCCCTCGACCCCGATCACCGGCACCCCGGCCACCATCGCCTCGAACGCAGAGGTCCCGAAGCCCTCCTTGTCCGGCATTCGCACCGCGCCCGGCACCGGCTTGGTCAGCACCGCCAGCGCGTCGAAGCCGGCCAGCCAGTGCGACGCCTTCGGCACCGAGCCGCGGAACTCCACCCGGTCGGCCACGCCCATCGACGCGGCCAGCGCCTCCAGCCTGGACCGCTCCCCTACCGCCGACGGGTCGTCGTCGCCCACCACCACCAGCCGCCACGACCGGGCCGACCGCGTGGCCAGCGCGGCGATGGCGTCGTCGACCCCCTTGTACGCAATGAGCCGCCCGACCATGCCGAGCACCGGCCGCTCATCCGCTGGGTCGAACCCCCAGAACAAACGGGCCTCCTCCCGGGACGCGGGCGACACGTCGGGACGGGGTGGCGGGATCACCACCGCGTCGGCCCGGCCGCACGGCTCGAGCAACTCCTCCACCGCGCCCACCAGCCCGTCCACCACCCGGGCCAACGGTCGCGCGACCCGCCGGTCGTACATGTGGTCGTGCTTGGCCCACACCACCGGGACGCCCGCCAACCGGGCCGCGGGCGCGGCCACAATCGCCGCCTTCACCCCGTTGGCCAGCACCACGTCGGCGTCGCTGCGAGCCAACCGCCGGGCCACCTGCACGATCGGCAGGGCCAGCGACCACGGCTGCCGGCCGACCTCGTGCACCGCCACCGGAATCCCCCGAGCCGAGAACTCGCCCACCAGCGGCCCGTCCTGCAGGACCAGCGCGTCCACGTCCAGCCGGGCCGTCGCGTCCAACAGCCGCAGCAGCCACGACTCCGCCCCGCCCAGCACCGCGTGGGCATTCACGACCGTGACTCTGAGGCGCCGAGTCACGCCCGCTCGACCGTGCGGATCATCGCCAACAGCGCCCCCAGCGCGCCGGTGATGGCGGTGAAGATCGTCGCCGACCGGAGCGAGTAGTCGATGGCGCCCTGGGCCAGCACCGCCACCATCGCCGCGGCCAGCCCGGCGATCAGCGCGGCATCGCGCCGCCGGTCCAGCACCCGCGCCCGCCGCAGGGCCCGCCGCACCCCGACCGTCACCGCGCCCGCCAGGCCGACGAAGAACGCCACGCCCCCCAGGCCCAACTCGGCGGCGAACGTCAGCAGCAGGTTGTGGGCGTGCTCGGGATAGAACGTCACCGTCTCGGACCCGGAGCGGGCGGCCACCACCGGGAACGACCCAGGCCCCTGCCCGGTCCACGGATCGGCCTCGAACTCCCGACGGCCCTCCCGCCAGATGTTCGGCCGGTCGTCATAGGGGTTGCGCTCGCCGAGGATTGACCTGGCCCGCTCGCTGACCACCTGCACCTCGGGCGCCGACGGCGCGAACGACCCGATCAGCAGGGCCAGCAGGATTACCGGCACCGACACCCATGCCAGCATCCGCCGGGCCTCGGGCAGCATCACCGCCAAGGCGAGCACGCCTGCGCTCACCCCGATCCACGCGCCACGCGACAACGACAGCAGCAGCGGGATCGTGATCAGCCCGGCCGTGGCGCCGGCGATCCGCCGCCCCCGCTGGGTCCGTCCGCCCAGGGCCATCCCCAGCCCAGCCAGCAGGACGACGGCGCAGAACGTGCCCAGCTCGTTGGGCTGGTTGAACACGCCTTCGGCCCGCCCCTCGACCAGCGCGCCGCCGAACTGCGACGACACCTCCCCGAGCGACAGCGGCGTCGAGATGGCGATGAACGCGGCCACGCCCAACAGCACCCCGACGGCCTGGCGCACCCGCTGCGGCGTCGAGCAGGCGGTCAGGATCACCGCCGCGAAGGCGAGCTCGCCGCCGAACAGCAGCGTCTGGCGCACGGCTACGCCCCGGTCGGCGGCCGACGGCAGCGCCACCACCGCCCATAACACGAACCCGGCGAACCACCACAGCGGCGCCGTCCAGTCCAGCGGGAACCGCCCCTCGGCGATCCGCCGCAGCAGCACGACCACCAGCGCGGTCACGATCATCCCCTGCACCACTTGCAGCGGCAGGCCGGGCAGGGCGGTGTCGCCCACCGGGATGGCCAGGTACACGTACGCCACCGCCAGCCACGGACGCCGCAGCGCGGCGAGCAGCACCATCGGCACCACCGCCAACGCCACCAGCAGCACCGGCGCCAGCCGCCCGCCCAGCGCGGAGGTCACCGCAGTGGCGCCCGCCCCCGCCGCCAACGCCCCCACCACCACCGCGGCGGCCACCGCCCACTCGCTTTTGGGCACGTTTCCGGCCGTATATGGCCGAAAACGTGCCCAAAACGGGGAGGGGGGCGGCGGGGAGACGGCGGTGGGGGCGGTCATCGGCCGGCGCGGACCTGGGCCCGGTGGAACAGGCCGCGGGCGACGCGGCCGGGGAACGTGCGCACCAGCGGCTGGTACCGGTCGTCGCGCTTGAGCCACAGCCCGAAGCGGGTGCCCGCCGCGATCATGTCCTGGCGGGGCAGGTTCCAGGGGTCGTCCCACGAGCCGTTGCCCGACGTGCGGCACGCGGCCAGATACCCGGCGTCCCGACAGGCCCGCCGCGCGTGCTCCGACGCCCGCCCATAGGGATAGGCGCACGTCTCGACCGGCGCGCCCACCAACGACGACAGCGCCTCGCGCGACTCGCGCAACTGGGCCAGGCACTCGTCGTACGACAGCGTGTCGAGGTCGACGTGGTCCATACAGTGCGACCCGATCTCGACGCCGCCCTCGTGCAGCTCGACGACCTCCTCCGGGTGGAGGCAGCGCCGCCACGGCATGACGTGATGGGGCTTGCCCATGTCGTTGAACACGACGTAGACGGACGCGGTGATCCCCTCGTCGCGCAGCAGCGGCAGCAGCGTCGAGTGGTTGTCGGCGAAGCCGTCGTCGAAGGTCAGCGCCACACAGCCCGACGCCGCCTCCGACCCCGCCGCCACCCGTCGGGCCAACTCGACGAACGTCACGAATTCATAGCCCCATTTGCGCAGCAGCGCGATGTGCTTGCGCAACGCGGCGGGGTCGACCATCAAGCGGTACCGGTCGTCCTTCAGCGGCATGCGCTCCACGCCGTGGTAGGCCAGCGCGAGCGGGGGCCGCGTGGTCACGCGGGCGAGCGGGCAGGCGGCGTGGTGGGCGGCTGCTGCACGTCGTAGAGATACCCGTACGGCGACACCCTGCCCTCCTCCCGGCTGCGGTTGGCGACCGCGCCGAGCACCCTGGTGTGCAGGCCCTCCAACACGGTTGCCGCCTCGGCCGGAGGCCCGGCCAGCCCGCCCACGCCCACGACCAGCAGCACGCCCTCGGCCAGCGAGGCCAGCGTGCGGGCGTCGTCGGTGCCGAGCAGCGGCGGGGCGTCGATCACCACGATGTCGACCATCTGGCGGGCCCTCGCCAACACGGTGCCGAAGTTGCGGGCCAGCAGGTCGCCCGCGTCGATGTCCGGCGCAGTTGTCAGCACCTTCAGGCCGGGCACCGGCGCGTCCTTCACCGCCTGCTCCAGGCTGAGCTCGCCCCGCAGCACCTCCGACAGCCCCGGTGACGGCGGCAGGTCGAGCACCCGGCTCAGCGACGGCCGGCGCAGGTCGCCGTCGATCAGCAGGACCGACGCGTCGAGCCGCACCAACGACGTGGCCAACAGCGCGGCCAGCGTTGTCTTGCCCTCGCCCGCCACCGACGACGTGAGCATCAGCACGTGGACCGGCCGCTCCCGCGACACCCGCTCCAACCGGGTCCGCAGCGTCCGCACCGCGGTGCCCACCGCAGGGTCCTCCAACGCCGACAGCGGCCCGCCGGTCATGCGGCGCGACGGCGGGATCCGGCCCAGCACCTCGAGGCCGGTGACGACGCTGACGTCGCGCCAGCTCCGCAGCCGCGGCCTGCCCCGCTCCAACAGATAGGCGGCGACGGCGCCGAGCAGCACGCCGACCACCAGCGCGGCGGCCATGATCAGCTTCCGGGGCGGCCCCGACGGGACCGTGCTGGGCAGCGAGGGCGCGACGATGACCGCGGCGAGCAGCTCGTCGGTGTCGGCGAAGGCGACGACCGCGCCCGCCACCGCGTTGGCCGCGTCGGACGAGCGCCGGGCCGAGCCGAGCTCGACGGTGATCGTGAGGTTGCCGGAGTCGGCCGACACGCCCGCGTCCACCGCGTCCCGCAACAGCGCCGGGTTCTCGCCGATCTCGCCCGCCACCCGGTCGAGCGTGGCCCTGGCCGTGGCATAGGCGATGTACTTGGGCAGGACCTGGCGGACGATGTCGCCGCCGATGTTCACGTCCTTGCGCGGCGCGAAGGCCACGACCACGCGCCCTTCGTACTGATTGGGCAGTTGGTACGCGTACAGCGTCGCCCCGATGACGAAGGCCAGCGCGACCGCGGTCGCGACCTTCCACCGACGGCGAAGGTCGCGCAGGAGTGACCCGAGGTCGAGCTCTTCGGCCATGACCCCGCCAACGTACAGCCCCGGCCCCGTCGCGGCGGCGAAGGGCCGTCGTCACGCACCGTGAGATTCCTGCTCAACCCGACAGAACTCCTGTCCGACACACAGTGCACAAGCAACAACCGAACCCACGAAACGGCAACCCCGGGGAAACCCGGCGGACGCAAAGCCACAGGCCTAACGGAGGCGACTCCCAAGGCGGCTGGGCTACCGAATGGGGGCGCACTCCGCCCTCCGTGGGACCACCACAGTTGGAGGGATGCAGTGCGGATGTTTCGACGGCTTTGTGCCGCCATGGCCATGGTTGGGACGGCAGCAACGCTGCTGATCGCATCGCCGGCGGCAACCCCGAGTGCAGGCGCAGTGGCGACGCTGCCGGTCGTGGGCGTGCAGTACCACGGCATGTGGTCGTTCTACAACGACACCCAGCGAGCCCAGGTCCTCGACATGATGAAGGCCGCCGGCATGGAGTGGGTCCGGATCGACATGGCCTGGCGGGGCTTCGAGGAGACCGGCAAGGGCCAGTACGCAGCGTGGTATCTCAACCGGGCCAACACGATCGTGAACATGGCTCGGGCCCGCGGCCTGAAGGTTCTCGTCACCATCTTGGACACCCCGGCGTGGGCCAACGGCGGCGGCGAGAAGAACGTGCCCCCCACCAACGTGAGCGACTACGCCGACTTCATGCGCTGGATGGTCGGCCAGTTCAAGGGCCGGGTCCAAGCCTGGGAGGTCTGGAACGAGCCGAACCTGAGCGGCTTCTGGTCCACTGAGGACCCGGTGAAGTACGCCGCCCTCGTGCGGGCCGCCTACCCGGCCATCAAGTCGGTCGACCCCGCCTCGCAGGTCGTCGTCGGCGTCACCGCCGGCAACGACACCGACTTCCTCGGCCGCATGTACGCCGCCGGGATCGCCAACAGCTACGACATCCTCTCCACCCACCCCTACCAGGGCCCGGCCAACGACCCGCCCGAGGTCCCCTCGGAGGGCAAGTGGTGGCGGATGGACCATGTCAAGGCCGTGCGCCAGATGATGGTGAACTACGGCGACGGGGCCAAGCCGATCTGGGCCACCGAGTACGGCTGGTCGAGCCACGAGAACGTCGGCGGCGAGGACCCGTGGATGCTCGGCGTGAGCGAGGCCGTGCAGGCCGAGTACCTCACCCGCTCGCTGACCTGGTTCAAAAACGCCCACCCGTACGTCACCAACGTCTTCTGGTACAACGAGCGGGAGCGGGTCAACGGCACCGTCCAGGACCAGTTCTACGGCCTCCTGAAGACCGACCTCACGCCGAAGCCCGCCTACTACGCCCTCAAGGCGATGCAGACCGGCACCGGCTCGACCGACGGCACGACGACCACGACGGCCCCGCCCCAGACCACGACCACGACGCAGGCACCGACCACGACGACCACTGCGGCGCCGACCACGACCACGACCGCCCCCAAGACGACGACCACGACCAAGAAGCGGGGCTACAAGCTGGTCTCGTCCGACGGCAAGGTCTTCAACTACTCGTCGGCGGGCGCCGGCGGCACGACGAGCTACCCGGTCCCGGCCGGCCAGCGCGTGGTGTCCGGCGTCGGCGGCTGGTCGGTCACCGACAAGGGCGCCGTGCTCGGCACCTCGACCACGCCGAGCCTCGGCGGCGTCGACCACCTGTCCCTGAACAAGCCGATCGTCGGCATGGCGGCCACGCCCTCCGGCAAGGGCTACTGGCTGGTGGCGACCGACGGCGGCATCTTCTCCTTCGGCGACGCCCGCTTCCAGGGCTCGACCGGCGGGATCAAGCTCAACAAGCCGATCGTGGGCATGGCAGGCACGCCGAGCGGCAACGGCTACTGGCTGGTCGCATCCGACGGCGGCATCTTCGCCTTCGGCGACGCCAGGTTCGCCGGCTCGACCGGCTCGATCCGCCTGAACCAGCCGATCGTCGGCATGGCCGCCAACCCCAACGGCAACGGCTACTGGCTGGTCGCATCCGACGGCGGCATCTTCGCCTTCGGCGTGCCCTTCAACGGATCGACCGGCTCGATCCGCCTGAACCAGCCGATCATCGGCATGGTGGCCACCGGTACCGGCAACGGCTACTGGTTCGCAGCGGCCGACGGCGGCATCTTCGCCTTCGGCGACGCGGAGTTCCTCGGCTCGGCGGCCGACACCGGCGCCCTCTTCACGGCGATGGTTCCCTCCTAGCCGCCGCCTCCGTCAGGGCCAGCATGCGCTCGGCCCAGCGGTCCCGACCAAAAGATCCCTCCACCCGTGAGCGGGCGGCCTCTCCCTCCAGAGCCGCCCGCTTCGGGTTTTTCAGGCGCTCGATGACAGCGGCGGCCAGCGCGTCGGCGTCCTCCATCGGCACGACCGCGCCGGTGTCGCCGACCGCCTCGCGCATGCCGACGGCGTCGGTTGCCACCACCGACCGGCCGCACGCGCAGGCCTCCAGCACCGACAGGCTGAGCGTCTCATAGCGCGAGGGCGCCACGACCACGTCGGCGGCCCGGAACCACGCCGGCATCTCGTCGCTCGCCCCTGCGAACTCGACCGAAGCGGACGCCGAAGCCCGCCGTTCGAGGTCGGCCCGGTCGGGCCCGTCGCCGACCAGCACCAAACGGGCATCGGGCACCGCGGCCTCGACCGCGGGCCACGCCGCCAGCAGCACGTCCTGGCCCTTCTGGGCGATGGCGAGCCTGCCCGCGCAGACGGCGATCGGCGCGTCGTGGGGCAGACCGAGCTTGGTGCGGGCGGCCCAGCGGTCGCCGGGCGAGAAGCGGTGGGTGTCGACCGCGTTGGGCACGACCTCCCAGCGCCGCGCCTTGATGCCGGCGGCGACGCCTTGGGCGTGCTCGCCCTGGCTGCCGCACACGATCACGTCGGCCCAGCGCGCCCCGACCCGCTCCCACAGCCGCGCCGCGGCCTGCTTCGGCCCGCCGACCGCGTAGAACGACCAGGCGTGGGGCTGGAAGACCGTCGGCCGCGTGCGGCGCAGGGCCAGTCGGCCGGCCAGGCCCGCCTTCGACGAGTGCAGGTGGACGACATCGGGGTTCGCCTGCTTGACCAGGCGGGCCAGGGCGCGGGCCTCGGCAAGGGTCGACGGGCCTGGGTCGCGGCTTGCCTGCCACGCCAGCCACGTCGCGCCGTGGGCGAGCGGGCGCAGCTCGCTGTCGGGGTTGCCCGCGATCGTCACGTCCCACCCGGCCTCCACCTGCGCCGCCACGAGGTCGGCCAGGTAGCGGCCCAGTCCATACTCGCTCGACTGGGCCGCGTGCAGGACCCTCATTCCCAGCGGACCGTCCGGCCCCGGTCGTCGGTCCATCGCTGGCCTGGCGCCGACCACCTGATCGTCGGCACGCGGGCGGCGGGCACGATGCGCAGCGAGCCGCGCGGCGGGAGGCGGAAGGTGAAGACCAGTTCTCTCGACTCGCCCCGTTTGAGGGTGACGGGCACGCCGACGACCTGGGTGGCGCCGTCGGGGCCTGCCGCGGTGAAGGTGTCGAAGCCCTCGACCGCGATGCCGCCCGCGAAGCCGGGGACGTGCACCGTCACGATGCCGGTGTAGTCGCCGCCGCCCACGCCGCTGCCCGGATACGGGCCTTGCACATAGGTGTTCTCGCCCTCGGGCGTGGTGTTGGCCAGCCGGAGGCGCAGGGTCGCCTGCTCTTCGTCGCCGACGGGGCGCAGGGCCAGGTCGGCGTCGACGGCGAGGAAGCGGTCGAGCTTGTTGCCGCCGCGGTTGAGCACCGAGACGAGCAGCGAGTCCGGGCCCAGGTCGCCGTCGACGCCGCCGCGCTGCCAGACGACGGTGTCGTCGGGGCGGCCCGACCAGCCCAGGAGGTGCCGGCCCGCGACCGCGTCGGCCAGCGACTCGGCCAGCAGGGCCACGTCGAACGGCCCCGTCGACAGGCGGTCGAGCACGGACTTGGCGATCAGGCCGAGCTGCTCGCGGCGGGCCGCCTGCACGGCGTCGAAGCTGCGGCTGGGCGGGGGCAGGTTTGCGTACTGGTCGTGGGTGAGGAGGGCGACCACGTTGTCGGCGTTGACGTCGCCCACCGGGCCGGTGACCTTGAGCAGGGCGCGCAGGCCGACGGGGTCGATGGCGATGACGCCGTCGGGGGGCTGGGCGCCGCGCACGGCGGCGGGCCACATGCGGGTGGCCAGTTGGGCGCTGGCTGGGAAGCGGGGGGTGAGGCCGAGGTTGCGCCATTCGCGGTTGGGGTTGAGATAGCCCCAGCGGCCTTCGAAGTCGGGGTCGTTGATCGGCGGGGCGGTGGCCGCGGTGAGGGTGAGGTCGCCGGTGGGGCGGAAGTCGCCGAGGGTGAACTCGCCGTTTTCGATGCGGACCTCGCCGGCGCTGAGGAACATGCCGGAGCCGCCGCGCATCTCGGCGTTGTTGGCGGCGAGGAGGAGATAGCGGCGCGGGCCTTGGAGGAGGTCGGCCAGCCCGTTGGCCACCACGGCCCCGTCGCCCAGCGCCTCGCGGACCTTGCCCAGCTTCTCGTCGAGCTCCTTGCGCTTGTCGTCGACCGGGCTGATCAGCGCCTCCGACGGGCCGAGGTCGAGGTCTTGCAGCTCGCGGTCGGCCTCGGCTGCGACGGCGGCCAGTTGGCGCAGCATGGCGATGCGCTGCGCGGGCGTGTCGTGGGGGAGGCGGAGCGCGGCCTGGGCGTCGTTGACCGCCTCGGCGCCGACGTCGGTGACCTCGGCGGCGGCGTCGGCCATGGCGGTGGCGGCCTTGAGTCGGCGGCCGAGGACGGGCAGCCAGCGGATCGGCGTGAGGACCGGGTTCTTCAGCCGGTTGCGGGCCGAGGCGAAGGAGGCCTCGGCGTCTTCGAGGGGCGCGACCGGCGTGCCTTCGAGCAGCTCCTTGGGATCGGACTGGCGCTCGGCCACGCTGATCGAGGCCAGCCCGTTGGCGGCGTCCTCGCGGGCCCGAAGGAGCAGGACCGCGCAGGCGCCGACCCAGACCGCGAGCACGGCGAGCACGAGCAGGGCGGCGCGCAGGCCGCGGCGGCGTCGTCGGGGCGGCGGCGGGGGCGCGTCGTCGAAGTCGTCGTCACCGAACCCGTCGGCGTCGTCGTCGAGCCGGTCGTCGTCGAGCCGGGGGTCGAGGGGGTCGGTCAACCCTCGAGCTCGAAGGCGCGGTGGAGCTCCTGCACTGCCTGCTCGACCTGCTCGGAGCGGACCACGCAGGTGATGCGGATCGGCGACGTCGAGATCATCTCGATGTTGATGCCGGCGTCGGCCAGCGTCTCGAACATGCGGGCGCCCACGCCGGGGTTGGTCTTCATGCCCGCGCCGACCAGCGAGACCTTGGCGATCTCGTTGTCAGCCAGGACGTCGTGGGCGTTGATCTCCTCGGCGTGGCTGCGGCAGACCTTCAGCGCGTTGTCGAGGTCGAACTTCGGGACGGTGAACGAGATGTCGGTGGTCCCGTGGATCGACACGTTCTGCACGATCATGTCGAGGTTCACGTTCTCGTCGGCCAGGCTCCGGAACAGCCGGGCCGCGATGCCGGGCTGGTCGGGCACGCCGGTGACCGTGACCTTGGCCTCGGACGTGTCGCTGGTGACGGCCGAGATGATCGGCTGCTCCATCGTGGGGTCCTCCTCTTTGACCCACGTCCCCGGCTCCCACGTGAAGCTGGATCGGACGTGCATCGGCACCTTGTGGTTGCGGGCGAACTCGACGGCGCGGAACGCGATCACACCGCTGCCGGTGGCGGCGATCTCGAGCATCTCGTCGTAGCTGACGTGGTGGAGCCGGCGGGCTTGCGGGACGATCCGGGGATCGGCGGTGAAGATGCCGGGGATGTCGCTGTACTTCTCCATGGCGTCCGCGTTGAGGGCGGCGGCCAGGGCGACGGCGGTGGTGTCGGACCCGCCCCGGCCCAGGGTGGTGACGTCTTTGTCGGTGGAGACGCCTTGGAAACCGGCCACGACCGGGACCTTGCCTTGGGCGAGGGCGTCGCGCAGGCGGTCGCCGCGGACTTCGAGGATCTTGGCCCGCTCGTGGAAGGTGTCGGTGATGATCCCTGCCTGGCTGCCGGTGAACGAGTCGGCCGGGACGCCCAGGTCGGCGAGGGCCATGCAGAGCAGGGCCATGGTCTTGCGCTCGCCCGCGGTGAGCAGCATGTCCATCTCGCGGCCGGGTCGGGTGTTGCTGACCTGGGTGGCCAGGTGGATGAGCTCGTCGGTCTCTTTGCCCATCGCGCTGACCACCACGACGACCTCGTTGCCCTGGCGGCGAGTGCGGGCGACGTGGTCCGCGACGGCGCGGATGCGCTCCGCGTCCGCGACGGACGTGCCTCCGAACTTCTGGACGACCAGGGCCACGCCGACAAGGTAGTTGCGTCAGCCGGTAGCTTTGCGGGCCGTGCCCAACGAGAAGCGACAGCGTCAGAAGGCAGGCAGGGAGATCCGCCAGCAACAGATCCGCGCCGCGCAGCGGAAGCGTCGGCTGCGGAACCGGATCATCTTCCTTGGTGTGGTGGCGGTGTTGGTGGTGCTGGCCGCCTATCTGGTCAGCTCCGACGACGACGGCACCGACGTGGCGGCCGACGGGTCGACCTCGACGACGGAGGCCGTGGCAGGCAAGGTCGGCAAGACCGACTGCCCGCCCACCGACGGGTCGGCCGAGCGCAAGACGTCGTTCGACGGCGAGCCGAAGATGTGCATCGACAGGGGCAAGTCGTACAAGGCCACGATGAAGACGTCGAAGGGCACGATCGTCATCGAGCTGGACCCGAAGCGGGCGCCGAAGACGGTGAACAACTTCGTGTTCCTGTCCCGCTACAAGTTCTACGACGGGCTGACGTTCCACCGGGTCGTGCCGGGGTTCGTGATCCAGGGCGGCGACCCGCAGGGGAACGGGTCGGGCGGGCCTGGCTACAAGTTCAACGACGAGCTGCCCAAGCCGGAGGACTACAAGGCCGGCGGCGTCGCCATGGCGAACTCGGGGCCGAACACGAACGGCTCGCAGTTCTTCATCCTGGAGAGCGACGAGTCGGGCAAGAACCTGGTGCAGGCCGTGGGCGGCGAGGCCAAGTACTCGCTGTTCGGCCAGGTGACCGAGGGCATGGACGTGGTGAAGGCGATCATCGCCCTGGGCGGCGGCGGCGACGGGCCCCCGTCGGAGAAGGTGACCATCGAGTCCGTGACGATCACGGAGAGCTGAGGTTTTTGATGGCGAAGCAGTGGAGTTCACCGCCGGAGATGGAGATCGACCCGGAGCGGCGGTACACGGCGGAGATGGTGACCTCGCACGGGGTTTTGAAGATCGTGCTCGACCCGATCATGGCGCCGAAGACGGTGAACAACTTCGTGTTCCTGGCCCGGCAGGGGTTCTACGACGGGGTTGTGTTCCACCGGATCATCCCCGGCTTCGTGCTGCAGGGCGGCGACCCGGAGGGCTCGGGGCGGGGCGGGCCCGGCTACCGCTTCGACGACGAGCTGCCCCCGCCGGGGCGGTACGAGCTGGGATCGCTGGCGATGGCGAACGCGGGACCGAACACCAACGGCTCGCAGTTCTTCGTGATCTCGGGGCCCGACGGCATGCGCCTGCCGCCGCAGTACGCGCTGTTCGGCAAGGTGGTGAGCGGCCTGGACGTGGTGGCGACGATCGACGCTTTGGGGAGCCGGTCCGGCACGCCGAAGGAGCGCGTGGTGATCGAGTCGGTGACCATCACCGAGTCCGCCCCCGACCCCGACTGAAGCCCGAGCCCGGCGCCATTCCCGAACTTTGAACGCTCAGCCCGCCATAGGCGGGCTGAGCGTTCAAAGTTCGGCTGGGCGGGGGTCCGGCTGGGCGGCCGGTTAGCCGGGGAGGCGGGTGAAGTCGGCGGGGGTGGCGTCGCAGAACACGGCCACGTCGCCGACGCCCTCGCTGCGCCACGACCCGTCCGCCTCGCGGATCAGCGCCGTCTGCTCCGGGATCCCCACGACCGGCAGCCCCGCCGCCGCGATGGTCAGGGTCCGGTGCAGCTTGTCGTGCGACCACGAGTCGAAATGCGGGATGACCGCCAACTGCTCGATCAGCCCCAGCCCGAGCGTGAAGGCGCCGCCGCGGGGGTCGACCATCGGGTCGGTCAGGACCATCGCGGCGGCCGACGACGCCGCCACCGTCGCCCCCTCCTGCCACGCCAGCAGGATCGCCTCCCAGACCAGGGTCTCCTTCAGCACCGACCGCAGGTGCAGGGGCGACCCGCCGCCGAGGTAGAGGAACCGGGCCTCCCGCACTGCCAACGCGTGCTCACGGACGTCGGCATCGGGCCGGGTCAGCACCGACAGCCCCCGAGCCTTGACCCCGAGCGCCGAGAAGTAGGCCACCGCCGTCTCCACCGCCCGCTCGGGATGCTCGTAGGCGGCGGCCGTCGGCAGCACCAGGACCTCGTCGGCCCCGGACGACTTCAGCAGCCCCTCGTCGAAGGTGCAGCCCTCGCGCCACTCGCCCCCGCCAACCAGCGCCACCACTCCGCTCATGAGGGCCGGACCCTACTCGTCTGGAAGGCCCTCCTTACCCGCCGGTAACCCCCGCCCTTCGCCCCCCGACCTCCCGCCCCCCATCGTCTGGCCGCTTCGCGACCAGCGCCGTTAATCTGGCAACCCATGTCCATCAAGCGGGTTGGCATCGTCGGGTCCGGGATCATGGGCTCGGGCATCGCCGAAGCAGCGGCCAAGGCCGGTCACGAGGTCGTGCTGCGGTCGCGGCGCCAGGAGTCGGCCGACGCCATGGTCGCCAGCCTGGAGAAGTCGCTGGCCAAGCAGGTCGAGCGGGGCCGCTTGAGCGAGGAGGACAGGGACGCCACCGTGGCCAGGGTCAGCGCCACGTCCGACCTGACCGACCTGGCCGAGTGCGACCTCGTCATCGAGTCGATCGTCGAGGACCTCGCCACCAAGAAGCACCTCTTCAACGAGCTGGACCGGGTCTGCAAGGACCACACGATCATCGCCACCAACACCTCCACCCTCCCGGTGGTCGAGCTGGCCATGGAGACCGGCCGCCCCGACCGGGTCTGCGGCGTGCACTTCTTCAACCCGGCGCCGGTGATGACGCTGGTCGAGATCGTCCGCCCGATCACCGCCTCCGACGAGACCATCCAGGCCTGCCGGGCGTTCGCCGAGTCGTGCGGCAAGAACCCGGTCATCGTCAAGGACCAGGCAGGCTTCATCGTCAACGCCCTGCTGTTCCCGTACCTCAACAACGCAGTGCGGCTGCTCGAGTCCGGCGTGGCCACCAAAGAGGACATCGACGAGGCCATGAAGGGCGGCTGCGGCTTCCCGATGGGGCCGTTCGCGCTGCTGGACCTGGTCGGCCTCGACACCAGCCTGGCCATTCTCGACGCCCTCTACAACGAGTTCCGGGACCCGAACTACGCCGCGGTCCCGCTCCTGCGCCGCATGGTCAGCGCCGAGCAGCTCGGCCGCAAGAGCGGCAAGGGCTTCTACGACTACCACCGGTAGCCGCTCGGGCTCGTCGGGCTAGGCCCGGAAGAACTGGGCCACCGCGACCCACGCCGGCCCCAGCACCAGCAGCGAGTCCAGCCGCCGCAGCGCGGGCACCCTCGGCTTTGACGCCCGCCCCAGCAGCGCCGAGCCCACGTACGGCCCGGCGGGGGTCAGCGGCACGGCCAAGGCGCCCAGCACCCACGGCCCCACCTCGGTCAGCGGCGGCACCGCCAGCGTGGCCCCCAGCAGCGTGACCGGCCCCAACGCGGCAATGCCCGCCGCGGTGCCCTCCCACTGGTTGCCCGCGCCGGTGCCCACGATGTAGTTGCCGGTGTCGTGGGCGCACATGAGCCCGAGCAGGAACAGGCCCGGCACCGGGCCGATCGTGCGGGCCAGCGGGATCGACCCGGCCGCCACGCCCAGCAGCACGGCGGTCACGATCGAGCGGGTCCGCACCTGGCCCTGGCCCGCCGTCGACACCGCGGCCGACGACGCCGCCAGCGCCACGCCCACCGCGGCCCCGATCAGGCCGAAGCCGCAGGCGGCCGCACACAGCCCCGACCCCACCGCCGACAGCACCGTCGAGCGGTTGTCGGACCCCCACGTCCGCTCGACCTGCACCACGGCCAGCGCCGCGTGCAACGCCATCCAGACCCCCGCAGGGACCGGGCCGAGCAGCACGATCGCCGTGGTGACGACGGCCCACGCCAGCCCAAGCCGGCCGTGCGGCCCGTCGGCCGTTGGCACGACCCGCCACCCGCGCCACCCCTTCTGCCGCCCCCGCTTCCCCCCCGCCGCCGTTCTCGTCGCGCTGGTTCCCGGTTTCCGGGCATGAGCGCGACGAGAAGCTGGGCGAGGGGGCTTAGCCACCGGAGACCGGGGGCAGGACGGCGACCTCGTCGGCGTCGCGGACGGCGGCGTCGCGGGACGCGGGCTCGCCGTTCACCCACACGCCGCAGCGCGACAGCAGCGCCTCGAAGGCCGACCCGTACCGCGCGCAGGCGGCGTCGAGCACCTCGCCCACGGTCGTCCCGGGAACGTGGTCTTGGCCGGTGCCCGCCGCCTCCCGGGCCGACGCGAACAGCCGCAGCGTTGGCAGCTACTCGACCTCGGCCAGGCCGTTGCTGATGACGAGGTCGCCCCGGCTGCTGTGGGCCTCGAACGCGTACCGGCCGTTGCCGGCGTCGTAGATCGTGGTCGTGACGTCGTCGCCGGGGAAGACGTTCTTCGAGAAGCGCACGGCCAGCCGCTTCAGCCGCGACGGGTCGCCGTCGGCCACCGTCTTGATGACCGCCTGGCTCGTCATCGCCATCGTGCACAGGCCGTGGGCGATGATGCCGGGCAGGCCGACCGCCTTGGCGAAGTCCTCGTCCACGTGGATCGGCATCGGGTCGCCCGACGCGTCCTTGTACCGGAACGTCTGGTCGTCGTCGACGTGGATCGTGAGCTCGCCGACCTTGTTCTCCCGGGCCGACTCGGGGAACGCGTGGTCCGGCTTGTCGGGGCCGCCGCTCTCGCCGTCGGACATGCCCCGGATGAACGTGGTGATGAACTGCTCCAGCACGGTCTCGCCGGACTCGGCGTCGGTCGACACCGCCCGCACGGTCAGCCGGGTGCCGGACCCGCCGACTCGGATGCTGTACGCCTCGGCGCTGGTCTTGATCGTGCGGCCGGGCACGAGCGGCTGGTGGAAGTGCATGTCCTGCTCGCCGTGCACGATCATCATCAACGCGTCGCCGGGCACAATGTCGGCCACGGCCTTGCCCATGGCGTCCCACGTGGGCACGACCCCGAACACCGGCGGGGCGAACTTGCCCGCCTCGTAGGCAGGGTTGTCGTCGTTGGTGGCCGCCGCGTACTGCTTGGCCCGATCAGGGTCGATCGTGGCCGTGACTTCGTCGTAGGTGGTTCCGAGTTTCTCGACCGGCAGCGCCATGGACCTCTCCTTGCCTCAGGACAGCGCCGCGGACGTTAGTCACGGGAAGTCCGCGGCGAGAAAGTTGTCGGCCGGCGTGTAGGTCAGCGTGGCCTCCTCGACCCGGCCGCCCCGCAGCATCAGCGCCCGGTGCTCGGTGGAGCTGTTGTGCAGATCGAAGGTCCCCTTGCCGTCGCGCAGCGGGATGCAGTTGCGCGGCGAGCGCGGCCTGGGCTGAAAGCCGACGTCGGCCTCGCACACCTCGCTCGCCCCAGGCGCCTCGACGTGCGCCGAGCCGCCGTTCGGGTGGAACTGCACGACCACGTCGCCGTCGAAGCGGTAGAGGTACACGACGAACTCGCTCTGGAGGCTGCCTTCCACGGCGAAGCCAGGGCCTGGCCCCTTCGGCGCGGGCGACGGGGCCGTGTCGGACGGGCCGCCGGAACAGGCAGCGAACAGCACGGCGAGGGCGAGGCCCCAGCGACACATGCCGCCAGCATGCACCTGCTCCCCTAGCCTCTGCACCCCGATGGCCCGCCTCCTGCTCTTGCGACACGGCCAGTCCGAGTGGAATGCGCAGGGCCGGTGGCAGGGCCAGGCCGACCCGCCGCTGACCGCACACGGCGAGGAGCAGGCCAGGCTGGCCGGGCAGTGGCTCGTCGGCCACGGCTTCACCGGGGCGGTGGCGTCGCCGCTGCAGCGGGCCCGTCGCACGGCCGAGTTGATCGCCGAGGTGCTGGGCCTGCCGCCGCCCGAGGTGGAGCCGGACCTGTCCGAGCGGGACGTTGGCGACTGGAGCGGGCTCACCGTCGACCAGATCAACGAGCGGTGGCCGGGCCAGTTGGAGCGGTGGCGGCACGGCAAGCTCAGCGAGCGTCCGCCCAACGGCGAGTTCGAGCCCGACTTCCGCCGCCGGGTGATGGCCACCGTCCACCGCCTGGTCGACCGCCCCGACGACGAGGTGCTGCTGGTCGTGACCCACGGCGGGGTCATCCATGCGGTGGGCGACGAGCTCGGCGGCGGCTGGCGGGGGATCATGAACCTGCACGGCGCCTGGGTCGAGCACGGCCCGGCCGCAGGCCTGCAGGTGCGCCCGCCGGAGGGCGACGAGATGCACGCGGCCGAGACGGTCGTGCTCTAGCTTCGGCCTTCGTGCAGGTCGAGGTCATCCGCAGCGCCAAGCGGCGCAAGACGATCAGCGCCCGCCAGGTCGGCGACGTGCTGCGCGTCTCGATCCCGGCCACGATGACCAAGGCCGACGAGGACCGCTGGGTCGGCGAGATGGTGCGGCGCATGGAGCGCAAGTCGACGGCGGCCGCAGTCGACCTGGACGAGCGGGCCAAGACGCTGGCCGCCCGCCACGACCTGCCCCTGCCGGACTCGATCCGCTGGGTCGACAACCAGGAGTCGCGCTGGGGCTCGTGCACGCCCGCCGACCGCAGCGTGCGGATCTCGACGCGGGTCGCCGGCTTCCCGCTCTGGGTCGTCGACTACGTCGTCGTGCACGAGCTGGCCCACCTCGCCGTGCCCGGCCACAACCAGCGGTTCTGGAAGCTGGTGAACCGCTACCCGAAGGCCGAGCGGGCGCGCGGGTTCCTCATTGCCAAGGGCCTGGAAGCAGACGACGAAGCCGACGCCCCTCCCCCCCGGACTCTGGAGGACATAGCCACCGAATAGGTGTTGCTATGTCCTCCAAAGCGCGGGTTAGGCCGGCGGCCGGGAGGCGCGCCATTCGGCGTCGATGCGGCCGAGCTCGGTGACCGGCGGGTGGCCCTTGCGGTACTCCTGCAGGATGCCCCGCCAGTTGTTGGTGGCCCGCAGCCGGCCGAGCAGGGCGCTGATGCCCCACACCACCCGGTCCAGGATCACGTACGACGACGGCATGTTGAGCTGCTTGATCAAGTCGCCGTACTGGCCCTGGAAGTCGATGACCGTCTGGAGGGCGCTGGCGACCCAGCGGCGGGTGTAGGTGAACTGGTCGTGCAGGAACGGCTCGTACGGCGCCCGGATGTACGAGAAGACGAAGTCGTCGTCGAAGCCGTGGTCGGCCGGGATGAAGCCTGCGTCGATGCCGGCTTGGACCGCGGCGGACGGGTCGGCGGCGAGGATGGCGTCGAGCACCGGCGTGAGCTGGTCGAACTCGCCCGGCGACCACCGCTTGACCAGGCCGAAGTCGAGGAACGTGATCGACCCGTCGTCGTGGAAGCGGTAGTTGCCCGGGTGGGGGTCGCCGTTGAAGACCCCGTGGCGGTTGATCGAGCCCTGCGCGAAGCGGAACAGCACCTCGCCCGCGTGGTCCTTGGCCGCCTGGTCGGCCGTGCTCAGGAACTCGTCCCAGCGCTTGCCCTCCACCCACTCGCTGGTCAGCACCCGGCGGGCGCTGCGCTCGGGGACGACCCGGGGGATGTGGATGAACGGATGGCCTGCGTAGCGCTCGGCGAACTCGGTCTGCAGCTTGGCCTCGAGCCGGTAGTCCAGCTCGTCGGCCATGCGGGCCCGCAGCTCGTCGACGAGCGCCTTCACGTCGAGGTTGCGCAGGGCGAACTGGGCGAACAGGCCATAGAGCAGCTCGGCGTTGTCGAGGTCGCTCTTGATCGCCTTGTCCACACCGGGGTACTGCACCTTCACGGCGACGATGCGGCCGTCGGGCATGACCGCCTTGTGCACCTGGCCGATCGACGCGGCGGCCACCGGCATCGGGTCCCAGTCGAGGAAGAGCCGCTCGGCGGTGTCGCCCAACTCGTCGCGGATGACCTTCTCGGCCAGGCTCGGCGCCATCGGCGGCACGTCGGCCTGGAGGGTGGCGAGGGCGGCGGCGGCCTCGGGGGGCAGGCCGTCGGCGATGAAGGAGAGCATCTGGCCCGCCTTCATGATCGCCCCCTTCATGCCGCCCAGCACCTCGGCCACGTCCTCGGCGGTGCGGATGGCGAACTGCTGCTCCAGCTTGAACCGCTCGGCGTCGGTGGCGGCCCTGCCCCGCACCCGGAGGCGGGCGTAGCCGAGGCTGCGGCGGGCGGTGAGGCGCCAGACCCTGGCCTGGCGGTCGAGTCGGTGGCGGCGGTCCTCGTCGGACAGGTAGGCGGCCGCCGCACCCCCACCCGCGGCGAGCGCGGCCAGCGCCCCGACGACCCCCTTGCGCACTACTGGTCGCCGAGGTCGGGGGTGGTGCGCGCCTCGCGCTCAGCGGTGGCCTGGTCCTCCAGGCAGAAGCGGGCGGCCGGCATCGCCTCGAGGCGCTCGTCCCCGATCGGCTTGCCGCAGGCCTCGCAGGTGCCGTAGCTGCCCTCGTCGAGCCGGCGCATGGCATGGTCGATGTCGGCCAGTTCGGCCTCGACCCGCTCGAGGATCGACAGGTCCCGCTCACGGTTGAACGTCTCGGTGCCGACGTCGGCCTGGTGCTGGTCGAGCGAGGAGAGCTCGGACAGACTGGCGTCCTCCGACTCGGCGTGGAGATCGTCGAAGCCCTCGCGCAAGCCCTCCAAGCGGGTGCGCTCCTCGTCCAACCGCCGCCGAACCTCGTCCTGATCCATGGCGGCGACTCTACCCAACGACCCCTCCTAGGCTGTCAGTCGTCGGGGGCGTAGGTCAGTGGCAGACCGGCAGACTTTTAATCTGCGCGTCGGGAGTTCGATCCTCCCCGCCCCTACTTCTTGTAGATCAGCAACAGCTCGCTAAACCGCTCGTCGCAAAAGGCGCTGCGGACCCGCCAGGCCCCGCCTTCCCTGCCCCGCACGTAGGTGTTCTCGGCCTCGCCCGCCTCCGCCTCGCCACGCCCTTGGATCCAGCCCGCCTTGTGCCATTCGGCGTTGGTGAACCGGACCCAGTCGTGCAGCGAGCCGGGCACGACCAGCAGGCCGGACGACAGGCCGGGGTTGGCCGCCGACGTGGAGTCCTCGACCGCGTAGGCGCCGGCCGGGAGCGGCAGGTCGGGGGGCAGCCAGGCGAGCGGGGCGGCGCCGGGCGGCGGGGTCGGGCGGCAGGCGGTGACGCCGACCCGGGGCGGGCCGGGGAGGGGGACGACGGTGCTGGGGACGACGGCCGTCGGCGGCGTGGTGGACGGGCCGGTGGTGGCCGACGGCGCCGCATCAGTGCCCGAGCGCGAACACGCCGTCGCCATCACGAGGATGACGACGGCGATCCAGTTTCCGGACAGACAGCGGGGGCGCAGCACGGGAGGAGGATGCTGCGCCCCCAACTGTCCGGAGGGCAAACCTTGGTGTGGCCTTACAGCCTGCGACGGCCCCTGGCGTAGTACCCGCCGCCGCCGAACAGCAGCACCACCAGAAGGACGATCAACAGGATGGTCAGCATGTCCGGAGCTTCCCCTGGCTGCGCCGGAACCAAACCCGCTTCTGTGAAGATTGCCCGCGACTATGAGCACTGCACTGGGAAGTCCGGCAACTGGCGTGGTGGTGACCGGCGGCGGGTCCGGCATCGGGCGGGCCTGCGCGCTGGCCCTCGCCGAGGTCGGCAGGCCGGTGGCGGTGTGGGACGTGAACGGCGCGGCGGCCTCGTCGGTCGCCCAGGAAGTGGATGGCTTCGGGCTGGAGGTCGACATGCGGTCGTTGGCCGCGGTCCAAGACGGCGTGGCCGCGACCGTCGAGGCGCTGGGCTCGGTGGGCGGGCTGGTGCACGCAGCCGGGGTGGCCGGGCCGATGCCGGTCGACTTCATCGACGACGAGAGCTGGGACGCGGTGCTCGACGTGAACCTGCGCGGCCAGGCCTATCTGGTGCGGGCGTTCCTGCCTGCGCTGCGGGCGGCCAATCCGGGCTCGGCGGTGGTGGGGATCGCGTCGGTGGAGGCGATCGTGGGCAACGGGATGATCCCTGCCTACTGCTCGTCGAAGGCAGGCGTGCTGGGACTGACACGGTCGCTCGCCCACCGGCTGTCGGTGGACGGCATCCGGATCAACGCGGTGTGCCCGGGCGCCATCGACACGCCGATGTTGGCGCCGCTGCTGGCCATTCCGGAGGCCAGGAAGCGGCTGGAGGAGCGGGTGCCGATGGGCCGGGTCGCCCAGCCGATGGAGATCGCCAAGGTCGTGCGGTTCCTGCTGTCCGACGAGGCCGGCTACATGACCGGCTCGTCCGTCGTCGTCGATGGCGGCATGACCGCCGTCAACTGACCCCCGCGGGGCATCCTTTGCATGCCGGATAGCGCTTTCATCCGCCGTTCGCCGCGCCGCGCACGCGGCTGTCTGGGTGTCTGGGTGCCATTCGGGCGGGGTGGCCGACAGGCCGGCACCCAGACAGGCCGCACCAGCCCGGCCGCCGTCGAGCACGATCCGTCTGGGTGCGTTTCGCAACCGCCGCGGTCGTCGATGGCACCCAGACGACAGGCGCCTGCTTGAGACACGCGGCGCTCCCTATCCTGCGCCGCGCTGAGTGGGTTCGACGGCCATGCGCAGCAGGATGTTGCCGCGGGCGACGGACAGTCCGCACTCTGGAGGACATAGCGACCCCTATGCGGTACCTATGTCCTCCAGAGCCGAGGCTCAAAGTTCGGAAGTGGGGGCGATGACGGTGTCGGCGAAGCGGGGGAGCTGGTCGCGCAGGGTGGCTAGGTCGTAGCCGAGCGGCGGCACGACCATGCGGGACACGCCCAGGTCCGCGAACTGCTTCACGCCGTCGACGTCCATGGCCCCGCCCGCGGTCACCTCGATCGCATCCGGGTCCCGGCCCGCGTCGGCCGCGGCCGATCGCATCTCGTCCAGCAGCGGCGCCAGCTCGTCCAGCGCGCCCCGCCCAGGGAAGAACCCGTCGCCCAGCCGGCCGGCCCGGCGAGCGGCCGCCTTCGAGTGCCCGCCGACCACGACCGGAACCCCGCCCGCCTGCAACGGCTTCGGGTACGACTTGGCCCGCTCGAACGACCAGTAGTCGCCCGAGAACGTCGGCTCCTCCTCGGCCCACAGGCAGCGCAGCGCGGCGACGGCCTCGTCGGTCCGCGGCCCCCGGTCGGCGAACGGCACGCCCAGCGCGTCGAACTCCTCCTGCAGCCACCCGACCCCGACCCCCAACGTGACCCGCCCGCCCGACAGCACGTCGAGCGTCGCCACCTCCTTGGCCAGCACGACCGGATTGCGCTGCGGCAGGATCAGGATGCCCGTCGCCAGCCGGATCCGAGACGTCACCGCGGCCACGTACGACAGCCACACCAGCGGGTCCGGGATCGGCAGGTCCTCCCCGCCCGGCATCTTCCCGCTGCGCGAGTACGGATACGACGACTCGTAGCCGGCGGGCACGACGACGTGCTCCACGGTCCACAGGGACTCGAACCCGTTCTCCTCGGCCAACTGGGCGAACTCGGCCAGGTACTCCGGGTCGACCGCGGCAGGCCCGGTGTTGGCGAAGATGATCCCGTACTTCATTGGACAGGCCCTCCCAAGAGCGCGGCCAGCATCATGCGCATGACCCGCTGCGCGCCCTCGGGGTCGAGGCCCCCGAGCCGCAATTGGTCCCACGCCTCCCAACTCGAAGCCATCGACACCGCCGCCAACACGTCGTCGCGCTCGGCGTCCGACGCCACCGCCTCCAACTCCGTCCGGAACACCCGGCGCACCTCGAGCATCCCCAGCTCGTAGATCCGGTCCCTGCCCTCGCGCAGCCGCTCCGAGAACGGCTCCTGCAACAGCGCGGCCCGGCGAGCCGGCGTCACCGCCTCCATGACCCTGGCCCGCTGGGCGCAGAACGCGTCGAGCCGCGCTTCCAGCGGCCCGTCGTCCGGGATCTCCTCGATCAGCGCAAGCAGCCGCTCGGTGTACCGACGGTGGGCCGCCGCGAACAGCGCCTCCAGGTCGTCGAAGTGCTGGTAGATCGACCGCAGCGACACGCCTGCCTTCTGCGCGATGCGCGGCGCGGGCGGCTTCAACTCGCCGTCGTCGATGAGCGCGAGGAGCGCGTCGACGATGGCCTCGCGCGTCCGAAGCGCCCGGGCTGAACGACCGTCGATGGCGCTAGGGTCCACTGCCACGCCACAAATCGTAGGGAACTGCCATGAGTGACGACGTGCTGGCCCTCGCAGACCGGCTTTGGCGCGGCGAAGTCGACATCGAGGACCACCACCCATTCGGCCATGCCGGCGGGCTCGCAGCCATCGCGGAAGGGGTCGCGTTCGTGCCCTCGTTCGCCAACGTCTCGGCCTTCGCGACCGACGACGGGCTGGTCCTCGTCGACACCGGCAGCGCCTTCCTGGCCCAGATGGTGCACGAGGAGATCCGCGGCTGGAACGCCGACCGGCTCGACACCGCCGTCTACTCCCACGGCCACATCGACCACGTCTTCGGCGTCCCCGTCTTCGAGCAGGAGGCGGCCGCCAACGGCTGGGCCCCGCCCCGCGTAATCGCCCACGAGGCCCTCCCCCACCGCTTCGACCGCTACATCAAGACGGCCGGCTACAACAGCATCATCAACCAGCGCCAGTTCCAGGCCCCGAACCTGCGCTGGCCCACCGAGTACCGCTATCCCGACGAGACCTACGAAGACACCCACGACATCGAGGTCGGCGGCCGCCGCTTCGAGCTCCACCACGCCAGGGGCGAGACCGACGACCACACCTGGACGTGGGTCCCCGACACCAAGACCCTCTGCTGCGGCGACCTGTTCATCTGGGCATCCCCCAACGCGGGCAACCCGCAGAAGGTGCAGCGGTACCCGTGGGAGTGGGCGGTCGCCCTGCGCCAGATGATGACCCTCGACGCCGAGGCCCTCCTGCCCGGCCACGGCTACCCGGTGCTCGGCGCGGAGCGCGTCCGCCAGGCCCTCGACGACACCGCATCCCTGCTGGAGTCGCTCCACGACCAGGCCCTGGCGATGATGAACGAAGGCGCCCGCCTCGACGAGATCGTCCACACCGTGCGGGCGCCGCAGCACCTGCTCGACCGGCCCTACCTGCGCCCGATCTACGACGAGCCGGAGTTCGTCGTGCGCAACGTCTGGCGGCTCTACGGCGGCTGGTACGACGGCAACCCGGCCAATCTCAAGCCGGCCCCTGACGCCGCGCTCGCCGCCGAACTGGCCGACTTGGCGGGCGGCGCCCACGCGCTGGCCGACCGGGCCGCCGCGCTGGCCGACGAGGGCACCGACGACGCCCTCCGCCTGGCCGGCCATCTGGCGGAACTGGCGGCCCTCGCCTCGCCCGACGACGCCGGCGTGCACCGAGTGCGCGCCGCGGTGTTCGCCAAGCGGGCCGAGGTCGAGCGCTCCACCATGTCCAAAGGCATCTACCGCTGGGCCGCCTCGGAGTCCCAGGCCCGCACCGACACAGACGGCACCTAAAGGAGCATCCCGAAGATGATGGGCAAGCTGCAGACGATCCCGCGCCGCTTCGAGGCGTTGAAGGTGCTGGCCGGCACCGGCCTGCTGCACCCCGACCGCCCGGATCGGATGCTCGGCTTCGGACGGGCCATGGCGAAGTGGGGCCCCACCGCGGCGGGCGGCTACGCGGCGGCGGCCATGCGCTATCCCGACAACGTCGCGGTCATCGACGAACTGGGCTCGCTCACCTTCCGCCAGCTCCACGAGCGCACCAACGCCATCGCCCGCGGCCTGCAGAAGCTCGGCGTCGAAGAGGGCCACGGCGTCGCCGTGCTGTGCCGCAACCACCGCGGCTTCATCGAGGCGACGGTCGCCGCGTCGAAGCTGGGCGCCAACGTCTTGTACCTCAACACCGGCTTCTCCGGCCCGCAGACCTGCGATGTGCTCGACCGCGAGAAGGCCGTGGCGGTGGTCTACGACAGCGAGTTCGCCGACGTCGTGGCGGGCGCGGGCGAGACCCGCATCCAAGTCGTCGCCTGGCATGAAGGCGGCACGCCGGTGCCGACGCTCGACGGTCTGGTCGAGGAGCACTCGGCCGACGAGCTCACCCCGCCGGCCACGCACGGCCGCGTCGTCATCCTCACCTCGGGCACCACCGGCACGCCGAAGGGCGCGCCCCGCACCACGCCCAAGTCGCTCAACTCGGCAGTGGCGCTCTTCTCCCGCATTCCCCTGCGCGCCCGCCAGACGACGGTGATCGCGGCGCCCATGTTCCACGCATGGGGCCTGGCCCATCTCACCCTCGGCATGGCCCTCGGCTCGACCATCGTCCTGCGCCGGCGCTTCGACCCCGAGGACACCCTGCGGGCGGTGAGCGAGCACAAGGCCACTGCCCTGGCGGTGGTGCCGGTGATGCTCCAGCGCATCGTCGCCCTGCCCGACGACGTGAAGCGGCGCTACGACACCTCGTCGCTGCAGGTCGTTGCGGCCAGCGGTTCGGCGTTGACCGGCGAGCTGGCCCTGAAGTGGATGGACGCCTTCGGCGACAACCTCTACAACCTCTACGGCTCGACCGAGGTGGCGTGGGCCACCATCGCCACCCCGCAGGAACTGCGCCAAGCCCCTGGCACCGCGGGCAGGCCGCCGCTCGGCACCGTCGTGCGCATCCTCGACGCCGACGACAAGGAGCTCCCGAACGGCACGACCGGCCGCATCTTCGTCGGCAACGACATGCTGTTCGAGGGCTACACCGGAGGCGGCAGCAAGACCGTCGTGGACGGCCTCATGTCAGTCGGCGACATGGGCCACTTCGACGAGAACGGGCTGCTGTTCGTCGAAGGCCGCGACGACGACATGATCGTGTCGGGCGGGGAGAACGTGTTCCCGAGCGAGGTCGAGAACCTGCTGGCCCGTCATCCCGACGTGGCCGACGTGGCGGTGATCGGCGTCGAGGACCAGGAGTTCGGCCAGCGCCTGAAGGCGTTCGTGGTGAAGGCGCCCGGCGCGGGCATCGACGAGGACGCCCTGAAGTCGCACGTGCGCGAGCACCTTGCTCGCTACAAGGTGCCGCGCGACGTGGTGTTCCTCGAGGAGCTGCCGCGCAACGCCAGCGGCAAGATCCTCAAGCGGGAGTTGCGGGAGCTTTAGCCCGGGATGTTCCGGGGGTCTTCGCCGTAGGTGTACTCCTCGGCGATCTTCCCGTCGCGGTTGTGGATGATCACTTGCCCGAGCGGGGCTGCCTTGGCCAGCTCCTTGGCCATCTCGACGGCACGGTCCTTGTCGTCGACCAAGGCGTCGTAGCTCGGGTCTTGCTCGTTCTTGACCTTCCAACTGTTGACGTCGGGGATGACGTGGAACGTCGCTCGATCAGCCATTGGCTCGCTTTCTGCAGTCCGGAAGGGGATGGGCTGATGCTGCTGCTACGTGAGCAGCAGCACCAGGATGATGATGATGATGAGGGTGCCGATTCCGATATACATGACCTCGGCGTCCCCCCTGGTTTGCGGCGCCAAACCTTGTTTCCCAAGCCTGAACCAAGGGCACGAACGCGGACATGATCGGGTTCTTCATCCTTTTGGTCGTGCTCATGGTCCTTGTGGCCGTCACCGTCCCGTGGCTGCAAGGCGGCGGGCGGCGTCGGATCTACGTGGACCGTCGGCCCGAGTACGTCGAAGAGGTCGTGGACGCTGACGACGACGTGCTCCGCCCCGTCGCCCGCCGGCGCACCGTACGGCGTCGCCGGGTCTACTGAACGCAGCCAGCGACACCGCACTGGCAAGACTGACGACGTGCTGTTCGGTGCGCACGTCCGCCAGTCGGGCGGCTTGGAGAAGGCGATCGAGCGCGGCGAGTCATCCGGCTTCGACGTCATCCAGGTCTTCACCCAGAGCCCGCGCCAGTGGCGGCCCACCTCTCGGGACGAGGCCGAGCTGGCGGCGCTGCGGGCCCGGCGGGAGTCGAGCTCCTGCCTGGTGGACTGGGTCTGCCATGCGACCTACCTGATCAACCTGGCCAGCACCGACACCCAGGTCTGCGCCCGCTCGGCCGAGTGCCTGAGCGAGAACATGCGGGTGGCCTCCGCGCTGGGCGCGTCGTCGCTCATCGTGCACGTCGGCAGCCACATGGGCGCCGGACTGGAGCAGGCCCTGCCCGCCATCGTCGACGCGGTGCACGCGGCGTTGTCGTGCGCACCGGACGGGGCCGACCTGTTGCTGGAGAACACCGCTGGCTCCGGGGCCACGATCGGGCGCACCTTCGAGGAGCTGGCCATGGTGATCGACGCCGCGGGCGGCTCGTCGCGGCTCGGGGTGTGCCTGGACAGCCAGCACCTCTGGGCCTCGGGCATCGACTTCTCGACTCCCGATCGCATGGACGCGGTGGTCGTGGGGCTGGACGGCTGCGTCGGTCTCGACCGGCTGCGCTGCCTCCACCTCAACGACTCCAAAGTGCCGCTCGGGTCCCAGCGGGATCGCCACGCCAACCTGGGGGAGGGATCGATCGGCGCGGCGGGCCTGGCGTCGTTCCTCGGGCATCCGGCCGTGCAAGGGCTGCCCGCGCTGATGGAGTTCGAGGGCTATGGCGGCGACGGGGCGGACAAGGACGACCTCGACGCGGCCCGCCTGATCCACGCCGCCGGGTTGGAGCTGTACGCCACCGGGAAAAGGTGACGCCATGAATGCATTGACCCTTCTCAAGCAGGACCATCAGAACGTCGAAGCGCTCTTCTCCCGTTTCGAGGAATTGGCTCAGGGCAACGGGACGAAGGCCAAGTTCGACGTGGTGCAGAAGATCATCGAGCACTTGTCCGTGCATGCGGGCATCGAGGAGCAGGTCTTCTACCCCGCCGTCCGCGAGGCGCTGGCCGACTCGAAGCCGATGATCCTCGAGGCCCTGGAAGAGCACCACGCGGTCAAGGTGATGCTGAGCGAGATCGAGAAGCTGTCGCCTGAGGCCGAGCGGCTCGACGCCAAGGTCACCGTGCTGATCGAGAACGTGCGCCACCACGTCACCGAGGAAGAGGACGAGCTCTTCCCGCAGGTGCGCGACGCGATGACCGTGCAGCAGCTCGAGGAGCTGGGCGAGACGATGGAGAAGGCCAAGGAGACGGCGCCGACCCGGCCGCATCCGTTCCAGCCCGACCAGCCGCCCGGCAACATCCTCCTGGGCCTGCCGGTGGCCATGCTCGACCGGGCCGTCACCACCGGCAAGCAGTTCGTCGGCAAGGTCCTCAACCGCCGCTGACCCCGTGACCCCGGCGGCCCAGTTCCCTTCTTTGAACGCTCAGCCCGCCCAGAGCGGGCTGAGCGTTCAAAGTTCGGGGGGCCGCCGCCGGTGATTTGGATTGGGACGTCGGGGTGGCAGTACACGTCGTGGCGGGAGCGGTTCTATCCGGCCAACGTCCCGCAGGCCCGGTGGCTGGAGTTCTACGTCCAGCACTTCGACACCCAAGAGCTCAACAACTCGTTCTACCGGCTGCCCAACGCCGAGGCTTTCGCCAAGTGGCGGGAGCGGACTCCTGACGGCTTCGTGATGGTCGTGAAGATGAGCCGCTACCTCACCCACATCAAGCGGCTCAAAGAGGCCGACGAGCCGGTCAGCCGGTTCATGGAGCGGGTGCGGTTCCTCGGCGACAAGCTCGGGCCGGTGCTCATCCAGTTGCCGCCGAACCTCACCAACGAGCGGCTGCCGGAGCTGGCCCACACGCTCAGCCTCTTTCCTTCCGACGTCAGGCTGGCCGTCGAGTTCCGCCACGACTCCTGGTACGACGACGCCACCTACGACCTGCTGCGCCGGCACAACGCCGCCTTCTGCCTGGCCGACAGCCCCCGCCGCGTCACGCCGGTCGTGCGCACCGCCGACTGGGGCTACCTGCGCCTGCACGAGGGCAAGGCCACGCCCCGCCCGTGCTACGGCGAACGGGCGTTGGAGAAGTGGGCCGAGACGCTGGCCGCCGAGTACGGGCCAGACCCTGACGTGTTCGTGTTCTTCAACAACGACCCCGAGGGCTGCGCGGTGCGCGACGCGATCCTCTTCGCCAAGGCCTGCGACCGCCTCGGCCTCCCCCGCACCCGCGTGCCCGTCCTGAAAGACGTGCGCGTGGGTTAACCTGCGACCTGGTCGCATCTTGGGTTCGGGGGGTCACGTTGGAGCTGTTCGCCGTCGTCGAAGAAGGCTTCCGGATCGGGCTGCTCGGCACTGCCTTCTGGTTCGGGTTCCGCCACGGCTTCGACTGGGACCACATCGCGGCGATCACCGACATCACGTCCTCGCAGGAGGACACCCGTCGCTCGATGCTGCTGGCCACGATCTACGCGGCCGGCCACGGGCTGGTCGTGTTCGTGCTCGGCGTGATCGCCATCGTGTTGGGCGACTTCATCCCCGACAGCGTCGACGCCTTCATGGGCAAGGTCGTCGGCGTCACCCTCGTGCTGCTCGGGCTGTTCGTGTTCTGGTCGCTGATCCGACACGGCCGCGACTTCCGCATGCGCAGCCGCTGGATGCTGGTCTTCGCAGGGGCTCGCCGCGGCGCCCGCTGGCTGCGCGGCCACCGCGCCGCCATGGTCGAAGGCGGTCTGGTCGAAGGCGGTCTGGTCGAAGTCGACCACGACCACCCCCACGACGACACCCACCACCCCCCCACCCCCGCGTTTTCCCCAGCACCTGCTGCTGGGGAAAACGCGAAAAGCCCACTGGCAGTGGGGCACTCGCATCGGCATCGCCACGTTGGGTCGCTGCCGCAGGACCCGTTCGCGAACTACGGCAAGGGCACCGCGTGGGTCGTCGGCATGCTGCACGGCGTGGGGGCCGAGACGCCCACCCAGGTCCTGCTGTTCGTGACGGCGGCGGGCGTGGCCGGCCGCTTCGGCGGCACGATCATGCTGGGCGCCTTCCTGCTCGGCCTGTTCGCCTCCAACACGCTGGTGGCGCTGGCCTCCACGTTCGGGTTCCTCAACGCCACCCGCAACTGGAAGGTCTACGCCACCGTCGGCGTCCTCACTGGTGGGTTCAGCCTCGCCCTCGGCGTGCTGGTGCTGTTCGGCAAGGACTCGATCCTGCCGTCGCTGTTCGTTGGCTGACGAGGAGCGCCAGGACCGCCGGGCCCGCATCCTGGCCGGGCTGGGCCGCACGACGACCGCCAGGGTCGCGCTGGTCGACGCGCTGCTCGACGCCGACGGCCACGTGACCGCGGACGACTTGGCCGCCGCCGTGCAGGCCCGGCATCCCGACGTGCACCGCTCCACGATCTACCGGACACTCGACGCGCTGGAGCGGGCCGGCGTCGTCGACCACGTCCACCTCGGCCACGGCCGGGCCGTCTACCACCTGGCCGACGACCCCCATCAGCACCTGGTCTGCGAGGACTGCGGCGGCGTCGTCGAGGTGCCCGACACGCTCTTCGACGATCTGGCCGCCACTCTGCGCCGCCGTTACGGCTTCGCCATCCGCCCCAATCACTTCGCCGTGCTGGGACGGTGCCGGGCCTGTCGCTGAGCCCCGACGACGGCCAGCACCACGTAGACCGCCGCGGTCACCAACACGATCGTGCCGCCGGGCGGCAGCGCCCACACCCGAGCCAGGCCGAGGCCGACCACCACGCTGCCCACGCCGACCAGCACGGCCAGCGCGACGGCGTGGCGAAACGACCGCGCCACCGTCTGGGCCGCCGCGACCGGCAGGACCATCATGGCCGCCACCAGCAGCACGCCAACGACCCGCATGGCCCCGACGACGGTCACCGCCACGAGCACGGCGAGCAGCGTGTTGACGCCGTCGACCGGAAGGCCCGCCACCCGCGCCGACTCCTCGTCGAGCACGACCGCGAACAGGGTCCGGCCCACGACGGCCAGCACCGCGACCACGCCCAAGCCCAACGCCACGACGGTCCACGCGTCGCCGGTGGTGACGGTGAGGACGGAGCCGAAGAGGTAGCCGAGGATCGACGCGTCGTACGACTCAGACCGGCCTGCCAGCACCACGCCGGCGGCAATGCCGGAGTAGAACACAAGGGCCAGCGCCAAGTCGCCGCTGGTGCGCCCGCCCCGGCGCATGCGCTCGATGGCGACGGCGCCGGCGGACGCGACGAGTAGCGACACCGGCACCGGCCACACGCCGAGCAGCAGGCCGGCGGCGACCCCCGCGAACGCCAGGTGGCCCATGCCGTCGCCGAGCAGCGACAGGCGCTTCTGCACGAGGAAGGCGCCGATGAGCGGCGCGCTGGCACCGACGGCGAGCCCGGCGATAAGCGCGAGCTGCATGTAGTCGCGGTCGAACGGATACGGCAGCGGGAGCACTACAGGTCCTCCAGCCACAGCGGCAGGTCTTCGGAGTGCACGCCGAGGCTCACGCCGCGGGCGGCCAAGTCGGCAGGCGGCCCGTCGAAGAAGACGTGGCCGGCGCGCAGCACGATGATCCGGTCGAGGTCGTCGGCGACGGCGCCGAGCTCGTGGGAGACAAGCAGGACGGCAGCCCCGTGCTCACGGACGTTGTGCACGACCGAGTCGCGGAACCGCTCTTGCGACTCGGCATCGACGCCGGCCACGGGCTCGTCCAGCACCAGCAGTTCGGGCTGGCCCGCCAGGGCCTTGGCGATGAAGGCGCGCTGCTGCTGGCCGCCCGACAGCTCGCGCACCGGCCGGTCCTTGAGGTCGTCGAGGGCGACCGCGGTGATGGCGTGGGCGATCTCGGCGCGGTCCTCGGGCTTGAAGCGCCGGCGCCAACCAGTGCGGGCCAGCCGTCCCGCGGCAACGACCTCCTCGACGGTGGCGGGCAGGTCGGCAGGCACCGCCAGTCGCTGCGGGACGTAGCCGAGCCGCCAGCGGTCCTTGAGGGTGCGGGGGGCGGCGCCGAAGAGCCGGACCGACCCGGCGGTGGGGTCGAGCAGCCCGAGCAAGAGGCGCAGCAGGGTCGACTTGCCGGCGCCGTTGGGGCCAACGAGGGCCACGAACTCGCCCGGCGCCACCGAGAACGAGACGTCGCGGACGCCGTAGGTGTAGGAGACGCGATCGGCTTCGAGGACCGCGCTCATCGGCAGCCGAGGGCGGCGCGCAGCTTGACCAGGTTGTCGCGCATGCGCTGGAGGTAGGTGCCCGGCTGGCCTGACTCCAGCGTGTCGAGCACGTCCACCTTGACGCCTGCCTCCCGCGCCAGTGCTTCGGCGATCCGGGGCGAGGCCAGCTCCTCGGTGAAGACGGTGGTGGTGCCGGTCCGGCGGACGAGGTCGGCCAGTTCAGCCAGTCGCTGCGGGTTGGGCTCGGCCTCGGGGGAGATGCCGGTGATGCCGTACTCGTCGAGGCTGAAGGCGTCGGCCATGTGGCCGAAGGCGTCGTGGGCGGTGACCAGCGTGCGGCGCTCGCAGCCTTGGAGAAGGCCGAGGTCGTATTCGTTGGTGAGCGCCCTGAGCTGGTCCTGGAAGCGGATCGAGTCGCCGCCGATGGCCTCGTCGATCTGAAGGGCGATGCCGGCCATGGCGATCGGGCTCAGCCAGACGTGGGGGTCCGCTTCAATCCCCTTCCACTCGATCCGCACGACCTTGCCCTTGGCCCGCCGAGCCGCCCGCTCGACGGCCGGCTGGAAGTCGCCGGCCAGGAGCACGACGTAGTCGGCGTCTTGGATCTGATCGACCTGCTTGGCAGTCAGTTCGAGGTCGTGCGGCTCGACGCCGGGCGGGGTGAGGTCGATCACGTTCCAGCCGTCGCCCAGCACCTCACGACTGGCCTCGGCCAGCGGGAAGAACGACGCCACGACCGTCGGCCTGCCCGTCTCGTCGCCGGCATCGCATGCGGTCAGCAGAAGCGCCGCCGCCAACAGGATCCTTCGGAAAATGAGAACGATTCTTATTTTGTCGCGGCCCGGCACGTCGCACAAGTCCCGACCAGCTCGACCCGGTGGCCGGTGGCGGCGAAGTCGGCCTGCTCGGCGGCCGCGTCGACGGCCCGGTGCAGGGCCCGTTCGAGGGTGGTCGGCATCACGAAGTCGACGACGTCACCGCACGACGTGCAGAGCAAGTGGTGGTGGTGCTCGTCGAGGTCCTCAGCCAGCTCGTAGTGGGTGTCGGCCGCGCCGGGGACCTTGCGGACGACGCCGGCGTCTTCGAGCGTCGCCAGGTTGCGGTAGACCGAGCTCTGGGCCAGGTCGCTGCGCAGGTTGAGGATGGCGGCGATGGTGAGCGGGCCGGTGGCGGCGCCGAGCACGTCGACCAGGTCCCGGCGGCCGCTGGTGTAGCGCTGGCCGACCGCACGGAGGCGCTCGGCGATCGTCTCGTGGACGTCGCCCGCCAGCATCAGCCGATGGTGGTCGCGCCGCGGAAGTACGGGTGCAGGGCCTCGGGGATGGCGATGGTGCCGTCAGGCTGGCGGTAGGTCTCGACCAGCGCGGCCCACACGCGGGGCACGGCGAGGGCGCTGCCGTTGAGGGTGTGGACGAGGGCGGTGCCCTTGCCTGCCGCGGGGCGGTAGCGGATGTTGGCCCGGCGGGCCTGGTAGTCGCTGAACCAACTGACGCTGCTGACCTCGAGCCACATGTCGCAGCCGGGGGCGTAGACCTCGAGGTCGAACGAGCGGTGGTGCGACTGGCCCAGGTCGCCGGTGCAGATCTCGATGATGCGATAGGCGAGGCCGAGGGCCTGGATGGTGCCTTCAGCCCGCTCGACCATCTCATCGAGCATGGCGGGGGCCTGTTCGGGCGTGGCGTAGGCGAGGATCTCGACCTTGTCGAACTCGTGGACCCGCAGCAGGCCGCGGGTGTCGCGGCCCGCGCTGCCCGCCTCCCGCCGGTAGCAGGGGGTGTAGGCCATCATGCGCATCGGCAAGTCGGCCTCGTCGAGGATCTCGTCGCGGCCCAGGCTGGTGAGCGGGACCTCGGCGGTGGGCACGGCCCAGAGGTCGTCTCGCTCGATGTGGTAGGCGTCGTCGGCGAACTTGGGAAGCTGGCCGGTGGCGGTGAGGGTCGCGCTGGTCACCAGGCTGGGCGGGCGGATCTCCTCGTAGGCGTCGGCGTTGCGGTCGAGGGCCAGTTGGCACAGGGCGCGGGCGAGGGTGGCGCCGGGGCCGCGGAACATGCTGAACATCGAGCCGCTGATCTTCACCGCCCGCTCGAGGTCGAGGATGCCGAGGGCGGTGCCGATCTCCCAGTGGGGCGTGCGCTGGTGGTCGGCGTAGTCGGGCAGGGTGGCGGGCGCCTGGCGGACGAGCGGGTTGTCGGCTTCCGAGTCGCCGTCGGGGGCGTCGGGGCTGGGGATGTTCGGGATGCGGAGGAGGGCGTCGCGAAGCTCGGCCTCCATCTGGCTGGCGTGGGCGGCCCGGGCCGCTTCCTCCTCGCCGAGGGTGCGGCTCTCGGCCATGAGCTGGTCGGCCTTGGCGGTGTCGCCGTCGCGGCGGGCCTGGCCCACCTCTTTCGACAGGGCATTGACCCTGGCCCGCAGCTCGTCACGGGCATTGGCCAGCTCGCGCAGCTCGTTGTCGAGGGTGGCGGCGCGGTCGATGTCGGCGGGATCGACCTTCTTGCGCTGGAGCGCGGCCTTGACGCCATCGAGGTCTGAGCGCAGCAGGCGAATGTCGATCATGGCGGGGGGAACGGTAGCGTGCGCCCCCGTGCCTGCTGTCGAGGTATTGGACCTGGTCGTGCGGTACGGGCCGGTCGTGGCGGTCGACGGCGTGTCGTTCTCGGCTGCCGAGGGGTCGGTGCTGGCGCTGTTGGGGCCGAACGGGGCGGGCAAGACGACGACGGTCGAGACGCTGGAGGGGTACCGGCGCCCGTCGGCGGGGACGGTGCGGGTGTTGGGTTCGGCGCCGGGGGCGGTGAAGGACCGGATCGGCGTGATGCTCCAGCGCGGCGGCGTCTATCCGTCGATGAACGCCCGGCAGGTGCTGCGGCTGTTCTCGTCGTTCTATCCGTCGCCGGCGCCGGTCGACGAGCTGTTGGCGTTGGTGGGGTTGGAGGGGCGGGTGGCCTCGACGCCGTGGCGGCGGCTGTCAGGGGGCGAGCAGCAACGGGTGTCGTTGGCGTTGGCGCTGGTGGGGCGGCCCTCGGTGGCGTTCTTGGACGAGCCGACCGCGGGGATGGACCCGGCCGCCCGGCAGGTGTTGTGGGGCGTGGTGCGGTCGCTGCGGGACTCGGGCGCGTGCGTGGTGCTGACGACGCACTACCTGGAGGAGGCCGAGCGGCTGGCCGACTGGGTGGTGATCCTGGACGGGGGACGGGTGGTGGCGTCGGGGACGCCCGCGTCGTTGATGTCTGCTGGTGGCGGGGTCGGGGTCGGCGTCGGGGCGTCGATCCGGTTCGGGGCGGCCGCCGGGCTCGACGTGGTGGCGTTGGGGTCGGCGCTGGGCGGCGTGGTCGTGGAGGAGCGGCCTGGGGAGTACGTGGCGGCGGTGGCGGCGACGCCGGACAACGTGGCCGCGCTCACGGCGTGGTTGGCAGCGCGGGGGGTGCCGTTGGCCGACCTGCGGGCCGGGCGGCAGTCATTGGAGGACGTGTTCTTGCGACTGACGCAGGGGCCAGGGTCGGCGTCGGGGTCGGCGTCGTGAGGGCGTTTGCGGCCCAGGCTCGGGCCGAGGTGGCGATGACGCTTCGGCGGGGCGAGTCGGTGTTGTTGGCGCTCGGGATCCCGGTGATGCTGCTGGTGTTCTTCTCGCTGGTCGACGTGCTGGACGTGGGCGACGATCCGGTGGAGTTCCTGGCGCCGGGGGTGCTGGCGCTGGCGGTGATGTCGACGGCGATGGTGTCACTGGCGATCGCCACCGGGTTCGAGCGGCAGTACCTGGTGTTGAAGCGGCTGGGGTCGACGCCGCTGGGCCGGCCCGCGCTGCTGGCCGCGAAGACGGCCGCGGTGGTGGTGGTCGAGTTAGTGCAGGTGGCGGTGCTGGTGCCGGTGGCATTGGCGTTGGGGTGGTCGGTGTCGGGGGCGTCGGTTGTGGCTGCGGTGGCGGCGGTGGCGCTGGCGACGGTGGCCTTCGCCGGGCTCGGGCTGCTGCTGGCCGGGACGCTGCCCGCCCTGACGACGCTGGCCGCCGCCAACGGGCTGTATCTGGTGCTGCTGTTGCTGGGCGGGATGGTGGTGCCGCTGTCGAAGCTGCCCGCTGGGTTGCGGGGCGTTGCTCGTGCGCTGCCCGCAGCGGCGTTGTCCGACGCCTTGCACGCCGCGTTGGGCGCCGGCGCCGCGGTGCCGGGTCGGGCCTGGGCCGTGCTGGCCGTGTGGGCCGTCCTCGCCCCCGCCGCCGCCGCCCTCACCTTCCGCTGGGAGTAGCCCCGGCGCAGCTTTGGAGGACATAGCGCACCAAATCGGTTCGCTATGTCCTCCAGAGCCGCGAAAGCCAACCGCGACGGGCTCACACACGCCGACGATGTGTCGATGGAAGCAGCTATGGCGACGAGACAGACGGCCGGTGGATCAGCGGCACAGAAGGCGGAGAAGCTGCGCCAGAGTGCCGAGCGTTGGGAGCGCGGGGCCGAAGGGGAGCAGCTCACCGCGGCGATGTTGGGCCCGCTGGCTGAGCGCGGGTACCGGGTGTTCCACGACCTGAGCATCCCCGGGTCACGGGCGAACATCGACCACTTGGTGATCGGCCCCACGGGCGTGTTCGCGCTCGACTCGAAGAACCTGACGACCAAGCTGCACATGTACAACGGCGACGTCTGGCGGGGCCGGTACCCGTACGCGGGCAAGCTGCGCGCGACCCGGTGGGAGGCCGACACGGCCGGCGAGGCGCTGGGCTTCACGACCGTGACCGCGGTGCAGTGCATCCACGGGGCCGCCGTCCCCGACCTGGACGAGCCGCTTCATGGCGTGTGGCTCGTGCCGGCCGAGCGGCTGCTGGCGCTTATCGAGTCGGCGCCGGTCACGCTCACCGACGACCAGTGCACCGTCCTTGCCGCCAAGGCCGTGCTCGCCTTCGCCGCCGCCGGGCAGCCTGACCGGCCGAGTCGCCCGCAGCATCGACCTCCTCGACCGTCCCGACCGTCCCGACCCGCTCCCGCCCCGCCCGTGGTGGTCGCCGCCGCCGAGACCCGGCCCGGCTTCCTCACCCGCTTCCGCCAGCTCTGGAGGACATAGGGTCCCGATTCGCGTACCTATGTCCTCCAGAGCCGGTGGGCGGCGGGCTTTGGAGGACATGGCGTACCAGATTGGTTCGCTATGTCCTCCAGAGTCGGGGGCGGGGCGGGCGGGGCGGCGGGCGGCGGGGGGCAGGCGTGGGGGGCGGCGGGGGTTAGACATCCCACGGCTGCAACTCGTCAAGCGGCTTCGGTGAGATCGTTCGTGGAGCGGTGACCCCAGGCGACGGTTTCGTCGTAGGCGGTGTGGTGGACGAGACAGCCGTGGAGGATT
>Ga0190267_10000001_pt1 | contig 68117 bp, 62 predicted proteins | sample Popmic239T_FD_140332 | JGI IMG/M metagenome (GOLD analysis project Ga0190267, IMG submission 140332) | Populus adjacent soil microbial communities from riparian zone of Oak Creek, Arizona, USA - 239 T | ecosystem: Environmental > Terrestrial > Soil > Riparian zone | place: USA: Arizona... | reverse complement strand
TCACGCCGACACCGTCATGCCGACACCTCCGGGACCCGCAGCACGAGGATCGCCATGTCGTCTCGGGCCCGGCCGCCCTCGAACGCCAGCACCGCGGCCTCCGCCGCCGCGGCCAGGCTGTGCGCATCGACCGCGCCGTCGCGGGCCGCGGCCCGCAGCGTGTTGGTGAACAGCTCGGGGTCGAAGGCGCCGTCGGGGGAGCGGGCTTCGAGCACGCCGTCGGTGAACAGCACCAGGCTCTCACCGGGCTTGAGGACGTGGACCGTGTCGACCAGATCGGGCTCGGGGAACATGCCGATCCCGCTGCCGGGCCGCCCGATCGAGCGCAGTTCGCCTGCCGCGTCGATGTGCAGCGGCAGCGGGTGCCCGCCGCACGAGAGCGTGACGTTGGCCTGCCCGTCGACCGGCTCGACGACCAAGTGGGCGATCGTGCAGAAGCGGTCGTCGGCCCCCTCGTCCAGCACGGCCTGGTTGAGCCGGCGCAACACGTCGCTCGGTGCGTCTGCGCCGACGGCGGCCGTGCGCACGGTGTAGCGGGCCAGCGCGGTCAACGACGCCGCCTGCACGCCCTTGCCGCACACGTCGCCCATCACCACGCCCCACTTGCCCGGCGCGACGGGGAAGACGTCGTAGAAGTCGCCGCCCACCTCGCTGTCGCTGACCGGGTGGTACACGGCGGCCACGTCGAGGCCGGGGATGACCGGGCGGTCGGCCGGGAGCAGGCTGCGCTGCAGGGTCCTGGCCACGTCCCGCAAGGCCCGGTGCGCCCGTGCGTTGTAGATGGCGACGGCGGCCCGGTCGGCCACGTCCTGGGCGACGGCGATGTCCTCGTGGCGGAGGTGGCGCCCGGAGACGCTGGTCGAGATCGACAGGACCCCGAGCGACTCGCCCGACGCGATCAGCGGCACCGCGATGCCGGAGCGGATGCCGAGGCGCTGGAGGTGCACGCGCTGCTCGTCGTCTTTGGCCAGCGCCTCCCACGACGCGAAATCGGCCGACTCCACCAGCAGCGGGCGGCGGGTCCTGGCCACGTCGTGCAGCCCCATGCGCCGGGCCAGCCCCTGGTCGCGTGCGCCGATCCGTTCGAGCAGCTTCTGGTGCTCGGCGTCGACGTGGGCGATCGTCACCAGTTGCAGCCCCTGCGGGGTCGACAGGTGCACCGCGCAGGCATCGCCCAACTCGGGGACGAGGAGCCGGGCGACCTGCTCGATGGTGGCCTCGTAGTCGAGCGACGACGCCAACAGGGCACTGGCCTCGGCGAGGAACTCCTTGCGCCTGCGCTCCCTGGCTTCGGCCTCCGCCAGTCGGCACCGGTCGAGCGCCTGCGCGCACTGCTCGGCCAGCGCGGTCAGGAAGCGGCTGTCGTCGTCGGTGAACTGGCGGGGCTCGGTCCAGCCGAAGGTCACCGCGCCGATGGCCTTGCGGTCCACGGTGAGCGGCACGGTGGCGTAGGCCTGGTTGCGACTCGGCTGGCCGCTGAAGATCGGGTACAGCCGGTCCCTCTCCTCGAGGTTGGCGAACAGGACCGGCTTGCCGGTGCGCATGGCGTCGCAGGCCGGCACCGGGGCGGCGAGCGGGAAGCGGGACCACGCCTGCTCGGCCTCCGGCATCAGCCCCACCGACCTGACGATCTCGACCTCGTCGCCGGAGTCGGTGAGCAGGCAGAGGACCGAGGTGGTCGCGTCCACCCCCGCCACGCCTTGGTTGACGAGGATGTTGCAGACGTCGTCGCGGGTCCGGGTGCCCGACAACAGGGCGGTGATCGCCTGCAGCCGGGCGAGCTGGTCGGCGGTGCGTTCGGCCTCCCGACGGGCGGCCTGCTCGGCGGCCAGCAGGCGGTGGCGCTCGGTCTCGTCGAGGATGACCGCGCCGACCCAGCCGATCTCGCCGCGCAGCGAGATGGGGAAGTAGCTGACGACGAAGTGCCGATCAACGCCGGGGTCGCTGGGCACCTCCATCACGACTTCGGCGTCGATCACCGGCTTGCCGGTCTCGAAGACCTGGCGGATGTCGCGCGCCGGGCCCGCGTCGAGCTCGGGGAAGAGCTGGTGCAGGCCGACGCCGATGTGGTCCTCGGCGGGCATGCCGTTGATGTGGGCCAGCGCCTCGTTGATCCGGACATAGCGCAGGCCCCGGTCGAAGATGGCGACGGCGATCGGCGCGTTGTTGAGGACGGCGTCGAGGAGGAGGTTGGCCTCCTCTGCGTTCTTGGCCTCGGCGTCGTCGCCGGCGTCCTCGGTGTCCAGCGCGACCAGCGCGCCGCCGGCCCCGTCGGCCAACGGGACGATCAGCCACCACGGGATCAGGCGCGACCCGTCGCGTCGGACGACGGGGAGCCTGCCCTGCCAGGCCTCGCCGGCCGCGACCCGCTCGAAGGCGTCGGCCGCCGCGGAGGTCTCGGTGGCGGCCACGCCCAGGGCCAGCGGGTCGCGTCCGATGGCCTCGTCCGCGGCGTGGCCGAACAGCTTGACCATGCCGTCGTTCCAGTAGGTGACGAGGCGATCGCGGCCCACAACGCAGACGGGAAGCCCGAGTCGGTCGAAGAGCGCGACGGAGCCGTCGTCCACGACGGACATTGTTACCCTGCCTCCCGCGTTCGCTACCTATTCGACGGGGACGAACACGAAGTTCGTGCTCCTCTGTCCTGTTTGGTAGGGCGCATCGAGGGCGCGGCCGTAGATGCCGGGCAGGTTCTGGTCCCGCGCCGCCTGCACCAGGGCCGCGGGGGGGGCGGTGGGGTTGGTCCGCCAGGTGGGGCCGTTGAAGTCGAGCTTGTCCAGCAGGCGGCGGCGGTCCTTGGCCGGCAGGGCGGCCGCGGTGTGGCCGTCGAGCCAGACGAGGTCGGACGCGAAGAACAGGGCGGGCTGTTCGGGGCGGGCCTTCTTGCGGTTGAGCAGCGTGGGGTCGGGGCGGCCGTCGAGGTCCACCACGACGACCTCGCCGTCGAGGATGAGGGCAAGGCTGCCAAGGGCGCGGCCCAGGGCGCGGAACTCGGGGAAGCGCTCGGTGACGTCGGCGCCCTGCTCGTCGGTCAGCTCGACTCGGCCGCCCTCACAGGCAAGCAGCACGCGCAGGCCGCCCCACGCGGGCTCGAACTGATAGCGGCGTGCCGGCGGCTTGGGCTTGGTCGTGGCCTGCATCGGCGTGAGGCCGCTCGGCATGGGCTCGCGGGTCGGGTCCTCGGGCGGGTCCATGCGGTGCATGAGCCAGTTCTTGCCGCCGGTCTTGATGAGGACGTAGCGGCCCTTGGCCCGCTCGCCATGGAGCACGACCATGACCTCGCGCTCTTCGAACTTCTCGCACTCGTAGGTGCCCTGGTCCCAGAGGTAGACCATGCCGCCGCCGTACTCGCCTTCGGGGATCTCGCCTTCGAAGTCGATGTAGTCGAGCGGGTGGTCCTCGGTGTGCACGGCCAGGTTGTTCTGGGCTGGATGCGGGGGGATGCCCTTGGGGACGGCCCAACTGACGAGCACGCCGTCGCGTTCCAAGCGGAAGTCCCAGTGCAGGGCGGTGGCGTGGTGCTCCTGCACGACGAAGCGGTCGCCGCGGGGCTGGGTCCGCTCGGCGCCGGCCGGCTCGCGGGTCTTCGAGAAGTCCCGCATCTTGCGGTACTGCTCCAGCTTCTCCCCGCCGCCCCCGCCCTCCCCGCCCTTCTTTGAACGCTCAGCCCGCCCTGGGCGGGCTGAGCGTTCAAAGTTCGGCGGTTGGGGCGGGGTCATGGGAGGGCGGCTTTGAGGTCGGCGGCCTTGGCCTTGGCCGTGTCGGCCGTGTCGCGGGCGGTCTTGGCCCTGGCCCGCAGCTTGGCGGCGCGGTCCTCGGCCTCGTCGGCCTCCCGTTCGAGCCGCTCGGCCTCGTCGTCCAACTCCTTGGCCCGCTCGACGGCGTCTTCGTACTTGCGCTTGGCCTCCTCGCGGGCCTTGCGCTCCCTCGCCTCTCGGACCTCGTCCTTCTTGGGCGGGTTGGCCTTGGCCTTCGCCTTCGTCGCGGGGGCCAGCACGAACGCGCTCGGCTCCTCGTCGCCGGTCAGCGTGCCCGCGGCCAGCAGTTCGCCGATCTGCTCGTCGGCCGCGGCGGCAGCGAGCAGCGTGTTGACATCGGCCATCAGGTTCGACCTGCCGCCCGCGGCCTTCAGCGCGGCCCGGCGCACGTCGGCCTCGGCGGCCCGCAGGTCGTCGAGCACGTCGCGGTCGGCCGACGCCCTGGCCCGCCCGGCCGCGTGGAGGAACCGGCCCACGTCGCCCTTGTTGGAGCGGGCGGCCTGGTTCAGCGCCCACGCCGGCATCGACGGCTTGCGCAACTTGGCGATGTCCTTGTCGCCGGTCTCTTTGGCCAGCGCATTGCGCGCCTTGGTGAACTCCGTCAGCGGGAGCGCATAGAGGTCCTCGACCGACTCGGCCTTCACGTCACCAGTTCTTCCCGCAGCTCGCGCTTGAGGATCTTGCCCGCCGGGTTGCGGGGGAGGGCGTCGTCGCGGAACCACACCTTGACCGGGACCTTGAACGCGGCCAGCCGCTCGCCCACGAAGGCGCGCAGGTCGTCCTCGGTCACGTCGTCATGGCCGGAGCGGAGTTGCACGACGGCACCGACCTCCTCGCCCAGCACGTCATGGGGGATGCCGATCACGGCGGCGTCGGCCACGGCCGGGTGCTCGTGCAGGGCGGCCTCGACCTCCACGCAATAGACGTTCTCGCCGCCCCGGATCACCATGTCTTTGGCCCGGTCCACGATGTAGACGAACCCCTCGTCGTCGATGCGGGCCACGTCGCCGGAGCGGAACCACTCGCCGATGAACGCGGCCGCGGTGGCCTCCGGCTTGTTCCAGTAGCCCCGCACGATGTTCGGGCCTTTGATCCACAGCTCGCCGATCCCGCCCGGCGGCGTCTCATTGCCGTCCTCGTCGACGACCTTCACCTCGCAGACCGGCACCGGCGGGCCGACGCTGTCGGGCTTGCGCACGTAGTCGTCGCCCGCGTTCATCGTCGTGATCGAGCTGGTCTCGGTGAGGCCGTAGCCGTTCGACGGTGAGCCGCCGGGGAAGTGCTCCTTGATGCGGCGCACGAGGTCGGGCGGGGCGGGGGCGCCGCCATAGCCGACGCTGCGCACGCTGCTGAGGTCCCGCTTGGCGAAGTCCGGGTGGTCGAGGACCTGCATCACCATGGCGGGCACGCCGCCGAAGGTCGTGACCCGCTCCCGCTCGATCAGTTCCAGGGCCCGGCCGGGGTCCCACTTGCGCATGATGACGAGCTTGCCGCCGTAGAGCGTGTTGGCGACGAGGACCGAGTGGCAGCCGGTCGCATGGAAGAACGGGACCGAGAGCAGGTACGCGTTCTGCGTCTTCTCCTGCGGTTTGGCGTCGGTGGCGCCCGAGGCCCGCATTCGGTTGCGGGCGTTGACGAAGGCCAGGCTCAGTTGGTTGGTGCAGATGTTGCGATGGGTGCCGACCGCGCCCTTCGGCTTCCCGGTCGTGCCCGAGGTGTAGAAGATCGTGGCGTCGTCGTCCGGGTCGAGGTCGACGTCGGGCAGCTCGACCTTCTTGGGCATGGCCCCGACCACGTCCTCGAAGCGGAGGTGGTCGTGCTGGATGTCGGAGCGGGCCACGATGACCCGCTTGAGGCCGGGCAGCCCGTCGAGGTGGTCGGCCAGGCGTGCCGCCCGCTCCTGGTCGGCGAAGAGGAGGTCGGCGCCGGAGTCGTCGAGCGCATAGGCGAGTTCGGGCCCGGTCCACCACGCATTGAGCGGCACCACGACGGCCCCGACGGCGGCGGCGGCCCAGAACGCGATCGCCCACTCGGGGAAGTTCCGCATGGCGATGGCGATCCGATCGCCCTTGGCCACGCCGAAGCGGTCTTGGAGCTGGGTGGCCAGGGCGGCGGCGAGGCGGTAGTGGTCCTCGAAGCTGATCCGCTCGTCCTCGTAGACGAGGAAGGCGGCGTCGCCGTGCTTCCGGCTGCGCTCGAGGATGTCCCGCAACGTCGGCGGCGCGTTCTTCCAGACCTTCGTGGGGACGCCCCGGACCTCGACCTCCTCGACCTCGAACTGCTGGCCGGGCGCGGTCAGTGCGGCAGTGGCTTCGGCGATCGACGTCATCGTCACGGGTCTACCACCCCCGCCCCACCGCCAACCTCCGGCCCTCGGCAACCACGCCGTTCAGCGGACGCCTCGAACCGACCAGCGCCGACCGGGCCGCCCAGCCTGCGGCCACGCCGCCGACCCTGGAACAGCCAGAGCGCCAGTGCCGCCGGCTCCAGGGCGAGCATGTTCCACCACGTCCATCGGGCAGTGCCCGCCAGTACGACGGCCGCCTCTTCGGTGGCCCGAGCCAAAGCCGCCGCGCCTCGTCGGCCACACTCGACTCGCCGATTCCATCGACCGACTTTTGACGCAGGGCATGAGCCCCTTATGGCAGCCGCCAGAACTCGCCGGTCAGCCCGATCCGATCGAGGATCGCCTGGTTCTGGTCCCGGGTGTGCGGTCGCCAGTCCGGGGCGAGCCGGTCGTGCCACCAAGCCTGTGCCAGTTCGGCAAGGACAGTGACGGGGATCGTCGCCCCTGCGCCGCGCCGGTTCAGCCACCGGGCCACGTGCTCTTCCGACCGGAAGAGGTTCATCGTGCTTCAGGTGAACACGATGTCGTCCCACCACTGCGCCGCAGGCAGCAGGCAGTGGAACAGCAGGGTCTCGTCGTCCGGCTTGCCGTCCAGGACCTCGATTGCGATGGGCTCGCCGCAGTCGGGGCACGTCGACTCGATGCGTCCGTCGACATGCAGCGCGGCGCAGATGCCGAATGCGTCCCACGCGCAGTTGGCGAACCACCAGCGCCCGTCGGCGTGGACCCGGTAGGCGGTGGGGGTGGCCGAGAACGGGTTCGCCATCCGCAGCTCGACGGTGCCGGGCTGGAGCACGAGGGCGTGGGCATCGTGCAGGCGCCGCCAGCCCTGTTCGACGGCGGCGGCGTCCCACTCGCCAACCTCGTCTGCGGTAGGGGCGCGGCCAAGCTCGACGAAGCGACGGTACGTCACATTGCGAAGGGCGATGTCGCCTTCGTCCACGCCGAAGAGGTTAGGGGTGGACTTCGTAGACGAGCTTGCCGTGCTCCTGGCGCGCGTCGGCTCGGCCGGCCAGGCGGAGGTGTTCGAGGTGGGCGTAGGTCTCGCTCTCGGCCATCGGGCCCCAGCGGGCGGGCCGGAACAGCTCGTGCGAAAGCGTCTCGACGGTCGCAGGCCCCAGCGCGATCGACACCTTCTGCAGCTTCTCCAGCCGCTCCTCGTGATGCCGCTTGATGTCCTCGGCCCGGCCCACCAAGTCGGTGAACGGATGGCCGTGGGCGGGCAGGACCACCCGCACCGAGTCGGCCAGCGCGGCCACACGGTCGAGCGACGCCACGAACGACTTGAGCGGGTCCCGGCCGGTGCCGAGGCCGGAGATGTGCGGCGTGATCGTCGGCAGCACGTGGTCGCCGGAGAACAGCAGCCCGCCTTCGGGGTCGTGCAGGCAGAGGTGGTCGAGGGTGTGGCCGGGCGTGTGGGTGGCGATGAACTCGCGGCCGGCCAGCGTGATCGTCTCGCCGTGGCGGAGGCGGCGGGAGGGGGCGGGCGGCACGAAGATGCCGAGGAAGCGGGTCCGCATGAGCTTCCACTGCCACTGGCGCTTGCGGGAGAAGGTGTAGGTGCCGCCCCACGGCGTCTCGCCCTGGAACGGGTTCTCGGTAGCGAACTCGGTGGGGTCGACGTCGTGCACGTCCTCGTCGGCGCAGTTGTGCGACGCCGGCGCCCACCACGTGCGGAAGGCGGAGTGGGTGACGAGCTCGGCGCCCGCCGCCTTGGCCAGCTTGCCCGCGGTGCCGAAGTGGTCGGGGTGGGAGTGGGTGACGACGACGGTGTGCACGTCGCGGACCCGCACGCCGGCGGCGCGCAGCCGATGCTTCAGCGCCTTCCACGTGGCCGGCCCGGGCAGGCCAGGGTCGACGATGGCGGCGCCGCGCTTGTCGAGCAGGGCGTAGGTGTTGACGTGGCCGAGGCCGGGCAGCGCGATCGGGAGCTGCATGCGCAAGACGTTGGGACCGACTTCGGTCACCTGGTCGCCGGCCGGCTCCTGCTCCTGCTTCATCTTCATTGCGTCACCTGCCATGTGGCCGGCGACCCTACTTGACCACGCGGTCAAGTTCTATGCTGCGGCCATGCAGATCAGCATCCAGCTCTCGTACGCCGGCGGGTTCAAGGAGTCGGCCGACCTGGCCGCCTCGCTGGAGAAGGCGGGGCTGGACATCGCCTGGGTCGCGGAGGCGTACGGCGCCGACGCGGTCAGCCTCATGGGCTACATCGCGGCGAAGACCGAGCGGCTGCAGATCGCGTCGGGCATCCTGCCGATCTACTCCCGCACGCCGACCCTGTTGGCCCAGACCGCGGTCGGCGTCGACCTGTTGTCGGACGGGCGCTGCATCCTCGGGCTTGGGGCGTCGGGGCCGCAGGTGATCGAGGGCTGGCACGGCGTGCCCTACGACGCGCCGCTCGGGCGGACCAGGGAGATCGTCGAGATCTGCCGACAGGTGTGGCGGCGCGAGCGCATCGACCACGCGGGCAAGCACTACACGATCCCGCTGCCGCCGGAGCAGGGGACCGGCCTGGGCAAGCCGCTGAAGATGATCACCCACCCGCTGCGCGACCGCATCCCGATCTACGTCGCCTCGCTGGGGCCGAAGAACGTGGAGATGACGGCGGAGATCGCCGAGGGCTGGCTGCCGATCTTCTTCATCCCGGAAAAGGCTGGCTCGGTGTGGGGCGAGGCCTTGGCCAAGGGCGCCGCCAACCGCTCGCCCGACCTGCCGCCGCTCGAGGTGTGCGCGGGCGGGATGCTCGCCATCGGCGACGACGTGGAGGGCATCCGCGAGTTCGGCCGCCCGCTGGCCGCGCTGTATATCGGCGGGATGGGGGCCAAGGGCCGCAACTTCTACAACGAGCTGGCCTGCCGGTACGGCTACGAGCAGGAGGCGGCCGAGATCCAGGACCTGTACCTGGCGGGCAAGAAGGACGAGGCCGCGGCCAAGGTCCCCGCCGAGTTCCTGGAGCTGACGTCGCTGGTCGGGCCGGAGGGCTATATCCGCGACCGGCTGGCCGCGTACAAGGAGGCCGGCGTGACGGTGCTGAACGTCATCCCAGTCGGCGGCGACCCAGTCCGCCTGGTCGAACAGCTCAAGACCCTCACCACCGACCTCTAACCCGCCCCCCCGACCCCCCCCGACCCCCCCGACCCCCGCCGACCCCCGCCGACCCCGCTTCTCGTCGCGCTCAGTTGCGGATAGCGCAACTGAGCGCGACGAGAACGGCGGGTGGGGGCGGGACGGCTGGCGGGGGCGGGACGGCTGGCGGGGGCGGGTCGGCTGGCGGGGGCGGGTCGGCGGGGTCAGGCCACCGGCTTGAAGACGGTCTGGCGGTAGTACTTCAGTTCGGCCACGCTTTCGCGGATGTCGTCGAGGGCCCGGTGGCCGCCCTTCTTGTCGGGCGCGCCGGCCAGTGCTTCCGGGTACCAGCGACGCACGAGCTCCTTCACCGTCGACACGTCGACCGAGCGGTAGTGCAGGTACTGCTCCACGTCCGGCAGGTAGGCGGCGAGGAAGCGGCGGTCGGTCCCGATCGAGTTGCCGCACAGCGGGACGCTGCGGGGCTCGGGCACGTGCTGCTTGATGAAGTCGAGCGTCTGGCGGCCCGCGTCCCCCAGCGAGACGGTCGACGCCGCGATGGCGTCGAGCAGCCCGCTTTTGGTGTGCATCTTGCGCACGACGTCGTCCATCCCGTCGAGCGCCTCTTGGGCACAGGTCACCACCACGTCGGGCCCCTCGGCCACGATCTCCAACTGGTCGTCGGTGACCAGCGTGGCGATCTCGACGATGACGTCACGGGCCGGGTCGAGCCCGGTCATCTCGAGGTCCATCCACACGAGCATGAGCCGGATCGTAGGCTCGACGGCGATGCCCGAACTGCCTGAGGTCGAGTCGCTGGCCCGGTTCCTGGGCGAGCAGGCGGGCGGCCGGGTCGTCGAGCGGGTCGAGCTGGCCGCCTTCTCGGCGCTGAAGACCTACGACCCGCCCGCCGACGCGCTGGCCGGCCGCACCCTCACCGGCACCGGTCGCAGGGGCAAGTTCCTGTGCCTCGACTTCGAGGGCCTGTGGCTCGTGCTGCACCTGTCGCGGGCCGGGTGGGTGCGGTGGGCGGACTCGATGTCGCCAGGCCGGGTCAAGCCGGGACGGGGGCCGCTGGCCCTGCGGGTCCGCTTCGTCGGCGGCGGCGGGTTCGACGTGACCGAGGCGGGGACCGAGAAGCGGCTCGCGGCCTACGTCGTGCGGGACCCAGGCGAGGTGCCCGGTGTGGCCCGGCTGGGTCCGGACATGCTCGACCCCGCGTTCGACCTGCACGCCTTCGCCGCCGTCCTCTCCGGCGCCGGCGCCCATCAAATCAAAGGGGTGCTGACCGACCAGGAGCTGATCGCGGGCGTCGGCAACGCCTACTCGGACGAGGCTCTGCACATCGCCAAGCTGTCGCCGTTCAAGCAAGCATCGAAGCTGTCGGCCGAGGAGGTCGAGCGGCTGTACCACGCGCTGCGCACGGTCATGGCCGACGCCGTCGAGCGGTCGCTCGGGCTGCCCGCCGCTGGCCTCAAGTCGGAGAAGAAGTCAGGCATGCGGGTGCACGGGCGGACGGGGGAGAAGTGCCCCGAGTGCGGCGACGTCGTGCGGGAGGTCAGCTTCGCCACGAAGTCGCTCCAGTACTGCGCCACCTGCCAGACCGGGGGCAAGCCGTTGGCCGACCGGAGGCTGTCGAGGTTGCTCAAGTAGGGGTTCGGGGGGAGGATGTGACCCATGCAACGTCTGACTGGGCTGGATGCCACCTTCCTGAACCTCGAAACGCCGAACAACCACATGCATGTGGCGTCGACGGCGATCTTCGACCCGTCGAGCGTTCCTGGCGGCTACTCGTTCCACAAGGTGCGGGACTTGGTGGAGGACCGGCTGCCGCTGCTGCCGCCGTTCCGACGCCGGCTGGTGGAGGTGCCGTTCAACATCCACCACCCGGTCTGGATCGAGGACCCTGACTTCGACCTCGACTACCACGTGCGGCGGGCTGCACTGCCCGCGCCGGGCGGCGACGAGGAGCTGGCCGAGTTCGCCGCCGAGGTGATGGCCCGCCCGCTCGACCGACGCCGGCCGCTGTGGGAGATGTACGTGGTCGAGGGCTTGGAGAACGGCATGATCGCCACCGTCACCAAGACCCACCACGCCGCCATCGACGGGGTCTCGGGCGCCGAGCTGACCGTCAACCTGCTCGACATGCAGCCCGAGCCGACGCAGGTGCCGCCCGAGCTGCACGAGCAGTGGAAGCCCGAGCGCGAGCCCACCGACGTCGAGATGTGGCTGTACGCCATGAACTCGCTGGCCCGCCAGCCGGCCAAGGCGGTGAAGGCAGGCGTCCGCACCGTCGAGATGCTGTGGGGCCTGCGGCGCCGCAACCGGCGGCCCGAGGTCAACCCGCCGCCCGCGCCGTTCAGCGCGCCCCGCACGTCGCTCAACACCACGATCACGCCGCACCGCCGCTTTGCCTTCACGCAAGTGGCGCTGGACGACGTGAAGATGGTGAAGAACGTGCTCGGCGGCACGGTCAACGACGTCGTGCTGGCCATGTGCTCGGGCGCGCTGCGGGCCTATCTGGACGACAACGGCGAGCACCCCGACAAGTCGCTGATCGCGATGGTGCCGGTGTCGGTGCGCAGCGAGGACCAGAAGGGCACGATGGGCAACCGGGTGTCGTCGATGCTGGTCTCGTTGGCGAGCGACATCGCCGACCCGGTCGAGCGCCTGCACGCCATCACCGAGGGCACCAAGCACGCCAAGGACCAGGAGAAGGCGATCGGCGCCGAGTTCCTGTCCGACTGGACCGAGTTCGCCGCGCCCGCGGTGGCGGCCAGGGCGGCCCGGATGTACTCGCGCATGCGGCTGGCCGACCGGCACAACCCGCTGTTCAACGTGACGATCTCGAACGTGCCGGGGCCGAACTTCCCGCTCTACTCGGCCGGGGCGCGGATGGTCGCCATGTACCCGATGGGGCCGATCGCCGACGGCGGCGGGCTGAACATCACGGTCATGAGCTACATGGGCCAGATGTGCTTCGGCCTGGTGGCGTGCCGGGAGTCGGTGCCTCAGGTGGCCAATGTCGCCCACTACCTCAACGACTCGCTGGAGGAGCTCAAGAAGGCGGCCGACCGAGCCGGCGGCGCCAAGGCCTCCTCTGGCGGCAAGGCGGCCAAGCGCCCCCGTAAGAAGTCCTGAGCCGCCAGGCCCGCTATTCTGTCTGCGCACAACGCGGACGTGGCTCAGTTGGTAGAGCACAACCTTGCCAAGGTTGGGGTCGCGGGTTCGAATCCCGTCGTCCGCTCCAGTCGAAGGCCGGTGGAGACACCGGCCTTCGGCGCGCTCAGGCGACCTGTGATGTGTTGGCGTCGGTCCCGTGCTTGGGTGCCGGGTTCGAGAACACCATCGCCTCGTCCGCCAGCCCGCTCATCTTCAGCGACCGGTAGTCCCGCAGGTAGCTCTGGTGCACCTGCCAGGGGAACCGCGAGCCTTGCTTGGGGAAGCGGTCGGCCGAGCGCTGGATGTAGCCGGACATCAAGCCGAGCAACGGCGCCGGCGCGACCGTGGTGTCCCCGTTGACCGGCGTGGCCTGGCGCAGGCCGGTGCGGCGCAGGTGGTTCAGAAGCCGGGTGACGTAGTCGCAGGTGAGGTCGGCCTTCAGCGTCCACGAGGCGTTCGTGTAGCCGACCGCGATGGCCAGGTTGGGCACGCCCTCCAGCATCATCCCCTTGTAGACGAGCCGCTCGCCCACGTTGACCTTCTCGCCGTCGACGATCAGCTCCACGCCGCCGAGAAACAACAGCTCCAGGCCGGTCGCGGTCACGACGATGTCGGCCTCGAGCTCCTCGCCTGACTGCAAGCGGATGCCGGTCTCGGTGAACGTGTCGATGACGTCGGTGACCACCGATGCCCGACCCCGCCGGATGGCCTGGAACAGGTCGCCGTCGGGGGCCAGGCACAGCCGCTGGTCCCACGGGTTGTAGCGGGGCGTGAAGTGCTGCGCCACGTCGTAGCCCTTCGGCAGCCGCTGCTTCACGCCCGCCACGAGCAGCTTCTTCATCAACTCCGGCCGGCGCTTGCTCAAGAAGTACGACGCCTGCGTGGTCAGCGCCTTGAACCAGCGGATCGCGGGGTTGGCCCATCGGGCCGGCAGCACCCGGCGCAACAGTCGGGCGACCGGGTCCTTCTGCGGCAACGAGGCGACGTAGGTGGGAGACCGCTGGAGCATCGTCACGTGGGCGGCGTCGTCGGCCATGGCCGGGATGAGCGTGATGGCCGTGGCGCCACTCCCGATGACGACCACCCGCTTGCCCGCGTAGTCGAGGTCCTCAGGCCAGTGCTGCGGATGGACGACTTGGCCGGCGAACTGCTGTAGGCCGGGGAACTCAGGCGTGTAACCCTGGTCGTAGCGGTAGTAGCCGCTGCACGAGAAGACGAAGCCGGCGGTGAGCTCGGCCTGCTCGCCGGTGTCGGTGCGCTCGACCGTGACCTCCCAGACCGCGGCCTCCGACGACCACTCCGCCCGCACCACCTTGTGCCGGAAGCGGATGTGCGCGTCGATGCCCTCGTCGGCCGCAGTGTCCTTGATGTACTGCAGGATCGACGCCCCGTCGGCGATGGCGTTCTCACCGGTCCAGGGGCGGAACGAGTACCCGAGCGTGAACATGTCGGAGTCGGACCGGATGCCCGGATAGCGGAACAGGTCCCACGTCCCGCCGATGGCGTCGCGTGCTTCGAAGATGGCGTACGTCGCCCAGGGCGCCTGCGCCTGCAAGTAGTGGCCGGCGGCGATGCCGGACAGGCCGGCGCCGATCACGACGACGTCGAGGTGCTCGCGCTCCGCCATCAGGCCGCGCCCCGGACGAGCTTGTCGTTCAGCGTGCCCGCCGGGCCGAACAGCCGCTCGCGCCACTCCTCGACCAGCGCGGTGGTGTCGCGGTCGTCGGGGTGGAAGCCGGGCCGGTCGTACTCGCACAGCGCATGCCACAGCTCGCGGCTCAAGAAGGGCGAGCCGCGCAGCTTCCACAGGCTGCGCGGCAGCGTGAGGCCGCGGTAGGTCTTGCGGTCGGCCAGCAGCGACAGCGCCGTCTGGAACACCATCCCGAACACGAAGCCGAACCGGATCAGCTTCATCGTGATGATCCGCATGCGCTCGGTGCCGCCCACTGCCTTGTAGACGTCGAAGGCCACTGCCTTGTGCTCCGACTCCTCCAGCGCGTGCCAGACGAACAGGTTCTGCACCTCTTCGTGAGCGAGCAGGTCGCGCACGTCCTGTCGAGTCAGGACCAGCTCGGCCAGCGTGGCGGTGAAGTGCTCGAGCGCCGCGGTGGCAGCCAGGTTCGACTTGGGGGACAGCAGCTTCCACCGGAGGGCGAGGAACTTCTTGGTCCAGCGCTCGAACCGCTTCACCGGATAGCCGAGCTCGGCCAGGCGGTCGTTGAACATGCGGTGCTCGCGGCCGTGCATGGCCTCTTGGCCGATGAAGCCGGTCACCTGGCGCTTCAGGTCGGGGTCGGTGATCTCGTCGCGGTAGTGGCGCACGGTCCGCACGAAGAAGTCCTCGCCGTCGGGAAAGACCGCGGACAACCCGGCGGCCACGTGGCTCAGCACGAGGTCGCCGTCGGCGGCGAAGTGTCGGGGGAGGTCCCGCAGCGACTCCTCGAACGAGATTCGACGGGTGGGCACGCTGCGCTGGTACATAGGGTCAACGTAAAGGATTTGAGGGTTCCCTTCAAGTTCTCAATTCTGTTACCTTCGGCACATGCAGGCGAAAGGCGAGCGGACGCGCCAGGCGGTCCTCGAAGCGGCCATCCGGCGCTTCGGGCAGGACGGCTATCGGGCTGCGTCGGTCGCCGACATCGCCAGGGACGCGGGCGTCGGCGGCACGGTCGCCTACGCCTACTTCCCCAATAAAGAGGCGCTCTTCCTCGCCGCCGTGGACGAGGACGCGGCCGGCGTCATCGAGGAGGGGATCAGCCTCGGGATGGACCGCGAGGACTGGCGCGCATCGCTGATGCCCACGCTGGTGGCGGCGGTCGAGCGTCATCCGCTGGCCCGCCGGCTGCTGGCCGGGTTGGAGCCCGAGGTCACCGAGCGGGTGCTCGAGGTCCCGGCCCTGGCCGAGTTGCGCAAGGCGATCGCCGAGAAGCTGCGCAGCGAACAGGCCGCCGGCGACGTGCGCCCCGACATCGACCCGGTCGTCATGGCCAACGGCATGGTCGCCATCGTGCTGTCGCTCTTGATGGCGGCCATCAAGGTCGGCCCCGCGGTCTTGGCCGGGTACGCCGACGACATCACCGCCGTGCTCCGCGCCGCCGTCGACGCCCCCCCATCGCGCCCCCGCCGGTCGCGCCGCTGACCTTTCCGCTTTTGGGCACGTTTTCGGCCGTATACGGCCGAAAACGTGCCCAAAACGGGGGGAGAGGGGGTCACGGGGCGAGGATGGCGGCGGCCACTTCGTCGGGAGCTTCGAGCGGGAGCATGTGGCCGAAGCCGGGCAGCACTTCGAGCTTCGCCCCCGACACCGCATCGGCGATCTGCTTGGCGTAGCGCACCGGGGTCAGCGTGTCCCACGTCCCGACCAGGACCGTCGTGGGCTTGTCGATCTTCTCCAGCCCCGGGGTCACGTCCATGCCGTTGATGGCGGCCAGCCAGCCGACCCTGGCCTCGGGCGCGCACCTCACGACCCAGTCCCGCGTCACGACCATGTCCCGTCGCCGGGCCGTGCGCCCCACCGCCGAGCGCACCAACGCGTGGCCGAAGCCGGACGCCATGGCCCGCTCGAAGGCGCGGGAGGCGAGCACCCGCTGGTTCACGCGGTCGAGGCGCGGGCCGCGGGTCAGGCCGGTGGCACCGGTCGCGACAAGGACCACCGCCTTGCCCCGATCGGTGATGACCTCGGGGTGGTGGGTGGCCAGCGACATCACCGTCATGCCGCCCATCGAGTGCCCGGCGATCACCGCGTCCTGCGCGTCGACCGCTTCGATCACGGCCCGCAGGTCGTCGCCCAGCCGCTTGATGGTGAAGCCGTCCGACCCGACCGTCGACGACCCGTGCCCGCGCTGGTCGTACAGCACCACCCGCCGGCCCGCGTCGGCCAGGCGGCGGGCCACCGGCGCCCACACCTCGCGGGCGCCCATCCAGCAGTGCGACAGCGTGACCGTCGGCCCGTCGGCGGGGCCGAGCACGGTCACGGCCAGGTCGGCCCCGTCGTCGGTGCGCACGGTCAGCGACTGGCCTTCGGCCGGCACCGCGCACTCGTCCAGGCCGCAGTCGCCGTCGTTGACCGTCCAGCGCCGGTCGGCCACGACGGCGGCGGCCACGGCGCCTGCCGTCGCGGCGGCTGCGCCCAAGAGCAGCGAACGCTTCTTCATTTCAGCCCCTGTCGTGCGATGGCCTGCTGGACCCGTACCGGCGCGAACCGGTGCAGGCCCCACACCAGCCACGCCTCGATGCCGACCGGCACCACGGACCGGTTCCGCTCCACCGCCCGCACGATCGCCTTGGCCACCAGCTCGGGCTTGTGCCCCCGGCGGAACACCCGCTTCGTCCGCCGCAGCCGGGCCGGGTCCGCCGCCGCGCCGAGGAACCGGGTGTGGTCCACGATCGGCGTGTTGATGACGCCAGGGCAGATCGCTGAGACCCCTACGCCCGCGGCCGACCAGTCCACCCGCAGGCACTGCGACAGCGCCAGCACCGCAGCCTTGGTCGCGACGTACGCGGGCTCGGTGGCGGTGGGGGTGTAGCCGAGCCCCGACGCCACGTTGACGACATGGCCGCGGCCCGCCGCCGTCATCGCAGGGCCGAACACCGCGCACCCGTTCACCACGCCGTCGAGGTTGATCGAGCGGATCCAGTTCCAGTCGTCGAGCGACATGTCGTTGAAGCGGGCCGACATGCCGACGCCGGCGTTGTTCACCAGCACGTCGGGCGGGCCGAAGCGGTCGAGCACGGCTGCGGCCAGGCCGGTCATCGCCTCGCGGTCGGGCACGTCGCACGTGAACGCCGCCGCGGAGGCGGCGCCCGCTTCCTCGCACGCGGCGGCCGTCTTCTCGGCCGCGTCGCTGGCGATGTCGACGCACAGCACGACGTCGCCGCGGCGGGCGAACGCCAGCGCGGTGGCTCGGCCGATGCCGCTGCCCGCGCCCGTAATCAACACAGTGCTCATAGGTGGCTCTCCTCGGATGCGGCGTCCAGCAGCTCGCGCTGGGCCCGCTCCATCTCGTGGGCGAACAGCAGGTCGACGGTGCGGCGGGTCAACGGTCGCAGTTGGTCGAGCAGCGTGGCCAGCGCGCCGGGCCCCTCCTTGTCGAGGTGGTCGATGCTGACCTGCTCGGTGAACGCGGTGACCAGCTCGTCGGCCATGTCGTGCAGGCGGCGCTGGATGAGGTCGCGCAGCCGGGCCGCGACGTCCGGCGCCAGGCCGAGGCGCAAGGTGGTCACGGCGATGTCGAGCATGCCGGGGCTGGGCACGAGGTAGACGAGCGGGATGGTGTCGCCTCGCCGTTCGACCAGGCCGCTGGCAAGCAGTTGGTCGAGCGGTGCGTCGCCGATGCGGGCCAGGAGGTCGTCCTCGCTGAGCAGCACGGGATGGTCCTCGGTCCACGGCAGGACCAGCGACTCGCCGAGGTTGAGCCAGTCGGGCGACTGCGAGAGCAGGTCGCGGATGGCCGACAGTCGCAGCCCCCTGCGCTGCAACTCGGAGATGAGCTGCAGCCGGCGGACGTGCTCCTCGTCGTAGCGGGCCTCGCGGCCGTGCCGGGCGGGCGGGGGGAGCACGCCCTCGGACTGGTAGAAGCGGATCGTGCGCACGGACTCGCCCGTGCTCGCCGCCAGCTCCTCGACCGTCAACACATGGGCGACTGTAACCGTTACAGTCTCCACTGTCACTGTGGCGCGGGTCACAGGGCGACCGGGGATAGAGTCGCCGCCGTGCTGCGCGCTCTTCTTCTGGCCCCTCCCGGCGCGGGCAAGGGGACCCAAGGCGAGCGCCTGTCCGAGCACTACGGCGTGCCCCACCTGGCGACCGGCGACGCGCTGCGGGCCTGCGTCGCGCAGCAGAGCGAGATCGGCATCCAGGCCCAGTCGTACATGGAGCGGGGCGAGCTGGTGCCGGACCGCGTCGTGCTCGAGATGGTGCGCCAGATGCTGGCCGAGCCCGAGCCGTTGGAGGGTTTCATCCTCGACGGCTTCCCCCGCACGCTGGGCCAGGCCCGCACCGCCTACGAGTGGGGCAAGGTCAACGGCCGCACCTTCCACGCCGTGATCAGCCTCGACGTGCCCGAGGACGAGTTGGTCCGCCGGCTGCTGGAGCGGGCCGCGTCGCAAGGGCGCTCGGACGACAAGGCCGACACCATCCGCAACCGCCTCGCCGTCTACGACTCGTTCACCGAGCCGCTGCTCGACTTCTACCGCGAGCGGGACATCCTCGTGGAGGTCGACGGGACCGGCGCGGTCGACGAGGTCACCGACCGGGTGGTCGCCGAGGTGGACAAGCTCTATCCGGCGTAGTCGACTTGGGGCCATGGCATTGGCACAGAGCGCGTACGCAGTCCTCGACCCGCTGCTGCCGGACGACGAGGCGCAGCAGGTCGTCGACGTCTGGCTGACTTTTCCGAGCTACGGGCTGTACTCCAACGAGAGCGCCCCGGCTCGGTTCGCGCCCGAGCTGGCCCAGCGGTACGACGCGGCGGTCAACTTCGTGCGCACCGGCGGGCGGTTCGGCCGCAACAACGAGCCGAAGTCGATGCTGGCCGCCCGCACGAACTACTTCCGCGAGACCTATGCGTACGGCGACGACGTCACCGCGCCCGGCATCGAGCCGTTCTTCCGCCACGACCGGCTGATCGAGGCGGCCCGTCAGTTGCACGGCCGCGACGTCGTGGTGCCGGCGATCGTCTACGCCAACATCCTCCTGCCCGGCCAAGAGCTGGCGGTGCACACCGACGTGCCCGAGTACCGCGGCGCCAACCGACACGTGGTGCCGCAGTGGCTGCTCGTCGTGGCCCACCACTCCGGCCTCTTCGACGCGTGGCGCATGCCGATCGCCACGATCATCTCGTACTTCGGCGGTGGTCGAGGCGGCGAGCTTGCCTATTACCCGGAGGGGCCGGCCGGGCCCGCGCAGACCTACGCGCCCAAGCACAACACGGCGATGGTGCTCGACACGGACTCGGTCTTCCACGGCGTCGACCGGGTGCTGGGCGACGAGGCCGCCATGCAGAAGCTGCGGCCCGGCATGCGGCTGCGCTACCAGGGCGGGGACCGGTGGCAGGTGCGCGACGGGGACGGCAACGTCGTGTCCGAGCACGACACCGACGACATCCGGTACTCGCTGTCGTGGAAGGCGTACTGCTTCGCCGACGAGGCCGAGCGCGACGCCTGGTCGGCCCACACCGACGACCTCACGTTGGAGACGATCCTGACCCGGCTGGTCGAAGACCTCGTGGACCGGGGCGAGCTTTCGTCGGTCGACCACGGCCTGTCGGATGCCGAACTGGGCAAGCTGCTGATCGAGACCTACGTGAAGTTCCCGGCGCCGGTGTCCGCCGATGCCTAGGCCCGACCCGCCGGACTTCATGTTCAAGGCGGTCACCGCCGCGCACATCGCGCTGTACCGGGCGACCGGCGGGGCGCTGGGCGGGAAGCTGTTCAAGATGCCGGTGCTGCTGCTCACCACGACGGGCCGCAAGTCCGGGCAGCAGCGCACGTCGCCGCTGACCTACTTCACCGACGGCGACGACGTCATCCTCATCGCCTCCAAGGGCGGGCACCCGAAGCACCCGGCCTGGTACCTCAACCTCAGCGTCAATCCCGAGGTCGAGGTGACGAGGGGCCGCACGACCCAGACCATGACCGCCCGCACCGCCAATGCCGAGGAGCGGGCCCGCCTCTGGCCGATGGTGGTCGAGGGCTACTCCGGCTACGCCGACTACCAGAAGCGCACCGACCGCGAGATCCCCGTCGTCATCCTCTCGCCGGCCGACTGACCGATCCTTTGAACGCTCAGCCCGCCTCTGGCGGGCTGAGCGTTCAAAGTTCGGAGAGGGCTTAGGCGCCGGCGAGGGTGCTGAGGGCGCTGAGCTGGTCGGTGGTGCCGATGGCGATGAGCACCGACCCCGGCTCGATCACGGTCTCCGGCGCCGGGTTGGTGGCGAAGGTCCCGTCGCTGGGCTGTCGCACCGCCAGCACCAGCGCGCCGGTGCGGTCGCGGATGTGGGTCTCGCGCAGCGACTGGCCCGCCAACGGCGACGCGGCCGGCACCGTGAACTCCTCCAAGTGGAACTCGAGGTTCTCCTCGTGCATGACCACGTCGAGGAACTCGGCCACATGGGGCTGGACCGCGAACGCGGCCATGCGCTCGCCGCCGATGCGCTGCGGGTTGACGACGCGGTCGGCGCCCGCTCTCGCCAGCTTGACCTCGGAGGACTCGTTGCGGGCCCGGGCGATGATGAACAGATCCGGCCGCAGCGCCCGTCCCGAGACCGTGACGTAGAGGTTGTCGGCGTCGGTGTTGAGGGCGGCGACGAGGACTTTGGCCCGCTCGATGCCCGCCTTGCGCAAGACCTCGTCGTCGCTGATGTCGCCTTCCACCGTCGGGTGCGGCGCCTGGAGGAGCCGGTGCGGGTCGCGGTCGACGATGATCACGTCGACACCCGCGTTCTCCACGCTTCGGGCGATGGCCCGGCCGACCCGGCCCCAGCCGCAGATGATGACGTGGTTCTCCATCGCGTTGATCCTCCGATGCATGCGGCGCGTGGCCACGAGGTCGCTGAAGTGCCCCTCGACCAACGCCTCGATCAAGACGCCGAACGTGTAGAGCGCGGTCCCGACGCCGACGACCAGCAGGGCGATGGTGAAGACCTTCTCGCCGGCGCCGAACTCGCCGACCTCTCGGAACCCGACCGTCGTGACCGCGGTGACGGTCTGGTACAGCGCGTCCAGGAACCCGAGGCCCAGGGCCATGTAGCCGGCCGTCCCGCCCATGACGATGAGGGTCATGGCGATCATGCCGAACCACACCCGTCGGAACGACGCGTCCACGTCCGGCATTGTGCCTGACCTTGTGCCGCCGGCACGGTGACGGGTAGGCACACCTCCATGCTGAGACCGCAGCCGCCCGAGGCCCTGGTCGACCAACTGCTCGACGGCGACGACCTGATCGTGCCGCTGGCCAACGGCGAGCCGGTGTCGCTGTTGGACGCGGTGGAGGCCAACGCCGACCGACTCGACGGCATCCGCGTCCACCAGATGCACGCCCTGCACGACCGGCCGTCGATCCGCGGCGAGCTCGGCGACCGCGTCCGCCACGTGAGCTACTTCCTCTCGCACGTGACCCGCCCCGCCTTCCAAGCCGGCCAGTGCGACTTGGTCCCCAACCACTTCAGCGAGGTGCCGCTGCTGCTGCGGTCGTGCACCAAGACGTCGATGGTGCTGGCGGCGGCGTCGCCGATGGACGCCCACGGCTACTTCTCGCTGGGCACCAACGCCGACTACACGGCGACGTTCATCGGCAAGGTGCCGTTCTGGATCGAGGCCAACGCCCGGATGCCAAGGTCGTTCGGGCGCAACCAGGTCCACGTCAGCCAAGTGCTGGGCTGGACCGAAGTCGACCGGCCGCTGGTCGAGGTGCCCCCTGTCGCGCCGACCGATGTCGACCGCCGCATCGCCGAGCACGTTGCCGAGCGGATCCCGAACGGCGCGTGCCTGCAGGTCGGGATCGGCGGGGTGCCCAACGCCATGCTGACCATGCTGCGCGACCACCGCGACCTCGGCCTGCACACCGAGCTGCTCTCGGACGGCGTGATCGACTTGGTCGAGGCGGGCGCGCTCACCGGGACCAACAAGGTGCTGAGCGCCAACAAGATGGTCGCCACCTTCGCCCTCGGCACCCAGCGCCTGTACGACTTCCTGCACGAGAACGCGGCCGTCGAACTCCTGCCGGTCGACTACGTCAACAGCCCGCGCACGATCGCCAGGGAGCCGAACTTCGTGTCGGTGAACGCAACCCTGGAAGTCGACTTCCTCGGCCAGTGCGCCAGCGAGACGATCGGCCACCGGTACTACTCGTCGAGCGGCGGCCAGTCGGACTTCGCCCGCGGCGCCATGTACTCGGAGAACGGACAGGGGTTCATCGTCTTGCACGCCACGACCCGCGACGGGTCGATCTCGCGCATCCGCCCCGCGCTGACGCAGGGGGCGGCGGTGACGACCAACAAGAACACCGTCGACCACGTCGTCACCGAATACGGCGTGGCCGAGCTGCGCGGGGCCAGCATCAGGGAACGGACAAAACGTCTGATCTCGATTGCCCATCCCCGCTTCCGCGAGGAGTTGACTGCTGAAGGGCGTCGTCTCGGTTACCTCTGATGAGACTCGGGTACGGCAAGGCAGCAGACCCGGACCCCAAGGAGACTGACGTGCCGAACGCGATCGAGCTGCTGACCCAGGAACACCGCGAGGCGGAGCAGATGCTTCAGCAGTTGCAGGGAACCCGCGGCGAGGACATGACCCTGCTGCAGACCGCAGCCACCGAGCTGCGCATGCACATGAAGATCGAAGAGGACGTCCTCTACCCGTACCTGCGCAAGAACCTGACCAACGGCAGCAACCTCATGACCGAGGCCAACAAGGAGCATGAAGAGGCGAAGGAGGCGCTGGCCCAGGTCGAACGCACGGCAGGGACCGAGCAGTTCGAGCAGGCCCTGCAGACGCTGACTGAGGGCATCCAGCACCACGTCGAGGAAGAGGAGACCGAGATCTTCCCGAAGATGCGGGAGGACTTCGACGAAAAGACCCTCACCGACTTCGGCCGCCAGCTCGAAGAGGCCAAGCAGCAGCTCCGGGCCGAGGGCTGGACCGGTGCCACCGAGGGCATGACCCGCGACGAGCTCTACGCCGAGGCGAAGGAGATCGGGATCGAGGGCCGCTCGCAGATGAACAAGGACGAGCTGCAAGAAGCGGTCGAGCAGAACCAGTAGCCGGGCCGGCCCGACTCGCCCAACCACCCCGTACGACGCCGCCGGTTCCGCCGGCGGCGTCGCCGCGTGTTGGCTCCGGCGCGGCACGGGGAAGAAACGCCGATATGGAATCGTCCGGCATCACCCCGTCCGGCGGGCTGCGGCCCACCGACCTGCCCGCCGTCGCGAAGCTGTTCGACGAGGCCGGTCCCTTCGTGACCGTGTACCTCCACACGCCCGCCGCCATCGAGAACGCGGCCCAGCGATCCGAGCTGATCTGGAAGAACACCAGGCGTGAGATGGAGGAAGCGGGGGCACCGGCGTCGGTCCTCGAGGCGATCGACGAGCTGGTCCCCGACGCCCATCTCGACGGCGAGACGCTTGCCGTCGTGGCCACCACCAACGGCGTGCTCTTCCACGAGCACATGCCCGAGCCGCCTACCCGCGAGCTGTGGCGGATCGCATCGCTGCCGTCGGTCGGGCCGCTCGTCGAGTGGGCCCAACACGGCACGCCGCACCTCGTCGTGGTGGCCGACCGGGCCGGCGCCGACATCATCGCCGTCGTGCGCGGCGAGGAGGAGGCCAACGAGTCGGTCAACGACCAGAACCCGAACGACCCGGACCTGCGCAAGTCGCAGCCCGGCGGCTGGTCGCAGCGCCGGTACCAGCAGCGGGCCGAGGACCAGTGGGACCGCAACGCCAAGCAGGTCGCCGACCGCGTTGCCGAGCTGTTCGACGAGCACGGGGCCCGGCTGGTCGTGGCCGCGGGCGACGTGCGGGCGCTGGAGAAGCTACGCGGGCACCTGCCCGAGAAGGTGCTCGGGTGCTACCACGAGGTCGACGGGAGCCGCGCCGTCGACGGCAGCAAGGACACGCTGGCCGAGGACATCACCCGGGCGGTGGCGACCGCGGTCGCGTCCGACACCGTCGCGCTGCTCGACAAGTTCAAAGAAGAGCACGGTCAAGGCGACCGCGCCGCGCAGGGCGTGGCCAGGGTGCTCGAGGCGCTGGCCGCCGCCCAGGTCGACACGCTGCTGATCGCCGACGACCCCGACGACTCGCGCACCGCCTACTTCGGCCCGCCCCCGAACGTGGTTGCGCTCGATGAGGGGACGGTGAAGGACATGGGCGTCGACGACCCGCAAGAGGGCCGACTGCCCGACGTGCTGATCCGGGCCGCGTGGGGGACCGGCGCGGCGGTGCGCATCGTGCCGTCGTCGGCCGTGCGCGACGGCGTCGCCGCCATCCTCCGCTTCACCACCACCCCCGCCTCCGCCGCTCCCTCCTCCTGACCACCCCCGCCTTCCGACAATCCACAGCACCTGCTGCTGTGGATTGTCGGACGGGGCGGGCGGCCGCAGTCGCACGAACGCGCATCTCCGGATACCGCAGCTCGAACCCGTCGAGCACCCGTTCCACGTACGCCTTGTGCCGGGCGTAGAACGACGTCTCCACGCCGTGCGTGGGCCACGACTCGTCCACGAACGGCCGGGGGAGTACGCGCCGATCGACGTCGCGTAGACGAGGGTGGGCACCGCCGCCGCGGCGGCCGCCTCGAACACCGCGATGCTCCCGTCCACATTCACCTGGCGCAGCCGGCGCGGCTCGTGTGACGGCTGGATCAGCCAGCCCAGGTGCACAACGGCGTCACAGCCGTCGAACAGCCAGCGCAGGCCCGCGCCCGCGTCGGTGATGTCGACGGCGTGCCACTCGGTCTTCGACGCCAGGCGGTTCGGGTCGGCGGGGGGCCGTCGGCAGATCGCGGCCACCGCGACAGGCATACCCGACGCCGCGACCGGGGAGGTATCACCCGATGACGAAGCCCCAACAGCCAGAGATCGCGCGCAGCGGGCGCGGCGAGGTCGACCCCGCTGCCGCCAAGACCCGCCGCGGCGGACCCACCGACGAGACGCCGCCCACCGGCGCCATCCCTGCCGACAACCTCCCCGGCCACCGTCCGGAAGAGGACCAGGACAAGCCGACGGGGCCGCCCCCAAGACCTCGGGCCCGCGCTGCTGCGAGTGCGACCGCGACGGCCACCGCGACGAAAACGAAGGCGCCGCCGAAGGTCGAGGGCGCAGCCACAGCGACGATCACCGACCTCAACGAGGCCAGGCAGGACCGCGAGGACGTCGAGGCGCACTTCCGCTTCGCCTTCGAGCCCAAGATGGTGCCGTTCGCGTTTCCGCTCGGCATTACCCCGTGGACGACCGGCCTCGACATCTCGGACGGCAGGCTCAAGGTCCGCTTCGGCCCCTGGTCGCTGACTACGCCGCTCGACAACGTGGAGGGCGCGTCGGTGACCGGCCCCTACTCGCTGGCGAAGGTCGCAGGCCCGGCGCACCTGTCGTTCGCCGACCGCGGCGTCACCATGGCGACGTCGACCAAGCGCGGCGTGTGCATCCGGTTCCGCGACCCGGTCGCGGCGCTGTTGCCGAAGTCGCTGCTCCGGCATCCGGCCCTCACCGTCACCGTCGAGGACCCGGAGCGGCTGGTCGAGCTGCTGGGCTGAGCGACTGCGTCAGGTCAGGTCAAGAAGGCGCGTCGCCGTTGGCCGACGAGACCGCGGTCCCCTCCGCGTGCATCTTGGGCAGCAGCGCCTCGATCTCCTTGCGGGGGAAGCGGCGGTGTCCGCCCAACGTCAGCACGAACGGGATCCGGCCTTCGTCGGCCCAGCGGGCCACGGTCTTCGGTGACACGTGGAAGGCCTTGACCACTTCAGCCACCCGGAGGTATTCACGTTCGCTGTCGATGGTTTGATCCATGAAGGGCGTCCAGTTCTACGAGTGCAGCGGGTTTGCCCACTTCGGCGGACACAACCGAGTCTCCGTCAAAAGGCTCCACTCGGGAATGGCCCGTCTGGGGCATTTTCAGGCCCCCCGATCGGGCTACGTCCTACAGCGTCCACCCCTGGCGGCCGGGTCTGGTGAGGAACCACTGGAGGGCGAGCAGGCCGACGAATGCGACCAGCCCGAGCACCGTCAGCCAGGTGAAGACGGGGCTGAAATCGCCCGTATGGCGCGATACCGGCGTCGGCACCGCCGTCGTGGTGGGGGCCGGGGCGGGCGTGGCGATGGTCGTCGTGGTCCGTTGCGGTGCGGTCGTCGTGGTGGTGCTGGGGCGGCGGGTCGTCGTCGGGCCGGTGGCGGGCGCCTTGGTGGTCGACGTGGTCGACGGGGGTTTCGTCGTGGTGGTGGTCGGCTTGCGGGTGGTCGACGTGGTCGAGCTGGTGATCGGCACCTGCGCATCGGCGGGCCACATCACCAGCACCAGCCCGGCCAGGGCGGCCAGGACGAAGACGACTCGACGCATCCGGGACAGTCTGCCCGCCCCTTGGAGCGCGCGCGTCACTCTGCGTTCGGGACGCCGCCGAGCGGGAAGTGGCACGCGACCCAGTGGTCTTCGCCCACCGCAGGGCGCATCACCGGCTCCTGTTCGGCGCACAGGTCCTGGGCCCGAGGGCAGCGGGTCCGGAAGCGACAGCCAGACGGCGGGTCGATCGGCGACGGCAGGTCGTTCGACGCCGCCGTGCTGCGGACGCCGGGGCGCACCTCGGGGTTGGGCACGGGGATCGAGGCCAGCAGCGTGGCCGTGTACGGATGGGTCGGCGAGGCGTAGATGCCGTCGGCCGGGCCGACCTCGCAGAGCTTGCCGAGGTACATCACCGCGACGCGGTCGCTGATGTTCTTGACCACGGCGAGGTCGTGGGCGATGAAGACCATCGTGAGGCCGTACCGCTGCTTCATGTCCTCGAGCAGGTTGAGGATCTGGGCCTGGACCGACACGTCGAGGGCGGACACCGGCTCGTCGCAGATCAGCAGCTTCGGCTCCATCACGAGGGCGCGGGCGATGCTGATGCGCTGGCACTGGCCGCCGGAGAACTGGTGCGGCCTGCGGTCGGCGGCGGTGTCGTAGTCGAGGCCGACCGTCTCGAGCATCTCCCGCACGACGGCCCGGTGGTCCTTGTCGGCGCCGCCCCAGATGGCGAGCCCCTCGGCGATGATCTCGCCGACCTTGCGGCGCGGGTTCAGCGACGAGATCGGGTCTTGGAAGATCATCTGCATCCGCGGGCGCACTCGGCGCAGGGCGTCCCGTTTGAGCGCGGTCAGCTCTTGGCCGTCGAAGCGCACCGAGCCCTTCGTCGGCGGCGGGAGCTGCATGACGGCACGCCCGGTCGTCGACTTGCCGCAGCCGGACTCGCCGACCAGGCCGAGCGTCTCGCCTGGCAGCACGTCGAAGCTCACGTCGGACACCGCGTGCACCTTGCGGCCGCGGCCGGCCGGGAACTCGACGACGAGGTGCTCGACGCGGAGCAGCGCGTCGGGGCCGTCGCGCAGGTGGGCGGTGCCGCTGCCTGCCATCAGGCCGGTCCCGCCTGGGCGGCGGCGAGGGTCTGGGGCCTGCCCTCGGCCAGGTTGCGCTCGAAGGCCTCCCTGCCCTCCGGCGTGCCGACCGGGTACCAGCAGCGGAACGTGTGGCCGGGCGTGGGGGCGGGCAGCAGCGGGGGCTCCTCCTGTTCGCAGCGGGGTTGGGCGTAGGGGCAGCGGGCCGCGAACGTGCAGCCGGGCGGCGGGTTCACCAGGTCAGGCGGACGGCCCGGTATCGCCCGCAGCCGGGTGTGGCTCGGGTGCTCGATGCGCGGGATCGATGCCAGCAGCGACTCGGTGTACGGCATGCGCATCTCGGTGAACAGGGTGTAGGTCGGGGCGCGCTCGACGATGCGGCCTGCGTACATCACCGCGATCTCGTCGGTCCTTCCGGCCACGACGCCGAGGTCGTGGGTCACGAGCACCATCGCCATGAAGCGCTCGCGCTGTTTGGCCTGGAGCAGGTCGAGGATCTGCGACTGGACGGTGACGTCGAGCGCCGTGGTCGGCTCGTCGGCCAACAACAGCTTCGGCCCGCACGACAACGCGATGGCGATCGTGACGCGCTGGCGCATGCCGCCGGAGAGCTGGTGCGGGTACTCGTTGAACCGGCGCTTGGGCTCCGGGATGCCGACCGACGTGAGCAGCGCGATCGCAGTCTCGTCGGCCTCGTCCTTGTCGATGCGGAGGTGGTGGCGCAGGGTCTCGGTGATCTGGCGGCCGATCTTCACCACCGGGTTCAGCGAGGTCATCGGGTCCTGGAACACGACCGCGATCTCGGCGCCCCAGATGTCGCGCAGGTCGCGGGCCGACAGGGGGACCAGGTCCTGGCCCTCGAACAGCACCTTGCCCTCGCGGCGGGCGTTGCGGGGGAGCAGGCCCATGATCGAGCGCGACAGCACGGTCTTGCCCGAGCCCGACTCGCCGACGATGCCGAGCGTCTGGCCCCGCTCCAGGCTGAGGGTCACGCAGTCGACGGCGCGGACCAGGCCCCGTTCGGTGACGAAGTGCGTTTTGAGGTCGACGACGTCGAGCAGCGCCTCGCCCGCCGGACGCCGGTCGGGGAACTGCCTCACAGCCTGCCCTCCCTGACCTCGAACCGCGAGCGGAGCGAGTCGCCCGCGAAGTTGAGCGAGAGCACGGTCAGGAACATCGCTCCCGACGGGACGAAGCTGATGTGCGGCGCCTGCTCCAGCAGCGTGCGGCCCTCGTTGATCATCGAGCCCCACGTCGGCTCGGGCGCAGGGACCGACAGGCCGAGGAAGGCCAGCGCGCCCTCGGAGACGATGGCGACGGCCACCGCGACTAAGGCGAACGAGAGGGCCGCGGGCAGCACGTTGGGGAGGATCTCGCTCACGATGATCCGGCGGTTCTTGGCTCCGAGCGTCCTCGCCGCCAGCACGAACTCACGCTGGGCGAACGTGAGAGTGGATGCTCGAATAATGCGAGCGATCGGTGCAATGCTCAGAGTGGCTATTGCCAGAGTGACTGTTCCAATGCTCGGGCCGAGGAAGCTCACCAGGGCCAGGGCCAGGACGAGGGCGGGGAAGGCGAGCAGCACGTCCATGGCCCCCATGACGATGGTCTCGAAGCGGCCCCGGAAGTAGCCCGCCAGCACGCCGATGGCGCCGCCGATCAGCAGGCCGGCGGCGATCGAGCTGAAGCCGACGATCAGCGAGACGCGGGCGCCGTGGACGGTGCGGGCGAGCATGTCGCGGCCCAGGCTGTCGGCGCCGAGCACGCGCTCCTCGCCCGGTGCGGAGCGGGCGACGGCGATGCCAGGGTCGGTGGGGTCGGGCAGAGGCAGCACGTCGGCCAGCGCGGCGGCGCCGACGACGAGGGCGATCCACGCGATCGACAGCCAGAACATGACGCCGAGCCGGCGCTTGGCGCTGCGGTCGTTGTCGTGGGCGTTGGGGGCCGGCGTGACGGCCTCGATGGCGAGCTCGACGCCGGCGGCCGGAACGACGGTGGGGGGCTCAGGCGGCAACTCGGGCATGGCGCACGCGGGGGTCGAGGATGCCGTACAGGAGGTCGACGAGGAAGTTGGCGAGCACGTAGCCGACGGCGACGAGCAGGACGGTGCCCTGCACGACGATGTAGTCGCGCCGGAAGATCGACTCGACGGTGAGGGCGCCGATGCCGGGCAGGGCGAAGAGGTACTCGACGACGAAGGTGCCGCCGATCAGCCGGCCCAGGTTGAGCCCGGCCACGGTGACGAGCGAGAACGTGGAGGGGCGCAGGGCGTGGCGCAGGAGGATGTACGCCTTCGGCAGCCCCTTGGCCTGGGCCATGGCGATGTAGTCCTCTTGCAGCGTGGCGATGAGGTCGGTGCGCAGGAGGCGGAGGTAGACGGCCAGTTCGGCCACGCCGAGGGTGATGGCGGGCAGGGCCAGCGACCGCAGGTTCTCGGCCGGGTTCTCCGAGAACGGCGTGTAGCCGGTGGCGGGGAAGATGCGGAAGCGGACCGCGAACAGGTAGATGAGCAGCACGCCGAGCATGAAGTTGGGGATGGCGAGGAAGCCGAACGCGGTCGACGTCGAGACGCGGTCGAGCACGCCGTTCGGCTTGGTGGCGGCGAGGATCGCCAGGGGCACGGCGATGACGAGGGCGAGCAGTTGCGAGAGCAGCAGCAGCTCGAGAGTCACCGGCAGGCGCTGCTTGATGGCCTCGAGGGTCGGCTGGTTGCTGACGTAGGAGCGGCCGAGGTCGCCGGTCGCGCTGTCGGCCACCCAGTTGACGTAGCGGACGGGCAGCGGGTCGTCGAGGCCGAGCTCCTCGCGCAAGACGGCCCGGTTCTCCTCAGTGGCGCTGGGGCCGAGGATGGCGATGGTCGGGTCGCCCGGAAGCAGGTTGAGGAGGAGGAACGACAGGGCGGAGACGGCGAAGAGCACGGGCAGCAGTTGCAGCAGCCGTTTGCCGAGGAACCGCGCGCTCACCGTCCCACCCTTCCCCGCCCTCTGGAGGACATAGCCACCCTATGGGTGTAGCTCTGTCCTCCAGAGGCGCCGCCGGCTACTTCGAGACCCACACGTGCGACATGAGGAAGCGGCCCGCCAAGAGGGTGTCGAGGCCGTCGCTGCCGTCGGGGAGCTTCCAGGTGGTGACGCCGTTGACCTTGGGCTTGGACGAGACCGACCACACGGTCGTGCCGATCCAGACGTAGGGGACGTCCTGGGCGAACTGCTTGGCGACCCGCTGATAGGCCTGCTTGCGGGCCTCGGGGTCCGGGTTGTGGCGGCCGTCGGCAAGGGCCGCGTCGACCTCGGGGTCCTTGTTGCGGGCGAAGTTCAGCGAGAGCTGGCCGAGCGGGTTGGCGGTCGTCGAGTGCCACCAGACGTAGTCGCCGTCGGGGTCCGGTGCGCCGAACTGGCGCCACAGGTAGGCGCCGAAGTTGCCGACCAGCGCGTTGAGGATGAACTGGCTCTGCTCGACCTGTTTGAGGGTCGTCTCGACGCCGGCGTCTTTCCACATCGACTGGACGAGCTGGGTGGTCTGGAGGTTCTTGGCGCTGTTGGTCGTGCCCAGCTCGAAGGCGATCGGGCCCTTCTCCTTCTCGACCTCGGCCACCAGCTTCTTGGCCTCGTCGAGGTTGAACTCGGGGTAGCCGGTGTCGGCGTAGTACGGCGAGTTCTTGTCGAACGGCCCGTTGGCCGGCGTGAGGATGCCGGCGTAGACGGTGTTGATGACCTTCTGGCGGTCAGTGGCCAGGGCGAGGGCCTTGCGGACCCGGACGTCGTCGAGCGGCGGCTTGGCCGTGTTGAGCATGAAGAAGGCCTCCTCGTGCTCGCCCGCGGACTTCGAGTCGTCGATGAGCTTGATCTTCTTGTCCTTGCGGAACGCGACGATCGTGTCGGGGTCGGTGGTGTGCATCATGTCGATGGTCCCGGCGCTGAGGCTCGACGCCCGCGACGTGACCTCGACGATCGGGCGGTACTCAACCTCGTCGAGGTAGGGGAGGCCCTTCTGCCAGTAGTTCGGGTTCTTGACCGCGGTGAAATGGTTGCCAGGCACCCACTCCTTGAACTTGAACGGGCCGGTGCCGATCGGGTTGCGGCTGCCGTTGGGGTCGCTCAGCGTCTTCGGCGAGGCGACGTAGCCGATCTGGCCGGTGAGGTAGGCAGGGAAGGCGACCCAGGGCTCCTTCATCTTCACCGCCACGGTCATGTCGTCGACCTTGTCGACCGACTCGATGGCGGCGATGGCCGGGCTGGTAAGCGGCGACTTACGGTGCCCGTCGAGATTCATCTTGACCGCGTCGGCGTTGAGCGGCTCGCCGTCGTGGAACTGGACGCCGCTGCGGACCTTGATGGTCCACGTCGTGTAGTCCGGGCTGTTGGTGATCGACTCGGCGAGGTACGGATGGATCTTGCGGTCCTTGCCGTAGGTGGCGAGGGGGTCGTAGACGGTCTCGGCGTAGGTGAGGCCGGTGATGTCGAAGCGGTTCTTGGTCGGGTCGAAGCCGTCGACCTCGGCCTCGGTCGCCATGATCACCTTGCCGCCAGACTGCGGCGGGCCGTCGGCATCCTTCGCCGTCGCGCCCCCGTCCCCGCTGCCCTTGTCGCCGCCCCCGCCCCCACCGCCACAGGCTGCGGCGACCAGCGCCAGCCCGGCGGCCAGGGCCAGGAGCCGCCGCCGTTGGCCCCGGCGACTCGGAGGGGGGTTGGCGGCGTTGGCCTGCTTGGCGGCGTTGGCGGCGCTGGCGTGCTCGATCATTCGACTCCCCCTCATGGGCGACAATGGGTGAACGCCGTGTGCCCGCAGTATTGCGAGCCGGCCGTCCGTACTTGGTGCAGCCCCCCGAAAATGGCCCCGGCGGGCGGTGACGCCTATGACTCGTGCCCGCTTCCCGCCCGCCCTATGCCCGGAGCGGCGTCGCCTACACTGCGGAGCCGACCGCGGGGGAGTGTGCAAGCGCCCACCCACGGCCAAGGCGGCGTGGCCGAGTGGCTTAGGCAAGGGCCTGCAAAGCCCTGTACACCGGTTCGATTCCGGTCGCCGCCTCCAAGACGTAATGGCTGGTCAGGATGCTTTTCGGGTACGGCGGCGCTTGCCGCCGCCGCCGTCCAACCCCACACCAGCCCCACGCGTGCCGTCAGGGAGCCCTACAACGGGCGCTTTCGGCTCTCGTTCCACGTTGGCGATCTGCTCATCGAGGAAGTTGGCAACCTTGCGGTCGCGCTCGGCCGTGGCGTGCTGATAGCGCAACGCTGCCCGCCAACTCGTGTGCCCGAGACGCGCCATCAGTTCCTTGGTGGTGATCCCTGGCATGCGCGCAGTCAGCGTGCCTCCGTGGTGGCGAAGGTCGTATGGCCGAAGCTCGGGTGGTGCGCCGACATGCGCCTTCGCAGCGATCCATGCGTCCGAGAAGGTCGCCCGGCGCAAGGGCGTCCCCTCGGGTCCTGTGAACACCGGCGCCTCGGGGTCAGCGTCGGTGTACTCGGCCATGTGCGGACACCAGCGCCTCCATGACCAGCGTCGGCACGCTCACGGTCCGAAGCCCGGCGTCCGTCTTGGCGTGGTCAAGGAGCGTCCGTCCGCTGCCCTTCAACTCCTGCGCCTGGACGCGGACCGTGATCTCGCCTTGCAGCGGGTCCACGTCGCAGCGCCGCAGTCCGAACACTTCGCCTGACAGACGAAGGCTCACAGGCCCTAGAAGGTGCCTGGACGGCACCGAACCGGGAACGAAGGACCACTGAAGAAGGCCGAAAGCGCCGCTCACGGCCGCACGGTGCGCGTCAGGCGGATTGCCCACGGATTGCTGACAGCGCGTTCGCGCATCGTGCGCCCAGCCGGTGGTTCAGAACCGCGTCGCGATCACGTCACGAACCGGCCCGGCGCCAGCCCTACGTGGCCTGAAAGATCATGAATCTACTTGTGACACGTCGAGTGGATGTCGTCGTACTACCCGTGGGTCCGAGCATCGCCGGAGGCCGCGTAGCCATCGGGAAGGAGGCCCTCGATGCGGTCCAGTTCATCGGCCCGCCCAAGCTCAACGCCCCTGGCCGCGAGGCCGGACCATCGGGGGCGGCGGTATGTGGGTCTACGACCTCCGCTATCGACCGCTCTTTGTCAATGACTTTGCCTGCCCGTGTGCGGGCCGTCCCAGAAAGGGAACATCTGTGAGAATTGGATTCAGGGGTCGAAGGCCCGAAGTCGTCTCGGCTCCTGCCAGAGGGGGACGCCGGCCAACGAGGGCTTCATTTGTGGCTGCGCTCGCGGTCCTCGCACTCGCTACGGCCACGGTCCCGGCACCGGCGACCGCGGCCAACAGCCAGCGCCAGGTACTCGTCTCCGGCGCGGTCACGCCGACGCCACCGGACGGGACGGTCGTTTCGATCCACGCGTGGCCGCGCTTCTCCACGCCCGAGCCCATGGGCGCGACGTTCGCACTTCCGCTTGTCGCTCAGGCGACGACGACCTCGGGACGGTTCTCCGTGCCGGTGCCAGCGGACGTTCGGCCACTGCGGGACGCGGCCAACGGGGGCGACGTCGTGAATCTCGCTGCCTTCGTGCGAACGCCTGCCGAGGGTGGAGCGAGGTTCTTCAGCTTCGACCTCGCTGCGCAAGACCCGCGTGAGGTTGTTATCCCACTCGAACGGTTGCCGGTGGACGAACTCCAACCCGGCCCGCCTGACGCCGGCGCGGTCTGCGAGCAACTCCTTCCTGTCCCGTCGTCTCCTGACGCAGCGCCGGCCACGGCACAGTCGGGGTGCACGACCCCGAACGCCTCTCCCTGTTACGCCCACGTCATCGACACCACGGTGGCTTACGACACGATTGGCGAGATCCATGTGCCTAGCGGCGCCTCAGGCGAGTACACCTACTCGATCGGCGCGAAGACCGAGCTGGAGGTCAAGGTCAGCCTGTCCGGCGAACATGGCCCAGCGAGCTTCAGCTCGGCGGGCACCACGACCGAAGTGAAGCACTCCGCATCTGACGCTGGCTGGCGTGTGGGGGAGTACTTTGCTAACCAGCTCCAGACGCAGTTCTACTTTTACAAGTACCAGCTCAAGGGCTACGGGTGCCCGCCGTCGCTCACCATTAAGTCGAACCAGTGGTACGCGGGCGCGACTGTCGGCGTCGGCGTCGGCCAATGGGATAACAAGTGCTTCTCCGACTACAAGACGTGGAAGGCGGACTACGCGGCAGGCACCTTTATGACGAAGACCGCAGGCAAGGGCTTTAACTACAAGATCGGAGCGACTGTCTTCCTTGTGAGCGTCGAGTCCAAGACGGACTGGACCACCCAGAACCGCTTCCAGATCAACTTCACCAAGGACTCGGTGATGTGCGGCAATGACGGCCCCATCCCGGCCTCCAGCCTCGTCTACATGCAGGCCTGAACGTCGTGCCCAGGTTTGCCGTCGTCGTCGCTGCCATGGCCATGGGGGCCGTGCTCTCCCACGGGTGCGGCGACGACGGCGGTGAGCCGCACTTCTTGGCCGGTCCGGGTTCGGACGGCCAGTGGTACTCCGTGGCGGCGAACGTGGCACCGGACGAGGCGATGACGTTCGGGACCCAATTGACTGTGAGCCCTACCGGCGGCAAGGAACTAAAGGCGAACGAGCAGCTCACGTTGAAGTCTGTGCGGCTTGTGGGCCGACGTGGCATCGAGATGGTCGGCGTGTCCGTCTCGGGGCCGAACCGGCAATTCGGCATCGTCGGATCGAAGCCCGGCTATCCGCCGCCCGAAGCGTCCGATGACCCGCTGGCATTACCCGGCGCCCCGGTCCCCCTCGTCGCCGGCACCGAGCGCGGCGTCGCGATCCTCATCGGCGTGCGCAGATCAACTCCTGGGCGAGGGCAGGCGACGGGCATCGAGGTCGTGTACGAAGCCGGCGGGCGCACACACCGCCAGGTGTTCCGAACTGGCCTCGCCCTGTGCGCGACCAGCGGCTACATACGTGGGGACGACGCCGGGCGATGCGAACCCGTGCCGGAGCCCGAGGACTGGTGATGCCGCACGTCGGCCCAGCAATCACGCCTTTGCCAATGGGCGCGTCAAGTCGCTGCAAGAGTGGCGCACTTGCAGGGTGTCTGGGTGGCAGCGTTGAAGTGGTGGGCGCAATGGAGCCGAAACCGCCGGACAGGAACCCGATCGAGGCCTTCGACGCCGCGTCGTTCACCGCTCGTTTTCGCGCCGCGGAGCCGCAGCTTCGGCTATCCGCTCGTCGCTTCGGCGTCGCTGCCGAGGACGAGGACGATCTGATCGCGGACCTGGCTTTCGTGATGCTCCGCGCCCGCGTGTACCGGCCGAGCCTGCGGGAGTTCGTGCGAGTCGGCGACGCGATCGCCCGCCGGATCGTCCTGGCGCGCCAAGAACGCGAGCGAGTGCGGCGGCGCATCCGAGAATCGCGCGCCGATGAGCTGGCCGTCAACCTGGCGGTCCATGAACTCGATGACGCGTTGGATGAACACGAGCGCATAGAGCTTGTGGCAGCGGTCCAGCGAACCGTCGTGGCTCTGTCGCCGGACCTAACGAAAGGCCAGCGCCGGGCGCTGGCGTTGATGCTGCGGGGCGGCCCCTATAGCAACGCAGAGCGGGCGACGATGAAGCGGGCCCGCCGCAAGCTCCGAGAGGTGTTCGACGCCTTCCAGGGCCTCGCAGCGTGGCTGTCGCTCCGGTGGTCCCGTCTGAAGGCGCGCGCCCACCCAGGGACGACATCGGCGTCCGCCCTATTCGCGGCGGCCGCCGCGGGAATCACCGTCGCCGTGGTGCCCGGCGTGGTCATGGACCCCGGGCGAGCAGAGGCCGTCGCCGTGGCACCTGCCTCGGCCCGCCCCGCGCCGACACAGACGCCGGGCGCTGCCCCGATCGTCGACCGCACATCCTCGCCCGCCGCCTCGCCGACGCGTCACGCCCCTCTGAGCCGCACGACCGAGCGCCACGCGGAACCCAGCGTCCTCGGCGCCGACGCGAAGGCCCGCCTCCCGCGGCCAGGCGCGAAGGGCGGCGCGGCGGTGTCCGTCGAGCAGCCGGCGGAAGATCGCCGGGCCTGGCTGTCGGTGCCGGTGAACTGCGACTCGCAATTCCGCCGCAAGCTATGCGCTGCACTGTCCACCGTCCCCGAGCCTCCACGTTGAAGCGTACGCGGGGCTAAGGGCCGGGGATCGAGCCCCGGGCACGGATGGCCCGCGGCCCAGGCGGCGGGACAGTGCCGTCGTGGTAGCCCGCGTCCGGGTCTGACATCTCTGAGGGGAGCGGGGTCGGCACGACACATCCGCCCGGAGCCCACGGTGTCACGTAAGTCGGTGGCGCGCCGCTAGCCCACTCCACCCACACGTCGAACCGCACGCACTCCCCACGAACGGCCGAGGGTGCCGCTACCAACGTGGCTACCCCGAGCGCCGCGACCGCGACCGCCCGCCATTGCCTTCGCACATCGACCCCCTAATAGGACGAGCAACTGTTGGTCTTAAGCGTGCGTTGACGGCGCACTGTAGAGCGATATTTCCCCCCATTCGGGGGGTAGCCGCCGCACAAGCGGCCAGCGTAGGGTTGTCTGGTGTTTGTCGTAGAGACTGATTCCCTTGTCGCGTGTCGCACTTTGCGGAACTTTCCTGCCACTGGCGGGCATCTCGGCCTCTCGCTCGCGGGGCACCGTGGAGAGTCGCCGAGGGTCTGGCGGTGAGCGACTCCGATCAGGACGGCTTGGAAGGAGGCGCGTACATCGCGGTGCCCCGTGATCTCCAACGGCGGTTCGGAGGCCGTGTCAAAGCCCTTCGGCAGGAGCAGAAACTCACGCAGAGGAAGCTGGCGGCCATCGCCGGCTACCACTGGACGTACTTGGGCCAGGTGGAACGGGGCGAGCGCAATGTCACGCTGACCACGATCGTCCGCATCGGCGCCGCCCTCGGGATCGACGCCGCTGAGCTGCTGCGTGGGCTAGCGACCTCCCCACGAAAATAGGGCCTAAAGATCATGAATCTACTTCGGACACGCGAAGCAGGTTCGGCCGCACTCACCGTTGAACCAGCCTTCGACACCGAACTGAGAGAACAGAAAGGAGGGGACCGAAGCCGAGCACCCAGAAACGCTGACACGGCCCGCGCGATGTGCCCTCGTTAGAGCCTCCCGAAGTGCGCCCTTTTGAGTAGGCCCGACGAGCCGTGAGTGCTTCGGTATGTGCGCGCCGAGGCGGTCCCTTCCAGTGAACAGGCTGCGCAACGATCCTCTCCACTCTTGGTCGCGCGCGCCGTTGGACCGGGGACACCACTCGGGGGAGCGGGACCGCGATCGGACCCGCAGCACCCCTTCCATGACAGAAGTCAGTTCCGCCCCGCGCGGCGGAACTGTCGCTAGGAAGGAAACTTCATTGAGACTCGCATTCAGGCGGGGGTCGCCGAGCGGCCCCATTTCGCAACAGAGACACCGGGCCGTGACGCGACGCGTCCTCGGACCGGCGATGGCCGTTGCCATCACGTCGCTCGCAACGCCACTGCTTCCCGCCGACGCTGCGCCAGTCGCATCCGGTGAGCGGCTGATCGACCAGGCCGACGTTGTGCTGTACGGCACCGTGGGTGAGCGCAAAACGGTGCCGAGCGAGCTGGGCCTAGAGGGCGTCCCGGTGGACACTCTCGTCACGGTGGCGGTGAGCCGACCTATCAAGGGCGGACCCGGTCGCGCTGTCACGGTCAGGGTGCCGGGTGGCGTCCTTGCGGACGGCACCATCCTCAGTAGGGCGAGCGACGAGCCGCTTATCACCGGCGACAACGTCCTGCTCTATCTCGGACCCGCGGACGCAGGCGGCGCTCGCCCCGTGGTCGAAGCCGACGACGGCACCGACGAGGCCGGCGTCGTGCCTGAGAAGCGGCGGATGCCGCACGGCGAGGAGCGGAACGCCCGTTTCGACGGCGACCCCGAAACGGCGGTTCTCCACGAGGCCTGCGACGACGATCCCGACGATCAGCCGCAGGAGGGCTATTCGGGGATCGTGCCAAGGAACAACGCCTATGGGAATCACATCGTGTGGACGCAGGCTGCCACGACGATGAACTACAACAGCAACTTCGCCACCCAGGTCACATCGCTGAATACGGCATTGGGGAACTGGAACAACCAGGGCGACGGCACCCACAACTGGCAGCTCGGGACGAGCACGGCCGCCGCCGCCACTACTCACACCGACAACACGAACACGACGGGGTGGGGTCCGAACGCCACCTCGACCCGACTCGGCGAGGCGTGGATGCGCTCCTACTCGAACGGAGCGTTGATCGAGGTTGACGTGGTGATGAACCAGGCCCGCCAAACCGAACTCAGCGCGAACCCGACCAGCGCGCAGTACGACATCATCCACGTCCTTATGCACGAGGTCGGGCACGGCCTCGGGTTCGCGCACCAGATCAACTCGCAGTCGATCATGGCGACGTGCTCGCTAGGCAAGGGCGATAACACCCGCCGCACGCTGTGGGCCGGCGAGGAGGCGGGCCACACCAATTTCTACCCGCCCGACACGCAGGGCTATTACCTCGTCAAGGAGGACGGGGCGGTCTTCGGCCACGGAGGCATGGGGTCGTTCGGGCAGTACAACGCCCCCCACCGCGGCGGGGCGAACGAGAACAACGTCATCAACTACCCGACCTTCCGTGTCACCGATATGGAGACGGCCCGGCGCACCCGCGACGGCTATCACATCCTCGCCTCGAACGGCGGCGTCTTCGCCTTCGGCACCGCGCGGTTCCTAGGATCGGCGGCCGGAAACATCACTGGGACCGCTGTGGACATGGCGGTCCACCCGACCGGCGACTACTACTGGGTCCTCGCCTCAGACGGCGGGGTGTTCGCATTTCCGAGCCCCGGCGGGCTGTTCTACGACAGCGGCGTCGGCATCATGAATGGCCCCGCCGTGGGCATCGAGGAGACGGCGGACGGCGGCGGCTACTGGCTCGTGTCGGACAAGGGCAACGTCTACTCCCGCGGCAACGCTCACTTCTACGGCGGCGGCATCCCGAGCTGGAACTGGCCTGCCCGCGGCATCGAGCGAAGCCAGGGCGGCGGCGGCTATTGGGTCATCGGCAACGACGGCACGCTTTATGCCTTCGGGGACGCTCCGGCGCGCTATATGGGCGCCGCCAACGCCAGTGCTCGCAAGGTGAGCCGTGACCCGTTCTCCAACGGCGTGGTCACGGTGTCGAACGCCGGCTATACCCGTGTCAACGGCATCACCGACTACGGCTGGGGCACGCAGGCGTCGCCTCCCTTCGCTGCGGTCGCCGCGACGCGGCGGCCAACGGCGGCCAACATGACGTTCAGCGCCTCGCCGACGGCTCTCAACGTGAGGCGCGGTCAGACGGCCACGTCGACTATGACGATCAGCTCCAACGAGAGCTTCTACGCCACGGTCACGTTCAGTGTCTCCGGGGTGCCGAGCGGCGTCAGCGCATACGTCTCGCCGAATCCGGTCACGCTGCCGTCGTCGGCGACCCGCACGTCGACGCTTTATGTCACCCCGTCCTCCACCTACACGGCGCCGCTCAACTTCACGCTCACGGTGAACGCGTGCGGCCAAGGCATCTGCCGGTCGCAGCAGGTGAGCGTCGTCGTCGCCCTCGTGTAGGCGCTCGGTTCCGTCCCCGGCCCCCTCCCCCGGGGACGCACGAAGGCCCCCGCCCCGTCGCGGGCGGCCCTTCGGGCGGGCTTCGCCGAGAGCACCAGCGGCTCTCGGCGAGCCCGTCGACTCCCTTGTCGCTCGTCCCCAGTCCTCATACGGACCGCAGCGCACCCGAAGAATTTGTTGAACCGTCGTCACGGAAACGCCTAGCTCAGGCGTTGGAGAGCATGTCATGAGAGAGGAAGACCCGGTCTTTGTGGAGGTGTTCGCCCGCTGCTTTCCGCGGGCGGCGCGCGTTGCGACGCGCATCCTCGGCGACCCGGTGGCCGCCGAGGACATCGCGGCCGAAGCGTTGGCTCGCACCTTTGCCAACTGGCGCTCAGCTCAAAACTACGAGCACCTTGACGCCTGGGTACTCCGCATCACGGTCAACCTTGCCTTCGACGCGCTGCGACGACGCCGCCGAGCCCGGGCGCTGGCTCTCCCTGCACCGAACCCGGTTCTCGACTCGTCCACGGCCGAAGACATGCTGTTGCTGCGCGAGTCGCTGCGACGGCTCCCACGACGGCAGCGCGAGGCCGTGGTGCTCTGCGAGTACGCCGGACTCACGCACGGCGAAGTCGCGTCGTGCATGGGCGTGTCTGTCAACACCGTGAGCACACACGTCCGACGCGGGCTCATGACGCTCCGAGAACTCATGGGCGACAAGACGGAGGCTCCACTGTGGACGACATGAACGAACCGCTCGCATCTGGGCGCAGCATGAACGAGCTGTTCGACGCCACGATGCACCGCACCCACATCATCCGGCGCAGACGGCTCGCGGTTCGGACTGCCATTCCTGCCGCGCTCATTGTGGTTCTCGCACTTGGGGCTGGCCTCGCTTGGCCGACAGACGGCGACACGCCGGTCAAGGTCGCTGACTCGGGCACCACCACCACCACCGAACCGCCCACGACGACGACCTCCCCCGAGCCGACGACCACCACGACCACCGCGCCGGTCGCCGCCGCCCCTCGTGCATCGACTACGTCCACGACCGCGGCCGGCCCGACGACGACTACCACCGCCGCCAGGCCGCCGTCATGCGCCACCGAGGATCTTGTGTTCTCTGTCACGACGGACCAAGCCGGCTACTCCAAGGGTTCGAGGATCAACGTCCGCGCCGTGGCCCGAAACACGAGCCAGCGGTCTTGCTACGACCCGTCCGTCAGCGGCTATGAGCTTCTCGACGGCGACGGCAAACCAGTGTGGGAGGTCATGATTGCCAGCAGCATCACGCCTGACGCCAAGGAGGACCCGCTCGACCCCAACGAGAGCCGGGAGTTCGTCTTCGACATGACCGCCGAGAACTGCCACGACGGCGGCTGCGACCCGCTCCCCGCGGACTACTCCGTACGGGTCCGATGGGGCCGGGCTGCATCAGCCGAGTCGCCCAAATTTACGGTCCGTTAAGGCGGTTCGGCGCACGCAATTTACGAGCCGGCCGCTCGATGGGGCGGCCGTCCTGTCGACTACCGGGCTCCTCTGAGCAACCCGTGCGTGCCGGTGCGGCAACGGGAGCCCGGCGGGCGTTGATGGGAACTCTCGGAACCGAGTTCTGAGGAGAGTTCGCCGGCTGGTATTGGCGAAGTACCTTGGGTTCTCGCACGAGTGTGCGTGGCCTATCCCGGCACGTCGCCCCGGACCCCGGTAGCGCGTCGTTGGCCCTAGCGGGAAGGCGATCGCGCTGCAGAACGAGGCTCCCGCAGAACAACCTGCCGCAGCCGACTCGTCGCCGTCGTTGGGCGCGTAACGCGCAGGTGGCGGCCCTGCTGCACGAGTCGCGGCCTCGGTCTACGTGACGGACTTCGAGCAGCGACGCCTCCTGCCGATCGTCGGATCGGCCGCGAGCGCCTCGATGGACATGGACGCCTCGGGCAACGGCTGGTCGTTCACCACGGCCAGCCAGGTTGAGGAGCAGGGGGACGGCGGCGTGCGGCTGTGGAGCGTGGTGGTCGACGGCGCCGCCCGGCTCAGGGTGATGTGCGTCACGCTGTCGGTGGCCGGGCTGATCCAGCCCGCGTACGAGGTCGGCGGCGACTCATTCGACTACGCCGTCAACGGCGACACGCTCGAGTTCGCGGTGTTCGACGCGATGGGACACGGGCTGGTGTCCAGCCAGCTCGCGCACTTGGCGGTCAGCAGCTACCGCCACAGCCGCCGCTCGGGCCTCGACCTCGGGGCCACCTACCTGGCCATGGACGCCGCAATCGCGGCGAGGGGGCGGGGCGAGGAGTACGTCACTTGCGTCCTGGGACGGCTCGACCTGCTCGGCGGAGGACTCACCGTGGATCAACGTCGGCCACCCGCTGCCGCTGCTGGTCCGCGGCGGCGACGTGGTCAGCCCCATGTCGTGCGAGCCGATCCTTCCGGCCGGGCTCGGCAAGGGCCTGACCGGGGAGAGCGAAGTGAGCAGGCGTGGTCGAGGTCGCCTACGACGTTCTCCAGCGCGGCGACCGCGTGTTCTTCATCACCGACGGGGTGGTCGACTCCCACCGGCCCGGCGGGGAGGACTTCGGGGAGGAGCGCCTCGTAGAACTCCTCGGCACCCGGTCCCGCGAGGGCCTCGACGCGGCCGAGACAGTCCGCCAGCTCTCCCACACGGTCTTGGACCACCACGGCGTCCTGAGGGACGACCCCACCGCGTTCCTCATCGACTTCCACTAGCGCGACACGGTCGATGCCACGGCGGGACATTGCGACTGTCATTCGGCCGCGGTCCGACCGGCGTAGCGAGTGCCGGGCGGCGCGCCCAACCCCACACCAACCCCCCGTCCGCCGTCGTCCGGGATCGTCCGTGGATGTCCGGCCAGGGCCCTGACCTGCGGTGATGGACGACCGTGGACCCCGGATAAGGGCCTGCAAAGCCCTGTACACCGGTTCGATTCCGGTCGCCGCCTCCAACCTGACCTGCACGCCACGGCAGGCCAGGGGCCATTTTCGGTTTGTCCGTGACAGACCGGGGATGACCGCTCTTGACCCCCAGAACACCCTGGTTTTCAGGCCGAGCGCTCCCAAGGCGCTCCCAGGACCGGAGGTTCGAGGACGGGTTTATCGGAAGCGCAGCGGCAAGTACCGCGCCCGCTACCGCGATGCGAGCGGCCGTCAGCGTTCGAAGACGTTCACGCTGAAGGCCGACGCCGCCGCTTCGCGGTCCCCCGGCGTACGTGGCTGTCAAGGACCGGCCACGGATGTCGCCCGCCACGGGCAACCTGCCGACGTGTTCGGGTAAGCCGCAAGTCCTGCGAGTCCCCCTCGGCGACTCAAGTCGTACGTGGGTCTACAAAGCTCTCGTTGGCCGGGCAAAAGCGTACTCTATTGGTTCTAATTTGGTAAATATCGAGGGGGGTGCGGCAAGACCGTACCAATGAGGTACGCTTTTACTGTGACGTTGATCGATCGGCTCATCGAGGTTGCGGCTGAGCAGCGGGGCTTCGTCACGCCTGCGGACGCCGAGGCGGTCGAAGTCAATCCGGTCGAGTTGCGGAAGATGGCTGCCCGCGGCCGCCTGGAGCGGGTCGCCCACGGTGTCTACCGCATCAAGGCCTTCCCACATCGCCCGAACGACGAGCTGATGGTCGCGGTGCTCTGGACTGGCAAGCGCGGGGCGATCGCAGGGCAGACCGCCCTTGGCCTGCACGAGCTCTGTGACGTCAACCCGCGTCGGATCGACCTCGTCGTCCCGATCGAGTACCGGCCGCGCAAGGCGGGCGGCGAGCAGTACCGCATCATCCACGCCCGCCTTGGGGCTCGGGACGTCGAGCTTGTCGAAGACATTCCGGTCGTGCTGCCGACCGTCGCCATCGAACAGGCCATCGCCGCTCACATCGACCCACGGCTCATCGAGCAGGCGATCACCACCGGACGCCGCCTTGGCCACCTCGACGTGGGCGACGAGGAGCGGCTGCGGGAGTTGCAGGCGGGTGAGCTGCTGCGTCCGGCGAAGCGGCGGGCCCACGCGTGAACCTGTCCCGAGATCGGCAGCCCGGCGACCGGAGCCACCTTCAGCGCTGGCTCACCGAATGGGCCGCGGCCGAAGGCGTGCCTGCCGGGCGACTGCAGAGAAGGGCGTCCGTGCTCATCGTGTCGGCGATGCTCGACCATCTGCGCGACGAGGCCGGCAATCACCGGTTCGTGGCGAAAGGCGGCGCCGCCCTCGAGATGCGGTTCGGGTCGCGGGCGCGAACGTCGAAGGCCTTCGACGCGGTCTACCGCGGCGTGCTCGACGACGCCGTCGCCGTGGTCGATGCCGCGGTGGGGACCGAGTGGCACGGGTTCGTCGGTCGCGTCACGCGGGTGTCCCGTGTCGAGGTGCCCGGCCTGGCGGTGCAACCGGTCAGGTTTGAGGTCAAGCTCACCTTCAAGGGCAGGCCGTTCGGTACGGTCCCGATGGAGGTGGCTGCACCCGAAGGCGAGGCGTTGCGCCGCGTCGATAGCGTCGAGGTATCGCTGGACCCGGTCGGGCTGCCCGCGCCGCCGACTGTGCCGTGTCTCTCTGTGCGCTACCAGATTGCACAGAAGCTGCATGCGTGCACCGATCCGCTGGACGGTGAGCGGCCCAACGACCGGGCGCACGACCTAGCCGACCTCATCCTGCTCGAAGAGCTGCTGGACGACGCCGAAATGGCCGACGTGCGCTCGGCCTGTCTCGACGTCTTCACGATCCGAGACCGACAGCCCTGGCCGCCTGCCCTCGTGGCGCCGCCGCATTGGTCTGCGCTTTGGGAGGCGATCGTCGAAGAGGACCGATTCCCGGTGACCGATCTCGTCGACGCCGTCCACCGTGTGCGTATCCTCATCAAGCGCATCGACGCCGCGGGCACTCGCTGATGGAGGCCGCGAGACGGGAGCGGAATCTCATTCGCTGCGCTCCGAGTTGTTCGCGACGAGGTCCTGACTGACGAGGAGTCAGAGAGCGCCCTCTTCGCGTGCCGCATGCTCCGACAGTTCCTCCGTAGCTGCCGGCATCATTCGCCGGTGTTCAGGCGCCGCCGGCCGGAGCGGGGGAGCAGGGGTCCCGAGGAGGTCTATCGAGGGCTGCGGGCGAATGCGCTCGGCGCCGTGTCCGCCGGTCTGGCGCCTCCGTGTTCGGATCATCCGGACGTGGCGGGCGTGGTCGTGGACGTGCCGGCTGAGGGCGGGTTCGCCACCGTCGTCGCCCTCACGGACGATACGACGAGCATGTACACCAGCGTCGGTGGCGGTGTCATCGGCGCCGGCGAGCATCGGCGTGTCGCTGAGGCCACGCACCGGCTCCTCGCTGCGGTCCAAGCTCAGATTGGCATGTTCCGAAGCGGCGACGACGGCGAGTTTCCGCCAACGGGCGCAGTGCGGTTTCACATACTGACGCCGTCAGGCAACCGCGGCGAAGACGTGCCGGAGGACTGCTTCTGGGGCGAGACTCCCCACGACCTCGCGCCGGTGATCGTGGCGACCCAGGACGTTGTGACGGCTCTGCGCGAGGCGACCCCCCGCCACCCCGACCGCCGCTAGCCCGCCCCCGCCAAAGCCCGCCTTTTCCACAGCACCTGTTGCTGTGGAAAAGGCGAGAGGGGTGGAGGGCAGCGGCGGTCGTAGGCTTTGGGCGCATGGACTGGGGGGGCGACGACTGGCTCAAGATTGCCGCCGTCGCCGTCGCATTCATGGCGTTGTCCTGGCTCGTGCTGGCGGTGTTGGCCAGGCGCCTGCCCGCGGGCACGCTGAAGAACCTGGCCGAGTTCGTGCCCGCGTGCGTGACCACTGCCCGCCGCCTGCGCTCGCACCCGGACGTCCCGCGCAAGGCCAAGCTGGCGGTCGGGTTCGCGGCGTTGTGGGCCTTGTCGCCCATTGACCTGATCCCCGAGTTCCTGCCGGTGATCGGCCCGCTCGACGACATTGTCGTGGTCGCCCTCGCCCTCCGTTATGCGGCGCGCCAGGTGCCGCGGGAGGTCCTGCTCGAGGCCTGGCCCGCCGACCCTGCCGTTGTCGAGCGACTGCTCGGCTGACCCCGCGAGCAGCCGGTACTCATACAAATCGTCAGCGCGGATTGTGCAACAGGGGCTCCGGGCAGGAAGATGGTGCCGGTTGACGTCCCTCCCGAGGGGAAGTCGCCGTAGGGCCCGGGTTTCGCGCCGCTCTCCTTCCTCCCGGTCGGCGTGGAACCCGGGCCCCTTTTCGCGGTGGGCTGCCCCACGCGCGCGGCGATCAGCAAAAGGCGCCGCCGACCGCCATCATCACCGTGGTGCCGTCGTGGCGGACGCCGCTGGTGTCGTAGAACCACGTCGTGACCGGATAGCACCCGGCGGTGCTCGGCGTCTGGTTCAGGCGGCCGCCGCTGCCACTGACGCCGGAGACATCGAGGTCGACGTAGGCGCCCGCCGGCTGCGAACTGCAGCGCTGGGCGGTCGGGTGGTAGACGTCGAGCCGGTAGTCGTCGGTGGCGTCGTTCTGCTCGATGACCCAGATGTGCGAGTCGAAGTCGAGCACGTTGTGCAGGCGCCAGTGGGCGACCGCGCCGGCCGGAGCGCCGGTCATGCTGGCCTCCCAGAACACCGTGGCGGCCTGCGTGGCGATGCCGCAGAACAAGCGGGTGAACGAGCCGTACTCCGCACCGGACCCGATCACCTCCCCGTTGGACGGGGTGGGCGAGATCTCGGTCCCCTTGGTGGGCGCGTGCGCGAACTTCCAGCCCGCCGCGAAGTCGAACGACGTGACCGAAGGCGGCGGGGTGCCGAAGGTGAATTGGGGCGACAGGTCCGGGTACGTGTTGGTGCCCGTCGTGCTGGCCGTGACCGAACTCCAGTGCCCGGTGTGGGCGCCGGCCGACGTCGCCGTCAACACCAGCGCCCCCGCGAGTGCGGCGACCAGCCGCGGCGATCGGCGGCGGAGAAGACCGATGCCGCTCAGCATGAGCCGGTCCCGATCGCCGCCGACGCGCTGCCGCTGTGGGACGTGGAGGCCGTGTCGACTGCCGTCACCGTCACGCTGTAGCAGCCGGACGAGGACGGGTTCTGCAGCACGCGCCCTCCGCTCGCTGTCGCGTCGTCCAACGTCATGGTGAACGCCGAGTTCGACGGCTGGCTGGTGCAGGTCTGGCTGGACACCCACGGGATCGTGAGGCTGTAGCCGCCGGCGCCGTTGTCCACGACCCACAGGTCCGTACTCGTGAAGGTGCCCGTCATCCGCCAATGGGCCACGGCCGATGCAGGCGCCCCGGTCATGTCATCTTCGAACGACAGCGTGAAGTTCTGGGTGGCGGTGGCGCAGAGGGTCAGCGTCCATGCCGCAGTCACCGCGACTGAGCCGATGGTCTCGCCGTCGTTCGGCGACGGGCTGGGCGCGAGGTTCCAACCCTCCTCGAACTCGATCCCGACGTCCGCCGCCTCATGTGGGCCGAACACGAAGCCGAGCGTCAGGTCGGGGTAGGCGCTGGTCGACGCGGTCGACAGCGCCAGCGTCGTGGTGTGCCCGCTGTGGGCACTGGCCGGCGACGCCGCGAGCGCGACTGCGCCGATCACCGTTGGCGCGATCCTCGCCAGCCGGCTCAGCACGTCGCACCGCCGACCGCAACGGTGTGGGTCGCCCCTGCATGGTTGACGAGGGCCGTGTCGACATGCGAGCCGTTCACGTCGTAACAGCCGGAGGCGCTGGGGTTCTGAAACGGGTGCCCGCCGCTTGCGGTGGTCCCGTTGACGGTCATCGAGAAGCCGTGGTTCGCAGGCTGCGTGGAGCACGTCGCCCCGTAGGGCCAGGGGATCACCAGCTTGTAGTCGTCAGTGGCGTCGTTCTGCTCGATCACCCAGATCGGGGCCGTGACGCCTGTGGCCATCTCTATCCGCCAGTGGGCCACTGCGCCCATGGGAGCACCGGTCATGCTGGTGTCCCAGTAGATGGTCAGGTTGCTGGTGGAGGTGGCGCAGAAAAAGAGGGTCCATGCCGCCGTGTAGCTGCCCGAACCGATCTGCTCGCCCGCGGTCGGCGTGGGCGTGATCTCGGAGCCGTAGCCAGGTGCATGGGCGAACTTCCATCCCGCCTCGAACTCGATGACGACCGTCGTCGGCTCGTTGGCGCCGAACGTCTGCGAGTAGCTGAAGTTGGGATAGGCGTTGGTGTTGGCGTTCGTGACGGAGAACGAGCTCGTGTGGCCGCTGTGGGCGCCTGCCGGCATTGCCATGAGCAGCACGGCACCGGCGATGGACAGCGAGAGAGTGAAACGTCTGGACATGGTGGTCCCCTCCGGGAAGGCGATAGTCGGAGAACGAGCGGCGGCCCGGCCGTCCAGATGGACAGGCCGGGCCGCCGTCAGTTGGAACGAAGACTGCTCAGCGTTACGGGCAGGTGCTGGCGCCGAAGGCCTTGCTGTCGCTGCCGCTGTGGCTGGTGCCGCCCACGTCGACGAAGGTCGAGGTGACGACCTTGCAGTCGGCCACGCTCGGGTTCTGCGAGACGACGCCGCCGGTCGCAGTGCCGTTGATCGTCAGGCTGATGCTGGCGTCGGCCGGCTGGGTGGAGCAGGTCCATGCCTGGTCGAGGTCGGTCGTCAGCTTGTAGTCGTCACTGCCGTCGTTCTGCTCGATGGCCCAGACGTGGTAGGTGCCCACGCTCGCCGCCACGACCCGGTAGTGCGCCACGGCACCGGCCGGCGCGCCGGTCATGCTCTCGTCGAAGTAGACGGTCAGGCCGACGTTGACGGTGGAGCAGAACGAGAACACGAACGCCGCACGGGCGGTGCCGGTGCCGATCTGGTCGCCGTCGTTGGGGTTCGACGCCAGCTCGTTGCCCTTGTTGTCGTCGTGGGCGAGCTTGAGGCCCGCCTCCATGTCGATCTCCAGCGTGTCCATCTGGAACGCGCCGACGGTCGTTGCGCTGGTGAAGTTGGCGTTGGCGTTCAGGGCGTAGCTGGACGCCGTAAACGTGAAGGTGTGGCTGTTGAGGTGCGCCTGGGCGGGCATGGCCGTCAGTGCGACAGCGCCCGCGGTGGCGAACAGGAATTTGGACAGTCTCTTGAACGGCATGGCTGGGAGTTCCTCCTCTGGAACGGTTGGTTGTCGCGCACGAGAACGGGAACGCAAAAGCGGGCTGAGCGTCTGGTGCGGGACTGGCAACCCGGGAGGAGGGGGCCGTCGAGTGCGAAGGCGGATCGTCGGGAATCCGCCAGTCTGCGATGGTGCATTACTGCGTGTTCCCGTGTTCTACGACGCATTCCAACTTGTGTCAAGCCCTACTGGAAACTTCTCGGAACGGCTGGCAGTATGTATGTCCTGTTGACGAACCGGCCGGGGGGCTTTTTCACGTGACAGAACTGACCATCGACGAGCTGGCGCGCGAAGCGGGCACGACCAGCAGGAACGTCCGGGCCTATCAAGAGCGCGGTCTGCTCCCGCCGCCGCGCCTCAAAGGCAGGACCGGCTATTACGGCGACGGCCATGTGGCCCGGCTGCGCCACATCGCGACCCTGCTCGAGCGCGGCTTCTCACTGGCCGCCATCCGAGAGCTGTTCGACGCGTGGGAGCGCGGCTACGGCCTCTCCGACGTGCTCGGTTTCGAAGAGGCGCTGGCGGCTCCATGGGGCGAAGAGGAGTCCAGCTTCGTCACCCTTGAGCAGCTCGCCGATTTGTTCGGCGACGATGCACGAGCGCTCTCGCAGGCGGTGCGCATCGGGCTGCTGTGGCCCGAAGAAGAGGGCTTTCGCGTCTCAAGTCCTCGGCTGCTGGAGACGGCGAGGCGCCTGACTGCGGCCGGCATCCCGGTCCGCACGCTGTTGGCCGAGGCGGGGCACCTCATGGCCGACCTCGACCAGATGGCCGAGCGCTGGGTCAGCGTGTTCAAAGAGAGCATCTGGGACGACTCGGTCGGGCGCGGCATGCCTGCCGCCGACCTCAAGGCGATGACGAGCTTCCTCCAGGGCATGCGCGAGATGGTCGGCGACATCATCGCCCCGCTGCTCGCCCAGGCCATGGAGCGCCGGCTCGACGCCATGGCGGCCGACACGCTGTCGGCGAGCCCCCCGAAGGCGACCACGCCGAAGACCGCCAAGACGGCAAGATCGAAGGCGGCCAAGACGAAGACGTCCACGGCGAGCAGCCGCACCCGCACCGCCGGCCGACGCTGACTGGGTTCTTGCGTGACGCTGTCGCCGGACACCTACTGCTGACGCGGCGGCGCCCGGCCCTGGGGCCGGGCGCCGCACATGCTGGGGAACCAATGCGTCAGCAGGAACCGGTTCCGATGGCCGCAGAGGCAGTGCCGCTGTGGCTGCCGCCGCTCGGGTCGGTGAACGAGAAGGGCGCTGCGTAACAGCCGCTCGTGCTCGGGTTCTGACCGGGGTGGCGGGCGGGGTTGGACCCGGGCACCGACCCGTAGGTGGTCAGGTTCGACGAGGCGTTGGTCTGGCTCGAGCAGGTGTGCTCGTCGGGCCCGTCGGTGATCACCATCTTGTAGTCGTCGGCGGCGTCGTTCTCCTCGACGACCCACACGTGGGTGGTGAAGCCGATGGCGTTGACGAGCCGGATGTGGGAGACGACGGTGCCGATGCCGGACGGTGCCGCGCTGAGGTCGGTGTCCCAGTACGCGTCAAGGTCCTGCGTGCTGCTGGCGCAGAAGAACCACGTCCACTTGGCGGTGGCGGTGCCTTCGCCCACCAGGTCGCCGTTGTTCGGTGCCGGCGTGACCTCGCTGCCGCTGGCGTGGGCGATCTTCACCCCGGCGTCAGGGTCGATCTCCGCCGACGCCATCTCGTACGCGCCGAAGATGATCGAGCTGGTCGTGTTGGAATAGGCGTTGGTCGCGTTGTTGGCCACGGTGAACGTGGTGGTGTGGGAGTTGTGGGCGCTGGCGGACGGGGCCGTGAGCATCACTGCACCCGCTAACGCGAAGCCCACCTTGACGAGTCTGCTGAACCGCATGACTTCCTCCTCCACTCGGGGGTAAGGGTTGCGCACGAGATCGGGACGCACTGCGAAAGCGAGGAGTGCGGGACGAAGCGCAACCTCCGGCACGGAGGGGTTCGCCAGATTGCAACGGAGCCGGCTATCCGCCAGTCAGTGATGGGGCATCTATGCGTGTGACTTGGGTCTACGACACACGCACACGGGGTGTCAAGGGCATCGGCAAAGAAATCGGCTCACGGGTCGGCGTGAGGGAGGGAGAGGACGAAGCACGCCCCCTCCCCAGGGGCGTCGGCGAGCCGCAGGTCGCCGCCGTGGGCCAACGCGATCCCGCGCGAGATGTAGAGGCCGATGCCCATGCCCGCGGCCGGGTTGCCGAGTCGGCAGTACCGGCTGAACAGCTCGCCTCGCCGGTCGGCGGGGATGCCGGGACCGTGGTCGGCCACCGCCACTTCGACCGCGCCCTCCGCCGCCCTCGCCATCACCTCGATGGGCTCTGCCGCCGGGCTGAACCTGGCCGCGTTGGACAACACGTTGGTCAGGACTTGGCGCAGTCGCCCGGCATCGCCCCAGACGACGAGGCCGGGTTCGGCGTCCACCACGACCGGGTGCGGCGCGGTCACGGCGTCGAGCTCGGCGACCACGTCCGGGACGAGCGCCCCGAGGTCCAACAGCTCCCGCTCGACCTTGAGCGAGCCGCCTTCGACCCGGCGGGCGTCGGCCACCGCTTGGATCAGTGCGCGCAGGTGGGTCGCACTGCGCGCCACGCGCCCGCCGTAGTCGCGGATCTCCTCGGCGGTCAGCGTGTCGGCGCGGGCCTCCATCATCGTGGCGAACCCCTCGATCACCGTCAGCGGGGTCATCAGCTCGTGCACGACGAACGTCAGGTCCTCGCGTCCGTCGGGCTCGGCCGGCTTGCGTCCGAGGGCGGACTCGTCCGACACCACTGCGGACACCTGGGCCACGAGCGCGGCGGGGGGCGTCCCCTTCTCCATGAACGCGTGCGCGCCGGCCGCCAAGGCGTCGGCCACGAGACGGTCACTGGTGAACCCGGAGAACACGATGACCTTCGCCCCCGGCGCTTGACGGCGGATGAGCGGAATCGCCCCAAGGCCGTCCATGAGCGGCATGCCCAGGTCGACGATGACCACGTCGGGCTGGTGTTCGCCGGCCAGTTCCGCCGCCTCGGCGCCGTCGGCGGCCTCGCCGACGACATCGAAACCGGCCCGTTCGAAGACCAGGCGCAGCAGGGCCCGCACGTCGGGGGTGTCGTCGGCCAAGACGACCCGTACGCCGGTCATCTGCCCGGGCTCACGAGGGCGCGCCGCGTCCAATCAACCGACATGCAGCACTCAACGGCCGTTTCGACCGCGAATTGAGGAATTCCATCCCGGTATGTCCGAAAGCGTGTTTGCACTTGTCACATTCATCACCATCATGGGCAGATGGTGATGAGTCGCGAGGGCAGGCTGCGTGTCGTCATTGCCGACGACACCGCCGACGTCCGCTCGCTGCTGCAGTACACGTTCGAGCTCGATGGGCGTTTCGAGGTCGTGGCCCAAGCGGCCAACGGCGCCGACGCGGTGACCGCCGCCGCCGCCCACCAGCCCGACGCCGTCGTGCTCGACCTGGCCATGCCGGTGATGGACGGGCTTGCCGCCATCCCGCGCATCAAGGAGGCGTCGCCGCGTACCCGCATCGTCGTGTTGTCGGGCTTCGGCGGGCGCGAGATGGCCGAGCGGGCGGTGTCCCTCGGTGCCGACCGCTACGTCGAGAAGACCACCTTCCAGACGCTGACGTCGGTGCTCACCGAGATCTGCATCGACGAGCCTGATGCGGTCGACGTCGCTGTCGACGAGGCCGATGCCGAAGAGCCCGCTGTGGTGGAGGCCGAGCAGGTCCCCGACCTCAACGGCCGGATGCTGCGCCAGGTGCGGTGGGCCGCCGTGGTGTTCGCCCTCACGCAGTTCTGGCTCTACCACCCGCCGGACGGGTTGGAGGTGCCGTTCCCGCAGCGGCCCGTCGGGTTCCTCGTCGCCGCCGCGCTGGTCGCGGTGAACGTGGTCTCCCGGCGGCGACCGTCGCCCTGGTTCGAGCTCGTCGCCGACTCGGCCATCGTGCTGAGTGTCATCAGCATGTTCAGCTTCGACGCCTCGTCCGAGCTGTGGACGCTGCTGCTCGTGCCGGTGATCGAGGGGGCGATGCGGGCGCAGTTCCGCGGCGCCATCGCGGTGTGGGCAGCGACCGGCGCGCTCTACACGGCCAGGGAGGCGTGGTCGTACGCCGAGTACGCGCACCGCCACTTCCACCTCGAGGCGCTGACCTACCAGTTGGGCGTGGTGCTGCTGGTCGCCGTCGCCACTGGCCGGCTGGCGTCGGGCTACGCGTCGACCAGCGCCGGCCACCGGCGGGCATGGCACGCGTCGGAGCGGCGGGCCGAGCTGCTGGAGTTGGTCGCGGCGTCGAGCCGGCGGCTGGCCGCGCTGAACGTCGAGCAGCTGCTGGGCGGCGTCGTCGAGGCGGCCGAGTCGTTCGGGTTCGAGCGGGTCGAGCTGTGTTATGTCGAGGCGGCCACGTGGACGTGGGTCGAGCAGGAGAAGCGGCCGGCGCTCGACCCTGGGTTGGCCGAAGCGGTCACCGCCCGGCAGGCGACGGTGCTCGTGCACAGCGACGTCGGCCCGGACGCACCCGGACGGGCGTGGCTGGCGGCGGGCTTCACGTCGGTCGTGGCGACGCCCATCTACTCGGGGATGACGGTGGTGGCGGTGCTGGTGGCCGCGACGCGCCAGGCCGAGGCGGTCACGGCGCCGGTCATCGAGTGCCTCGAGCTGCTGGCGTCACAGGCCGGCATCGGGCTGGTCAACGTGACGCTGCTCGACCGCACCCGGCACCAGGCCCTGCACGACGCACTCACCGGGCTGCCCAACCAACTGCTGTTCGAGGACCGGGTGGCGCAGGCGCTGACCCATGCGGCCCGGTCGAACAATCGGGTCGCGCTGTTGTTCGTCGACCTGGACCGGTTCAAGAAGATCAACGACAACCTCGGCCACGACTACGGCAACCAGTTGCTGCGCCAGGTCGCCGGGCGGCTGCTCAACGTCGTTCGCGCGGGCGACACGGTGGCGCGCATGGGCGGCGACGAGTTCAACCTGCTGCTGCCCGGCCTGGCGTCCGACAGCGACGCCGCGATGGTGGCGGCCAAGGTCGTCGAGGCGCTCCAGGCCCCGTTCCAGATCCGGGAGCACCAGCTCTTCGTCAGCGCCAGCGTCGGCATCGCCGTGTATCCGGCCGACGGGCTCCGGCACGAGTCGCTCCTGAAGCACGCCGACATCGCCATGTACCGGGCCAAGGCGGCGGGCGGGAACACCTACGAGCTCTACGCGTCGCACGCTGACGAGGTCGGTGCGTACCCCCGGCTCACCCTTGAGGCCGACCTGCACATGGCGTTGCCGCGGCACGAGCTGCGAGTTGTGTACCAGCCGCAGTTGGACCTGCGCGACGGGGGCGGGGTGGTCGGGGTTGAGGCGCTGATCAGGTGGCGGCATCCCGAGTTGGGCGACGTGCAGCCGGTGGAGTTCCTGCCTTTGGCCGAGGAGACCGGGCTGATCGGCGCCATCGACGCATGGGTGCTGGAGACCGCGTGCGCGCAGGCGGCGTCGTGGTGGCGGGCGTCGGGGGTCGCCATGCGCGTGGCGGTCAACGTCTCGGCCCGCCAACTGCAGCAGCCCTGCTTCGCCGCGAGCGTGGAGTCGGCGCTGGCGGCCGCGGGGCTGCCTGGGTCGATGCTGGAGCTGGAGGTGACCGAGGGCGCGGCGGTGACCGAGGTGCTCGGGGTGCGTACCGCGCTGACCTCGCTGCGGGCGCTCGGCGTGCGGGTCGCCATCGACGACTTCGGCACCGGCTACTCGATGCTGTCGCGGCTGCAGGACTTCCCGTTGGACACGCTGAAGATCGACCGGTCGTTCATCGCCGAGATCCACTCGGCCGACGACGATGCGCCGATTGTGGCGGCGACGATCGCCATGGCCAGGTCGCTCGGGCTCGAGGTCGTGGCCGAAGGGGTGGAGGAGGCAGCGCAGCTCGGCTTCCTGCGAGCCGCCGGGTGCGACCTGGCCCAGGGGTTCTACCTGAGCCACCCGGTGGAGGAGGACGCCGTCATCGACCTCGTCCCCACCCTCACCGACCCGCGGGCCGCCACCCTCACCGAACTCTGAACGGCAGGCCCGCCGCCCTTCCGTCGCCGCCCTCCCTTCGTTTTGGGCACGTTTTCGGCCATATATGGCCGAAAACGTGCCCAAAACGGCGAGGGCGAGGGCGGGGGCGGCGGGCGGCGAGCGGCGAGCGGCGGGGCGGGGAGCGCGTCGGTCAGTCGGCGGAGTCGGCGTCGTCGGACCAGGTGTCACCCTCGACGTCGCCGACGCTGGCCGACCCGCCGCGGACCGGGTCCGCCTCCAACACGTCCTTGAAGTTCTGCGGCGGCGACCCGGCGTCGGTCTCGGCGCCAGACACCGCGCCGTGGGTCGGCCCCCGCTCGCCGCTGGCCGGCCCGGTCGGCTCCGCCTCCGACGGCGACGGCCACTCGCCGCTGCCCGCCATGTTCGAGCGGCCCACGTTCTCCTGCTGGGCCTCGGTGTCGACCTCGTTCTCGGGCGCGTTCCCAGGCTGCTGCGACATGTCCGAAACCTTCCACTCCCGCCTACGGGTGAAACGCCCCCCGGCGGGTAGGTTCCGACCCATATGCAGATGTGGCCAGGACAGCCGTACCCCCTCGGCGCGACCTACGACGGCGCCGGGACCAACTTCTCGATCTTCTCCGAAGTCGCCGAGCGCGTCGAGCTGTGCCTGTTCGACGAGGACGGCACCGAGACCAGACACGACCTGCCCGAGGTCACCGCCCTGTGCTGGCACGGGTACCTCCCATACGTCGCCCCCGGCCAGCGGTACGGCTTCCGGGTGCACGGCCCCTACGAGCCCGACCAGGGCCACCGCTGCAACCCCAACAAGCTCCTCCTCGACCCCTACGCCCACGCCATCGAGGGCGAGGTCCAGTGGGACGAGTCGGTGTTCCCGTACCGCTTCGGCGACCCCGATGCCAGGAACGACGACGACGACGCCGCCTTCATGCCGAAAGCGGTCGTGCACAACCCCTTCTTCGACTGGTCGAACGACCGCCACCCGCGCACGCCGCTGCACGAGAGCGTCATCTACGAGGTGCACGTCAAAGGCTTCACCGCCACCCACCCCGACATCCCCGAGGAGATGCGCGGCACCTACGCGGGCCTGGCCCATCCCGTCGCCATCGACTACCTGACCAAGTTGGGCGTCACCGCGGTCGAGCTCCTGCCGGTCCACCAGTTCGTGCACGACAGCGCGCTGGTCGAGCGGGGCCTGCGCAACTACTGGGGCTACAACTCCATCGGCTTCCTCGCGCCCCATAACGACTACTCGTCGAGCGGGCAGCAGGGCCAGCAGGTCCAAGAGTTCAAGCAGATGGTCAAGACCCTCCACGAGGCGGGCATCGAGGTCATCCTCGACGTCGTCTACAACCACACCGCCGAGGGCAACCACCTCGGTCCGGTCCTCAGCCTCAAGGGCATCGACAACGCCGGCTACTACCGCCTGGTCCCCGACGACCTGGTGCACTACTACGACACCACCGGCACCGGCAACAGCCTCAACATGCGCCACCCGCACGTGCTGCAACTGATCATGGACTCGCTGCGCTACTGGGTCAGCGAGATGCACGTCGACGGGTTCCGGTTCGACCTGGCCGCCACGCTGGCCCGGCAGTTCCACGAGGTCGACCGCCTCTCCGCCTTCTTCGACCTGATCCAGCAGGACCCGATCGTCAGCCAGGTCAAGCTGATCGCGGAGCCGTGGGACCTGGGCGAGGGCGGCTATCAAGTCGGCAACTTCCCGCCCCTGTGGTCGGAGTGGAACGGCAAGTACCGCGACACCGTGCGCGACTTCTGGCGGGGCGAGCACGCCACCCTCGACGACTTCGCCTACCGCCTCACCGGCTCGTCCGACTTGTACGAGGGCACCGGCCGGCGGCCCTACGCCAGCGTCAACTTCATCACCGCCCACGACGGCTTCACCCTCAACGACCTCGTGTCGTACAACGACAAGCACAACGAGGCCAACGGCGAGAACAACAACGACGGCGAGAGCCACAACCGCTCGTGGAACGGCGGCGTCGAAGGGCCCACCGACGACCCGGAGATCCTCGCCCTGCGCGCCCGTCAGCGCCGCAACATGCTGGCCACGCTCTTCCTCTCGCAGGGCATCCCGATGATGCTGGGCGGCGACGAGCTGGGCCGCACGCAGCAGGGCAACAACAACGCCTACTGCCAGGACAACGACATCTCGTGGTTCGACTGGGCCAACCAGGACGAGGCCCTGCAGGAGTTCACCCGCCAGCTCATCCGGTACCGCAAGGACCACCCGAACTTCCGACGTCGCCGCTTCTTCCAAGGGCGCGCCATCCACGGCTCCGAGTGCTCTGACATCGCCTGGTTCCGGCCCGACGGCACCGAGATGGACGACAACGACTGGACCGAGGGGTACGCCAAGTCGATCCAGGTCTTCCTCAACGGCGACGCCATCCCGAGCCCGGGGCCGCGCGGCGAGCAGATCGTCGACGACAGCTTCCTGCTGCTGTTCAACGGCCACTTCGAGCCGCTCGACTTCATTATCCCGGACGCCCACTTCGGCGAGGTCTGGCTGCGGGAGATCGACACCACGCAGGGCTTCGTCGACCCGTCCGAGGCCAAGCCGGGCGACCTGATCCCGGTCGAGTCCCGCTCGATCGTCGTGCTGCGGCGCCCGCCCTTCGGCTCGTAGCGTGACCGCGCCCCGCAGTACGTACCGGGTCCAGCTCACTCCGGACTTCGGCTTCGACGACGTCGCCGCGCTGGCCGGCTATCTCAACGACCTCGGCATCACCCACCTCTACGCATCGCCGTACCTGCAAGCAGCGCCCGGGAGCACGCACGGCTACGACGTCGTCGACCACACGCGGGTCAACGAGGAGCTCGGCGGCGCCGACGCCCACGCCCGCATGGTCAAGGCCCTCAGCGAGCATGGCCTCGGCCACGTGCTCGACGTGGTGCCCAACCACATGGCGATCGGCGTGCGGCAGAACACGTGGTGGTGGGACGTGCTCGAGAACGGACCGTCCAGCGTCTACGCCTCCTACTTCGACGTGGTCTGGGACCCGCCCGAGACCAAGCTGCGCAACACGGTCCTGCTGCCGATCCTCGGCGACCACTACGGCCGGGTGCTTGAAGCGGGCGAGATCAAGCTCCGGCGCGAGGGCGGCGCCTTCGTGGTGGCCTACTTCGAGAACGAGACGCCGGTCGCGCCGCGCACCTTCGACACGCTGCTGCTCGACGCCAACGAGCGCGTCGGCGCCGACGAGCTGGAGTCGATCGCGGTGGCGTTCGGCAAGCTGCCGCCCGCGTGGGCCACCGACACCGAGAGCGTGCGCGAGCGCCACCGCGACAAAGAGGTGCTGAAGGACCGGCTGGCCCGGCTGTGCGAGGAGGAGCCGGACGTGGCCGCCGCCATCGACGCGGTGGTCGACGAGGTCAACGCGGACCCGGACCAGCTCGACGCATTGCTGGAGCGGCAGAACTACCGACTGGCGTTCTGGCGCACCGCGGGGCGCGAGCTCGACTACCGCCGCTTCTTCGACATCAACACGCTGATCGGCCTGCGGGTCGAAGACGAGCAGGTCTTCGCCGACACCCACGCGCTGGTCCTGCAACTGGTGAACGACGGCGTGCTCGACGGCCTGCGCATCGACCACCCCGACGGCCTGCGCGACCCGCAGGGCTATCTGAAGCGGCTGGCCGACGCCACCGGCAACACGTGGGTCGTGGTCGAGAAGATCCTCGAACCCGGCGAGGAGCTGCCCGACGACTGGCGCGGCCTCACCGCGGGCACCACGGGCTACGACTTCTTGAACCGGGTGGGCGGCCTGTTCGTCGACCCCGCCGGCGAAGCGCCGATGACCAAGCTCTACACCGAGCTCACCGGCATCGACGGCGACTACGACGCCCTCGTGCTGGAGAAGAAGCGCGCCGTCCTGCAGGACGCGTTGGCGGCCGATCTCAACCGGCTGACCGCGTTGTTCATCGAGGTCTGCGAGCGGCACCGTCGCTACCGGGACTACACGCGCCACGAGCTGCACGAGGTGCTGCGCGAGGTCGTGGCCCGCTTCCCCGTCTACCGCACCTACGTCGTGCCAGGACGGCCGCACACCGACAGGGACGTGCACTACCTGAGCATCGCTGTGGAGTCGGCTCGCGACGCCCGGCCCGACCTCGACGGCGACCTGTTCACGTTCCTGCGCGACGTGCTGTTGCAGGCGGTGCCGGGCGGCGTCGAGGAGGAGCTGACAGCCAGGTTCCAACAGCTCACCGGCCCGGTCATGGCCAAGGGCGTGGAGGACACGACGTTCTACGTCTTCAACCGGCTCGTCTCGCTGAACGAGGTCGGCGGCCACCCCGGCCACTTCGGCACGACGGTCGACGACTTCCACGCCGCGATGGCCGCCGCGCAGCAGGGGTGGCCGGACGCCATGCTCACCACCTCCACCCACGACACCAAGCGCAGCGAGGACGTGCGGGCGCGCATCTCGCTGCTGTCGGAGATCCCCGAAGAGTGGGGCGACGCGGTGCGCCGGTGGATGGCCGCCGCGCCCGCGCCCGACCCCAACACGGGCTGGTTCTTCTGGCAGACGCTCGTCGGCGCGTGGCCGTGGTCGGCGGAGCGGGCCTGCGCGTACATGGAGAAGGCGACCAAGGAGGCCAAGACCCACACGTCGTGGACCGACCCCGATCCGGACTACGACGCGGCCGTCGCCGAGTGGGTGCGCTCGGTCTTCGCCGACTCGTCGCTGCTGGACGACGTGCGGTCGTTCGTCGAGCCGCTGCTGTCGCCCGGCTGCGTCAACTCGCTGGCCCAGACGCTGGTGAAGCTCACCGCGCCTGGCGTGCCCGACGTGTACCAGGGCAACGAGCTGTTCGACCTGTCGTTGGTCGACCCCGACAACCGCCGCGCCGTCGACTTTGCCGAGCGCCGCCGGCTCCTCGCCGACCTGGCCCCCGCCTTCGCCGACCCCGCCGCCTTCCCGCTTTTGGGCACCTTTTCGGCCGGATACGGCCGAAAAGGTGCCCAAAACGGGGTGGGGGAGGGTGAGGGTGGCGAGGTTGGGATCGCGAAGCTGTGGGTGACGGCGCAGGCGCTGCGGCTGCGTCGGGACCGGCCCGAGCTGTTCACCGGGTACGCCGCGTTGTCGGCGCCGTCGCGCTGTGTCGCGTTCGACCGGGGCGGCGCGGTGACCATCGTCCCCCGACTCGTGCTGGGCGGCCCGGTCGACGGCGAGGTCGCATTGCCCGCGCGTGCATGGCGCAACGTGCTGACGGGGGAGGACGTGGAGGGCGGGCCGCAGCCGGTGGCGTCGCTGCTGGCCATGTTCCCGGTGGCCCTACTGGAGGCGGTGTGACGGTTTTTCGAGTGTGGGCGCCGACGCCCGAGTCGGTGGCGGTCGACGTGGGCGGCGAGCAGATCACGATGGCGAGGGTCGGGGACCGGGGCTGGTACGAGGCCGAGGTCGACTGGGCAGGGCCTGGCACGGACTACTCGTTCGTGGTCGACGGCATGACTGTGCCGGACCCGCGTTCGCCGTCCCAGCCCGACGGCGTGCACGGGCCGAGCCGGGTGGTCGACCACGACTCGTTCCCCTGGACCGACGGCGGATGGCGCGGCGTGCACCTGCCGTCGGCGGTGGTCTACGAGTTGCACGTCGGCACGTTCACGCCGGAGGGCACGTTCGACGCGGTGATCCCGCGCCTTGACCACTTGGTGGAGCTGGGCGTGTCGGTGGTCGAGCTGCTGCCGGTGGCCGAGTTCCCCGGCGAGCGCGGCTGGGGCTACGACGGCGTCGACCTGTACGCGCCGCACCATGCGTACGGCGGGCCGGACGGGCTGAAGCGGCTGGTCGACGCGTGCCACCACCGCGGCCTCGGCATCGTGCTCGACGTGGTCTACAACCACTTGGGGCCGGCGGGGAACTACCTGTCGAAGTTCGGCCCGTACTTCACCGACCGCTACTCCACGCCGTGGGGCGACGCGCTGAACTTCGACGGGCCGGGCAGCGACGAGGTGCGCCGGTTCTTCATCGACAACGCCTTGCAGTGGCTGCGCGACTACCACATGGACGGGCTGCGGCTCGACGCCGTGCACGCCATCGTCGACACGTCTGCGGTGCACCTGCTGGAGCAGTTGGGGGTGGAGGTCGAGGCGCTGTCGGCGTCGGTCGGGCGGCCGCTGTGGCTGATCGCCGAGTCGGACCTGAACGACCCGCGGGTGGTGATGCGGCGCGAGGTCGGCGGCTACGGCATGGACGCGCAGTGGAGCGACGACTTCCACCACGCGCTGCACGTCTCGCTGACCGGCGAGAAGTCGGGCTACTACTCGGACTTCGGCGGGCTTGGCGACGTGGCCGTCGCGCTGGAGCGGGCCTTCGTGCACGCGGGCGACTACTCGCCGCACCGGGGGCGGGTGCACGGCCGGCTGCCGGTGGGCATTCCGTCGTGGCGGTTCTTGGGGTACCTGCAGAACCACGACCAGATCGGGAACCGGGCGGTGGGGGAGCGGTCGTCGCACCTGATGTCGCCGGGCCGGGTGAAGGTGGGCGCCGCGCTGGTGCTGCTGTCGCCGTTCGTGCCGATGCTCTTCCAAGGCGAGGAGTGGGCGGCCACGACGCCGTTCCAGTACTTCACCGACCACGAGGACGCCGAGCTTGGCCGGCTGGTGAGCGAGGGGCGGCGACGGGAGTTCGCCTCGTTCGGCTGGTCGCCCGAGTCGGTGCCGGACCCGCAGGCGGTCGAGACCTTCGAGCGGTCCCGGCTGTGGTGGGAGGAGGTGGCCGAGGAGCCGCACGCGTCGGTGCTGGCGTGGCACCGGTCGCTGATCGCGCTGCGGCGGTCGCTGGGGGCGCCGGTCGTCGGTGCGCCGGTCGTGGCCACGTGCGACGAGGCGGCCGGCTGGCTGGTGATGCAGCGGGGGCCGTTGACGGTGGCGTGCAACATCGGGGCCGCGCCGGTCACGTTGGCCGCGGCCGGGTCGCTGGTGCTGGCGTCGGACGAGGGGGTCACGCTGGAAGGCTCGACGCTGACCTTGCCCGCGGACAGCGTGGCCGTGCTGTTGGTTGGGTAGGTAGGCGGCATGCCGGAATTCGACCCTGAAGCCGAAGGCATCCCCGCCATCGACGACAACCCGCCGGGCATCGACGGCGACAACGACGTCGAGGGGATGATCGTCCCTGGCGACACCCCCATGGGCGCCGACGAGTGGGGCACGACCTCGCGTGAGGAGCAGTACGACGAGCCGCTGGCGCAGCGGGTGCTCCGGGAGCAGCCCGACGTGGAGCCTGGCGCCCGCGACGACGGCCTCGGCCGCATCGTGGAGCCCGATCAGGGCATGGTCGACTTCGACAAAGAGCGCGACCCGATCGGCACGATGACCGGTGACGATGCCGGCCTCAGCGCCGAAGAGGCCGCCATGCACATCACCGACACGCCCTAATCCCCGCCCCGTCCAACTCTGGAGGACATGGGGTCCGGATTCGCGTACCTATGTCCTCCAGAGCCGCGTCGGTGACACGTCTGGGGCGGCCGGACGTACTAGAGGCGTGCGACGGTTTGCGGGCGCGGTGCTGGCGGTGGGCGCGGTGCTGGCGGTGGGCGCGGTGCTGGCCGCCGGGTGCACCGACGTCAAGCCGGCCGGGCCGCGCCGGTTGGCGGTCGAGCCGGCCAAGCTGACCGACTTCGAAGCCGGCGCGGTGAGCCGGTACGCCTTCAGCCAGATGCGCGAGGGCCGGGTGCCGAGCGTGGCGTGGATCGTCGAGCCGCAGCCGGCCGACCTCTCCAAGCGCAAGCGGCTGATCGGGCTGGACTACGGCTCGTGCAGCGGCAATCCCAGGCCGACCACGGCGACCCTCGAAGGCACCACGGTCGTCGTCGCGCTCGAACCTGAACCCGGCGTCGGCATGTGCGGAGGCACGGGGATCGTCGAGGGCATCGTCGTCACGCTGCCCGCGAATGCAAGGGCCAAGACCGCCCGGCTCATCGGCGACGGCGACGGCGACGGCGACTGACCAGTTCTGGAGGACATAGCTACACCCAGAGGGTGGTTATGTCCTCCAGAGCGGGGGTGGCGGGGGTGGCGGGGGTGGCGGGCGCAGGCTGGTCAGGCGGCGGCGTCGGCCGGGTCGGATGTGTCGGCCGCGACGGGGGACTGCACCGTCACCAAGGCCGAGACCAGCCCGGCCCAGGACGACGCGTCCTCCAGCGCCGGCAGCGTCCGCGGCCGGTCCCACACGCCAGGCGCCAGGCCCAGCAGGTAGACGCCTTCGTGCAGCGGCGCCATCCCGTCGTGCTTGCCGGTCGTGAACGCCCCCGAGGCAGCCGCGCCGCCCGCGGTCACCGTGAACCCGAGTCGCGGCGCCCGCTCCAGCAGCACCGAGAACGCGGCGGGGCTCGACGACAGCGTCCACGCGTAGAACGGCACGACCTTGCCGCTGCCGCCGCCCACGCCCGTGGACGAGAACATCGCGTCCACGTGCACCGACGGCATCGCGGCCGGATCGTGGCCAGGGGTCAGCCCGTGCACGCCCACATCCGCGCTGCGGCCCCGCAACGAGGCGTCGCCCCGCCGCAACGAGCCCGCAGGCAGCACCCGGGCACCGCCCTCCAACGAGGCCAGGCCCTTCTCGGCGCTGCCCTCCACGTACCCGATCGACAGCAGCCGCTTGGCCCCGTCCACGAGGTCCCCGAGCGCGCCGGCCGGGTCGAGCGATCCAGCCCCCGCGCCGTTCGGCCCCAAGACGTAGGCAGCGGCCGCGGCAGACGACACCCCGGCTATGAAGTGTCGGCGGCTGAGCCCATTGAGCCCAGTCGATTGCGCCCCCGCGAAAACGGCCATTCCCTCAGAGTACGGACAGCCCATCGTGTTCCGATATGACCCGGTCGGGTCTAATTCTGACGGTGACACCGATCGGGAATGACTAGTCACGGGTATGGCCAGACGATGACCCTGTTCGACGCCGCCGTCGTGGGCGGGGGGCCGGCCGGGCTCTCGGCCGCCCTGTGGCTGGCCCGCTACCGCCGCCATGTCGTCGTCATCGACAGCGGCGAGCAGCGCAACCGCTGGGTCGACCACGCCCACGGCTACCTCGGCTTCGACCCCTGCTCGCCCGCCGACCTGCTCGAGCGGGGCCGGGCCGACCTGGCCCGCTATCCCGAGGCCGTCTACCAGCAGGGCAAGGTCACCCGGGCCCTGCGCAACGACGACAACACCTTCACCCTCCTCCTCGACGGCACCGAGACACCGATCCGGGCCAAGCGGGTCGTGCTGGCCACCGGCGTGCGAGACGCCTTCCCCGACATCGACCGCTTCTTCGACCACTACGGAGCGGACGTCTTCCACTGCCCGACCTGCGACGGCTACGAGGCCAAGGGCCGCGACGTCGTCGCCCTCGGCTGGACCGACGCCATCACCGGCTTCGCCCTGAAGCTCAAGGGCTGGGCCCGCTCGGTCGCCGTCGTCACCGACGGCCGCAGCTTCGAGGGCGACGAGGCCTGCCACCGCCAACTGGGCGCGGCCGACATCGAGGTCGTGGAGGACGACGCCGTCGCCTTCATCGGCGAGCGGGGCGCGCTCGAAGGGGTCCGCCTCCGCAGCGGCCGCACCCTCCCGTGCCAGCTCGCCTTCTTCTCGATCGCCCACCACTACAACGCCGACCTGGCCGACCAACTGGGCTGCGAGCGCACCGAAGGCGGCTGCGTGCGTATCGACCGCGAAGGCTGCACGTCGGTCCCCGGCGTCTACGCGGCAGGCGACCTCGTCCCCGGCCTGCATCTGATCCAGGTTGCCGCCGCCAACGGGACCATCGCGGGGGTTGCCTGTGCGCAGTCGCTGCGGGGCGAAGGCGGGATGCCGGAGGAGTGGCAGGGCGAGGTCCCTGGGTATACGGGGCGCATGACGCAGGAACCGGACGCCCAGTCGGCGCAGCAGGACCTCGAGCACATCGGCGACGAGATCGACGAGGTGCGCAACCGCATGGCTGCCGAGAACGGCGAGGACGAGCCGACGTTCATCCAAGAGGGCGAGCTGAGCGAGGACCAGCCCGTCGACGACACGATCGCGCCCCCCGGCTAAGTGTCCGACGCGCGCTCCATCGCGCGCGAGGTCTTCGGCTACGAATCGCTGCGCCCCGGCCAGGAGGAGGCGCTGGCCGCCGTCCTCGGCGGCCGGGACACCCTGGCCGTGCTGCCCACGGGCTCCGGCAAGTCGGCGATCTACCAGATCGCCGCGCTGCTGCTCGACGGCCCGACCGTCGTCGTGTCGCCGCTGATCTCGCTGCAGCGCGACCAGGTGGAGGCCATCGCCGCGCTGGACGACGCCGGCGCGGGCGCGGCGGCCGCCAACTCGCACGAGTCCGAGGCCGACAAGGCGGCGTCGTTGCGGGCCCTGCGCAAGGGGCGCCTCGAGTTCCTCTTCCTCGCCCCTGAGCAGTTGGCCAACGACGACGTCCGCGCCCAGGTCGCCGCGGCCCGGCCGTCGCTGTTCGTCGTCGACGAGGCGCACTGCGTCTCACAGTGGGGCCACGACTTCCGACCCGACTACCTGCGGCTCGGCGCCGTCATCGAGGCCCTCGGCCATCCGCGGGTCCTCGCCCTGACCGCGACCGCGTCGCCGCCCGTTCGCGACGAGATCGTCAGCCGCCTCGGGCTCGGCCCCGACCCGGCCGTCGTCGTGCGCGGCTTCGACCGCCCGAACATCTCGCTGGCCGTCGAGCGGTTCGTCAGCGAGGACGACAAGCGGGCCGCCCTGCTCGCCCGGATCGCCGAGGCGCCCAAGCCGGGGATCGTCTACGCCGCTACCCGGCGCACCACCGAGGAGCTGGCCGAGGCGCTCGGCGGGGTCGCCTACCACGGGGGCATGTCGGCGGGCGACCGGGCCGAGGCCCAGGCCGCCTTCATGGAGGGGCGGGTCGACGTCGTGGTGGCCACGACCGCCTTCGGCATGGGGATCGACAAGCCCGACGTCCGCTTCGTCTTCCACTACGACATCCCGGACTCGCTCGACTCGTACTACCAGGAGGTCGGCCGGGCCGGGCGCGACGGCGAGCCTGCCGATGCGGTCCTGTTCTTCAGGCCCGAGGACGTGGGCGTGCGGCGGTTCTTCGCCGGCGGCGGCCGGGTCGGCGTCGACCAGTTGCAAGAGGTGGCCGAGGTGCTGGCCGAGGCGGACGGGCCGGTGCCGGCGAGCGAACTCAAGGAGGCCACCGGGCTGACGTCGTCCCGCTTGGCCGCCGCGCTGGGGCGGCTGGAGACGGTCGGCGCCGCCTCGGTGGACGCCGACGGGCAGGTGGAGGCGCCCGAGCTGGACGACGCCGCCGCGGCCGCGGAAGCCGCCGCCGCCGCCGAGGAGGCCAAGCACCGGCTGGAGCAGTCCCGGGTCGAGATGATGCGGGCCTACGCCGAGGGCCGGGGGTGCAGGCGCCAGGCCCTGCTCGGGTACTTCGGCGAGCACCTGGCCGAGCCGTGCGGCCACTGCGACGGATGCTGGTCGGGGTGGGCCGACGACGGGGCGGCAGAGGGCGGCGCCGACCACCCGTTTCCGGTAAACGCCCAGGTCAGACACGGTGAGTGGGGTGTCGGGACGATCCTGCGCTACGAGGGCGAGGTGGTCGTGGTGCTGTTCGACGAGGTCGGCTACAAGACCCTCTCGGTGCCGCTCGTGATGGAGAACAACCTGCTCGAAAAAATTTTTGCGGGGTGACGTTTCAGCCCCCGAAAAGCCGGGCATAGTTGTGATGTCCCGCCCCCCGGGAGCCCCAGATACCGGGGGGGCCGCTTTCGAAACGGCCTCCCCGGTATCTGAGCAATACGGCTTCGGAGGGGCGCTTCGTCGCGTATTGGCCCGCGTTTTGGCCCTTGTCGCGACGCTCCCCGTCGAGTACAACGGTGCCAGCCGGGTGTATTGCGCACTTTCGGCAGCGGCGGGAGGGGGCCAAGCGGTGGCAGTGCAGCTTGGGCTGGACGTGTCTCGGGGGGAGACGGCGGCAGTTCTGGTGTCGGGCGAGCTCGACGCGTTCGCGGCGCGGGGCCTTGAGGACCAGCTCACCCGCCTGGCCGCGCGTGGCATCGTCGACATCGCGCTCGACTTCTCCGAGGTGGCCTTCGTCGACTCCTACGGGCTGGCCGCGCTGAGCCGTGTGCGTGAGCATGTGCGCGCGCTGGGCGGCGAGCTGACTGTCTGCCACGCCTCGCCCCAGGCCCGCCGGGTGGCCGCGCTGGTCCAGTTCGCGTTTTCCCCAGCACCTGCTGGTGTGGAAAACGCGGCTGTGGGCTAGGCGACCGCCGCCTCCGGGGCCTCTTCGAGCATGTCGAGGACTGCCTCTTCGACCGCGCCCTGGGTCGAGAGCTGGCCGAACTCGACGTTGCCGAGCGTGCTGAGCGCGGGCGCGATCGTGACGCCGGCCTGGTAGCGGTCGATGACCCGGGGGTCGATGTAGGAGGCCCGGCAGACCGCGGGCGTGTTGCCCAGGTAGTGCGAGACCTCCTTGATGGCCCGCACGATGGCCCGCTTGCGGGCGGTGGGGGATCGGGCCGCCTCCACCGACACGGCCAGGGCGACCGCGCAGAGGACGGTGGCGCTCCACGTCCGGAAGTCCTTGGCGCTGAACTCGCCGCCGGTGACCTCTTTGATGAAGGCGTTGATGTCGGCCGAGCGGACGTCGGTCCAGCGGCCGCCGGCCGGGTCCTGGTAGGCGAGCAGGTCGTGGCCGCCGCCGCGGCGTGACTTGAGGGCCTGGACGACCTCGCACACGGCCGGGTCGACGATCGACTGGATGCGGCGCTTGCCGCTCTTGGCCACGTAGTCGAACGTGATCACGCCGTCGGCCACGGTGACGTGGCGCTTGCGGATGGTGGCCAGGCCGTAGCTCTGGTTCTGCTCGGCGTAGGCCTCGCCGCCGATCCGGAAGAAACCCCGGTCGAGCAGGCGCACGGCCGCGGCCAGGACCCGCTCGGGCGGCAGCCCCTCGAGCGCCAGGTGCTCGGCGACCCGCTCGCGCAGGGCGGGCAGGTGCTGGGCGAACTCCAGCGCGTGGTCGAACTTGATGATGTCGCGCCT